>Ga0180221_1001326_pt1 | contig 16897 bp, 14 predicted proteins | sample eDN5th37CKraftMG_FD_151339 | JGI IMG/M metagenome (GOLD analysis project Ga0180221, IMG submission 151339) | Enriched Miracle-Growth compost microbial communities from Emeryville, California, USA - eDNA 5th pass 37_C Kraft MG (version 2) (version 2) ...
GAGGACGCTCAGGGCGAGGACGCTCAGGGCGAGGACGCTCAGGGCGAGGACGGCGACGCGCAGGACAGCCCGAGCGGCAAGGGCGCCGGCACGCCGCTGTCGGTCCCGCAGGACGCCACCCCGTCCGCGACCCCCAGCGCGACGTCCGACGACACCGCGACGTCCGACGACACCGCGCCCTCCGACGACACCGCGCCCTCGCCGTCCGCCACGCCGGAGGGCGAGGACGCCGCGCCGTCCGACCCGAGCGACCTGGCGCAGATCACGCCGGAGATCGAGGAGCAGTTCGCGCAGCTCGACTGCACCGACCCGGCGAACCTCAAGGGCGGCGGCGGTGACGACCCCGACGCGCCGCTGGTGACCTGCGGCGAGAACGACGGGATGAAGTACATCCTCGGCCCGATGGAGGTGGACGGGGTCCACATCTCGTCGGCGAGCTCGGGCCTGGTCCCGGGGGCCAACGGCACCACCACCAACGAGTGGGGCGTCTTCCTCAACTTCGACGCCGAGGGCACCAAGGAGTTCCGCGAGACCACGACCCGCCTGCAGGGCCTCGAGGCGCCGCGCAACCAGTTCGCCATCGTGCTGGACGGGCTCGTCGTCTCGGCCCCGTCCCTGGACCCGGGCGTCATCATCTCCAACGGCCAGGCCACGATCTCCGGGTCGTTCACCCGGGACACGGCGGCCACGCTCGCGAACCAGCTGAGCTTCGGCGCGCTGCCCGTGCAGTACACGGTGGAGAGCCAGGAGGTCATCTCCGCGACCCTCGGCTCGGAGCAGCTGCGCAACGGTCTGGTCGCCGGGCTCATCGGCCTCGCGCTGGTCGTCGTGTACTCGCTGCTGCAGTACCGCACCCTGGGCCTGCTGACGGTCGCGTCCCTCGTCGTCGCGGGCGTGATCACGTACGTGTCGATCGCCCTGCTGTCCTGGGGGATGGGCTACCGGCTGTCGCTCGCCGGCGTGGCGGGCCTCATCGTCGCGATCGGCTTCACCGCGGACTCGTTCATCGTGTACTTCGAACGCATCCGCGACGAGGTGCGCGACGGCCGGACGCTGTCCTACGCCGTGGAGCGCGGCTGGGCCCGCGCGCGGCGCACGGTGCTCGCGGCCAAGGCGGTCAACCTCATCTCCGCGATCATCCTGTACTTCCTCGCCGTCGGCGGCGTGCAGGGCTTCGCCTTCACGCTCGGCCTGACGACCATCATCGACGTCGCCGTCGTGTTCTGGTTCACGCACCCGATGATGGAGGTCATCACCAAGATCCCGTTCTTCCGGGACGGTCACCTCTGGTCGGGCCTGTCCCCGGCGCGCCTGCGCGCGGGCTCGGGCCCGCGGTACGCGGGCGCGGGCCGGGTCCGGATGCCGCAGCCGGCGGCGGTCCCCGCCGGGACGCCGGACGTCGCCTCGCCGGCCGACGAACCCGCCGCCGCGCCCGTGCCCAGCGGCGCCCGGCAGACGTCCGCGGCCCCCGCGACCGACGCGACCGGGCGGCGGCTCACGATCGCCGAGCGCCGCGCGGCCGAGCGTCGCGCGGCCGCCGAGCGGACGGGCACGGGACCGGGCGAGCACCCGGACGACGGGACGTCGCCCTCGGCGACCGGTGAGAACGAGGAGAGCCGCTGATGGCCGGCATGAACTTCGCCCAGTGGGGCAACGACCTGTACACGGGCCGGCGGTCCTACCCGATCGTGCAGCGCCGCGCGCGCTGGTTCACGGTCGCGGGCGTGCTCGCGGTCGCGTCGATCGCCGTGCTCCTGATCAAGGGGCTCACCCTCGGCATCGACTTCCGGGGCGGCACCGAGTTCACCGTCAACGACGTCGCGTCCACCGAGCAGCAGCTCGCGATCGACGCCGTGCAGGACGTGCTGCCGAACGAGGAGCCCCGCGTCGCGATCGTGGGCGGCTCGGCCGTGCGGGTCCAGACCGAGCAGGCGGAGCCCGAGGAGGAGGCCGCGGTCGTCACCAGCCTCGCCTCCGCCTACGGCGTCGACGAGTCCGCCGTGACGACCTCCTTCGTCGGCCCGACCTGGGGCGCGGGCGTCTCGTCGCGGGCCCTGTGGGGCACGGTGGTGTTCGTCGTCGCGGCCGCCCTGTTCATGGCCGTGTACTTCCGTGCCTGGCGCATGTCGGTGGCCGCGATCGTCGCGATGCTCGCGGACCTGCTCATCTCGGCCGGCGTCTACGCGACGATCGGCTGGGAGGTCACGCCGTCGACGATCATCGGCTTCCTCACCATCCTGGGGTTCTCGCTCTACGACAAGATGGTCGTGTTCGACAAGGTGCGGGAGAACACGGCGGACGTGCTCACCCAGACCCGCAGCACGTACGCCGAGCGCGCCAACCTCGCGGTGAACCAGACGCTGGTGCGGTCGATCAACACCTCGGTCGTGGCGCTGCTGCCCGTGGCGAGCATCCTCTTCGTGGGCGCCTTCCTGCTGGGGGCCGGGACGCTGCGCGACCTGTCCCTGTCGCTGTTCGTCGGCATCGCGGTGGGCGCGGCCTCGTCGCTCTTCCTCGCGACGCCGCTCGACGTGGCCCTGCGGCAGGGCGAGCCGAAGATCGCCGACCACACGCGGTCGGTGCTCGCGGAGCGGGCCGGCCTGGTCGCCGAGGGCGGCCACGAGGCCGAGGTCGAGGCCTACGCCACGGGCTCGGCGCAGCTCATCCCGGGGCAGCACCAGGGCAACCGTGCCCAGCCGCGGCGCAAGCGCGGCCGCTGAGCCGGGGGCGACGAGGATGGGCGAGACGACCGGGCACCCGGCGGCCGGGGACGCCGGGGACGACATCGTCGTCGACCGGCTGGGCGGCCTCGGGTCGGCCCGGGCGGCGCAGATCCGCGGCCTGATCCGCGACGTGCCCGACTACCCGCACCCGCCGGTGGTGTTCCGCGACATCACCCCGCTGCTGGCGGACGGCGCAGCGCTGGCGGACGTCGTCGAGGCGTTCGCAGGACTCGTCCAGGCCGACCACGGCGGCTCCGGCGGCGTGGACGTCGTCGCGGGCATGGAGGCGCGGGGGTTCCTGCTGGGCGCGCCGCTCGCGACCCGTCTAGGCGTCGGGTTCCTCCCCCTGCGCAAGGCGGGCAAGCTGCCGCCCCCGGTCGAGCGGGTGGACTACGAGCTCGAGTACGGCTCCGCGGCGATCGAGCTGCGCACGGGAACACTCGAGGCGGGCGCGCGTGTTCTCCTGGTGGACGACGTGCTCGCGACCGGCGGCACGGCGCGTGCGGCGGCGCAGCTCGTGGAGCGAGCGGGCGGCCACGTGGTCGCCCTCGCGTTCCTGCTCGAGCTGGTCGGGCTCCAGGGACGCGACATGCTGGCGGGCCGGGCGGTCGAGGCCCTGCTCCGGGTGGAGTCGTAGACTTGCCGTCCCGGCCGGCGGGCACCCCGCGGTGGTTGCGGAAGGAGGCGCAGATGAGCGACGAGACGAAGGTCGCGCGCGCCGCCGCGTCGCCGGGGCCGGCAGCGTCCGGACGGGGCGGGGGATCCGGGCTGCGGGTGCGCAACCGGCTCGTGCGGCTCGGGGTGCGGGGCGCGCCGCCCACGACGCCCGCGCTGGAGCCCGTGCTGCAGGCCGTCCGCACCAACCACCCGAAGTCCGACCTGTCGGTGCTCGAGCGCGCGTACGCGACCGCCGAGCTCTGTCACCGCGGCCAGGAGCGTAAGTCCGGCGACCCGTACATCACCCACCCCGTCGCCGTCGCGACCATCCTCGCGGAGCTCGGGTTCGACGGCGCCACCCTCGCGGCCGCCCTGCTGCACGACACCGTCGAGGACACCGAGTACGGCCTGGACGAGCTGACCCGCGAGTACGGCGAGGAGATCGCCATGCTCGTCGACGGCGTCACCAAGCTGGACAAGGTGAAGTACGGCGACGCGGCGCAGGCCGAGACCGTGCGCAAGATGGTCGTCGCGATGGCCAAGGACATCCGCGTGCTCGTCATCAAGCTCGCGGACCGGCTGCACAACGCCCGCACCTGGAAGTACGTCTCGGGGTCGTCGGCCCAGCGCAAGGCGCGCGAGACCCTGGAGATCTACGCCCCGCTGGCCCACCGGCTGGGCATGAACACCATCAAGTGGGAGCTGGAGGACCTGTCCTTCCAGACCCTGTACCCCAAGGTCTACGACGAGATCGTGCACCTGGTGGCCGAGCGCGCCCCCGCCCGCGAGGAGTACCTGTCGGTGGTGCGCGAGCAGATCGCCGCCGACCTGCGGGGCGCCAAGATCAAGGCGACGGTCACGGGCCGGCCCAAGCACTACTACTCGATCTACCAGAAGATGATCGTGCGCGGGCACGACTTCGCGGAGATCTACGACCTCGTCGGCACGCGCGTCCTCGTGGACACCGTGCGCGACTGCTACGCGGTGCTCGGCGCGCTCCACGCGCGCTGGAACCCGGTCCCGGGCCGGTTCAAGGACTACATCGCGATGCCGAAGTTCAACATGTACCAGTCGTTGCACACGACGGTCGTGGGCCCGGGCGGCAAGCCGGTCGAGATCCAGATCCGCACGCACGACATGCACCGCCGCGCCGAGTACGGCGTCGCCGCGCACTGGAAGTACAAGCAGATGGCCCCCACGGGCAAGGCGCCCGCGGACGACCCGCGCGCCAACGACATGGCGTGGCTGCGCCAGCTCGTGGACTGGCAGCGCGAGACGGCCGACCCGAGCGAGTTCCTCGACTCGCTGCGCTACGAGATCGGCGGGGCGGAGGTCTACGTCTTCACGCCGAAGGGCGAGGTGATGGCCCTGCCCGCCGGTTCGACGCCCGTCGACTTCGCCTACTCGGTGCACACCGAGGTGGGGCACCGCACGATGGGCGCACGGGTCAACGGCCGCCTGGTGCCGCTGGACTCGACGCTGCAGAACGGCGACACGGTCGACATCCTCACGTCCAAGGCGGAGTCGGCCGGCCCGTCGCGCGACTGGCTCGCGTTCGTCAAGTCGGCCCGGGCGCGCAACAAGATCCGCCAGTGGTTCACCAAGGAGCGGCGCGAGGAGGCGATCGAGCAGGGCAAGGACGCCATCACCAAGGCGATGCGCAAGCAGAACCTGCCGATCCAGCGCCTGCTCAGCCACGAGGCTCTCGTGGGCCTGGCGAACGACATGCGCTACGCCGACGTCTCCGCGCTGTACGCGGCGGTGGGCGAGGGGCACGCGTCGGCGCCGCACGTGGTCGACCTCCTGGTCAAGTCGCTGGGCGGCGAGGAGGGCACCGAGGAGGACGCCGCGGAGGTCGCCGCGCCCGGCCGCCCGTCCCGGCGCGGCCGCACCGGCGACCCGGGGGTCGTCGTCAAGGGCGTGGAGGACATCTGGGTCAAGCTCGCCAAGTGCTGCACCCCGGTGCCGGGCGACTCGATCGTGGGCTTCGTGACGCGCGGGGCGGGCGTGAGCGTGCACCGCCGGGACTGCGCGAACGCGGAGCAGCTGTCGAAGGCGCAGCCCGAGCGCATGGTGGACGTGTCCTGGACGACGGGCGCGAACACGATGTTCCTGGTGCAGATCCAGGTCGAGGCGCTCGACCGCTCGCGCCTGCTGTCCGACGTCACCAAGGTGCTCTCGGACTACCACGTGAACATCCTGTCGGCGACGGTCTCCACGTCGTCCGACCGGATCGCACTGTCGAAGTTCGTCTTCGAGATGGCGGAGCCCGGGCACCTGCAGCAGGTGCTCTCGGCGGTGCGCAAGGTGGACGGCGTCTTCGACGTCTACCGCATCACCGGCACGCGGGCGGCCGACGTGCACCAGGAGTCCGCGGACGTCTGACGGCCCGCCCACCGCCGCTGCGCCACCGCCTGACCGGCGCCGGCCCAGGCCGCACCGAGCGGCACGCGGAGGCCGCGCGGAGTAGGTTCGCCCCCATGACGCTGCCGCTCGAGCCGCCGCTGCTGCCCATGCTCGCCCGGTCGGTGCCGGACGTGCCCGACCAGCCCGACGGCGACGCGACCTGGGTCTACGAGCCCAAGTGGGACGGCTTCCGTGCCCTGGTGTTCCGCGACGGCGACGACGTCCGCATCGACTCCCGCAACGGGCGGCCCATGCAGCGCTACTTCCCGGACGTCGTCGACGCCGTGCGGGACGCGCTGCCGGAACGCTGCGTCGTCGACGGGGAGATCGTCGTCGCGCGGCCGGGCGGTGGCGGAGGTGCCGCGCACCTCGACTTCGACGCGCTGAGCCAGCGGATCCATCCCGCGGACTCGCGGGTGCGCCTCCTGGCCGCCGAGACCACGGCGAGCCTCGTCGTGTTCGACCTCCTCGCGCTCGGGGACGACGACCTGTCCGGGCGGCCGCTGCGCGACCGGCTCGCCGCGCTCGACGGTCTCGGCCTCGCGGGCCCGCAGGTGCACGCGACGCCCCGCACGCAGGACGCGGCGGTCGCGCGCAACTGGTTCGAGGCGTTCGAGGGGGCCGGGCTCGACGGCGTCGTCGCCAAGCGCCTCGACGACGCGTACCAGCCCAACAAGCGCGTGCTGCTGAAGATCAAGCACGCCCGCACGGCCGACGTCGTCCTCGCCGGGTACCGGCTGCACAAGACGTCGACGCCGTCGCGGCCCCTGATCGGGTCGCTGCTGCTCGGGCTGTACGACGGCGACGGCTCCGCGGGCGACCCGGGCCGCCTGCAGTTCGTCGGGGTGGCCGCCTCGTTCCCGGCGGCGCGGCGGGCGGCGCTGCACGCCGAGCTCGCGCCCCTCGTGGTGGAACCGGGCACCGCGGACGCCGAGGCGCACCCGTGGGCCGACTGGCAGGACCCGGCCGTCGCGGACGGGGGCGCGGGGGAGCGGCGCCCGGGCGCGCAGTCGCGCTGGAGCGCCGGGAAGGACCTGTCGTTCACGCCCCTGCGGGCGGAGCGGGTCCTCGAGGTGGGGTACGACCACATGGAGGGCGGCCGCTTCCGGCACACCGCGCAGTTCAAGCGCTGGCGGCCCGACCGCGATCCGGAGTCGTGCACGTACGCCCAGCTCGAGGAGCCGGTCGGCTACGACCTGGCGGGCCTCCTGCCCGGGGCGCCCGGCACCGCCTGACCGAGGCCGGGCGAGGGGCCGATGAGTCACGGGCGCGAGGAGGGTCTGGGGAGCATGGGCACACTGAGGTACGGACTGATGAGCTGCTCGCTCGACGGCTACGTGGCCGACGCTGCGGGCGACTTCGACTGGGGCGCGCCGGACGACGCCGTTCACGCGTTCATCAACGACCAGGTCCGGGACGTGCGGACGTTCGTCGTGGGGCGGCGCATGTTCGAGACGATGCGCGTGTGGGACACGTGGCCCGCGGGGCAGAGCGACGTGACGGACGAGTTCGCGGAGATCTGGCGGGGGATCGACAAGATCGTCTGCTCCGACAGCCTCCAGGCCGTCGACGCGCCGCGCACCACCCTCGAACCGCGGCTGACGCCGGAACGGCTCGCCGAGATCGCGGCGCGGACCGACGGTGCGGTGGAGGTCTCCGGGCCGACGACGGCCGCGGGGGCGCTGCGGGCCGGGGTGGTGGAGGAGATGACGGTCCGCGTGGTGCCGCACGTCGCCGGGGGCGGGCTGCGCCTGCTGCCGGAGGGGATGCGCGCCGACCTCACGCGCGCCGAGTGCGTGCCGCTCGGCGACGGGTCGGTCTTCCTGCGCTACACGCGCGCGTGAGCCCTGCCCCCTGAGCCCGTCTGGCTGAGCCCGTCTGGCCAAGACCGGCGCCCGGGGCGCCGGTCAGCGCTTGCGGTCGGTGTCCCGGCTGGGCTGGACGCGCTTGGGCTCGCCCGGCATCTTCGGGTACTCCGGCGGGTAGGGCAGGTCGCCCAGGCCGTGCTCCTCCTCGTCGCGCCGTGCCAGGTCGAGCGCCGCGTCGAGGCTGCAGTCCAGCGCGGGGTCGCGGTCGGCGCGCAGCGCGGCGAAGAGGTCGCCCCGTTCGGCGAACCGCGCGGGCATGGTCGTGACGTCGAAGTCGTCCGGGTGCACCTCGCCGACCTCGTCCCACTCCAGCGGGGTGGAGACGGTGGCGCGCGGGTTGGGGCGCACGGAGTAGGCGGAGGCGATCGTGCGGTCGCGCGCCATCTGGTTGTAGTCGACGAAGATCTTCTCGCCCCGCTCCTCCTTCCACCACTTGGTGGTGACCTGCTCGGGCAGCCGTCGTTCCAGCTCACGCCCGATCGCGATCGTCGCGCGTCGGGCCTGCTGGAACGACCACTGCGGCGCGAGCGGCACGAACACGTGCAGCCCGCGCCCGCCCGACGTCTTGGGGTAGCCGGTGAGGCTCAGCTCGGTGAGCAGCTCGCGCAGGTGCGGGGCCACGGCCGCGGCGTCGTCGTAGGACGTGCCGGGTTGCGGGTCCAGGTCGATGCGCAGCTGGTCCACCGCCTCCACGTCGTCGCGCCGCACCGGCCAGGGGTGGAACGTGATCGTGCCGAGGTTCGCCGCCCACGCGACGACCGCGAGCTCCGTCGGGGCCACCTCGTCGGCGGTGCGTCCGCTGGGGAAGGCGATGGTCGCCGTCTCGACCCAGTCGGGCGCGCCCTTGGGCAGGCGCTTCTGGTAGAAGGCGTCACCCCGGTTGTCGGCGCGGGTCGCCATGACGGCCTCGGGCCACCACCCCTTGGGCCAGCGCTCGAGCGTCGTGGGGCGGTGCAGCAGCGCCCCGAGGATCCCGTCGCCGACGGACAGGAAGTACTCCACGACCTCGCGCTTGGTGAGGCCGGGGCGGTCGCCCAGCGGGGGGAAGACGACGCGGTCCGGGCTGGACACGCGCACGAGGCGGCCGGCGGCGTCGAGCTCGACGGCGGGTGCGGCGGAGGCCATGCCGCTCAACCTAGGGCAGCGGGGCCGACGCCGCACTCAGGGGGCGGGCGGCCCGCGCCAGCACCCGGCGCGCCCGGGGCCGCCCGACGACGCGGGCACGTCGTTCCAGGAGCGCGGCCGCGTCGGCGAGGTCGAGCCCGCAGGCGTCCGCCACGACGCGGGCGAGCGCGGCGGCCTCGTGCTCCCCGCGGACGTGCACCGCGACGTCCACGACCGTCCGCAGGGGCGCGGTGACACGGACGGCCGCGAGCTCCACCGTGTCGTCGCGCAGCAGCGGTGCCTGCCAGACCAGCCCCGCGCCCCAGACCTCCGGTCGGTGCCGGCCGGCCGGGTACGTGACGTCGAGGTGGTCGGCCCCGGCGGGCGCCCGCCGGCCGGCGTGCACCCAGGCGGCGGTGCGCCCGGCGGCGACCGCCCCGGCGGGCAGCTCGTCCGCCAGGAGTGCCGCCCGGGCGGCCGGGCCCACCACCGTGCCCGCCACCACCGCCGCGTCGCCGCGGACCACCTCGAGGGCGCCGTCGCGCACGAGGACGTCCCACGCCGCCCGGCCGCCGACGTCGCGCGGCCTGAGCAGCGGGCCCGGCCGGGGCGGGGGCGCGAGCAGGTCGCCCAGCCGCGTCCCGGCGCGGCGGGCGTCGGGGGAGGAGACGACGCAGGGGCCCACGACCGGAACGTACCCGGTCGTGGGCCCCTGCTCGGACCGCCTGTGGACGGGTCAGCCGCGCGTGTCCTCCGCCGCGCGGACGACCTGCTCGAGCCAGGCGCGCCGGGCGGCGAGCGCCGTCTCGGCCTCCTGGACGCGTCGCGCGTCGCCCGACTCGCGCGCCTTCGCGAGGTCCTGCTCGAGGGCCTCGATCGCGGCCTCGAGCTGCGCGGCGGCGCCCTCCGCCCGGGCACGGGTCTCGGGGTTGGTGCGGTCCCAGCGGGCCTGCTCCGCGCCGCGGATCGCGTTCTCCACGGCCCGCATCCGCCCCTCGACCCGCTGCACGTCGGCGCGCGGGACCTTGCCCGCGGCCTCCCAGCGGTCCTGCAGGTCGCGCAGCTTCTCCTTCGCGGCGGCGAGGTCGGTGACCGGGAGCAGCGCCTCCGCCTCGACGAGCAGCGCCTCCTTGACCTCGAGGTTCTTGCCGTACTCCGCGTCGATGGCCGCGTTCTCGGCGTCGCGGGCGCCGAAGAACGCGTCCTGCGCCGCGCGGAACCGGGCCCACAGGGCGTCGTCGTCCTTGCGGCTGGCGCGGCCCGCGGCCTTCCACCGGGCCATGAGGTCGCGGTACGCGGCGGCGGTGGCGCCCCAGTCGGTGCTGTGCTGCAGCGCCTCGGCCTCGGCGACCAGCTTCTCCTTCTCGGCCTTGGCGGCGGCGTTGCGCTGCTCGAGGTCGGCGAAGAAGTGGCGGCGCTCCCGGTCGAAGGCCGTGCGGGCGTGGCTGAACCGCTTCCAGAGCGCCTCCTCGGTCGGCCGGTCGATGCGCGGGCCGGACCGCTGCGCCTCCTTCCAGCGCTCCAGGAGCGAGCGCAGCTCCTCGCCCGCCGGCCGCCACTGCATCTTGGCGGGGTCGGTGGCGGCGATCTTCTCCGCGGCCTCGACGATGGCGGTCCGGGCGGCAACCGCCTCGGCCTTGGCGGCGGCCCGCTCCTTCTCGAGCGCGGCACGCCGTTCCGCCGCGCGCGCCCGCAGGCCGTCGACCCGGCCGCGCAGGGCGTCCAGGTCGCCGACGGCGGCCGGCTCGGCGGTCTCCTCCGCGAGCTTCGCGAGCGTCTGGTCGATCTCGCGCACGGACAGGTCGGCGCTCTCGAGACGGGTCTCGAAGAGCACGACCTTCGCCTCCAGGTCGAGGTAGCGGCGCACGTACAGGCTCATCGCCTCCGAGGCGGAGACGCCGGGGAACTGGCCGACCTGGCGCTCACCCGCGGTCTCGCGCACGTAGACGGTGCCGTCGTCGTCCACCCGCCCGAAGGTCTCGGCCTGCGCCGCCGCGGCGGCGTCGAGGGCCGGCGGGACCGGGGCCACGGGGGCGGGGGTCTCGGCGGGCGCCACGGTCGCGGGTGTCGGCGCGGCCGGCCGCCGCAGGGCGGACGGCTTGGGCGCACCCGGGCGCGCGGGCCTCGGCACCGCCGAGGGCTTGGGCGCGGGCGCCGGGGTCGACGCGGGTGCTGCCGCGTCGTTCTCGGTGGCGGCTACCGGGGCGTCGTCGCCCGTCGCGGGCGCCGGCACGGTGGCCTCGTCCGGTGTCGTCTGCGATGGAGTCTCGGCCATCTCCTCGGTGCCGGCCGGGGTCTCCTCGGGGCCGGTCGAGCCGGGGGTGCTCTCGCTCACTGGGTCTCCACTCCTTCGATGATGACGGGGCTCGAGGGGGAGCCGTCGCCGGCTCCTCCCGCGACGCCCGCGTCAGCGACTGCCTGGACGGCGTCCAGGCCGGACGTGACGGTGCCGAGCACCGTGTACCCGCCCGCGGTGTCGGACGGGATGGTCGAATCCTGGTACACGACGAAGAACTGCGAGCCCATCGACTCGCCGTCCCCGCCGACGCGCGCCATGGCGATCGTGCCCGCCGGGTAGACGTCGTCGTCCGGGGCGTTCTCGATGGGCCCGTAGGCGTATCCCGGGTCGCCGCTCCCGGTCCCGGTCGGGTCCCCGCACTGCAGCACGTAGATGCCCTGCGTGGTCAGCCGGTGGCAGGCGGTGGCGTCGAAGTAGCCCGCCTCCGCGAGGGACACGAAGCTCGCGACCGCCTGCGGGGCGGCGGCCCCGTCGAGCTCCACGACGAGCTGCGACTCGGTGCCCCCGGCGCACAGGTCGAGGGTGGCGGTCCAGGTCCGGTCCTCGGCGGCCGACGGGTCGGGGAGGCCGGGGCCGGACCGGGCGCCCGGCGTGGCCGCCGGGCACGCCCCCTCGGCCTCGGGCGCGGCGTCCGCGGCGTTCCCGAGGTTCGCGACGACCAGGCCGCCTCCGACGAGGGCGAGCACCGCGATGATGGCCACGATCGCCACCGTCCGCTGCCGCCGGGCACGCGCCTGCGCGCGCCGCTGCTCCCACTTCTGCTGCCGCTTGCGGGCCTGCTCCCGCTCGCGCTTGGTGGCCGCCACCGTGGGGGACCTCCTCGCCTCGTCCCGGTCACCGCACGGGAAGTCCGCGCGCGGTGGACAGTCTAGAGGCCGCGACGCAGGCCACATCCGCAGGCCGCGCTCGACGACGGCCGCCACCGGGCCCCTTGGCCCCCGGGCCCGGCCGCCCGGCGCTAGCGTGGGCGCCGTGCTCATCCTGCGTCTCGTCGCCCCCGTGTTCGCCACCAACTGCTGCGTCGTGGTCGCCGGCACGGATGGCCGGGACGCCGACTGCGTGGTGGTCGACGCCGGAGCGGGCGTCGCGCCCCAGGTGGAGCGCCTCGTGGCGGAGCGCGGCCTCGTGCCGCGGGCCGTCGCCGCCACGCACGGCCATGTCGACCACACCTGGGACGCGGCGGCGCTCTGCGAGCGCTACGACGTCCCCTTGCGCATCCACCCGGCGGACGCCTACCGGCTCGCCGACCCGTTCGGCACGCTCGGGCTCGCGGGCGCGGGGAGCGGGGACGGCCGCGGCGTGAGCGGGGCCCTCGCCCAGGCGCTCGCGGCCACCGGTCACCGCCCGGACGACTACCGCGCGCCGGGCGACGTGGAGGTCCTCGCGGAGGGCGACGGAGAGCTCGTCGCCGGGGCGGTGCGGCTGCGCACGCTGCACGCGCCCGGGCACACCGAGGGCTCGACGCTCCTCCTCACGGCGGGCGCGACCTCCGACGGCGGCCGCGACGTCGTCCTCGCCGGCGACGTGCTCTTCGCCGGCGGGGTCGGGCGCACCGACCTGCCCGGCGGCGACCCCGACGTCATGGCGCGCACCCTGCGCGACGTCGTGGGCGGCCTCGACCCGGAGCTGGGCGTCGTGCCCGGCCACGGGCCCACCACGACCGTCGGCCACGAGCTGGCGACCAACCCGTACCTGCGCTGACCGGCCTGATCGCCGCTCGCGCGTGCCCGGGGCGCACCCGACGTCTGGGAAGATAGGGCGCATGGCACGCCCCACCCCGCTCTCCGGCTTCCCCGAATGGCTCCCCGACGGTCGCGTCGTGGAGCAGCACGTCCTGGACACGCTGCGGCGCACGTTCGAGCTGCACGGGTTCGCCGGCATCGAGACGCGGGCCGTCGAGCCGCTCGACCAGCTGCTGCGCAAGGGCGAGACCTCCAAGGAGGTCTACGTGCTGCGCAGGCTCCAGGAGGACGACGCCGACGCAGCGGGCGGGGCGTCCGCGCGCCAGGAGAAGCAGCTGGGCCTGCACTTCGACCTCACCGTCCCGTTCGCGCGCTACGTGCTCGAGAACGCCGGCCGGCTGGCCTTCCCCTTCAAGCGCTACCAGATCCAGAAGGTCTGGCGGGGCGAGCGCCCCCAGGACGGGCGCTTCCGGGAGTTCGTCCAGGCCGACATCGACGTCGTCGGCGCCGGCGAGCTCCCGTACCACTACGAGGTCGAGCTGCCGCTCGTGATGGCGGAGGCGCTGGGCGCGCTGCGGGACGTCGGCGTGCCCGAGGTGCGCATCCTGGTGAACAACCGCAAGGTCGCCGAGGGGTTCTACCGCGGCCTCGGGCTGGACGACGTCGAGGGCGTCCTGCGCCAGGTCGACAAGCTCGACAAGATCGGGCCCGACGCGGTCGCCGAGCTCCTGGTCGCCGAGCAGGGCGCCACGCCGGAGCAGGCGAAGGCGTGCCTGGAGCTCGCGGCCGTCTCCGGCGCGGACGGCTCCGTCGTGGACCGCGTGCGGGCGCTCGCGGCGTCGTACGACGCGGTGACCGGCCTGCTCGAGACCGGGCTGGGTGAGCTCGCCGCGCTCATCGAGGCCGCGGGCCGCCGCGCCCCCGGCGTCGTCGTCGCCGACCTGAAGATCGCGCGCGGCCTCGACTACTACACCGGGTCGGTGTACGAGACCGTGCTCGTCGGTCACGAGCAGCTCGGTTCGATCTGCTCCGGCGGCCGCTACGACACCCTCGCCTCCGACGGCAAGAACACCTACCCGGGGGTGGGGCTGTCGATCGGGGTCTCCCGCCTGGTCTCCCGGCTGCTGTCCGCCGGGCTGGTCACCGCGACGCGCGGCGTCCCGACCGCCGTCCTCGTCGCCGTCACGGACGAGGCGCACCGGGACCGCTCCGACGCGGTCGCGGCGGCCCTGCGCGCCCGCGGCGTGCCCGCGGACGTCGCCCCGACGGCGGCGAAGTTCGGCAAGCAGATCAAGGTCGCCGACCGCCGGGGCATCCCGTTCGTGTGGTTCCCCGGCCAGCCGGGCGAGAACCCCGAGGCCGGCGGGGCTGCGCTCGCCGGGCAGGTCAAGGACATCCGCTCGGGCGAGCAGGTGGACGCCGACGCCGCGTCGTGGACCCCGCCCGCCGAGGACCTCTTCCCGCGGGTCGTGCCGGCCGTCGCCGACTGACCGGTCGTCCCGACCCGCGGCGCGCGTCAGGCCTCGATGAGCGCCACGACGTTGCGCGCCGGGTCGCGGAACCACGCGATCGTCGGGCCCTGCCGCGGGTCGGCGCTGCGCACGACGCCGTCGGCGTCCTGCGCGAACCCCGGGTACCGCACCAGCTCGACGCCGGCGGCGTGCAGGTCGGCGGCCGCGGCGGCGACGTCCGGCACGACGAGGTTGAGCACGGTGTGGCTCGCGGGCTCGTGCGCCTCGCCCTTCGGGTAGACGAACACGGGCGAGCCGCCGGTGACGTCGAGCTCGAGCCCCATCGCCGTGCGCTCCACCGCGATCCCGACGACCTGCCGGTAGAACGCCTCGGCGGCGTCCAGGTCGTCGACGGAGAAGCTGCTGAAGGCGTGCTGGACGGTGATCACGGGGACTCCTCGGGTGGTGGGCCGGGCGCGGCCGGAGCGGGAGGGGAGCCCGGCGGGCGCCGGGCCTCGAGGGGTGGGACCGGTCGGCCCGGCGGAACTGATCGGGGCAACCTCCGGGGGTTGTCCCCCCGGGCACCCTGAGGCCTCCCTGAGTTTCACCCTGATCTCGGTCCTGACCTGGTCCGACGGGCCCCGCGGGGCGGTACGGTGACGGCCGTGAGCATCTACGTCGTCCTGTCCCGCAGCAGCACCGTCCTGTCCCGGACGATCCGCCTCGCGACGCGGGACGAGTACACCCACGCGGCCCTGGCGCTCGACGCCGACCTCGAGCTCATGTTCAGTTTCGGCCGCCGGCGGGCGTCCAACCCCTTCGTGGGTTGCTTCAAGCGCGAGCGCCTGGACGACGATCTCTACCGCGGGATGGACCGGCTGCCGGGTGTCGTGATCGAGGTCGCCGTGACGCCCGAGCAGAGGGACGCGGTGGCGGAGTCCGTCGCGCAGTTCCTGCTCGACGGGCACCTGTACGCCTACAACGCTCCGGGCCTCGTGACCGGGCTGCTCGGCCGCGGGTCGGAGGACTCCCGGCGCTTCTTCTGCTCCGAGTTCGTCTACCACGTGCTGCGCGACGCCGGGGTGTGCGACCTCGGCGTCCCGCGGTGGAAGGTGCGCCCGCAGACGCTGCTGGACGTGCCCGGCACGGTGGTCTACCGCGGCGACCTCAAGCGCTACCGCCCCGCGGACGTCGCGCAGGCGCCGGTGCCGCCCCTCGCGCTCCAGGGGGTCGGGGAGCTGCTCGGCCTGACGCGGCCGGGGGTGTCGCTGGCCTCGTGACCGGCCGGCGCGACCCGGCTGTCCCGGCCGGCCCAGGCCGCGCCCAGGCGCGCGTGGGACGCTGGGGGCATGGCGGGTCGAGTCTTCCTGCACGTGGGGGTGCCCAAGTCCGGCACGACCTATCTCCAGTCGCGGCTGCACGCCAACCGGCGCGAGCTGGCGCGGCACGGGGTGGTGTACCCCGGCGGGCGGCTGGGCGAGTCCCGGTGGCACTACTGGGCCGCGCTCGAGGTGACCGGCACCGACCACGGCGTCGACCCGCGACGCGTACGCGGGTCCTGGCGCCGCATGCTGCGGGAGGTGCGGCGGGCCCGCGGGGACGTCGTCGTCAGCCACGAGGTCCTCGCGAAGGCCACCGCGGACCGGGCGGCCCGCGCGCTGGCGGACCTGGCCGCCACGGGCGCCGAGGTGTCGGTGGTGCTCACGGCTCGCGACCTCGCGCGCGAGCTCGCCAGCGGGTGGCAGGAGACGCTGAAGTTCGGGTCGCGCACCACCCTGCGCGCCTTCCTCGACCGCGCCCGGGAGGGCCGGTCGGCGTTCCTGGAGTCCTTCGACCCCACGCGCGTCCTGACCGTCTGGGGCGGCGACCTGCCCGCGTCCCGCCTGCACGTCGTCACCGCACCGCCGCCGGGCGGGTCCGGCGACCTGCTGTGGCTCCGCTTCCTGGCCGCGATCGGGGCGGACCCCGCCTGGGCGCCCCGCGACGCCGACCGCGCCAACACGTCCGTCGGCGTCCCCGAGGCGCAGATGCTGCGCCGCCTCAACCGCAGGCTCGGCGGCGAGGTGCGGCGGGGCGGCGACCTCTCGCCGATCGTGGACGGGATCGTCGTGGGGGAGGCCCTCGCCCCTCGGCGCTCCGCGCCCGTCGCGGTGGGGCCCGACGACCACCCCTGGATCGCGGACCTGAGCGCGACGTGGGTGGCATGGCTGCGCGAGCGCGGCGTCGTGGTGCACGGCGACCTCGACGACCTGCGTCCCGTCCCGCCGGACGACGAATGGACCGACCCCGACGCGCCGGTGCCGCGCCAGGTGACCGCCGCGGCGCTGGACACCATCGAGGTGCTCCTCGCGGAGGTGCGTGACCGCCCGCGTCCGTGGCGCGAGCGGGCGCGCCGCGCCCTCGCGCGCCTGCGCGGCTGAGCCCTTCCCGACGCCGAGCCCGATGCTGGACAAGCGAGTCGAACGCATGTTCGAATGAGGGCGTGCGATGGGACGGTCAGACGGTCACGGCGGACGACGGCGCGCTGCCCGGGCTGGAGCGGGCGGGCCTGGCCCGGCTCGGCCTGGTGCGCAGCGTCCGAACGCCGGAGTTCGCCGGCGTCACGTTCCACGAGGTGCTGGCGAAGAGCGCGCTGTCGCACGTGCCCGCGGCGTCACGCATGCCCTTCCGGTGGACGATCAACCCCTACAGGGGATGCAGCCACGGA
>Ga0180221_1001332_pt1 | contig 16862 bp, 14 predicted proteins | sample eDN5th37CKraftMG_FD_151339 | JGI IMG/M metagenome (GOLD analysis project Ga0180221, IMG submission 151339) | Enriched Miracle-Growth compost microbial communities from Emeryville, California, USA - eDNA 5th pass 37_C Kraft MG (version 2) (version 2) ...
CGACGGCCAGCACTTCATCAGCCTCGACCAGGCCATCCGCACCATGCGCGACACCGGCGCCGACATGCACGACAAGTACAAGGAAACCTCCCGCGGCGGCCTGGCCGTCAGCATCATCGAGTGCTGACCCTCTTTTGCTCACTCCGCGCGCCCGGCGCCACCTTTTGGCGCAGCGTCGCGTCGTTATCGGACAGGTCTGACAAGCGTTACTTTCGGAAAATGCTGGCACTCGGCAGCCACGGGCCGAGTGCTACCAAATGCCCCAGAGGCCACGCCCCATAGGCGTTTGCGACATGTCTGGGGTCGCATCCAAGCTCCCAAAAGCGCCGTTCCCAGGCGCTTTTCTTTTTTTATTGAACGCCCAATCAATATAGGCACGGCATTTGCCTTGCTCTTGGAAGCGACGGTGACCTGCGGGTCACCCAGGCAGAAAACAAGCATAAGAAAGCCCCTCAGGGGCAACCGTGACTAGCGTGAGGAGATCGAGCATCATGAATGCTTTCAACCCCGGAGTTCCCCCGCAAAACCGAGCTCCGCAGTCCATCGGCTTCCTGCTGCTGGACAACTTCACCCTGATCTCCCTGGCCTCCGCGGTGGAACCGCTGCGCATGGCCAACCAGCTCTCCGGCAGGGAGCTGTACCGCTGGCACACCCTCACCCTCGACGGCCGCCAGGTATGGGCCAGCGACGGCCTGCAGATCACCCCCGACGCCAGCACCGACGGCGCCCCGCCGATGGATTCGCTGATCGTGGTCGGCGGCGTGGGCATCCAGCGCAGCGTCACCCGCGAGCACGTGAGCTTCCTGCAGACCCAGGCGCGCCTGGGCCGCCGCCTCGGCGCGGTGTGCACCGGCAGCTGGGCGCTGGCCCGCGCCGGCCTGCTCGACGGCTACGACTGCAGCGTGCACTGGGAATGCCTGGCAGCGATGCAGGAGGCCTTCCCGCGGGTGGCCATGAGCACCCGCCTGTTCTCCATCGACCGCAACCGCTACACCTCCTCCGGCGGCACCGCGCCGATGGACATGATGCTGCACCTGATCGGCCGCGAGCACGGCCGCGAGCTGTCGGCGGCGATCTCCGAGATGTTCATCTACGAGCGCATCCGCAACGAGCAGGACCACCAGCGCGTGCCGCTCAAGCACATGCTCGGCACCAACCAGCCGAAGCTGCAGGAAATAGTCGCGCTGATGGAAGCCAACCTGGAAGAGCCCATCGACCTCGACGAACTGGCGGTCTACGTCAACGTCTCGCGGCGCCAGCTGGAGCGGCTGTTCCAGAAGTACCTGCACTGCTCGCCGTCGCGCTACTACCTGAAGCTGCGCCTGATCCGCGCGCGCCAGTTGCTCAAGCAGACCTCGATGTCGATCATCGAGGTGGCCTCGGTGTGCGGCTTCGTCTCCACCCCGCACTTCTCCAAGTGCTACCGCGAATACTTCGGCATCCCGCCACGCGACGAACGCCAGGGCCAGCCGATAGGCCAGCCGGTGATGGTCATGCCGATACCCCAGGACCTGGCGCTGATGCCGCACTCCTCGGCGATCTCGGCGCTGAGCCAGGCGCAGGGGGAGTCGACCTTTGCCAGTGTGAGGGTTTGAGGTTTTTTTGCGGTGGGGTGATTGCGATGGGTGTTCGCCTATCGCTTTGGTGCCTGGGATTGGCTCCGCCCCTCTCCCTAACCCTCTCCCTGAAGGGAGAGGGGACCGTTGGGCAGAAACGGTTGTTCTGGCGTTAGCCGACAACTCCGCAGGTATCAGGACGAAGCCATGCCTTCTCTCGGCACGGACTAGCCCCCTCTCCCTTCAGGGAGAGGGCTGGGGAGAGGGTGCGGAGGTAACCTGAGACACCCATGCGACCGGCAAGCACCGTTCGCGAGCAAGAACTGGGCGCCCCCCTCGCTCCTACGAACAGCCGCCCCAGCAGAGGGAACCGCCGGGAATCTCAACCACTCGTCACAGCACTCGCCACGCACTTGTCCCGCCCGCTGCGCTTGGCCTCCAGCAGCGCCGCATCGGCCCGGCTGAGCGTCTGCGAGTAGCTCTCGCCCAGGCGGTATTCGGCCACGCCGAAGCTGGCGGTCACCGACAGCGCCTCGGTGCCCACGCGCACGGCCAGCGAGCGGATGTCCTGGCGTACCCGGTCGATCACCTGGTCGGCGTCGGCCATGGCGGTTTCCGGCAGCAGCAGGAGGAACTCCTCGCCGCCCCAGCGCCCGCACAGGTCGTACTGGCGCAGCGCGGCCTGCATGGTGCAGCCGATCTCCACCAGCACGCGGTCGCCCACCTCGTGGCCCCAGGTGTCGTTGACCTGCTTGAAGTGGTCGATGTCGAGGATCACCAGCACGTAGGGCTTGCCGCTGCGCTGGGCGCGCTCGCTTTCCTCGCGCAGGCGCTCCATCAGCAGGCGGCGGTTGCCGATGCCGGTCAGCGGGTCGTGGGTGGAGGCCTCGCGCAGCGCCACGTTGAGGTCGCGCATCATGTTCTGGTAGCGGTCGGAGATGCGCGCGACCTTCTCCAGCTGGCGCAACTGCTTGTGGTAGCGCTCGGACAGCGTCGAGTTCTGCGCCCGCGCCATCGACTGGAAACCGTCGGAAATCCGCGCGATGCGCTCCAGGCGCGCGAGCTGGTCGAGGGACTGCTGGTGCTTGAGGAACAGCGCCTCGCGCAGCGGATGGTCGAAATACTGCGGGTCGGCCAGCAGCTCCTCGATCAACAGGTCCAGCTCGCGTTCGCTGTTCATGGCATCACTCGTCGTAGGGCTGTATGACGAACGGGAAGCTACAGTCTTCGCGGAATTCCTCGGCCAGTTCGGCGACGCGCTCGTTGCGGCGGTCGTAGTGCCAGCTCACCTGGGTCTGTCGACCGTTGCGGTGGGCTTCCTCGAGCAGGTCGAAGATATCCATCATCGCCTTGATCGAACTGGTATTGAGGTATAGCAGACGCAGGTCCAGTGCCAGCGGGCGCTGCTCCCCGGCGAGGAAGCGTTCCACCCATTCGATCACCTGGCCGAAGAGTTCGTAGGAGTTCTCGGGATAGGAGTCGCCCTGCATGGCCAGGACGCCGGCTTCCCAGTCACCGTGGATCGACGGGGTGGACTGGGTGCCGCTGATGTGAAGGTCACTCATACCTTTGTATTCCTGAAACGCGTGGTCAGATCACGGCGCGCAGACTGAAGAACGCGCGCCCATCGGGTTGTTCGGTAAGGGAGGTCTGCAAGGGCATGCTGGACTTGCGGGCGATGTCCAGCAGGCCCAGGCCGGCGCCGCTGCTGACCCCGGAATCGCGCGGGCGGCGCAGCTGCTCCTTGTAGGCCGCCTTGAGCTGGGCCTTGTCGAGCCCGGCGATGGCCTCGATGTTGCGCACCAGCTCGCGGCCGTCCGCCAGCTCCACCAGGTTGCCGGCGGACACCACGTAGTGGCCGTCGTCGTCGCGGGCGATGGCCACGGTGGCCGAAGCGTCCTGGTCGCCGTAGCCGCGCTGGGTGGCGTAGTGGCGGATGTTCTGGGTCATCTCGATGTAGACCGCGAAGACGTCCATGGCCTCGCTGGGGTGCGCCTGCTCGGCCTGCATGTAGTTGCGCAGGGCGTGGCCGATCTCCTCGATCAGGCTGCGCGAGATCGGGCCGTTGAAGCACAGCAGGATGCGTTGTCGGGTGTAGCTTTCACGCATGGCCAACAGGTCTAGTGTCTCCATGGCGTACTCCTACTCGAATCGGAAGGACAGGATGGTGATGTCGTCGCGTTGCGGCCGTTCGCCCTGATAGTCCGCCAGGGTAGCGGCAAACACCCGCGCCTGCTCGGCCAATGGCAGACGTGAATGACGGCGCAGCAGTTCGGCGAAGCGGCTGTTGCCGAAACCGAAGCCGTGCTCGCCGCCGGCCTGGTCGAGGAAGCCGTCGGTGCACAGGTAGAAGGTCCAGCCCGGCTCCAGCGGCAGCTGGATATTCTCGTACTCTCCCTGGCGCTTGTCGCCGATGGCGCGACGGCCGCCCTTGTATTCGCGAACCTCGTCACCATTGCTGGCGAACAACGAGATCTTCGCCCCGGAGAAGTGCAGCAGCCGGCGGCCGTGGTCGATGCGCACGAAGCCGGCATCCATGTTGGTGGCCAGGGCCTGGGTCACCCGCTCCTGGCCGATCATGCCGCGCATCACCTGGTCGGTCTCGCGCAGGATCGACGCAGGGTCGTGGCTCTGCACGCTGTCGATGGCGTGGTCGATGGCGGCCAGCGCCAGCATGGTCATGAGCGCGCCGGGCACGCCGTGGCCGGCGCAGTCGACCACGCCGATCAGGCTGTCCTCGCTGCCTTCGCGGTAGATGTAGAAGTCGCCGCCGACCACGTCGCGCGGCTTCCACAGCACGAAATGGTGCTGGCCGAGGGACGACTGCAACTGGCGGTCGGGCAGGATGGCGCGCTGGATCAGGCTGGCGTAGTCGATGGAATCGCCGATCTTCTTCTGCGCCGCGGCCATCTCGCGGTTGGCCTGCTCCAGGGCCTGGGTGCGCTGGCGCACCTTGTCCTCCAGGTCCTCGGTGTGCCGGCGGACCTGGTTGGCCATGCTGGCGAAGGCGTCGGACAGCTCGCCGATCTCGTCGCCGCGGGACTTGGGCAGCGGGTTGTCGTACTGCCCGGCGGCGATCGCCTTGGCCGACTGGCGCAGGCCGCGCAGCGGCTTGAGCAGCAGCAGCTCGACGGTGTAGGCGAAGCCGATCAGCAGCAGCGCCAGCAGGCCCAGCAGGGTGCCCGCCAGCGGCCAGATCCAGCGGCTGTCGAGCACCTGCGCGGCATGCAGGTCGACGGCGCTGAGCACGTGCCAGCGCAGCTCGGGAATGTACGCGGTGGCCAGCAGCTGCCGCTTGCCGTCGAGGGTGGCCCAGAAGGTGCGCACCTCGCCCGGGTGCGCCTGGGCGTCGTCCAGCACCTGGCGCAGGCCCTTGCGTTCCTCGTCGCTGGCCAGCAGGTCGAAGACCCGGTGGCCATCGTTCCCGGCGGTGCCGGCGCCGGAACTCAGGGCGATCAGCTTGCGGTCCGGGTGCGCCTGGATGGCGCCGTCGGCGTCGACGATCATCGGCGTCACCCCGGGCTCGCGGCGCGAGATGAACTGGTCGAGGAAGGCGGTCAGGTCCAGCCCGCCGCCGGCCAGGCCGACCTTGTGGTTGCCGGCGATGACCTGGACGTTGAACCAGACCTTGGTGGCGCGCAGCTTGGCGTCGTAGTTGACGTTGATGTTGTAGGGGCTGTCGCTGGCCATGGTCGCGAAGTACCAGGCGTCCTGCGGGTCGTCGCGGCTGAGGGTGTAGCGCGGGGCGTTGGACAGCGGCGAGGTGGAGTCGTTGAAGTAGTAGTGCAGCGAGGAGTCGACGATGACGAAGTAGGAATACTCGCCCTGGTCGCCGCGGTAACCGTCGGCCTCACGGAAAAAGCGCGTGCGCCGCTCGGAACTGCTCTCGTCCAGCAGCCAGTCCTGGGTCACCACCGACTCGGCCAGGCGCCGCGACAGCGACAGCTCGCGGATCACCGGGGCGAGGATCTTCTGCTGGTTGAGCAGGGTGAAGTTCTTCGCATAGGCCAGGCCGAAGTGCGTACGGATGTCCTCCATCGCCTTCCAGCCGAGCAGCACCGCGGGAACCAACGCCAGAACGCAGGCCAGTAACAGCGCTACCACCGATTTGCCGCGCAATCCCCATCGTGCCGCCATGGCTGTCCCCAGAAATCCCGTTCGCCGAGTCAGTGTCGTTCTTTTGGCGAAAGCGCAATTGTGCAGGCGAGCCTTTCCCCAGGCAATGCAAATTAATGGCTATTTGCCATATTTTTGACGTCATCCGACTGACTCATTCTAGACGCGATTTCCCCCGCCGCCACGGCGCCCCGTTGCAGCACGGGGAGGCGGCCCTCCCGGGGTCTTGCGCCTCAGCCGGCGGCGAAGGCTGCGTGCAGTTCGCCCAGGTTGGCGAAGTAGTGCGCCGGGCTTTCGGCCAGCAGCTCCTCGCGGCTGCCGAAGCCATAGCCGACGCCGGCGGCGCTCAGGCCGTTGCGGTGCGCGCCGATCAGGTCGTGCTTGCGGTCGCCGATCATCAGCGTCTGCGCCGGGTCCAGGCCTTCGAGGCGCAGCAGGTGCTCGATCAGCTCCACCTTGTTGGTGCGGCTGCCGTCCAGCTCGCTGCCGTAGATCACCTTGAAGTGCCGGGCGAAGTCGAAATGCCGGGCGATCTCGGCGGCGAACACGGTGGGCTTGCTGGTGGCGATGAACAGCGTGCGGCCCTGGCCGCCAAGCAGCGCCAGCAACTCGCCGACGCCATCGAACACCCGGTTCTCGTACAACCCGGTGTCCTTGAAGCGCACCCGGTAATGGTTCACCGCCTCCCAGGCCCGCGCCTCGTCGAAGCCATAGGTGCTCATGAAGCACTGCAGCAGCGGCGGACCGATGAAGTGCTCGAGCCGGCGCAGGTCCGGCTCGTCGATGCCCAGCTGCGCCAGGGCGTACTGGATCGAACGGGTGATGCCCTCGCGCGGGTCGGTAAGGGTGCCGTCGAGGTCGAAGAGGATGTTCTGGTAGTGCATGGACGAAGCTGCGGCAGGAAGAATCGAACCGGAAGCATACAACTGGCCTCCGTACCGACCAAACGCCCATGCAATGACTTCCTACCCTTTTTCTGGAGCCTCTTGCGAGTCCCATGAAAATCAATGGCTTGGAGAGGCCCCTGGGAAAAGGGTTATGCGTGTGGATAGGGTGCTTTCTCGTGGGAAGTCAGGGGGTTGAGGAGTAACATCTCTCCTTCACTGCCGTGTAGGCAGCTAAGAAATGGACCGGTGGCCGGCGATGGGTGCAGCCGATCTTCACTGCCGTGTAGGCAGCTAAGAAATCCCGGATGACGTCGGCGGTGACGCGCGGCCCCTTCACTGCCGTATAGGCAGCTAAGAAACAGTCCGAGGCAGTCGCAGTGCCGGTGGCCACCTTCACTGCCGTATAGGCAGCTAAGAAAAGCATCGAAGCGAAGTTCATCGCCGACAGCTGCTTCACTGCCGTATAGGCAGCTAAGAAAAGCACGCGCTTGTCGATGGCGACGAAGAAGTTCTTCACTGCCGTATTAGGCAGTTCTTCCTGTGCCAGGCAGTCAAGCAAACCTCCATCATTCCCTTCCCCCGCATGCAGCAGTAGCATCGAGCAATTATCCCGCTTCGGCACCCGCGACCATGGACGAGTTCGCCCCTTCCGACCTGAAGACCATTCTCCATTCCAAGCGCGCCAACCTGTACTACCTCCAGCACTGCCGAGTATTGGTCAAGGGCCTTCGTCTCGGCCACGCGTGGCGATACGGAGCAGGACTTCCGCCAGAGTTGCATCGAAAGCCTCACGCGCACCGAGTCCCTCGACTTCATGATCGACACGCTCAAGGCCGTGGCCGATACGCTGGGAGAAGGCAGTCGGTGAACGTACTGCTGATCGCGCAATGCGATAAACGCGCGCTGGCCGAGAGCAGGCGCATCCTCGACCAGTTCGCCGAGCGGCGCGGCGACCGCACCTGGCAGACGGCGATTACCCAGGCCGGCCTGGACACCCTGCGCCGCCTGCTGAAGAAGAGCGCACGGCGCAACACTGCCGTGGCCTGCCACTGGATTCGCGGACAGGATCATAGCGAACTGCTCTGGATCGTCGGCAACGCCAGCCGCTTCAACGCCCAGGGCGCCGTCCCCACGGACACGACCAGCCTCGATGTCCTGCGCCGGGAAGACGAGAACGATTGGCACAGCGCCGAGGACATCCGCCTGCTCGCGCAGATGGCGGCCCTGTTCCACGATATCGGCAAGGCCAGCGACGCCTTCCAGGCAAAACTGAAGAGCCGCAAACCGCTGGCCGATGCCTACCGCCATGAGTGGGTATCCCTGAGGCTGTTCGAAGCCTTCGTCGGCCAGGCCACGGACGACCGGGTCTGGCTGCAGAACCTGGCCGAGGCCGAGGAGCAGGCGCAAACACCCTGGTTGGCAAGCCTGCGCTGCGATGGCCTGGAAACGCCGGGCAACCCCCTGCATGAAAACGGCATGCCGCCCCTGGCCCGGGCGCTGGGTTGGCTGATTCTCACCCACCACCGTCTGCCCCTGGGCCCGCACCGGGGCCCCGCTACACTGGCGCGCCTGCCCGGCGCCATCAAGCCGGAATGGTGCGGCCCGCGTGGAGATGCCACGGCCAGGGAAAAGCAGAGCTGCTGGCGTTTCTCCCACGGCCTGCCCTTCGCCAGTGGTGCCTGGCGGCGCAAGGCGGCTGCCTGCGCCAGGTCGATGCTGGAGCGCAACGGCTTCGTCCAGCGCGGCGCCGGCTTTCTCGGCGATCCCTATGTCATGCATCTTTCCCGTCTGGCCCTGATGCTCGCCGACCATCACTACTCGAGCCGCCCGGCCAGCCCACTGGGCGACAAGGGCTTCCCATTGTTCGCCAATACCGACGGCGCCAGCGGATCGCTCAAGCAACACCTGGACGAACATCTGATCGGTGTCGCCCGGGGCGCACGGCAGTTGCTGGGCCTGCTGCCACGACTCGAACGGCAGTTGCCCCGCCTGGCACGCCACAAGGGCTTCCAGCGCCGCGCCACGGAAGAGCGCTTCCGCTGGCAGGACAAGGCCTTCGACATGGCCGGCGCCCTCGCCGAACGGACCAGCCGGCAGGGCTTCTTCGGCATCAACATGGCCTCCACCGGCTGCGGCAAGACCCTCGCCAACGGGCGCATCCTCTACGCCCTGGCCAACCCCGGGCGCGGCATGCGCGCCACCATTGCCCTCGGCCTGCGCACCCTGACGCTGCAGACCGGGCAAGCCTACCGCCAGCGACTCGACCTGGGCGACGACGACCTCGCCGTTCTCGTGGGCGGTGGCGCCATCCGGGAGCTGTTCGAACTGACTCGACAGGACCTGGACGCACGGGGTAGCGAGTCTGCCGAGCCGCTGCTGCCGGACAACAGCCACGTGAGCTACGAAGGCAGCCTCGAAAGCGGGCCCCTGAAAGACTGGCTCGCGGGTAACCCGGCCGCCGGCAAGCTACTCGATGCACCGCTGCTGGTCTGCACCATCGACCACCTGGTGCCGGCCACCGAAAGCCTGCGCGGCGGCCGCCAGATAGCCCCCATGCTGCGCCTGATGACTTCCGACCTGGTCCTCGACGAACCGGACGACTTCGACATCGACGACCTGCCCGCCCTTACCCGCCTGGTGCACTGGGCAGGCCTGCTCGGCAGCCGGGTACTGCTGTCCTCGGCCACCTTGCCGCCGGCCTTGGTGGAAGGGCTGTTCGAGGCCTATCGCAATGGCCGCCAGGTCTTCCAGCGCCATCGCGGCGAGCACCCGGGAGCCCCGGCGAACGTGGTCTGCGCCTGGTTCGACGAATACGGCTGCACGGAACGTGACTGCACCACGCTGGAGCCGTTCGCTGCAGCCCATGCAGCCTTCGTCGAACAGCGCGCACAGCGTTTGCGGCAAAGCGAGGTCCGCCGTCGCGCCGAGATTCGCAGCCTGAGCCCCGAAACCCGGACGCGCGAGGGCATCTGCACGGAACTGGCACGGCAACTGCCGGCCTGGATGGGCGAGTTGCATCGCCAGCACCACACGGCGCACGAGGGCAAACGCGTCAGCTTCGGCCTGCTGCGCCTGGCGCACATCGAGCCGCTGATCGACCTGGCCCGCGCGCTGCTGGCTGGAGTCGCGCCACCGGGCTGCCAACTGCACCTGTGCATCTACCACTCCCATCACCCGCTGCTGATGCGCTCGGCCATCGAGCACGAACTCGACGAACTGCTCAAGCGCGGTGACGGGGACGCGCCACGGCTGTTCGCCATGGAAAGCGTGCGCCGCGCGCTGGCGGAGCACCCGCAGGACGACCATCTGTTCGTGGTGCTCGCCTCGCCAGTAGCGGAGGTGGGACGCGATCACGATTACGACTGGGCCATCGCCGAGCCCTCCTCCATGCGTTCGATCATCCAGCTCGCCGGCCGCATCCGGCGCCATCGCCCGGGCGCCTGCGCCAGCCCCAACCTGTACCTGCTGGCGCAGAACCTGTGGAGCCTGGAGGGGCGCCACCCCGCCTATCGCCAGCCGGGTTTCGAAAGCAAGGACTTCCCCCTCGACAGTCACGACCTGCATGACCTGCTACCGGCCGAGCAACTGGCGGTGATCGACGCCACGGCGCGCATCGTCGAGCCACAGCCCTTGCGCCCTCGCATGCACCTGGCCGACCTGGAGCACGCCCGGCTACGTGCTCTGCTGCACGGCGGCAATGCAGCGATAGAGCTGAACACCCAACTCTGGTGGCAATCACCGGCTTCGCTGTCCGGCATCCTGCAGAGCGACCAGCCCTTCCGGGCAGGTAACCAAGGGGACAGCTACGCCCTGCTGCCCGATGAAGACGACGACACCAGGCTGCGCCTCCACCACTACGAAGAAGGCCAATGGACCGCTTGCGGCACTCTGTGCGAGCTACTGCCGCTCCCTCTTCAGGCCGAAAACATCAGCCTCTGGGCGACCGCCGACTATCTCGACGAACTCGAAGCACTGGCCAGACGCAGCGACATGGGGCTGCGTGATTGCGCGATGCGCTTCGCCAGGGTGCAGCTTCGCGAATCGACCCAAGGCTGGAGCTACCAATCGGCCTTGGGTTTCAAACGCAGGCTCTGAAGAGGGGAAAGACGTGTCGAGCAGATGCCGGTTTCCTTAACACGTCGAGGGAACGTGTTAAGCAAATGGCGTTTTCCTTAACACGTGGAGAGAACGTGTTAAGCAAACATCGGTTTCCTTAACACGAGCAGAGAACGCGTCAAGAAAGGCGCTGTTCCGTCGACACGTCGGCGTGCCCCGCATTGAGCAGCAATTGGAACAACGCGTCGTTGAGGTAGAAGTTCTCCTTGCCGATGCGATGCTTGCTGAGCATGCCGATACCCACCAGTTCATCCAGATAGCGCGCCGCCGTCTGACGGCTCACTTGCAACTCGTTCTGAACGAACTCGATCTTGGTGTAGGGGTGGCGGAACATGTTGTTCACCAGGTCCTGGCTATACACCTTGGGCAATTCGCTGCGGAGCCGTTCCTTGCACTGCTGCATCAGATTCTTGATGGCATAGACGAGGGTGGTGGTCTGATGCGCCGTCTGCTCGACAGCATCAAGCATGAACAGCAGCCACGGCTCCCAGACACCGCTATCGCGCACATCCTGCAGCAGACGGTAATAGTCCGCCTTGTGCTGATTGATATAGCGGGACAAGTACAGCACCGGGCTCCCCAACAACCCCTGCCGAACCAGATACAGCACGTTGACGATACGCCCTGTCCGGCCATTGCCATCATAGAACGGATGGATGCTTTCGAACTGGTGGTGAATCACCGCCATGCGTGTCAGCGGGTCCCAGTCGCAGAGCCCCTCTTCGTTGATGAAGCGCTCGAGATTGCCCATCAGCGCCAGAATTTCGTCCGGATGCTGGGGTGGCGTATAGACGACCTCTCCGGTCTGCTGGTTCTTTAGCGCGGTGCCGGGGAGCCTGCGAAAACCCGCGTCGTTCTCCTCGATGCATGCCTGGATCGAGAGGATGTCAGGCAAGGTCAGCAGCCCCGTCCGCAGGACCTGCGCGAAGCCATTCTTCAGCGCTGTCGCATAGTTGTGCACTTCCTTCGCCGCCAGGCTGACGAACTGCCGCGCGACACTATCGCTGCGGTACAAATCATCGTGGGTGGTGATGATGTTTTCGATGGCCGAACTGTCCTTGGCCTCCTGGAGCGCCAGCGTATCGATCAGGATGTGCTGGTTGGGCACGCTGTCGACCACCCCCTTGAGTTCCGCCAGGGCCTGGTGGGCACGCGCCAGCTTCTTCAGGACGGTACGGGTTTCCAGTTCCGCCGCAACGGGTAGCAGGGGTATGGGCAAAGTCATGTGCGCTCCTGTTCAGAATCCCGCTCCTGGGATTCAAGTCTCCCTTCGTGCTGCCTGTACGGCAGTAAAAAGCTGTCCATAGCCACTTTCAATATTTCTAAGCTACCTTCACGGTAGTCGTTCGGAGTAAAGCACATAGACACCTACAATAGGTAATCGACTAACGCCAGGAGGTCGTGATGCTCCAAGCAAACGCTCTGGCCCTGCGCCAGGCCATCCAGTCCTTTATCGACGAACGCCTGCAAGCCAAGCTGGACAAGCTCAGGCCCGACGATGAAGGCAAGCGCCAGGCGCTGATCGAGGGGCATCGCCGCGAAGCCTGGTTGGCCGATGCCGCACGGCGGGTCGGCCAGATCCAGATGGCCAGCCATACCCTCAAACCCATCCACCCGGATGCCCGCGGCAGCAACCTCTACGTCATGCCCGAGTCACCCAAGCCCCCTGGGCTTGTCGGTACCCACAGCCTGAAGGGCGAGCTGGCTCATGACGTAGTGGGCAACGCCGCCGCGCTGGACGTGTTCAAGTTCCTCAACCTCGAGTTGGAAGGCCGCAGTCTGTTGCAACGCCTGCTGGACGACGAACCGCAGGTACTCGCAGCGCTTTCCGAGGAAAGCAGTCTTGCCAGGGAATGGCGCGATGCATTCGTGAGCATCACCCGAAGCAAGGGCAAAACGGCCTCCCACACTCTGGCCAAGCAGCTGTATTTCCCGCTCGCGGGGAGCGATTACCACCTGCTCGCCCCGCTGTTTCCCACCAGCCTGGCGCACAAGGTGCAACAGACACTGCGTGCCGACCGTTTCGGCGAGGCAGCCCGGGCAGCCCGCGAGGCACGCGCCAAAGGCGAGGGCTGGCCCCACGGCTACCGCGAGTACCCGAACCTGGCCATCCAGAACTTCGGTGGTACCAAGCCGCAGAACATCAGCCAGTTGAACAGCGAACGCCACGGCGAGAACTGGCTGCTGGCATCCCTGCCGCCACAATGGGAGAGCCCGGAAGTGCGCCTGCCGCTGGACACCGACTCGGTGTTCCCATTCCTGGCTCGCTATGATGGGACGTTGCGCCGCCGCGTCCGCGAGCTACGCGATTTCCTGGCACACACCAGCCACAACAACCTGGCGATACGCCGCAAGCGTGAACGCCTGCTGGGCGACATCTGCGATCGGCTCCTGCACTACGCAGCCCAAGTGCGCGAGCCTTCGGGCTGGAGCGCCCGGCAGGACTGCCGGCTGCACGACGCCGAGCGTCTCTGGCTCGATCCATTGCGCGGACGGCAAGACGAAATATTCTCCGCCCAGCGAGTTCGCCTGGATTGGCCCCAGCAAGTCGGCCAGCGCTTCGCCAACTGGCTGAACCAGGCCCTTGGCGGTCATGAACACCGGCTGGGCGAAGACGAAGCCAGGCAATGGACCCATGACCTGCACAAGGAACTGCAACTGCTCAGGGAGGAGCTCGAATATGACCCCAGCTGAACCCGAGGCCCTGCTTCTGCTCCCACATCTACGGGTGCAGAACGCCAACGCCATCTCCAGCCCGCTGACCTGGGGCTTCCCCGCTCCCAGTGCCTTTACCGGTTTCGTGCACGCCCTGCATCGCCGCGTGGCCAACGAGTTGGACCTCCAACTGGACGGCGTCGGCATCATCTGCCATCGCTTCGAGCCACAGGTCTCGCAGCCGGCCGGCAAGCGCACCAGGGTCTTCAACCTGACGCGCAACCCGCTGAACAAGGACGGCAGCACGGCGGCTATCGTCGAGGAAGGCCGCGCCCATCTGGAGGTCAGCCTGCTGGTCGGCGCCAGCGGCAATGCTCTCGACGATCATTCCCTGGCCAGCCTCGCCCATCGGCTCCTCCATGAGGCCTATGCCATGCGCCTGGCCGGCGGCAGCATCCTGCCCGCCACCCGGCCCACGAGCGGTTATCTGGAGCCGTCGCTCGAGCTGCTTTCCGGCAATGCGGACGAACAGCGCCGTCGCTACCGGCGCCTGGCGCATCGCCTGCTACCCTGTTTCGCCCTGGTCAGCCGTGAAGGTCTGCTGCAAGAGCACCTGGAAGACCTACGCCAAGGCGATCCCCAGGCAAACGAACTGGATGCGCTGCTCGACCTGTCGCGCCTCAACATCGAGCCCCCGCCCCACCATGAGGCTGGCCACCCCGCCCAATGGCAGTCCAGGCGGCCGGCCGGCTGGCTGGTGCCGATTCCAGCGGGCTATGGCGCCCTGTCGGAAACCTACGCGCCGGGGGAAGTGCTCAATGCACGTGACCGGAGCGTTCCACTGCGCTTCGTCGAAACCCTCTTCACCCTTGGCGAGTGGCTGAGCCCGCAGCGGGTCGCCGACCTGCGCCATTTGCTCTGGTACCACCAGGCCGATGCCCGGGCCGGGCTGTACCGCTGCACCACGCCTCACTATGCCCGCGAAGCCACCGCATAAGGAAATCGACATGTCCAAGCAAGAACTCAGCACCGCTTCCGTTCTGGCCTTCGAGCGCAAGCTCGACCCGTCCGACGCATTGTTCAGCGCCGGGCGCTGGGAAAACCGTGGCGACTCCGCCGGCTGGACCAGCGTGGCCATCCGCGAGAAATCCGTACGCGGCACCATCTCCAACCGTCTGAAGACCAAGGACCGCGACCCGGCGAAGCTCGACGCCTCCATCCAGTCGCCCAACCTGCAGACCGTGGATGTGGCCAACCTGCCCAACGATGCGGACACCTTAAGAGTGCGCTTCACCTTGCGCGTGCTGGGCGGTGCCGGTACGCCGTCCGCCTGCAACGACACCGCCTACAAGGCCAAGCTGCTGGAAACCGTCGGCCAGTACGTGAGCAGCCAGGGCTTCGGCGAACTGGCGCGCCGCTATGCCGGCAACCTGGCCAACGGGCGATTCCTCTGGCGCAACCGCACTGGCGCCGAGGCCATAGAGGTCCACGTGCGCCACCTGCGCAACGGCGAAGCGGCGCAGAGTTGGACCTTCGACGCCTTCGCCCACAGCCTCCGCGCCTTCGACGACGGTGACGAACTGGACGGTCTGGCCGGCCTGATCGCCGAGGGGCTGGCCGGCCAAGGCCACGTTCTGCTGGAAGTCATCGCCTTTGCCCGCATCGGCGACGGCCAGGAAGTCTTCCCTTCGCAGGAACTCATCCTCGACCGCGGCGACAAGCGCGGACAGAAGAGCAAGACCCTGTACCAGGTCCGCGAGGTCGCCGCCATCCACTCGCAGAAGATCGGCAACGCCCTGCGCACCATCGACACCTGGTACCCCGACGAGGACGGTCTCGGCCCTATTGCCGTGGAGCCCTATGGCTCGGTGACCTCCCAGGGCAAGGCCTATCGCCAGCCGCGGGAGAAGCTGGACTTCTACAGCCTGCTCGACCGCTGGGTGCTGAAGGACCAGGCGCCAGCCCCCGAACAGCAGCACTTCGTGATCGCCAACCTGATCCGCGGCGGCGTCTTCGGCGAAGCGGAAGAGAAGTGAGCCATGGACCACTACCTGGATATCCACATCAGGCCCGATCCGGAGTTCCCCAGCCCCCAGCTGATGAATGCGTTGTTTGCCAAGCTGCACCGCGCATTGGTGGCACTGCCCGAGGAGAACATCGGCATCAGCTTCCCGGCCGTCGACGAGAAGCGCCCATGCCTCGGTAACCACCTACGCCTGCACGGAACCAGTGCCGCGCTAGATTCGTTGATGGCTCAACCCTGGTTATCCGGCATGCGCGACCACCTGCACCTGGGCGAACTGCTGCCGGTTCCCGCGGGGGCGCAGCATCGCCAGGTCCGCCGCGTGCAGGCCAAGAGCAACCCGGAGCGCCTGCGGCGGCGGCAGATGCGCCGCCATGGCTTCAGCGAAGAAGAAGCCAGGCAACGCATTCCCGACAGCGCCGCCCGCCGGCTCGACTTGCCCTACGTCCAGTTGCGCAGTCAGAGCAGTGGGCAGCACTTTCGTCTGTTCATCCACCACGGCCCTTTGCAGAGCCAACCGGTGGCCGGGCACATCAACCGCTATGGGCTGAGCGATGGGTGTACTGTTCCCTGGTTCTGACCCTTTTTTCCGGAGCCTTCTATACATCTTGGAAAATCAGTCACTTACAAGGGCCGTCGAAAAAAGGGATAGATGGGCTTAATGGCTGGTTTTCCTTTTAGCCACAAAGAGTTGGGAGCTTGAGTCTCTACTTCACTGCCGTGTAGGCAGCTAAGAAAATAGAAGCCGCCCGGATATTCGTCGTTCTCGACTTCACTGCCGTGTAGGCAGCTAAGAAAATGACCCGCAAGAAAAAGACCGAGGAAACCATCTTCACTGCCGTGTAGGCAGCTAAGAAATATACGGCTTGGATTCTTCAGCCGAGCTTCAACTTCACTGCCGTGTAGGCAGCTAAGAAATGCCCCGGCACCGCCGCATCCATGCGCTCGCCCTTCACTGCCGTGTAGGCAGCTAAGAAATCAGGCGTCGACCAGCGCGCCGTCCTGGTCCACTTCACTGCCGTGTAGGCAGCTAAGAAAATGGGGGAGCGGTCTGGCCGGTCGTAAATCCGCTTCACTGCCGTGTAGGCAGCTAAGAAAAGGTTGAGCAGTACCTGGCCAGCGGCGGCCACCTTCACTGCCGTGTAGGCAGCTAAGAAATACACCCCACTGATGAACGTCGACGCCATGAGCTTCACTGCCGTGTAGGCAGCTAAGAAAAACCCCGAGCTGGTCAAGACGGGACTGGACCTCTTCACTGCCGCGTAGGCAGCTAAAAAGCGCCGCCCCCTCGGAAGAGCATTCCTGCGCACCTCATTGCCGTACAAACAGACCGGCGCCCAGTCGTCTCCGCGCTGCCTATTGCCTTACTCGGCATAGCCCTCGGCGATGTGCTGGTCCTTCAGCTTCACGTAGTTGCCAGCGGTATAGGCGAAGAAGGACCGTTCCTTGTCGCTCAGCGGGCGGGCCTTCTTCGCCGGGCTGCCGACGTAGAGGAAGCCACTTTCCAGC
>Ga0180221_1001335_pt1 | contig 16828 bp, 10 predicted proteins | sample eDN5th37CKraftMG_FD_151339 | JGI IMG/M metagenome (GOLD analysis project Ga0180221, IMG submission 151339) | Enriched Miracle-Growth compost microbial communities from Emeryville, California, USA - eDNA 5th pass 37_C Kraft MG (version 2) (version 2) ...
CCGGCAAACGTGTCGATCCGCCGCCATCGGATCCGATCGTGAATGGCAGCATCCCGGACGCCACCGCCGCCGCGCCACCCGAACTCGACCAGCCGGGGACCATATCGGGATTCCAGGGATTGCGTGCCTCCGCTTCCCAATTGAACGGGTTGAACACGGCGGCACTTTGCATGCCGCCACCGCCGCCGGCCCCCATCATCGTGTTGAGACCGAGGATGATGGCGCCGTCCGCCCGCAGCCGCTCGACACCGAAATGCCCGTCGCGTGTGATCCGCTCGCCCTTGCCATGAGTATTCATCGGCATTCCGGCGACCGGAATATGATCCTTCACGGCGGTCGGCACGCCATGCAGCCGGCCGAGCGGTTCGCCCTTGAGAACCGCCGCTTCGGCCCTGCGGGCCGCTTCGCGGGCACCCGCCGCGTCGAGATGGCTGAAGGCCTTCAGTACCGGATCGAGGGCCTCAATCCGCTCCAGCACGTGATCGATCAGTTCGACCGGTGACAATTCCTTGCGGGCGATCAACTCGGCCGCACGCCAGGCGGGCAGCCAGGCGAGATCGCCATCGCTGCCCGGCGGCGGGGCTGGAGCAGTCGCAGGCGTCGAAGCCTCCTGCCCAATCATCTCTCTGGCCATCTCACTCTCCCTGGTTGCGCGCGGCGCCCTCGATTAATAAGGCGCAGGAATCGCGATTTGATAATTTATTGACACAGTTTCATTGGCCCGCAAAGAGGCATGATCCGGTACTTCCTCACAAGACGTGTAATATTATGGCCCGCAGCCGTTCATGGATGCTCGCGATATTGCGATTGCGGCTACAGAATTATCACGGTATCGCGCTAACGCGATGCACGCCAAAACCACCTATCCCGACGAGTCCTCGATCAGCCGCAGGCTGGCGCTGAGCGCAATTCTGCTCGTCCTGTTGCTCAGCGCGCTCGACCAGACGATCGTCACCACGGCCATGCCGACGATCATCGCACAGCTACGCGGCTTCGAGCGCTATGCCTGGGTGACGACCGCCTACATGCTGACGTCGACCGTACTCGTGCCGATCTACGGCAAGCTCGGCGATCTCTACGGGCGACGAATAGTGCTCGTCGCCGGGATCATCCTCTTTCTGGGCGGCTCGATGCTGTGCGGCATCAGCGGGGAGGCCGGCGATCTTCCCCTGATCGGCGACGGCATGAACCAGCTCATCCTCTTCCGGGCGATCCAGGGACTCGGTGCCGGCGGCCTCGCGACCGGCGCCTTCGGGATGATCGCCGATATCTTTCCTCCCGCCGAACGCGGCCGGTACGCGGGGCTGTTCGGCGCGGTCTTCGGCCTGGCGAGCGTGATCGGGCCGTTCGTCGGAGGCTTCTTCACCGATCACGGCACGGTGGCGATCGGCAGCCTCGTGATCGCGGGATGGCGATGGATCTTTTATCTGAATGTGCCGCTTGGCATCGTGTCGCTCCTGGTGTTGCTGAAGAAGCTGCCACCGTCACGCAGCCATCGGCGCGAGCCGATCGACTGGGCGGGAGCACTGCTGATCCTGGCGACCTTCGTGCCGCTCCTCCTCGCGCTTTCGTCCGGCGGACAGTCGCATCCGTGGTCCTCGCCCCCGATCGTCGGCGGGTTCGCGCTGGCGGCAGGCAGCTTCGCCGCGCTGCTGCTCGTCGAGCGCGGCAGACCGCACGCGATGTTGCCGCTGCCACTGTTCCGCAACCCGATAGTCGCACGCTGCAATGCCGCGCTGTTCGTGCTGAACCTGGGATTCCTCGGCATCGTGCTGTTTCTCCCGCTGTTCGTGCAGGTCGTTCTTCAGGCGGGGGCGACCGTGAGCGGCATGGTGATGCTGCCGATGATGGGCGGCCTGATCTTCGGCAGCATCGTCGCCGGCAGGATCGCGTCGACGACCAGGCGCTACAAGCCGACGATGATCGTCAGCGGCGTGGTGCTGCTGATCGGAATGCTTCTCCTGATGCGTGTCGATGCGGGGACCAGCAAGATTGAGCTTGGAGCGGTGATGATCATCATCGGCCTGGGCCTCGGGCCATCCCAGAGCCTGTTCACCACGGCCATACAGAATGCGGTGGACCGCCATCACATCGGCGTGGCGACAAGCTCGGCCCAGTTTTCCCGGCAAATCGGCTCAACGCTTGGCGTGGCCGTCTTCGGGGCGCTGCTCACCAACCGGCTGGCTGCCGCGCTTCCGAGGCACATGCCCGGCCTCGCCACGGCGGCGGACGGACGGATCGATCTCAATCTTGCGCAACGCCTCGCGATGGAGCCCTCTCTTCTTCACGCCGCTGTTGCCAGCCGGGTTCCCGCGAATGCGGTCGAGGCGACCGTTGCGCAGAATCAGACAGTCCTCCGTCTCGCCTTTGCGGACTCGATTACATCGCTTTTCGCTATCGCCGCCGCGATCGCTTTCGTCGGATTGCTGATCATGTTTTGCGTGCCCGACAGGAAATTGCGCGGGAATGAAACGGGTGGCGAGCAGACGCCGCTTGAGCCGGTTCACCAGCCGACCGAACCGACCAGAGGATGAAGGCGACCGGTCACGGCCCGGCTGCGCAGGGCTATTCCCGGAATTCGGGTTCGGACAAGACGCATATGCGATTTTGACGCACTATTTATTTTCCAGCACGGCATCAAGGATATTGACCTTGGCCAAAATTTTGGGAGATTATAACCTCGTCCGTGGCAGCGTTATGTCCGTCTCAAAAGCAGCACGGCGTTTTTCATAATTACCAAAATGACCACTGAATAAGGTGGCGGCGGAAAGGGAGTGGAATTTGATTTCGCCTTGCTGCTGGCCACCTCGAAGCGAGCGGTGCTCGCGGCATTCAGCGATCGACACGCCGTTTCTCTCGTTCCTCCGGCACGAACACAGAAAGGGAGCCACATGCATCCTCGTCGCTTGAAGATACTCATTCTGGCTACGACGGCAGCGATTGCCCCGCTGAACGTCGCGTCCGCCGAAACCGGCCCTGCAACGCCACCTTCCACGCCCGCGATGAATTGCTCCATCGCAAATATTCAGGGTGTCGCGCCCGCCGATACGACGATCACCATGGCCCAGCCGACCGCGGCGCCCGTCCCGCACTGCAGGATCGAGGGTTATGTAACCACAACCAATCCGGGGCCCAACAAGGTGATGTTCCGCCTCCAACTTCCCGACAAGGGCTGGACAGGGCGCTATTATTTCATCGGCCTGGGCGCCGCTGCGGGCTATGTCCCATCGGATTCGCAGGTTCCGGCCGGCAATCCGCTCTATAAGGGCTTCGCGGTCGCCGGCACGGATACCGGCCATGAGGGGCCGATGGCGGACTGGAGCTTCATGGGCCGCAACAAGGCCCAGGCAGTCGACCATATCGATCGCGGCGCCCATGTCACCGCCGTCGCCACCCAGCAGATCACCCAAGCCTATTATCACGCGGCACGCCTGTTCCGATATCACAGCGGCTGCTCAGGCGGCGGTCGCATGGGGGTGATGGCGATCGAGCGCCATCCGGAGGATTATGATGGCGTCCTGCTCGGCGCTCCGGGTGGTCGCAGCAACATGACCATGGTAAAATTCATCGTGGCTTCCCAGGAAATGATGCGCGAGCCCGGCGCCTGGCTATCGCCGGCCAAGCTGCAGATGGTCGAGAACAAGGTCACCGCGGCCTGCGACATGACCGACGGGGCCAAGGACGGCATCGTTGCTGATCATCGCAAGTGCCATTTCGATGTCGCGAAACTCGCGTGCAAAGGCGGAGATGGGCCGGAATGCCTGACCGGACCCGAAATCCGCAGCATCAAGGCAATCCTCGCCGGCCCGATCGGTCCCGATGGAAAACCGCTAACGCAGGGCATGCCGATCACCAACATGAGCGTATGGTCCGGCTTTCTCGGCACGACGCCGCCGCCATGGTCGAACGATCCCGTCGAGGTGATGAAGCAGCACACGTCCGGAGGCTATGTCATCGGCAACTCGATGGGTCAGGCGCTGCTTGGACAGGATTACGACGCCGTGAAGCAGTTCAATTCACGCAAGCAATCCGATCTCGATGCATGGCGCGCTGCTTCTATAAAGCTCGATTACGGCCAACCCTACACGGCCAACCTTGCGGGTTTCTACAAATCCGGGGGCAAGCTTCTCCTATGGAATGGCGTGAGCGATCCGTGCTGCTCCGACATTGAGCTGGAACAATATTATGACGATGCCGCGAAATTCGTGCCCGGGGGCATGAACAGCTTGCCGAGCTTCATCCGCTACTACCGCGTTCCCGGCATGGCGCATTGTGGCGGCGGCACGGGCCCTGGCGATGCGCCCGATCAAATGCTCGACGCGCTGATTGCGTGGGTCGAGCAAGGAAAGGCGCCTGGTGACATCGTGGCACACCGGGGAGCTGATCGGGTGCGGCTGCAATTCGCCGATCCCACCACGAAAATGGTGTCAGGCGTTCTGGTTCCGCCGCCGAGCGGGCCGTCGCGCGACTTCCTGCTCTGCCCATTTCCCCAAACCGCGGTGTTCAACGGGTCAAAGGCACCGGATGCCGTGTATGACGCCGCCAACTGGTCCTGCAAGGGCCAATCCCCCGGAAGTGTTGCAAGCAAATGATGGATGCCCGCAGGCGGCAGCAGCCGCCTGCGGGATTTTCGAACCCGTCTCCCTCCAACGCAATTCTCCGCTTTCTCGAAGAAAATCTACCGGCACGCGCGCAAGATACCAATATTCTCCAAGCCGCTTCGCTTGACGAGCCACATATCCTATCGCACGATTTTCAGCCGCGGCAGCCATTCGCACCGTTAGAGGCGAAGGTGGCGCATGGGTGGAGGATGGTGTTGGAACGCTTGGTCGTGCCGGCGCGAGCCGGGAAATCGCAGCTTGTGTGGCTGGAAGCGCTCGATGATCGAAGCAGCCGCCATGGGCAGGTCCTTGATCTGACGCGCGCTGAGGAGCGGCAATATTTCCTCGTCCATAGCGGTGGGGGAGAGGCTGAACTCGATGGCTGGCGCACGGCGTTGCGGCCCGGCGAGGTGCTGTTTGTCCCGTCAAGGACGGTAGGGCGGATGACGATCGCCCCGGGATCACGGATCTTCTGGTTCTGCGTTGCGGACAGCTTCCTGATCTCGCGCGTACTGCCGGCGCTTGGCGTGTCCTTCGCTTCATGGTCGGCGGAATTCCCGATGCCGCGCAAGCTCAGCCACTGGAGCAAACCCGAAGATGCGGGAGAGCGCGACCGGCTCTGGCTGGAACTGACCCTTGCCGCGCGACGGCTCGGCGGAACCGGTGATGCGGCCATCGCCGCTTATGTCCTCCTGACATTATTCGAGAAATATAATTTTCCTCTGAAGCCGGAGGCCGCGCTCGAACTGGAAGAAACCGTAACCACGCTGAACGAAGCCAGCGCTCCCAATGCGGAGGTTGCTCTCGTTATCCGCTTTCGCAGCCTGATCGAACGTCATCTCGCCGATCAGTGGAAGGTACAGGATTATTGCAACGCGTTACAGGTGCGCGCCGCCGAATTGGGTGATGCCTGCAAGAATGTAGTGGGGGAGACGCCCTCCGTCCTCATTCGCGAACGATTATTGCTCGATGCGAAGCGCCATCTTGCTTTCTCGCGAATGCCTGCCGCGCAGATCGCTTATCGTCTGGGCTTCACCGACGCCGCTTATTTCAGTCGCTATTTCAAAAAACAAACGGGGCAGTCGCCGCTCGAATTTCGCCGTTCGCGCAGGCCGATCTTTGCTGCGGGAGCCTCGCTCGCTTCCTGATTACCACGTGTCCGAGAGCGAAAGTGCCAGAGATTCCTGCGCGGCTCCATTTTTCCGGACGCGGCTTTCGGCCAACATAAGTCCCGCTGGACAGGGCGCGTTACCCGCAGCGCCCGGCAGAACAGGGAGAGGATGCCCGTGACCTGGACCATCGACCGTCGGGCAATGCTGCGGACGACAATCGCCGCAGGGGCTGCCGCCGGAATTCCTGCCTGGGCGGCGAGGAAAGGCAAGGAGCGCAATATGGACAGCATCGTCGAAACCAATGCCGGCAAGGTGCGCGGCATCGAGCAGAATGGCGTGCACATATTCAAGGGTATTCCCTATGGCGCGCCAACCGGCGGGGCCCGGCGCTTTCTGCCGCCGCTGAAGCCTGAACCCTGGGCCGGGATACGCGACGCCATCGTCTTCGGACCAACCGCGCCACAGGCATCGATGGCGGAAGCCGGCGGCGGATCGTCCGCGCCCGGCGCGCCGGGTGGTGAGCGGATGGCCCGGATGATGCGCTTCCTGCACGAACTGAGCGGTGACGAGCCCGCCATGAGCGAGGATTGCCTGGTTCTGAACGTGTGGACAGGCGGCGTGCGGGATGGACGGAAGCGGCCGGTGTTGTTCTATATGCACGGCGGCGCCTTCACCTCCGGCTCCGGATCGTGGAAGCTTTATGACGGGGTAGGCGCCGCCTGCCGCGGCGATGCGGTGGTCGTCACGATGAATCACCGGCTGGGGCCGCTCGGCTATCTGCACCTCGCCGAATGGGGCGGGCAGGAATATGCTACCTCCGGCAATGCCGGGATGCTCGATCTGGTACTGGCGCTCGAATGGGTTCGCGACAATATCGCCCAGTTCGGCGGCGATCCGGATCATGTGATGATCTTCGGCTCGTCCGGCGGCGCCTCCAAGAGCGCCGTGCTGCTGGGGATGCCTCGCGCCAAGGGGCTGTTCCACACAGCGAACCTGATGAGCGGCCCGATGCTGCGCGCCAACACGGCCGAAGGGGCGACCCGCACGGCTGAACGCCTGATGGCCCGCTTCGACATCGCGCCCAAGGACTTTCGCAAGCTGCTTGATATTCCGGCGACGCAACTCGCCGGCGAGGCCGAAAAACTTGGAGCGCAGATCAATGCGGGCCTCTCCGGCGGCGCCAGCCCCGAAGCGTTTATGCCGATCGCGCCGATCGTGGACGGCATCTCGCTGCCCGCGCATCCGATGGACCCGGTGCCCTCGCCTTATGGCGTGGACGTGCCGGTGCTGATCGGATCGACCAAGGACGACATGACCCTCATCATGTACGCAACGCCCTGGTTCGGCAGCCTCGACGATGCCGGTCTCGCCAAGATGGGCGCGGGTCTGCACGGCGCGATGGCGACCGAGGTGCTGGAAGCGTATCGCGACGAGATGCCCGGCGCCACGCCGACGCAGATCGCCTGCCAGATGATTACGGATCGCACGATGTGGCACGGCTCGATCGCATGGGCGGAGCGACGCGCGGCGGCGAAGCGCGGCCCGGTCTATAGCTATCGCTTCGATTTCGACACGCCGGCGATGGGCGGTGTGCTGGGCGCCACTCATGGGGGCGATATTCCGTTCGCGATGAACAATTACACCGCCAGCGGCATGGCAGGCGATCGGCCGGATAATCCCAAAATGGCCAAGGCCATGAGCGATACGTGGGTCCACTTCGCCGCGACGGGGAACCCAAACAATCCTGCCATTCCCGACTGGCCATCTTATGATTTGGAGACGCGCGCGGTAATGCATTTCGACCTTCCCACATATGTCGAGAACGATCCGCGCGCCAAAATGCGTGCCCTGCTCGACGCGGCGTTCGCCGCCTGATCAATAGATCAGCCGAACGCCTTCTGGGCAAAAATCCTGTATTTTCCGGCGAGCGTCCATTTCGCCAGCGGGTGCCTGAGCGATAGGCTAGAGCATTCCAACCAGGTTGAACCACCAGATGATCCGGAAGATGCGGTAAACAAAGGAGCATCATCGCACCATGCTCCAGGAATGATGAAGAATGAGGCATGAAAATGCCCGTCTTATTGCGTGTCAAATAGGGGATGGCATGGATAGATTAAGCAGCATTGCGCTCGCGATATTGGTCATGATGGACACTCCGGTCGTTGCGCAGGACAAAACTCCCGTCGCGCGTCCCGTTCTGCAAGCCGATGGCTCCGTGCTCATGCCCGGCAGAGTTGTTCAGATGCCGTCGAGCTTCAGCCCGGAAGCGCGCCAAGCCTTTCTCGATTATTACGCACGCGGCGGCGACCCGGCGTTTGCCGGCGACATTTTCGCGATCCGCCGCATCTATGACGAGAAATGGGCCGGCCCGATCCTGACTGCCTGGGAAAAGCGCTTCCCTGTAAAGACGCAGCGCAAGACCCTGGCAGGCGTGATGGTGGACGAAGTGACGCCCGCGGCCGGTGTCGCGGCGGACAAGCGCGACAAGATCCTGCTGAACTTCCACGGTGGTGGCTTCGTTCTGGGCAATGGCGGCATTGGTGGGCGGATAGAGGCGGTGCCGGTCGCCGGTCTCGGTGGATATCGTGTGCTCAGCATTGATTATCGGCAGGCGCCCGAAGCCCGCTATCCGGCAGCGACCGACGATGCCGTTGCCGTCTATCGCGAGATATTGAAGACTTACCGGCCTGAAAATATCGGTGTCTACGGGTCCTCGGCAGGGGGCATGCTGACGGCGCAGCTTATTGCGCGTCTGCAAAAGGAAAAGCTGCCGCGCCCCGCCGCCATCGCGATAATGGCAGCCGGCGCCAGCCGCTCCGGCGCGTCGGATTCGTCCGGCTGGTTGCTTGGCCTCACGGGCGCAGAGGTGAAGGCGCCGGCGGAAATGCCGCACATGCCGCAATATTTTTCGCCGACAGACATGGAAGACCCCGCGGCATTCCCGGCGGATGCGCCCGATATCCTCGCGCGCTTCCCCCCGACCCTGGTGCTGTCGTCCTCGCGCGATGCGCTGCTCGGAAACGCACTCAATACAAGCGCCAAGCTCGTCGAAGCGGGGGTAGAAAACCAGCTCTACGTCCGGGAAGGCTTCGGCCACGGTTATTTTACGCAAGTGCCGAATGTGCCGGAAGCAATTGCTGCCTGGCAGGTCACGGTCGCTTTCTTCGATCGTCATCTTGGGCGGCTCCAGGAAAATAAGTAACGAGCAAAAAAGATATTTTCGGGATCTGCGACAAAACCAGCGGTTCCCCGAAATACAGGGAGCGGACAAATGTCGAATATACTCCGGGCCGGCGGATCATTGGCCGCGCTGATCGTCAGCCTGCATCTAAGCAGCGTCGCCTTGGCCCAGAATGGCGCCACCGCCCTGCCTGATGCCGGCTCCGTGGCGGCTGGCGACGGACTGGGGGATATCGTGGTCGTCGCCCGGCGCGCGGAGGAGCGCTTGCAGGATGTTCCGATCTCGATAACGGCGATCAGCGGTGAAAAACTGAAGGCCGCACAAATAACACAAGGCAGCGATTTGATCCGGCTGGTGCCGACGCTCAACGTGCAGCAGTCGTCGACCGGTCCGGGACAATCCTATTCTCTCCGCGGCATCCGCACCGGCGTCATCACCTATTTTAACGAGGTTCCGACGTCGACGAATGCGGTGAACAACCAATTGTGGGATCTTTCCTCCCTACAGGCTCTGGCGGGCCCGCAAGGGACGCTGTTCGGACGCAACAGCACCGGTGGCGCCATCCTGTTCGTTCCTCAAAAGCCGACTGGCGATCTGGAAGGTTTCGTCGAGGCAGGATATGGCAATTATGATTGGCGCCAGCTGACCTCGACTGTTAACCTGCCCATAATGGAACAAATAAAGCTGCGCGTCGGCGGAAGGCTGGTGCGACGCGACGGGTTCGTCAGGAACGAGATCGGCCCAGACCTGAATTCGCAGCATCGCGATAGCTTCCGCGCATCGCTTTTGCTCGAACCGAGCAACTTCATCTCCAACTATACGGTATTCGATTATACAAAGGCAAACGAGACGGCTCCGGCACTCATCACGTCGAACGTGCTGGCCACAGCGGGCTGCTTTCCCGGGCTCGGCTGTCTTTATGGCGATCGACCCGCGGTGCTCGGCGCCCTCCAGAACAGGCTTGGCATTCGCAGGATACGATCCCATTTCCCTGGCATTCAGGACAGCAAGGAATGGGGACTTTCAAACGTCCTTGCGGTCGAACCAGCAGATGGCATCACACTAAAATACATATTCGGGCTTCGTCGCAGTTCATATAATCGCTATACAAATCAGACATCCCTTGATCTTCCGATCCAGATTGGTAACAATTTCCAGGATTACGGCCGCACTATTTCCCATGAGATCCAGGCTCTGGGTGCCGTACTCGGCGGACGACTGAATTGGGCGACGGGCATATTCCTGTCCAAGCAGGTTTCGGATGGGGGCCTATCTTACTCGCTTTTCGGCGATGCGACGTTGCCTTTCTCAAACGATCGCAACAATTATACGCGGATCTACCAGAGTCAGAAGACCACCGGCGTCTATGCCCAGGCAACGCTGGAAGTGGCCGAGGGACTGAATCTGACTGGCGGCATACGCTTCAACCAGGATATGGCGGGGTTGACAACGTCATCAGTCGGCCCGCAATTTACCTTCTTCGGGCCACAGATATGCCGTTTCTCGCCCACGGCACCCGGCGTCGATTTCGTCAATTGCGTTCGGCGTATCAAAGACAGTTATGATGCCGTCACCTACAATTTCTCGATCGACTATCGTGCCAGCCGAAACCTGCTTCTCTACGCGACCACGCGGCGCGGCTATAATTCGGGCGGCTTCAATCCCAGCGTGCCTGCAACACAGGAGCCAAGGGCGCCACAGCCAGCCTTCGGCCCGGAATATATCCGCGATTACGAGGCCGGTGTGAAGGCGGACTGGTACATTGCCGGCATGCCGGTGCGTACCAACCTGTCCGGCTATTACGCCAAATATAGTGACATCCAACGCAGCACATTCGGCGTCAGTGAAAGCGGGCAAACCTTTATCGGCACGTCCAACGGCCCGAAAGCGACGATTTACGGCCTCCAGCTCGAATCGACACTTCGCCTGGTCGAGGGATTTCTAATCAATGCCAATTACGGCTATCTGCATACGCGCTATGATGAGGGTTCACCTGGCTTCCCCAAGGGGAATAGTTTTGCGCAGGCTCCCAAGCACACGCTCAATCTGACGGCCAATTACACCCATGATCTGGGCCCTGCCGGTGCGATCGTTGCCAATGCCGGCTATACCTATCAGAGCCGCGTCTCCTTCCAGGACGCGAATCTCGGGTCCGCCCTGGCATTCCAGAAGGGATACAGCCTCGTTGATGCTCGGCTGGGTTGGAACGCGATTGCCGGATCGCCGATCAATGCTGCCCTGTTCATCAAAAACCTGACGAACGAGGCTTATGCGCTCGAACGACAGGATCTTGTCAGCGCCTTTGGGTTTGCGGGAACCATCTACAATGATCCCCGTACCTTCGGTATCGAAATAAGCTATCGCTTTGGCGGAAAACGTTGACCAAACAGATCACTTCGAAAGCGGAGATGTTCAATCGGCCTTGGCAGCACAAAAAAGTACACTTGCGGCCGGCGGTCGTCCCGCCCTGGCCCAGCACGATCTCGACCTCACGCAGCTTCCCGATGATTAAGGCATGTTTCCGCCGGTTCGCGGGCATGTACGGATCATTGCCGCGGCGCCCATGACGAGCAGTGGCTTCTCGTCTCGACTGGTCCGTTGAGCACCCGGCAGACGCCGCAGTCGGACAGGTCGGCCTCCACGAAGAAGGCGCAGCCGCCGCATGTCTTCTCCGGATCGGGCGAGGCGGGCACGAAGGCTAAGGCCGTTCGCATCTTCTTCTGCTCCGGCGTGAGCGTTGCCGGGTCGAAGCATTGGGGCGTGGCCATGGCGGCGCTCACGCTCGCCCATGCGCCCCCGGCGGCGGCGGCAAGCAGCAATCCGCGCCGCGTCAGCCTCTCTGTCTTGATCTTCTCCATCGGGGCCGGGCATCGGGGCTGCGAATGGGCAGGTCCACGGACAAAAGCCGCGCGCAGGCTTGTAGTTTTCCATCTTCGCGACGCCGCTACGGCGGCGCGGGGAAAAAACCTCCAAACCGGACGCCCTCCCTGTCCATTCCACCTGCACGGCACGCATCTTAAGATCGATGTGGTCGGGCAAATGCCCAATAATAAGGTGATGTTTCTTGGAAGACCTCGATACGTCGGACGAGTCTGTACGCGATCCCGACCGCCGCGCCTTCATCGCCACCGGCGTCGGCGCCACATTGAGAGTCACCGGAGCCATGATATTCGCCGAAGAAGTCGCCGAAGCGGCAACGCAATCCAGCGCCAACCTGCTGCTCTATCACCTCGACGGGACTCGTTCCGAGCGGGTGATCTGGCTGATGGAGGAACTGGGGCTCCCTTATGTGTTGAGCGCGAAACCCGGCATGGCGGGCATGGCGGACATCAAGGCGGCGCATCCCATGGGCATGTCGCCGACCGTCGTGGACGGCAAGCTCACGCTGGTCGAATCAGGCGCGATCCTGGAGTATATCATCCACCGCTACGGCGCCGGGCGGCTCGCGGAGGCGCCCTCCTCGCCGGGCTATGCCAGCTATCTGCTGTGGCTTCATTATGCCGAGGGGTCAGCGGCGCCGCGTATCATCAACGACTATGTCTCTCGCTCCATTCCCGATGTCGCGACGCTCTCGCCGATCGCCGGCCGCCAGATTGGCGGCGCTGGCCGTGTCCTCAACTTCGTGAACATGCGACTGGGCGAGACGCCACATTTCGCGGGTGAAAATTTCACGGCGGCTGACATTATCATGCATTTCCCGCTGAAGCTCACGCGGATGTGGGGCGTGGACTTCTCGCTCTATCCCAATGTGGCTGCCTGGTTCGATCGCGTGGAGGGCCGTCCGGCCTTTGCCGCGGCGATGGCGAAAGGCTCTCCGAACGGCACGGCGCCTCCTCCGGGCCGCTTCCAGCCGTTGCTAGCGCCGACGGGTAAGGAAACCGCCCCGCACGGCTGAACGGGCGTCGGTGCGTGTCGCGATCCGCTGAACCGGACGGGGGACGCCGTTCGGCCCATAAGGCCCACCCTATGCGCGTGCCACCCCGCGCCATATGGGTGGGGGCATGGGAGGATCGGGGTGTCAGCGATTTACACCGGAGCAGCTTATCACGAAGCGACATGAGATGGATGTGCTTGTCGATCGTGCCCCGGGGACCCGGTATAGCGGCGCGAGTCCCCGGCAGCGGATAGAATCAGGCTGCCACGCAGGGCAGTTTGATGAGAGGAGTGCAACTGACGGGCGCGAGACTTTCAACGGGCCTCCGTGATTGTCGTGTTGCCCGCCGCTCCCGGCAGCCGGGTCAGCCCGTCGTAATCCCGCCTTCCGCCGGCTCGAACGGATCGTCGTCGCCCGGCGCCTTCGGCGTAAGCAGGCCAACGAAGCGGGAGCGCAGCCGCATCTCTATATCGTCGATGATCTCATAGACGGTCGGCACCAGCACCAGCGACAGGATTGTGGAACTGATCAGCCCGCCTATCACCGCGACGGCCATGGGCTGGCGGAAATCCGATCCCTCCCCGATGCCGAGCGCCGTCGGCAGCATACCGGCTGCCATTGCCACCGTGGTCATGATGATCGGACGCGCCCGTTCCCGGCAGGCGTTCAGGATGGCGTCCCGCTGCGATTTGCCGGCGCGTTCGTCCTCGATCGCGAATTCGACGAGCAGGATGGAATTCTTGGCGGCAAGGCCAAGCAGCATCAACATCCCGATCAGCACCGGCAGCGTGATCGCCAGCCCCGCTATCTTGAGCGCCAGAAAGGCCCCCAGCATCGTCAGCGGCAGCGCGGAAAGGATGGTGAGGGGCTTGAAGAAGCTGCGGAACAGCAGGACCATGACGGCATAGATCAGGCTGATCCCCGATGCCATGGCAACGATGATGCCTACGAACAGATCGCCCAGCGCCTCGGTATCGCCGGTCGGCGTCTCGCGCACGCCGGGGGGCAACTCGCGCAGGGCGGGAAGGCTGCGTATCTCCTTCAGCGCGGTGCCGAGCGTGACGCCGTTCAGATCGGCGGCGACGGAGACGCGCCGTTCCCGGTCATAACGCAATATCTGGCCCGGCCCCGCTTCGAACGACAGGGTGGCCAAGCTGGAGAGCGGCGCGGTGCCACCGTCGAGCGTGGGAATACGCAGGCCCGCGAGCGTCGCCAGGTCCGCCCGCGCGCTTTCGGGCAGGCGCACGCGAATGGGCAGGCGCCGCTGGTCGGTCGAGAACTTGGGGATGTTGGCATCGATTTCCCCGATCGTCGCCACCCGCACCGCTTCCGCGATCGCCGAGGACGAGACATTGAGGCGCGCGGCCGCATCGGGAATGGGCCGCACCACCAGTTGGGGCAGGGCCAGGGGCGGGGCCGGACGCGGCTCGATCAGGGAGGGCAGCCGGCGCATCTCACGCCACAGCCGGAGCTGGGCGGCGGCGAGTGCCGGATAATTGTCGCCGGTCAGCACCACCTCGACCCCGGCACGGCCGAAGTCGCCCTGGGTAGTGACCCGCGCATCGGGGATATTGCGCAGCATCCCTGCGATCGAGCGCTTGAACGCATCGGTGGACATATCCCGGTCGTCCTTCAGCACCACCGTGATGGTGCCGCTGGAAAGATCGGACGCATCCGTCTGCAGGGGGCTGGCGCTGGCCGATCCGATCTGGGCGAAGACGCGGCTGACCTCCGGGCGGGCGCGCAGCCTGGCGGTCACTTCGCGGAAGGCTGTATCCATGTCGCGCGTCGTGGCGCCCTGCGGCCCTTCCACGGACAGATAGAGGAAGCCTGGATCAGCTACCGGCTGGAAGCCCACTTGCATCGTGCCCGCCACCAATAGCGCGCCGAAGAAAGCCGCCCCGCCCAGCATCACCGCCGTCCAGCGATGCCCCAGCGACCAGTCCAGCACATGCGCATAGAGGCGATTCAGCGCGGGGGGCGGGGCCGGATGCGCGGAAGGCTTCAGGAAATAAGCGGCGAGAAGCGGTGTCACGAACCGCGCGACGATCAGCGAGAATAATACCGCCACGGCGACCGTCAGGCCGAACTCGCGGAAGAACTGACCGATCTGGCTGCCCATGAACGATACGGGCACGAACACCACCACGATCGTCGCGGTGGTGGCGATCACCGCCAGCCCGATCATGTCCGCGCCGACGAGCGCGGCGCGATAGGGCGTCTCCCCGCGCTGGATGCGTTTCTCGATGTTCTCGATCTCGACGATCGCGTCATCGACGAGAATGCCGATCACCAGCGTCAGCGCCAGCAGGGTGATGATGTTCAGGCTGAATCCGAAGAGATGCATCACCCCGAAAGTGGGGATGAGCGACAGGGGCATGGCCATGGCGGTGATGACGGTCGCCCGCCAGTCGCGCAGGAAGAGCAGCACCACCAGCGCAGCCAGGATCATGCCCTCGACCAGGACGTGCAGCGTGGCGGCGTAGCTTTTGCGTGTCTGCTCGACGGTCGACAGAACCTCCGTCACCTGCACGCCGGGATGCGCCGCGACGAGCTTCGCGATCGCGCGATTCACCGCCCGCTCGACCGAGACCTCGCTCGCATTGCTCGTGCGGCTGACCTGGAAGGCGACAGCGGAATGCCCGTCCAGCCGCGCGAAGGAGCGCTGCTCGGCGGTTCCGTCCGCCACCGTGGCCACGTCGGCGAGCCGGATATAGCGGCCGGGCGCGATCGGAATGGTCATCGCCCGCAGCGCATCCACCGTCACCGCCGATCCGAGCACCCGCACCGTCTGCTCCCGGCCGCCCACGCTGGCGCGGCCGCCGGGATCGTCGCGATCATAAGCGGCAAGGGCGCGGTTGATGGCGGCAGCCGTCGCCCCGCTGGCGGCAAGCCGGTCCGGATCGAGCGTGACGTTGATCTCGCGCGCGACGCCCCCCACGCGTTTCACCTGCGCGACGCCCGGTTGCGCCTGGAGCGCGCGGGCGACCGTATCGTCGATGAACCAGGAAAGCTGCACGTCGGTCATAGCCGGGCTGCTCACCGCGTAAGTGAGGATCGGTGCGCTCGATACGTCTATCCGGCGGGTGCTGGGCGGATCGATGCCCGCGGGCAGAAGCACACGCGCCTGTTCTACGGCGGTGCGAACATCGTCCACGCCTTTCTGCACGTCCGCGCCGATCTCGAACTCGGCGGTGGTCGTCGACGAACCGAGCACGACCGTGGAGCTGACATGGCGTATCCCCGCTATGCCGACCAGCGCATCCTCGATCGGTCGCGTGATCTGCGTCTCGATCTCGGCCGGCGCCGCGCCATTCTGCGTGACCGAAACCAGCACGATCGGGAATTCCACGTTCGGCATGCGCTTCACGGGCAATATGATATAAGCGCCGATGCCTGAGATCGTCAGCGCCACGATCAGCAGGATGACCGGGATCGGATTGCGGATCGCCCAGGCGGATACGCGGACGTTCATCGGGCGGCCGTCCGGGCCCGCATGGGCTTCACCTTGTCGCCATCCAGAACGAAGCCCTGGCTTCCGGTAAGGACCTGCGCGCCGATCGCGGGGCCGCTTGTCAGTTCCACATAGCCGCCGCCCCGCCGGCCGATGGTGACGGGAATCGTCGATATGCGATCGTCCTTGCCTACCACCATCACCGTCGCGCCGCCGGCGCCATATTGAACAGCCGCCGCCGGCACTGCCCGCACAGGCGCGAAGGTGCCTTGCTGGAGGATCGCCTGCGCGAAGCCGCCCGGCCGCAGATCGGCGCGGCGGGGCAACAGGATGCGCGCGCGCGCAAGGCCGGTGGCACGATCCACCTCGGCGCGAACCAGTCGCACAACGCCCGCGACATGGATGTCACCCGGCAGGATCACGTCCGCCCGCTGGCCGACGCGAACCAGCTTCATCGCCTGTTCGGGAATCTCGGCGTCAAGTTCGACGAGGTCGTCCCGCGCGATGCGGAACATGAGCGTCGCGGGCGAGGAGACATCACCGGGACGCACCGCGCGCTCCAGGATGCGGCCGCCGACGGGCGCGCGGATTTCCATCAATCCCTCG
>Ga0180221_1001337_pt1 | contig 16811 bp, 15 predicted proteins | sample eDN5th37CKraftMG_FD_151339 | JGI IMG/M metagenome (GOLD analysis project Ga0180221, IMG submission 151339) | Enriched Miracle-Growth compost microbial communities from Emeryville, California, USA - eDNA 5th pass 37_C Kraft MG (version 2) (version 2) ...
TGCGGCGCACCCGCTCCGGCTGCACGCCCAGATGGAGGGTGACTCCCGCCTCGCGGAGCCCCTGCGCCACCGCCTCCCCCGCGAAGGGCTCGAAGGAGCCGAGGATGCCCGAGCGCGCGGTGATGGTGACGGCTGCGCCGAGGCGGGCGTAGGCGAGGCCCAGCTCGACCGCTGCGACGCCGCCCCCGATCACGACGAGGCTCTCGGGCACGCTGCCCGCGCTGGTCGCCTCGCGCGTGGACCAGGGCTGCGCCTCGGCGAGCCCGGGGATGTCCGGCAGCACGGGCACCGAGCCGGTGGCGAGCGCGACGGCGGCCCTGGCCTGCAGGCGCCGGCCGCCGACCTCGATCTCGCGCACGCCGGTGAGCCGGGCGCGGCCCCGGATCACCTCCAGCCCCGCCGAGCGGGCCCAGGACAGCTGCGAGGAGTCGTCCCAGTCGCTGGTGAAGGCCGTGCGCCGACGCAGCACGGCTGCGACGTCCAGCGGGCCCGTGACCGCTTCCCGCGCGCCCGCTACCCGGGCCGCCGCAGCACGGGCGTGCCCGCTGCGCAGGAGGACCTTGGAGGGCATGCAGGCCCAGTAGGAGCATTCGCCTCCGACGAGCTCCGCCTCCACCAAGGCGGCGGACAGTCCGCGCTTGGCCGCGTAGTCGGCGACGTTCTCGCCGACGGCGCCGGCTCCGATCACGATGAGGTCGTAGGCGTCCGCGTCGGAAGTGCTCATGGCGCGAGGCTACCCCCGACCGGGCTCGCGGGGCAGCCCCGCGGGTCCGGCCGGAGCCGTGGAGGCTCCCCGGCCCGCGGGCTCAGCCGAAGAGCTTCTTCTGCGACAGCCATTCGCTGGCGATCTGCTGGGCGGACTCCTTCGCGTCCCCGCTGCTCTTCGTGTTCATCGCGATGAGGTCCTCCGTCGTGAGCGCGCGCTGCACCGTGTTCAGCACCTGCGCGACCTTGTCGCTGGCCTTCGCCGAGCTGATCAGCGGGACGACGTTCTGCGCGAGGATGAGGTGCTCCGGGTCCTCGAGCGTGACCAGCTTGTTCTGGGCGATCGACGGGGTCGTGGAGTAGATGTCCGCGAGCTGCACCTGCCCGTCCAGCAGCGCCTTGAGGGTGTTGGGACCTCCGCTGTCGCTGACCGGGACCAGCGTCGCGTCGACGCCGTAGACCTCCTTCAGGCCCGGGATGCCGTAGGGTCGCGTCGCGAACTCGGGGTTGGCCGCCACGCTGAGCGGGATGGGCACCTTCTTCAGGTCGGCGAGGCTCGTCACCCCGTACTGCTGACTGAACTGCTCGGTGACGTTGTACGAGTCCGCGTCCTGCGCCTGAGCCTGCTCGAGCACCTGGAAGCCGGCCGGCAGGGCGGACTGCAGCTCGGCGTACACCTGCTCGCTGGACAGCGCGGTGGTGCCCGCGTCGTAGTACTGCAGCAGGTTCCCGGTGTACTCGGGCACGAGGTCGATGGACCCGTCGGTCAGGGCGGCGAGGTAGACGTCCCGCGCCCCGATGTTCGGCTTCACGGAGGCCTGGATGCCGTTCGCGTTCAGCGCGCCGGCGTAGACGTAGGCGAGGATCTCGTTCTCCGGGAACGCCGCCGAGCCGACCACGATGCTCCCGCCGGAGGCGGAGCCGCTGCTGCGCGGCGTGTCGGCTGCGAGCGGATCTCCCGAGGAGCAGCCGGCGAGCCCGAGCGTTCCGAGCGCGAGGGCGCCCGCGGCGAGGAGGAGTGTGCGTCGTGCTGGCATGCTGCTGTGTCCTTTGCTGTCAGGGGGGATGGTCAGGGAGCGGAGGGTCCGGCGACAGGCTGCGGCAGGCGGCTGCGGCGGCGCGGCTCTCCTGCCCGGCGGGCCCGCACGCCGGCCGGGGTGAGCAGCCGCTGCACGATGGCGAAGAGGCCGTCGGCGAGCAGGGCGAGCACGATCACGAGGATGGAGCCCGCCAGCATCTGCGCGTAGTCCCGCACGGGCAGCGCGTCGTAGATGAAGCGGCCGAGGCCTCCCACGGCCAGGTAGGCGGCCACCGTCCAGGTGGCGATCAGCTGCAGGCAGGCCGCGCGGACCCCGGCGACGATGAGCGGAAGCGCGAGCGGCACCTCCACCTGCCACAGCAGCTGCCAGCCGGTCATGCCCACGGCGCGCGCGGCCTCCACCGTCGCCCGGTCCACCGAGCCCAGCCCGGCGTAGGCGCCGGCGAGGATCGGCGGCAGCGCGAGGATGACCAGGGCGATGAGCGGGGCGAGCAGGCCGATGCCCAGCCCGAGCGCCAGGACGATGACCAGGCCGAGGGTGGGCAGGGCGCGCAGCGCTCCGGTGAAGGGGATGACCAGCGCCGCGCCGCGACCGGTGTGGCCGATGAGCAGGCCGGCCGGCAGGGCGAGCACCAGGGCGATGAGCAGGGTCAGCCCGGTGTAGGCCAGATGCTCGCCCACCCGCGCCGCGATGCCGTCCGGCCCCGGCCAGTGCCCGGGGTCGGCGAGCCAGGCGAAAGCGTCGCCGTAGGCGTTCACCGCAGCACCTCCGCGAGCGCCGGCTGCTGCCCTGCCGGGACGCGGCTGCGGCGGCGGGCGCGCCGGAGCCGGGCGTGCCAGGGCATGAGCAGCCGGCCGGCGAGGACCAGGAGAGCGTCGAACACCAGGGCGATGAGGACGGTCCCGACGATGCCGACCCACACCTCCGTGGGGAAGGAGCGCTGATAGCCGTCCAGGAAGAAGAAGCCGAGGCTGTTCACCCCGATGACGGAGCCGACCGACACGAGGCTTACCGTGCTGACGGAGACGACGCGCACTCCGGCGAGCAGCACGGGGCCCGCCAGCGGCAGCTCGACGGTGAGGAAGCGGCGCCAGGGGCCGAATCCGACGGCGGTGGCGGAGAGGCGCACGCCCGGGTCGACCGCGGCGAAGGCGTCGGCCGTGGTGCGCAGCAGCAGCGCCACCGCGTAGATCGTCAGCGCCACCTCGACGTTGAGCGGATCGAGGATCTTCGTGCCGATGATGCTGGGCAGCAGCACGAACAGCGGCAGGGACGGGATCGCGTAGAGCACGCCGCCGGCGGCCAGCAGCGCGCCCCGGGTGACGCGGTGCCGCGCGGCGAGCCAGCCCAGCGGCAGCGAGATGAGGAAGCCGGCGATGACCGGCGGGAAGCTCAGCAGCACATGGGCGATGCCGTACTGCCAGATCTGGGGCCAGTTCCCGAGGACCCAGCTCACCGCAGGATGCTCCTGGGCCGCCCCGCGTCGATGAACTCCGCGACGAAGTCGTCGGCGGGGGCCTGCAGCAGCTCCTGCGGTGTGCCCCGCTGGGCGATCACGCCGCCTGGGCGGAACAGCACCACCTGCGCGCCGAGCAGGAAGGCCTCGTCGATGTCGTGGGTCACGAAGACGACGGTCTTGGCGAGCTCGGACTGCAGGCGCAGCAGCTCGCGCTGCAGCTCGCCGCGCACCACCGGGTCCACGGCGCCGAAGGGCTCGTCCATGAGCAGGATCTCCGGCTCGGCGGCCAGGCCGCGGGCGACTCCGACGCGCTGCTGCTGGCCGCCCGACAGCTGGGCGGGATAGCGGCGCTCAAGGCTCTCGTCCAGCCCGACCGTGCGCATCAGGGCTCGCGCGCGCTCGCGCGCCTGCCGCCGCGGGACGCCGGAGAGCACGGGCACCGTGGCGATGTTGTCCACGACCGTGCGGTGCGGCAGCAGCCCGCCGTCCTGCATCACGTAGCCGATGCTGCGGCGCAGGGCGACCGGATCGCGTGTGGAGATGTCGGTGCCGTCGATGAGGATGCTGCCCGAGCTGGGGTCGAGCATCCGGTTGATCATCCGCAGGATCGTCGTCTTCCCGCTGCCGGAGGAGCCGACGAAGACCGTCACCTGCCGCGGCGGGATCTGCAGCGACAGCTCCCGCACGGCCACCGTGCCGTCGGGGAAGCGCTTGGTGACCTGCCGGAATTCGATCATCGTCACCACAGTATCGAGCGCCACCGACACGGCGGCCGGCCCGAGCCGGCCTTCACTCGACGACGTCGACGGATTTCCAGAACGCCACGTAGCCCGAGAAGTCCTTCCCGACGCGGTCGAAGGCGCTCGGATAGGGCGAGGGGTAGCTCCACGCGTTGTCCTGATGCCGCTCGCCGTCCACCGTGACGGTGTAGTACTGGCACTCGCCCTTCCAGGGGCAGGTGTACGGCGTAGGGCTCTCCTGCAGGAACTCCTGCCGTACGGATGACGGCGGGAAGTACCAGTTCCCCTCGATGAGGATCAGCTCATCCTTCGGGGCCTCGGCGATGACGGTGTCTCCCAGCTGCGCTTTCATGGCGCCTCCTCCTTGACGGTGCTCGCACGCTGACTCCTCTGACAACCGCGGTCGGCGCCGGCGTGTTCCCGCCGCGCCCGCGTGACTGCGCACCTCCGTCCGTATGGGCCGTTATGTGTACAGAACATGGGTTTGCCGGCCGCATAGACGAGAAAACCGGCCCGGGTGTATACATGAGTGAGGCGCGCACTCGGCCCGCCTGCGCGTCACAGCGAGCAGCGAGCAGCGAGCATCGAGCATCGAGCATCGAGCATCGAGCATCGAGCATCGAGCATCGAGCATCGAGCGGAGGCGAACAACCGGGTGGACGAGGTGCAGGCGCAGCCGGAGCCGCAGCCGCCGCGGGCGGGGCCGCAGCCGGAGATCCGCCGGGCCAGCGACCGCGCCTATGCGCGACTGCGCCGCGAGATCATCGACGGCGCGCTCGCACCGGGCACGATGCTGTACGAGGTCGAGCAGTCCGAGCGCCTGGGCGTGTCGCGCACCCCGCTGCGCGAGGCGCTGGCCCGTCTCGCCGCGGACGGCCTCGTCGCCCCAGCCGGCGGCCGGGGGCTGATCGTGACCGAGGTGTCCGTCGACGGGATCGCCGAGTTGTACGAGCTGCGCCAGGCCCTGGAGGACCAGGCCGCCCGGCTCGCCGCGATCCGGCGGGATCCGGCCGTGTTCACCGCCCTGCGGCGCGACTTCGCGCTCGCGCCCGAGCTCGCCGGCGGCACGCAGGAGCAGCTGCAGCGCTACTACGCGCTCATCGACCGCTTCGACGCCGCCGTGGACGAGGCCGTGGCCAACCCCTTCCTCGTCGCGGCGCTCGCCGGGGTGCGCACCCACCTCGCGCGCATCCGCCGCCTCACCCGGCGAGACGAGCAGCGGCTGCGCGCGGCGGCCTCCGAGCATCTGCTCATCATCGACGCGATCATCGCCGGCGACGCGTCCCTCGCAGCCCACGCCACCCATGTCCATCTGCACCAGAGCCTGCGGAGCGCGCTGCGCCATGCGCGCGCCGCGCAGCAGGGCGCCGAGCCGCCCGAGGAGCTCGCCGCGTCGCCGCCGGAGGAGGACGCGGCGCGGGTCGCCTGAGCCCCCGGCCCGCCGCGCGGGCGAGCAGGACCGGCGCCGACCGCAGTCGCGGTCACGGCAACGACACCAGCCGCAGGACGACAGTCACCGATCGAACGAGGAGCAGGGACAGACCGTGCAGAGCCATCACGTCCGGGTGTACCGCAGCGACGAGCCGCTGCCGCGCGAGCAGCAGCTGGCGTGGAAGATCGCCGAGGTGGCCGCCGATGCCGTCCCCGTCGAGGACGAGGTCGCGCAGATGGTGATCAACCGGATCATCGACAACGCGGCGGTCGCGGCCGCGTCCCTCACCCGGCGCGCCGTCGTCGCAGCCCGCGCCCAGGCCCTGGCGCACCCGGCGAGCCTCGGCGGCGCCGGCGCGACCGTGAGCGGCGCGAGCCCCGCCGTCGTCACCTCGCCGGAATGGGCGGCATGGGCCAACGGCGTCGCCGTGCGGGAGCTGGACTACCACGACACCTTCCTCGCCGCCGAGTACTCGCACCCGGGCGACAACATCCCGCCGCTGCTCGCCGTCGCCCAGCATCTGCGCCGCAGCGGGGCGGAGCTGCTGCGGGGCATCGTCACCGGCTACGAGATCCAGATCGACCTGGTCCGCGCGATCAGCCTGCACCGGCACAAGATCGACCACGTCGCCCATCTGGGGCCCTCCGCCGCCGCGGGCATCGGCACCCTGCTCGGACTGCCGGTCGAGACGATCTACCAGTCCATAGGCCAGGCGCTGCACACCACGACCGCGACCCGTCAGTCGCGCAAGGGCGAGATCTCCAGCTGGAAGGCCTATGCGCCGGCCTTCGCCGGGAAGGCGGCGATCGAGGCGGTGGACCGGGCGATGCGCGGCGAGACCAGCCCCTCCCCCGTCTACGAGGGCGAGGACGGCGTCATCGCCTGGCTGCTGGACGGCCCTGACGCCTCCTACGACGTTCCGCTGCCAGAGCCCGGGGAGCCCAGGCGCGCGATCCTGGACAGCTACACGAAGGAGCACTCCGCGGAGTATCAGGCGCAGGCCCTCATCGACCTCGGGCGGCGCCTGCACGCCGCGCATCCCGAGCTGGCGGACCCGGCCAGGGTGCGCTCCATCGTGCTGCACACCTCGCATCACACGCATCAGGTGATCGGCTCGGGCTCCGGGGACCCGCAGAAGTACGACCCGACCGCCTCGCGGGAGACCCTGGACCACTCGGTCCCGTACATCTTCACGGTGGCGCTCCAGGACGGGCGCTGGCACCATGTGGACAGCTACGCGCCCGAGCGCGCCGGCCGCGCCGACACCGTCGCCCTCTGGCGCAAGGTCACCACCGAGGAGGACCCGGAGTGGACGCGGCGGTACCACTCCACCGACCCTGCCGAGAAGGCCTTCGGCGCGCGCATGGAGGCGGTGCTGGAGGACGGCAGCACCATCGTGGAGGAGATCGCCGTAGCCGACGCCCACCCGCTGGGCGCGCGGCCCTTCGCCCGCGCCGACTACATCGGCAAGTTCCGCACCCTGGCTGCCGATGCCCTCGAGGAGGCGGAGATCGAGCGCTTCCTCGACCTGGCCGAGAGGCTGCCCGAGCTCGGCCCCCAGGAGCTGGCCGAGCTCACGATCGTCGCGCGGCCGGGTCTGCTGGCCGCGCAGCCCAGCCGAGAGGGGATCTTCTGATGCTGTACGCGCGAACCACTCCCGCGCGCAAGCGCGCGGCCCTGCGCGAGCAGCTCGCCTCCGGGCGGCTGCTGCGCTTCCCGGGCGCCTTCAATCCCCTGTCCGCGCGGCTGATCGAATCGCGGGGCTTCGACGGCGTGTACGTTTCCGGAGCCGTGCTCGCCGCGGATCTCGGCCTACCCGACATCGGCCTGACCACGCTCACCGAGGTGGCGCAGCGCAGCGCGCAGATCGCGCGGATGACCGAGCTTCCGGTCATCGTGGATGCGGACACCGGCTTCGGCGAGCCCATGAACGTGGCGCGCACGGTGCAGGAGCTCGAGGACGCCGGCGTGAGCGGTCTGCACATCGAGGACCAGGTGAACCCGAAGCGCTGCGGGCATCTGGACGGCAAGGCCGTGGTGGACGACGCCACCGCGCTCAAGCGGGTGCGCGCCGCGGCGGAGGGCCGCAGGGACCCGAACACGCTGATCATCGCCCGCACCGACATCCGCGCGATCGAGGGGCTGGACGCGGCGATCGAGCGGGCACGGCAGCTGGCCGAGGCGGGTGCGGACGCGATCTTCCCCGAGGCGATGGCCGAGCTGGGCGAGTTCGAGGCGATGCGCAAGGCGGTGGACGTGCCGATCCTCGCGAACATGACGGAGTTCGGCAAGAGCGAGCTGTTCAGTCACGATCAGCTGGCCGCCGCGGGCATGAACATCGTCATCCACCCGGTGTCGCTTCTGCGGCTCGCGATGGGCGCGGCGATGCGTGGGCTGGACACGCTGCAGCGCAGCGGCTCCCTCCAGGAGGAGGTCCCGCGGATGCAGACCCGGGCCGAGCTGTACGAGCTGCTGGACTATGAGGGGTACAGCGTCTTCGACGCCGGCGTGTACACCTTCGACCTGTCCCACAACCGTCAGGGCTGACCGGCCGCAGGGGCGGCCGGTCGCAGAGAGAACGCGAAGCGAGAGGCGAGGCGGAGGAGCGACATGAACGACACGAGCGGCACGAGCGGGGCGAGCGACGCGGGCGAGAGCAGCGCCGAGGTCCGCAAGGGCCTGGCCGGGGTCGTGGTGGACACCACCGCGATCTCCAAGGTCAACCCGGAGACCAACTCGCTGCTGTACCGCGGCTATCCGGTGCAGGAGCTCGCCGCGACGCAGCCCTTCGAGGCCGTCGCCCACCTGCTCTGGCACGGCGAGCTCCCGGACGCCGCGCAGCTCGCGCGGCTGCGTCGCACCGAGCGGGAGCACCGGGCGCTCGCCTCGCCGGTGCGGGCGGCGATCGACCTCCTGCCGGCGGCGTGCCACCCGATGGACGAGGTGCGCACCGCCGTGAGCGTCATCGGAGCGAACGACACGAGCGGCGCGGGCTCCGTCCTCGACGCCGGCGGCAGTCCGGAGGAGAACCTCGCCCGCAGCGTCCGGCTCTTCGCCGCCCTGCCGGCCATCGTCGCGTACGGTCAGCGCCGCCGGCGCGGCCTGCCGCCCGTCGAGCCGCGCGAGGACCTGGACTACGCGGCGAACTTCCTCTGGATGACCTTCGGCGAGGAGCCCGACCCGGTCGTCGTGGACGCCTTCAACCGCTCGATGATCCTGTACGCCGAGCATTCCTTCAACGCGTCGACCTTCACCGCGCGCGTGGTGACGAGCACGCTCAGCGACCTCTACTCTGCAATCGTCGCCGCGATCGGCGCCCTCAAGGGGCCGCTGCACGGCGGGGCGAACGAGGCGGTGCTGCACGTGTTCGACGAGATCGGCAGCGCAGCCAACGTCAGCGCCTGGCTCGACGAGGCGCTGGCCGCGAAGCGCAAGATCATGGGATTCGGCCACCGGGTCTACAAGCGAGGCGATTCGCGCGTCCCGACGATGAAGGCCGCGCTCGACACCCTCGTGGAGCACTACCGCCGACGGGACGTCGCGGAGCTGTACGACGCGCTGGAGCGCGAGTTCGTCGCGCGCAAGGGCATCTACCCGAACCTGGACTACCCCTCCGGGCCGGCCTACATGCTCATGGGCTTCGACACGCTGACCTTCACGCCGCTGTTCGTCGCCTCCCGGGTGACCGGCTGGACGGCCCACGTCATGGAGCAGCAGGCGGCCAACGCCCTCATCCGCCCCCTCTCGCTGTACCGCGGGCCGCAGGAGCGGCATGTGCCCGGCTACACACCCGACGCGGCGGAGGCCGCGCTCGCACAGCGGCCCGCCGAGGCGGACTGACGACAGGGCGTCGGCCGGAGCAGGCCGTCGCTCAGCCGAGGCGGATGATGACGGAGTACCCGTAGGGGTCGGCGTCGTAGGAGCTCACGACGGTCTGGTAGCCGTTCCAGCCGCCGTGGACGGCCTGCCCGCCGCCGATGTAGATGGCGACGTGGCCGGGGCGCTCCATGATGTCTCCGGGCTGGACGGATCCCGGGCTGACCTGGTAGCCGAAGCCGCCGAACCCCATGGGGCCGTAGTCGTAGCCGCCCTGGTCGCGGCGGGTGGTGAGACCGATCGCGGCGAGCGCGTTCTGCACGAGGTCGGTGCAGTCCTGGTAGACGCCGACCTGAGCCAGCGCGGCGACGACGAGCCCGGACGCGCCGGCGCCCGAGGGCACGGGCGGAGGCGACCAGTCCCCGCCGGAGTCCCCGCCGCCGGAGTCCCCGCCGCCGGAGTCCCCGCCGCCGGAGTCCCCGCCGCCCGAGTCGTTCCCGCGGGCGGCGGCCTCAGCAGCGGCCTGGGCCGCGGCCTGCGCCGCCAGCTCGGCCTGGCGCTGAAGCTCTGCCTGCCGGGCGCGCTCGGCCTCCTCCGCGCGGACGCGCTCGCCCTCCTCGTACTGGGCGACGGTCGTGCTCTCCGTGTCCTGCAGGGCGGCCAGCTGCGCCTTCAGCGTCTGGCCCTGAGTCTGGTTCTCCTGCACAGCCTGGCCGGCCGCCGCGTACGCCTGCTGCGCCGCCTGCATGGCGCCCTGAGCCTGATCCTGCAGGCGCGCCCGCTCCGTCTTGGCCAGCTCGGCCTGCTGCGCCAGCGACTGCGCGTTCTGGGCGGCCGCCTTGGCCTGGTTGTACAGCTCCGTCTGCCTGCTGCTGGCCTGGCCGACCATGCCCAGCCGCGCGAGCACGTCGTCGGTGGAGGCGCCGTCGCCGTTGAGGATGACCTGGAGGGACTGGTCCAGGCCGCCGGACCGGTAGGCCTGACCGACGAAGGACGCGGCGTTCTGCTTCGCCGTCGCCGCGGCCGCCTGGCTCTGCTTCACGGCGGCGTCCAGCTCCTGCGCACGCCTGTCCGCGTCGGAGAAGGCCTGCTGCGCCGAGCCGTAGGCGTTCGCAGCCTGGACGGCCGCGGCCTCGGCCTGGTCGGCTGACGCCTGCAGCTGCGCGATCAGCGCCTGGATCTCGGCGACCTTCTCCTGGGCGGCTGCGGTGTTCGCCTTCGCGGCCTGCACCTCGTCCCAGGTGGGATAGGCGTCGGCGAAAGCGGGCGTGACCGCCGAGACGACTCCCGCACCGCAGCTCAGGGTGGCGAGAGCGACGATCGCGACGAGACGAAGACGGCGCACCCCCCGAACGCGGGGCACTGATCTTGTCGCTTTCGTCACAGCTGTCACATCCTCCCCATGAGTCACGCGGTCCATGTTATCTGCGGCGTGGCGAATTGACGAGACCGGGTTTTCGAGGCAGACAACCGCGCTGTGCTCCCCCGCCCGCCCGGAGCACCGCCGACGGGCACTGTGCATGATGATGAAAAGGTGCAGCGCACCATGCTCAAGTCCAAGATCCATCGCGCCACCGTCACCGTGGCGGACCTCGACTACGTCGGCTCGGTCACCATCGACGCCGAGCTCATGACCGCCGCGGACCTGCTGCCCGGCGAGCAGGTCGCGATCCTCGACGTGAGCAACGGCGCACGGCTGGAGACCTACGTCATCGAAGGCGCAGCCGGCTCGGGCGTCATCGGCATCAACGGGGCTGCCGCCCATCTCGTCCATCCGGGCGACCTCGTGATCATCGTCTCGTACGCGCTCGTGGACGACGCCGAGGCCCGCGCGCTGCGGCCCCGGATCGTGCACGTCGACGCCGCGAACCGCATCGTCGCCCTCGGCTCCGACCCGGCCGAGGCCGTCCCGCCGTCCGGCCGCACCCCAGCGGGCCGCTCCTAGCCGCCGGGCCGCCGGCGGCCTGTGGACAGTCGGAGCTGGCTGCCAGCAGCCGGATACGGTCTCTGCTGAGGCGCCCCTCACGCCCTCATCGAGGAGACATCCGGGTCCATGGCACTCGATCCCGCGCGCATCGAAGCGCTGGCAGACGAGCTGCTCGCCGCCGAGCGGGAGCGCAGCGTCGTGCCGCTGCTCAGCGCCCGCGACGCCCAGATGACCGTCGCGGACGCCTACGCCGTGCAGGCGATCTGGGCGCGTCGCCGCGCCGCAGCCGGGCACCGCATCGTGGGCCGAAAGATCGGGCTGACCTCCCGGGTCATGCAGGCCGCCACCGGGATCACCGAGCCCGACTACGGGGTGATCTTCGAGGACCAGGTGCACGAGTCCGGCGCGATCCTCGAGTTCGACGCCTACTCCAACGTCCGCATCGAGGCCGAGCTCGCCTTCGTCCTCGGCGACGAGCTGGCCGGGCCCGGCTGCACGATCTTCGACGTGCTCGACGCGACGAGCCACGTCGTGCCCGCTCTGGAGGTGCTCAACTCGCACATCGAGCTGAGCGGGCGCACGATCGTCGACACGATCTCGGACAACGCCGCTCTGGGCGCCATGATCCTCGGCGGCTCGCCCACGCCGCCGTCCCGCCTGGACATGCGCTTCACCTCGGCGCTGCTGTACCGCAACGAGGTGATCGAGGAGTCCGGAGCGGCAGGGGCCGTCCTCGGGCACCCCGCCAACGGCGTGGCGTGGCTCGCCAACCGCCTCGCCCAGCACGGTACGCGCCTGGCCGCGGGCGAGATCGTGCTGTCCGGATCGTTCACCCGGCCGATGTGGGTTCAGAAGGGGGACGTGGTGCACGCCGAGTACTCCGGTCTGGGGGCGGTGACATGCCGCTTCAGCTGACGCCGAGCTTCCGAGAGCGTCTCGCCGCCTCGAGCCGGCCCCAGATCGGAATGTGGCTGTGCTCCGGCAGCCCGCTGGTCGCGGAGATCTGCGCAGGCAGCGGCCTGGACTGGCTGCTCGTCGACGCCGAGCACGGCCCCAACACCCTCGACACGATCCTCCCGCAGCTGCAGGCGATCGCGGCGTACCCGATCGCCCCGGTCGTGCGCGTGCCGGCGGGAGAGCCGGTCCTCGTCAAGCAGTTCCTCGATCTCGGCGTGCAGAACCTGCTCGTCCCCCAGGTGGACACCGCGGAGCAGGCCCGCGCGATCGTCGCCTCCACCCGCTATCCGCCGCGGGGGATCCGCGGCGTGGGCAGCGCGCTGTCGCGCGGGGCCCGCTGGAACCGCGTCGAGGGCTACCTGCAGCGCGCGGAGCAGACGCTCTCGATCTTCGTGCAGATCGAGTCCGCCGAGGCCGTCGAGAACGCTGCCGAGCTCATCGCGGTGGACGGCGTGGACGGCGTCTTCCTGGGCCCCTCCGATCTCGCCGCCTCGATGGGCCTGCTGGGCCAGCAGGAGCACCCCCGCGTTGTGGCCAGCGTGGAGCGGTGCATCGCCATCGCGCGCCGTCTCGGCAAGCCGGCCGGCGTCAACGCCTTCTCCCCCGAGCTCGCGCGGCGCTACCTGGACGCGGGCGCGTCCTGGATCCTCGTGGCCGCGGACGTGTCCATCCTCGCCCGCTCCAGCGAGGCGCTCGCCCGAGACTGGATCGCGCAGGAGCAGCCGGCATGAACGCACTGCCGGCACAGCCCGGGAAGATCATCGCCGTCCATCTGTCCTATCGCTCCCGGGCCGCGCAGCGCGGCAGGGTGCCCACCGCTCCCTCCTACTTCCTCAAGCCGTCCAGCTCGATCGCCTCCTCCGGGCAGACCCTCCGGCGCCCCGCAGGCGCGCAGCTGCTGGCCTTCGAGGGCGAGATCGCGCTGGTGATCGGCCGAGAGAGCAGGTGGACGCCCGCGAACGAGGCCTGGGCCGCGGTCGCAGGCGTGACGGCCGCGAACGATCTGGGCGTCTACGATCTGCGCGCGGCGGACAAGGGCTCGAACCTCCGCGCGAAGGGCGGCGACGGCTTCACCCCCCTGGGCCCGCGGGTCCTCCCCGCCCATGGCCTCGACCCGGGCGCCCTGCGGGTGCGCAGCTGGGTCAACGGGCAGCTGCGACAGGAGGGCAGCACCGAGGATCTCCTCTTCCCCTTCGCGCAGATCATCGCGGACCTCTCCCAGACGATGACCTTGCACCCCGGAGACGTGATCCTGACCGGCACGCCGGCGGGCTCCTCCGTCATCGTCCCCGGCGACGTCGTGGAGGTGGAGGTCGACGCGCCGACCGCTCCGGGCGCGCCGAGCACGGGACGGCTGCTCACCCGCATCGGCCAAAGCGAGCACCCCTTCGACCCTGGCCTGGGCGACGTGCCCCGGGCCGACGAGCAGCAGCGCAGGGAGGCCTGGGGCCAGGACGCGCCCGCCGGGGGCAGCGCCGGGGCCGAGGACGCGCCGGCGGCCGAGGACGCCCACGCCGCAGCCGGCGCCTCGTCCGGCGGCCTCGCTCTCGCGCCCGGGCTGCGCGAGCTGCTGCTCTCCGCGGGAGTGGGCACGCTCAGCGCGCAGCTGCGCCGCCGCGGCTACGTGGACGGGGTCTTCGTCGACGGCGTGCTCCCCAACCGCCCGGGCGTGCGCATCGCGGGCCTCGCCCGGACGCTGCGTCTCGTCCCGTTCCGGCCGGATCTGTTCGCCTCGCACGGCGGCGGGCACAACGCGCAGAAGCGCGCCTTCGACAGCGTGCTGCCCGGCGAGGTGATCGTCATCGAGGCCCGCGGCGAGCGCGGGGCGGGCACGCTCGGCGACCTGCTCGCACTGCGTGCGCAGCAGCGGGGCGCGGAGGGCGTGGTCACCGACGGCGGAGTGCGCGACCACGAGGCGGTCGCCGCGCTGGGCCTGCCGGTGTTCAGCGCGGGCCCGCACCCCTCGGTGCTCGGCCGCAGGCATGTGCCCTGGGAGACGGATGTCACGATCGCCTGCGGCGGCGCGACCGTCCAGCCCGGGGACGTGATCGTCGGGGACGGGGACGGCGTCATCGTCATCCCGCCCGTCCTCGCCGCCGAGCTCGCGGCCGATGCCCTCGCCCAGGAACGCGAGGACGACTGGGTGGCGCAGCAGCTGCGCCACGGAGCGCGGCTCGAGGGCCTGTTCCCGCCGGACGCCGCGGCAGCTGCCCGGTACCGCGAGGAGACCGGCCAGGGCCCGGCGACCGGCCAGGGCCAGAGCCCAGCCCCGGCCCCGACGGCGGCCACGAGCCCAGCCCCCGCCCACAGCCCAGCCCCGGCCAGGAGCCCGTCCGCCCCGGCGGCACTGCGCGCGCAGAGCGCCGATCACCCCCAGGAGGAGCAGCGATGACCCACACGACGGCGAGCGCCCGTGTTCCGGAAGACCTGCCGGACCGCATCCGGCATGTCATCGGCGGCGAGCAGGTGGACAGCCTCGACGGCGACACCTTCGACGTGCTCGACCCGGTCACCAACGAGGTGTACGTGCAGGCGGCGGCGGGGAAGAAGGCCGATGTCGATCGCGCTGTGGCGGCCGCGCGAACCGCGTTCCTCGAGGGGCCGTGGCCGCGGCTGCTGCCGCGGGAGCGCTCCCGCGTCCTGCACCGCGTGGCCGACCTCGTGGAGCAGCAGGACGCGCGCCTGGCCGAGCTGGAGACCTTCGACACGGGCCTGCCGATCACCCAAGCCCTGGGCCAGGCGCAGCGGGCGGCCGAGAACTTCCGCTTCTTCGCCGACCTGATCGTCGCCGAGCGGGACGAGAGCTACAAGGTGCCCGGACGCCAGATGAACTACGTCAACCGGAAGCCCATCGGCGTGGCCGGCCTGATCACGCCGTGGAACACCCCGTTCATGCTGGAGAGCTGGAAGCTCGCGCCGGCGCTCGCGACCGGCAACACCGTGGTGCTCAAGCCGGCGGAGTTCACGCCGCTGTCGGCCTCGCTGTGGGCGGGGATCTTCCGCGAGGCGGGCGTGCCCGACGGCGTCTTCAACCTGGTGAACGGCCTGGGCGAGCAGGCGGGCGACGCCCTGGTCAAGCACCCGGACGTCCCGCTGATCTCCTTCACCGGAGAGAGCCGCACCGGTCAGATCATCTTCGGCAACGCCGCGCCCTACCTCAAGGGGCTGTCGATGGAGCTGGGCGGGAAGTCCCCCGCGGTCGTCTTCGCCGATGCGGACCTCGAGGCGGCGCTGGACGCCACCGTCTTCGGGGTGTTCTCGCTCAACGGCGAGCGCTGCACGGCCGGCAGCCGCATCCTCGTGGAGCGCCCGGTCTACGAGGACTTCGTGACGCGCTACGCGGAGCGGGCGAGGAACATCGTCGTCGGCGATCCGCGCGATCCGCGCACGGAGGTGGGCGCGCTCGTGCATCCGGAGCACTACGAGAAGGTCATGGGCTATGTCGAGCTCGGCAAGTCCGAGGGTCGCCTCGTGGCCGGCGGCGGGCGGCCCGAGGGATTCCCCAGCGGCAACTACGTCGCTCCGACGGTGTTCGCCGATGTCGCCCCGCAGGCGCGGATCTTCCAGGAGGAGATCTTCGGGCCGGTCGTCGCGATCACCCCCTTCGACAGCGAGGAGGAGGCGCTCGAGCTCGCCAACGGCGTGCGGTACGGCCTGGCCGCGTACATCTGGACGAACAGTCTCAAGCGCGCCCACAACTTCGCCCAGGCTGTGGAGGCAGGCATGGTGTGGCTCAACTCGAACAACGTGCGGGATCTGCGCACCCCCTTCGGCGGCGTGAAGGCCTCGGGGCTCGGGCACGAGGGCGGCTACCGCTCGATCGACTTCTACACCGACCAGCAGGCTGTGCACATCACGCTGAATGAGGCGCACTCGCCGCGCTTCGGCTCCGCGCCGCCCCGTTCCGCGCCCGAGATCCCGGCCGCGCAGACCGCCCGCTCCGCGCCCGAGCCGCCGGCCGCGCCGACCGCCCGCTCCGATCGCCCGGCCGCGGCCACCGCGACGGTCGCCGCCGACCCCTCGTGACCCCCCTGACCCCGCCTGACCCCGCCCGCCCAGGAAGCTGAGATGGAACCGCCCGAACACCTCGTGACCGCCCCCGAGCCCCACGCCGGCCGTCCCGCCGGCATCGCCACGCCGGCCGTCCCGCCGCCGGATATCCTGCGCTGCGCCTACATGGAGATCGTCGTCACGGATCTCGCGCGATCCCGCGAGTTCTACGTCGACGTGCTCGGCCTGGTCGTCACCCGGGAGGACGAGGACACGGTCTACCTGCGCACCTTCGACGAGTTCATCCACCACAATCTCGTGCTGCGGCAGGGGCCCGTCGCCGCTGTGGCGGCTTTCTCCTACCGCGTGCGCAGCCCGGAGGACCTGGACAGGGCGGAGGCCTTCTACCGCGAGCTGGGCTGCCGGGTCGAGCGTCGCGCGGAGGGCTTCGTTGCGGGCGTCGGAGACTCCGTCCGCGTGCAGGACCCGCTCGGCTTCCCCTGCGAGTTCTTCCACGAGGTGCAGCACGTGGAACGGCTGGCCTGGCGGTACGAGCTGCACGGGCCGGGTGCGCTCGTCCGCCTGGACCACTTCAACCAGGTCACCCCCGATGTGCCGCGCGCGGTGGCCCACCTGCAGGACCTGGGCTTCCGCGTGACCGAGGACATCCGCGATGAGCAGGGCACGGTCTATGCCGCGTGGATGCGCCGCAAGCCCACCGTGCACGACACCGCGATGACCGGCG
>Ga0180221_1001340_pt1 | contig 16799 bp, 14 predicted proteins | sample eDN5th37CKraftMG_FD_151339 | JGI IMG/M metagenome (GOLD analysis project Ga0180221, IMG submission 151339) | Enriched Miracle-Growth compost microbial communities from Emeryville, California, USA - eDNA 5th pass 37_C Kraft MG (version 2) (version 2) ...
TTTTCCATATAGACGTCGGGCGCATTGAGCAGCGTGCCGCCCTCCGCCATCGCCATGGTGGCGATCGAGCCCGGCATGTTCTTGGCGCACAGCGTGGTGCCTTCCAGCGGATCGACGGCGATGTCCACCTTGGGGCCTTTCCGGGTGCCGACGTTCTCGCCGATGAACAGCATCGGCGCCTCGTCCCGCTCGCCCTCGCCGATCACCACCGTGCCGTCGATCGGCAGCTTGTTGAGCTCGCGGCGCATGGCGTCGACCGCGGCCTGGTCGGCGTCCTTCTCGTTGCCGCGCCCCCGCAGCCGCGCCGCCGAGACCGCCGCACGCTCGGTGACGCGCACGAGTTCGAGGGTCAGAATGCGCTCCAGCGCCTGGCTGGCTTGAATGACGATCGTTGACATGCGGTTCCCTCGGATGCGGCGGAGTCAGTTCTTCTCGATGCGGATAACCTGCGGCTGACCCGCAATAACACCCTGTTTCTTGATGGCGTTCAATGCGCGCCGCACCGCGTCCTCGGTGGTCGCGTAGGTAATCAGGATCACCGGCGCCGGCGCGGCCGGGCTGCGCGGGTCGTCGCCGCCGTGGGGCTGCGCGCCGGCGCGGCGCTGCACGATCGATTCCAGCGATATATTCTCAGCGGCAAGATGCTTGGTGATGACAGCGAAAACGCCGGGCCGGTCCACCGCGAGCAGGCGGATGTAATAGCCGCCCTCGTGGCGCTGCATCGGGGCCTTCCGGCTGGCGAGCAGCGTCGCCGCAGGCCGCCCGAACGGCGCCGTCCTCACGCCGCGCGCGATGTCGCCGATGTCCGCAACCACCGCCGAGGCCGTCGCCGCTCCGCCGGCGCCGGGGCCGACCAGGGTGATCGGCTCGAACCCGGCGGCATCAATGGACAGCGCGTTGGTCACGCCCATGACCTGGGCGATGGGCGAAGTCCTCGGCACCATGGTCGGGTGCACCCGCTGCTCGATGCCCTTGTCGGTCCGCATGGCCACGCCGAGGAGCTTGATGCGGTAGCCGAGCGCGGCGGCCGCTTCGAGGTCTTCCGGCATCAGCGAGGAAATGCCCTCGACGTCAATCGCCTGCGGATTGACCCGCACGCCGAACGCGAGGCTCGCGACGATGGCGAGCTTTTGCGCCGTATCGTGGCCCTCGATGTCGAAGGCCGGGTCGGCCTCGGCATAGCCGAGGCGCTGCGCCTCCTTGAGGCACGCTTCGAACGGCAGATTGTCCTGCTCCATCCGGGTCAGGATGTAGTTGCAGGTGCCGTTGAGAATGCCATAGACGCGGGTGAACGAGTTCCCCGCCAGGCCTTCGCGCAGCGTCTTGACGATGGGAATGGCGCCGCCGACGGCGGCCTCGAAGTTGAGCGCGACGCCGTGCTTCTCGGCGAGCGCCGCCAGCGCCGGACCGTGATGAGACAGCAGCGCCTTGTTGGCGGTGACAACCGATTTACCGGCGGCCAGCGCCGCCTTCACCGCGGCCAGCGCCGGGTCGCCCCCCCCGCCCATCAATTCGACGAACACGTCGATGCCGGGATCGGCGGCGAGCGCGGCCGGGCTCTCGGCCCAGCGGATCCCCTTGAGATCGGCGTCGCGTTTCTTGCTCCTGCTGCGCGCCGTCGCGGCGACCACCTCGACCGGCCGGCCGCAGCGCACGTCGAGAAGATCGCGCTCCCGCGCAAGCTGGCGCACGACGGCAGCGCCGACCGTGCCCAAACCGGCGATGCCCACTTTCAGCGGTGCGGCCATGGATCGTCGGCGACCTAATCGGGAAGCGGAGGGCGCAGCCGTTACCGGCGCTTGGCGAGAGGGACGACGTTGTGCAACTTTTCCGGCGCGGATTCAAGAAAACGGCGCAGGTTGCGGGCAGCCTGGCGGATGCGCTGCTCGTTCTCCACCAATGCGATGCGCACGAAACCTTCGCCGCGCTCGCCGAACCCGGTGCCCGGCGAGACCGCGACCTCGGCCTTCTCGACCAGCAGCTTGGAAAACTCGACGCTGCCGAGGCTCTTGAACGGCTCGGGGATCGGCGACCACGCGAACATCGAAGCCCGCGGCGGAGGCACCTCCCAGCCGGCGCGGCCGAAGCTCTCCACCAGCACGTCGCGGCGCCGCCTGTAAATCTCGCGCATCTCCTTGATGCAGTCGTCCGGGCCGTTGAGCGCGGCGGTGGCCGCGACCTGCACCGGCGTGAACGCACCGTAGTCGAGATAGGACTTCACGCGCGCCAGCGCGGCGATGATGCGCTCGTTGCCGACGGCAAAGCCGATGCGCCAGCCCGGCATCGAATAGGTCTTGGACATCGAGGTGAACTCGACCGCGACATCCACGGCGCCCGGCACCTGCAGCACGGAGGGCGGCGGCGCGTCGTCGAAATAGACCTCGGCATAGGCAAGGTCGGAGAGGATGAAGATGCCGTGCTTCTTCGCGAAGGCGACGAGCTCGCGATAGAAGTCGAGGTCCGCGGTGAAGGCGGTCGGGTTCGACGGATAGCACACGACCACCGCGATCGGCTTGGGGATGGAATGGGTGATCGCGCGTTCGAGGGTCGGGAAGAAGTCGGGCGTCGGCTCCGACGGCACCGAGCGGACGACGCCGCCCGCCATCAGGAAGCCGAAGGCGTGGATCGGATAGCTCGGGTCCGGCACCAGGACCACGTCGCCCGGCGCGGTGATCGCCTGCGCCACGTTGGCGAAGCCTTCCTTCGAGCCGAGGGTGGCGACGATCTGGGTATCGGGGTCGAGCTTCACCCCGAAGCGGCGCGCGTAGTAGGCGGCCTGGGCGCGACGCAGGCCGATGATGCCCTTGGAGGCCGAGTAGCGGTCGGTGCGCGGCTTGCCCAGGGTGTCCTTGAGCTTCTCGATGACATGCGGCGGCGCCGGCAGGTCGGGATTGCCCATGCCGAGATCGATGATGTCCGCCCCGGCATTGCGCGCAGCGGCCTTGGCCCGGTTCACGGTCTCGAACACGTAGGGCGGCAGGCGGCGAATGCGGTAGAACTCTTCCATCTCGATTGGTCCTGAACGGGGCGATTCACGAAGGCCCAAGGCGCGCCCTTCTATCATGGCGCGGCTGTCCTGTCGTCGGCTGAAGCTTATTGGCTGTTCCCGGCGTTATCCCCGCTTTCGATGGACCGGGCCGTCTCTTTCGCACGCTTGTTACGAGCCGCGGTTAATTCCAGTTCGACCTGCCGCTGCTGCTCCGGCGTCAGCAATGCCGACTGGCGCGGCGGCGGCATGTCGTGGACGGCGGGGTAGGCCGGCAGGCCCGCCTGCGGCCGTTCCGGCGTGCCGGCGGGCAGGCCTCCCATGGATGCCGGAAGGTTTTCCCAGGTCGTCGCGCTGCATCCGGCCAGGGCAGCCGTGGCCATCAGCAGGCCGATGGCGCGCCATGCCGGCGCGGCCCGCGGTCGCCTCTTTTGCCTGTGAAGCAGCGACATCGCTTCGCCCCGGAACAGCCCCTTGTATCCGGCCGTTTTTGGTAAGATACCGACCGTGCCGATGCGCTAGCGGGCCAATTTGGCCAAAGCAAGATCGACGCCACCGAGCCGGCCTACCACGGTTAACGTCATGCCCGAGAAAACGCCGGCCGATCAGACGCTTGCCGAGCCCGCCGCCCCGGCGAAGCCGCGCCGGCCGCGCAAGCCCCGCAAGCCGGCCAAGGCCAAGGCGCCGGACGTGAAATCGGAGACGGACGCCGCCGTCGGCGCCCGACCCGGCCCGGCGGCCGCGCCGGACGGGCAGGAGCCGTTCCGCAGCGTCGACATCGAGGCGCTCTCCCGCAACATCGCCCGAATGGTGGAGGAAGGCGGCAAGGCGCTCGCCGCCTACCTGCGGCCGCGCGAGGAAGGCAGGATCCGCGACGACCGCGCCGACGCCATCACCGACGTGGTCAAGACGTTGGCCCAGGTGGTCGAATACTGGTTGTCCGATCCACAACGGACGCTCGACGTGCAGTCGCGGCTCGGCTCCTCCTACCTGGAACTGTGGCTGACCATCGCCCGGCGGCTCGCCGGGGAAGAGGCGCCGGACGTGGTAATGCCGGATCCGAAGGACAAGCGGTTCGCCGACCCCGAATGGACCTCGAACCAGTTCTTCGATTTCCTCAAGCAGGCCTATCTGCTCACCGCGAAATGGGCCAACGACCTGGTCGCCGATGCCGAGGGTCTCGATCCGCACGTGCGCCACAAGGCCGAATTCTACGTCCGCCAGATCGCCAACGCGCTGGCGCCGTCGAATTTCGTGCTCACCAACCCGGAGCTGCTGCGCGAGACCCTGGCCTCCAACGCGCAGAACCTCGTGCGCGGCATGCGCAACCTGGCCGAAGACATCGAGGCCGGCCACGGCGAATTGCGCATCCGCCAGTCGGACATGGCGGGGTTCGAGGTCGGACGCAATCTCGCCGTGTCGCCGGGCAAGGTGATCTACCAGAACGACCTGATCCAGCTCATCCAGTACACGCCTTCGACGGAGAAGGTGCTGAAAGCTCCGCTGCTGATCGTGCCACCGTGGATCAACAAGTTCTACGTCCTCGATCTCACACCGGACAAATCCTTCATCAAATGGTGCGTCGATCAGGGCGTCACGGTGTTCTGTATTTCATGGGTCAATCCCGACGCGCGCCATGCCGAGAAGGGCTTCGACGACTACATGACCGAAGGGCCGCTCGCTGCGCTCGACGTCATCGAGCAGGCGACCGGCGAATCCCAGATCCACACGGTCGGCTATTGCGTCGGCGGCACCCTGCTCGCCGCGACCCTCGCCGCCATGGCCGGCCGCGGCGACACCCGCGTCAAGTCCGCCACGTTTCTGACCACCCAGGTGGACTTCACCTATGCCGGCGACCTCAAGGTGTTCGCCGCGGACGAGGAGCAGATCGCCGCGGTCGAGCGCGAGATGGACCAGCGCGGCTACCTCGAAGGCAGCCGGATGGCGGCGGCGTTCAACCTTCTGCGCTCGAACGATCTGATCTGGCCCTACGTGATCTCCAACTACCTCAAGGGCAAGCAGCCGTTCCCGTTCGACATGCTCTACTGGAACTCCGACGCGACGCGCATGCCCGCCGCCAACCACTCGTTCTACCTGCGCGCCTGCTACCTGGAGAACCGGCTGGCCAAGGGCACCATGACGCTGGCCAACCAGCGGCTCGACCTCGGCAAGGTCACGGTGCCGATCTACAATCTTGCCACCCGCGAGGATCACATCGCTCCGGCGCGGTCGGTCTATCTCGGCTCGTCGTTCTTCGGCGGGCCGGTGCGCTTCGTGCTGTCCGGCTCCGGCCACATGGCGGGGGTGGTCAATCCGCCGGCCAGGAACAAGTACCAGTATTGGACCGGCGGCGCCCCCAAGGGCGACAACCTCGACCGCTGGCTCGCGGATGCCACCGAGCACCCCGGCTCGTGGTGGCCGGACTGGTTCGCCTGGCTGAAAGACCTCGATCCCACCCAGGTCGATGCTCGAGAGCCCGGCTGCGGCAAGTTCCCCGCGATCGAAGACGCGCCGGGAACCTATGTGAAGGTCAAGAGCTAGCTCATTGCGAAATTTAGGGGCTTTAGTTATATGACCATGGTCATGACCATGGTCGGATTGAGCCGATGACCCGCACGATCAAAGCCTCCGAGTTCAAGGCCAAGTGCCTCGCGCTGATGGACGAGGTCGCCGCCAGCGGCGATACCCTCGTCATCACCAAGAACGGCCGCCCGGTCGCGGAACTGAAGCCCTACCAGCAGCCCCGCGAAAAGAACCTGTTCGGCATCTGGAAGGGCAAGATCGAAGTTATCGGCGATATCATCTCTCCTATCGACGGTCTCGAATGGGAAGCAATGAAGTGATCCTGCTGGACACCCATGTGCTCATCTGGACGACCGAGGATGATCGAAAAATCGGGGCTCGTTCCAAGGCCATGATTGCCGATGCGCTGGCGAACAGCCAAGTCGCGATCAGTGCCTTCACGTTTTGGGAAATCGCACTTCTGGCCGCACGCCGCCGCGTCCGGGCAATCGACAGTCCGGAAGATTTGCGCAATCAGTTCCTCTCCAGCGGCGGGATCGAACTCCCCGTGACCGGCAAAATTGGTATTCTCTCCGTCGCCCTGGAGAATCTCCACGGCGATCCGGCCGACCGGCTGATCGTCGCAACGGCGCTGTCGCACGAGGCTACGCTTTTGACGGCCGACAGCCGCCTGCTCTCCTGGGGCGGTCAACTGCGGCGTCACGATGCTACGACCTGAGCATCTCTTCCGGAGGCATGAATGACCAGGGAACTGTTCTGGCTCACCGCGACTGTCGCGCTGACCGGCTTGCTGTGGATTCCCTATATCCTCGACCGCTGCCGCGTCCGCGGCCTGATGGGCGCCATGGACAATCCCAAGCCGGGCGACACGCCGCAGGCGCCGTGGGCCACGCGGCTCTATTTCGCCCATACCAACGCCGTCGAGAACCTCATCATCTTCGCGCCGCTCGTGCTCATCCTCGACGCCATCAATGCGGATTCCCGCGTCACCGCGATCGCCTGCGCCACTTATTTCTGGGCGCGGCTCGCCCACGCCATCGTCTATACGCTCGGCGTGCCGGTGCTGCGCACCCTCGCCTTCCTGGTCGGCTTCGGCGCGCAGGTTGTCCTGGTGCTGGCCATCTTCCACGTCGTGTAGATCACGGGAACAGCGCCACCTGCTCGATCCCCGTGGTCTCGGGGAAGCCGAGCATCAGGTTCATGTTCTGCACCGCCTGCCCGGCCGCGCCCTTCACGAGATTGTCGAGCGCCGAGCCGACGATCATGCGGCCGGGAATGCGGTCCTTCGCCACGCCGATGAAGGTCATGTTCGAGCCGCGCACATGGCGCGTATGCGGCAACTCGCCGAACGGCAGCACGTGCACGAACGGCTCGTTGACGTAAGTCGCCGACAGGATCGCGTGAAGGTCCTCCGCCGTCTTATCGGCGGAGCGCACGTAGATCGTCGAGAGGATGCCCCGGTTCATGGGCACAAGGTGCGGCGTGAAGGTCGGGACGACCGGCCGCCCGGCCGCCTTGGAGAATTCCTGGTCGAGCTCCGCCATGTGCCGGTGATGGCCGACGCCGTAGGCGTTGAAACCCTCGGAGACTTCCGAGAACAGCATCGCCTCCTTGGCCGAGCGCCCGGCGCCGGTCATGCCGGACTTGGCGTCGATCACGATCTCATCCGGGTCGATGGCCCTGGCCTTGAGCAGCGGGATCAGGGGAAGCTGCGCGCAGGTGGTGTAGCAGCCGGGATTGGCGACGAGCCGCGCCGTCTTGATCGGCTCGCGATAGACCTCGACGAGGCCATAAACGGCCTCCTTCTGCAGGTCCGGCGCCAGATGCTCGTGGCCGTACCATTTGGCATAGGCGTCCGGCGACAGCCGGAAGTCGGCCGAAAGATCGACGACCTTCGTCTTCGGCGCCCTTTCCAGGAGCGTCTTCACCACCTTCTGCGTGGTCCCGTGGGGCAGCGCGCAGAACACCAGGTCGAACGCCTCGCCCGCCCAGTCCACGTCCTCGATGCCGACCAGCTTCGGCAGGTCGAACGGCGAGAACTGCGGGAACACGTCGCGCATCGCCTGCCCCGCGCGGCGATCGGCGGTGAGCGCCGCGATGGTGACGTTGGGATGGCGCAGCAGGAGCCGCACGCTCTCCGAGCCGGTGTAGCCCGAAGCCCCGAGGATGGCGATTTTCGCGTTCGTAGCCATGGTCAGTCCTCAACGACAGTCACGACAAGGGACCGGAGGAGGATCGCGGCGTTGGTCAGGCAAGAGGCGCCGCGGTCAGCTTCCGGCGGCGCGAGGCAGCGATCGCGCACGCCCGCGCGCCGTGACGATACGGCGGCGACGGAGGGCATTGGTGCGGGTCGCGGTCATGCGCGAGCCATATAGAGACCGCTCCGTCGGGCGTCAATCGCCGCGGCGCGCCAAGCGATCTAGTGAAAGAACGCGACGAGCCAATGAAACGCCGTAGTAAGGCTGCCGCCGAGCGCCAGCAGCATCGCCGCCCACAGAAAGGCCGATAAGAAATTGGCGATCTGGAACGGCCAGTACGGCATCTCGAGGATGCCGGCGATCAGCGGCACCGAAGCGCGCAGCGGCCCGGAGAAACGACCGATGAAAATGGCGTAGATTCCGTATTTCTCCACGAAGGCGTGGCCGCGCGGCAGCAGGTCGGGGTATCGCGAGAGCGGCCAGACGCGCGCGATCGCTCCCTTGAACCGGGCGCCGATCCAGTAGGACAGCCAGTCGCCCAGGGCCGCGCCCACGGCGCCGGCGACCCAGACCGGCACGAACGCGATACCTCCGCTGCCGACCAGCGCGCCCATCGCGACCAGCGCCCCCCAGGCCGGGAACAGCAGCGAGATGAAAGCGAGCGATTCCGCGAAGGCAAGCGCGCCGACCACGAGCGGCGCCCACGCCTGATGGGCGCGCACGAATTCAACCGCCGTGTGAGCAAAGTCCCCGATGGTATTCATGGGATGGCGGAAACCGGCCGGTGCTTGAATGGGCAGCTTGTTTAGCCCATGTCAACGCCCGCTGTCGCCTTATAGTCAGTGCGACCGATTCGTTTCTCCGAAAGTTCCATGAGCAAGATCGCCAAGCGCAAAGAGCCCGACCTGTTCTCGTCCCCGGCGTCGCCGGGCCGGTCCAAGCCGGCGCGGAGCGCCTCCGTCTCGGCCGGCGACTCCGGTTACAGCGCCCGGCACATCGAGGTGCTGGAGGGGCTGGAGCCGGTGCGGCGACGCCCGGGCATGTATATCGGCGGCACCGACGAGAAGGCGCTGCATCACCTGTTCGCCGAGGTGATCGACAACTCCATGGACGAGGCGCTGGCCGGCCACGCCACCTTTATCGAGGTGGAGCTGTTCGCCGACGGCTCGCTCGCGGTCACCGACAACGGCCGCGGCATTCCGGTCGATCCGCACCCGAAGTTCCCGAAGAAATCCGCGCTCGAAATCATCATGTGCACGCTGCACGCCGGCGGCAAGTTCGACTCCGAGGTCTATGAGACATCGGGCGGCCTGCACGGCGTCGGCGTGTCGGTGGTCAACGCGCTGTCGGAGAAGCTGGAGGTCGAGGTCGCGCGGCAAGGCCAGCTCTATCGCCAGGTATTCGCGCGCGGCGTTCCCAAGGGCGGGCTCGAAAAGCTCGGCAAGGTCGCCAACCGACGCGGCACGAAAATCCGCTTCAAGCCCGACGCGCAGATTTTCGGCGCCAAGGCGGCGTTCGATCCGCAGCGCGTGTTCAAGATGGCGCGGGCCAAGGCCTACCTGTTCGGCGGCGTCGAAATCCGCTGGACCTGCGATCCCGCGCTCGTCGCCGGCAAGGACATCCCGGCCGAGGCGACCTTCCATTTCGCCGAGGGGCTGAAGGATTTCGTCGCCCGCGAGACCGAAGGCCAGACGCTGGTCGTGCCCGAGATTTTCACCGGCAAGTCGGGCCGGCCCGGCGCCAAGGGCTCGGTGGAATGGGCCGTGGCCTGGAGCGCGGATTCCGACGGCTTCGTCTCCTCCTATTGCAACACCATCCCAACGCCCGACGGCGGCACCCACGAGTCCGGCCTGCGCTCCGCGCTGCTGCGCGGCCTCAAGGACCACGCCGAGCGCGTCAACATGGGCAAGGCCGCGGCCCCCATCACCAGCGACGACGTGATGAGCGGCACCTCGGCCATGGTTTCCGTGTTCATCCGGGAGCCGGAGTTCCAAGGCCAGACCAAGGATCGCCTCGCCACCGCCGAGGCGCAGAAGATCGTCGACAGCGCGGTGAAGGACCAGTTCGATCACTGGCTCGCCGGCAACCCGCAGCAGGCCAATAAGCTGCTCGAGTTCGTCATCGAGCGCGCCGAGGAGCGCCTGCGCCGCCGGCAGGAGAAGGAAATCTCGCGCAAGACCGCGGTGCGCAAGCTGCGGCTTCCCGGCAAGCTCGCCGACTGCACCAACACCGCCGCGCAGGGCTCGGAAATCTTCATCGTCGAGGGCGACAGCGCCGGCGGCAGCGCCAAGCAGGCGCGCGATCGCGCCTCCCAGGCCGTGCTGCCGCTGCGCGGCAAGATCCTCAACGTCGCCGCCGCCGGCAAGGACAAGCTCGCCCAGAACGCCCAACTGGCCGACCTCATCCAGGCGCTCGGCTGTGGCACCGGCTCGCATTTCCGCGAGCAGGACCTGCGCTACGAGAAGGTCATCGTGATGTGCGACGCGGACGTGGACGGCGCGCACATCGCCTCCCTTCTCATCACCTTCTTCTATCAGCAGATGCCGAAGCTGATCGAGGGCGGGCATCTTTATCTCGCGGTGCCGCCGCTCTACCGGCTCTCCCACGGCGGCAAGATCGTCTATGCCCGTGACGACAAGCACAAGGACGAGCTGCTGAAATCGGAATTCCGCGCCAACGCCAACGTCGAGGTGAGCCGCTTCAAAGGGCTCGGCGAGATGATGGCGTCGCAATTGAAGGAAACCACCATGGACCCGCGCCGGCGCACCCTGCTGCGCGTCGTCCTCATCGACAACGAGCGGGACGCCGCGGCGAAATCGGTCGAACGCCTGATGGGCAACAAGGCCGAAACCCGCTTCGCCTTCATCCAGGAGCGGGCGGAATTTGCGAGCGAGGAGTTGCTGGACGTGTAGTAATACCCGTCCATGACCACCGCGGCGCCCGCCTCCCGCACCCTGTTCGGCCATCCACCCGGCCTCGCGTTCCTGTTCGCGACCGAGATGTGGGAGCGGTTCTCCTACTACGGGATGCGCGCGCTGCTCGTCCTCTACATGGTCAAGTACCTGTTCCTGCCGGGCCATGCGGAGACGGTGATCGGCTATGCGGCGCTGAAATCGGCGCTGGAGTTCGTGTTCGGCCCGCTCGGCGTGCAGCCGCTCGCCTCCCAGGTTTATGGCCTCTACACCGCCCTCGTCTATCTGACGCCGATCCTCGGCGGCTATCTCGCCGACCGGGTGCTCGGCCAGCGCCGCACCGTGATCATCGGCGCCGCGCTGATGGCGCTCGGCCATTTCATGATGGCGTCCGAGCGGCTGATGCTGCTGGCGCTCGTCGTGCTCATCCTCGGCAACGGCGCGTTCAAGCCCAACATCTCGACCCAGGTCGGCCACCTCTATCCGCCCGGCGATCCGCGCCGCGACCGCGCGTTCTCGATCTTCTACGTCGGCATCAACGTCGGCGCGTTCTTCTCGCCGCTGGTGTGCGGCACGCTCGGCGAAGTCTACGGCTGGCACTACGGCTTCGCCGCCGCCGGCCTCGGCATGGTGGCGGGCCTTCTCGTCTATCTCGCCGGCGCGCCGGCGCTGCCGCGCGACGCGTTGCATGCCCACGAGGCGAAGCCGCTCGAGCCTGCCGAGCGCAAGAGCCTCGCCGCACTGGCGGTGCTGTTCGTGCCGGTCACCCTGTTCTGGGCCGCCTACGAGCAGCAGGGCAATACCGTGGTGCTGTGGGCATCGGACTACACGGACCGCGCGCTCGCGCTCGGTCCTTGGCGCTGGGATTTTCCGGCGGAATGGTTCCAGGCGTTCAACCCATTCATGATCTTCGCCTTCACGCCGTTCATAGTCGCCCTGTGGGCGCGGCAGGCGGCGCGCGGCCGGGAGCCCTCGACCGTCGCCAAGATGGCGCTGGGCTGCCTCGGCCTCTCGCTCGCCAACCTGCTGATGGTTTTCGTCGCGACGACGACCGGCGGCGGCCGCGCGTCGGCGCTGTGGCTGATCGTCTATTTCGCCATCGTCACTATCGGCGAGCTTTACCTGTCGCCGACCAGCCTCTCGGTGGTAACGAAGGTCGCGCCGGCGCGTGTGCAATCGACGGCGATGGGCCTGTCGTTCGTCGCAGTGTTCGCCGGCAATTTCCTGGCCGGCTGGCTCGGCAGCTTCTGGTCGGGCATGGGCAAGCCGGCGTTCTTCGCGATGATCGCCGCGGTGGCCGCGGCGGCAAGCCTCGCGATCTTCGCGCTGAACCGCCCGCTGAAAGGCAGGCTCGGGACTTAGCGGCAGGTCATTCCTGCGGCCGCGAGGCGCCGGTGATCGCGCTCACGCGCTGCGATCGCAAGCGGACCACGCCGTCGCGCGCTTCCGACAGGTCGGGCAAGGTCGCCGCCGCCTTCTCGTAATCCTGCAGGGCGAGATCCCGCGCGCCCTGGCGCTCGTAGGAGAAGCCGCGCCACAGCACGACATTGGGCGATTCCGGGTGGATCGCCAGCGCCGCGTTGAACGCCTCGACCGCGAGGCCGAAGTTGCCGAGCATCACGTTGACATAGCCGCGGCCGACCGCGGCGAAGAAGCGGTCCTCGCGGGCGGCGAGGCCGAGCTTGACGGCGCGGTCGTAATCGGCCAGCGCCTCGGCGAATTTGTGGAGCCGCAGCAGCGCTTCGGCGCGCGCAAGATAGAGCTTGGCGTCGCCGGGGGCGGATTCGATCGCCTCGTTGTAGAAATTCACCGCGTTTGTGTCGTCCCGCTTCGCGACCAGCACGCGGGCGGCCCCGTAAAAGAAGGCCGGATTCTTCGGTGCGACCCGGGAGCCGGCGATGAAATCGTCGAGCGCCTCGCTGTAGCGGCCGTGGCGCAGATAGAAATAGCCGCGGTCGGCGAAGACCGTCGGATCGAGCGGCTCGACCTTGGCGAGCGCCGTCAGGTCTGCCTCCGCGAGCGGCAGCATGTTGAGCTGCTCGTAGAGGGCGGCGCGCTTCTTGAGCAGCATGCGCCTGGCCCCCGGCGAATCCACGCTGAGCTGGAGCGCCTGGGCGTAGTCGCGAAGCGCGATCTCGAACAGATTGTTCGACTCGGCCTGCTGCGCCTCGGAAATGCGCTGGTTGAGCATATCGGACAACGAGCCGGCGAACGCCGGCGCCGCCGTTGCCAAAATGGCGAACGCGGCTCCGGCCAGAACGCGTGCTGGCAGGGCGACCATCATGGAGCCACTCAACCAGACACGCCCATAAACTTCGTTGGCTGCGGCGGCCGCTTTTGAATCGGATTTTCGGCGGAGTCGGGCTCCCGCCTTTACCGGATGCTAAACATGCGGCGTGCCGCGACGGGAAATCACCTTCACCCGCTGCGGCCCGTGAATCTCGTAGGTCGTGCCCGCCCAGGTGGTTCGGTGCAGGAACAGCGCCGACCACCCGCACAGCGCATTGAGCGTCACGGCAAGCGGCGCGATCAGCCAGTCGATGCGCAGGAACGACAGGTTCTCGGCGACGCCTGCTTCGCCCCAGAGCGCCCGCACCAGCCGATAGCGACCTAAGGTGCGCGCCGCCGAGACGAGCACCGCCAGCGCCAGCACCGCCGCCGCGTCGCCGCGGCCGGCAATCGTGCCCACGATCGCGAGAATCCAGCCGAGCGCCCCGAAGCTCATGGCGATCACCGTGCCGAAATAGGCTATCGGCATGTGAATACGCACCAGCATGTACCAGCGCCGCGCCTCGGCGATGATCTCGCCGAAACCGGAGGTGTGGAGCGCGGTGCGCAACAGCATCTCGCGCGGCACGGCAATACGGTCGCCGCAGGCCTGGGCGACGTTGGTGAGCTGGAGGTCGTCGCTCAGCGTGCCGCGCCAGTGACGGCGCATGTCGAGTGCTTGGAAATGCTCCTGGCGCAGGGCCGCGGTGCCGCCCCATACGCCGTTCAGCAGCGGCAGGCGGGGAATGGTGGCGACCGAAGCCGCGAGCGAGGTGAGGATATAGCTCGACACCTTGCCGTCCTTGACCACGAGCCAGGGGAATCCAGTGACGATGTCGGCGGTTCCCCGTACAAGCGGCGCGACCAGCCGGCGCAGCCAGTCCCGCTGCGGCCAGATGTCGGCATCGGCGAGGACAAGGATTTCGTCCTCCGGCCGAAGCGCGTCGATGCCGGCGATCAGGTTGGTGGTCTTCTGGCCCTCGTCGGCGCCGAGCCCGGCGACCACCACGGTCACGCGGTCCGGGTGCGCCAGCCGGTAGGGCTCGATGCCGCCGAGCGCCGGATCGTCCGCCGTCTCGACCGCGAAGATGACCCGGAAGTCCGGGTATTCCTGCGCAAACAGCCGGGCCAGGAACTCGTCGAACTCGGGGTCGCGCCCCTTCACCGCCACCAGCACGGCGACGCGTGGCGCAGGTCCTTGCGGAGCCACCGGCTCGAGCCCGACGCCATAGGCAAGGACGAGGGCGGCCGCGACGGCCTGGGCGCAAAGCCAGAGAATGAGGAAGAGCGTCATAAAAGAGCCGGCTGTCCCTGCGCGGTGTCGGGTGGTTGTATGGTCTGTCCGACTGCCGCGCAATGCAATGCCGGGCATAGCCAGACAAACCGCCGGAACGGCGCCATTGAACGGCGGCAGGCTTCGCGGCACAACGGCGGCATGAGTGAGCCTCCGCCCAGCCGCCGGCCGTCGCTGTTCCGCGGCCTCCTGGCCAGCGAAACCGCCGGCGGCTTCGTGCTGATGGCGAGCGCCGCCGCAGCGCTGGCGGTGGCCAACTCGCCGGCCGCGCCCGCCTATGAGGCCGCGCTCCACGCCGAGGCGTTCGGGCTCAGCCTGCTGCACTGGGTCAACGACGGCCTGATGGTCCTGTTCTTCCTGCTGGTGGGCCTCGAGATCAAGCGCGAGCTCATAGGCGGCGAGCTGTCGTCATGGCACGCCCGCATCCTGCCGGGGCTCGGAGCGTTCGGGGGCATGCTGGTGCCGGCGCTGATCTATGTCGCGGTGAACGCCGGCTCTCCGGCGACGCTGCGCGGTTGGGCGATCCCCTCGGCGACCGACATTGCCTTTTCGCTCGGCGTCCTTGCGCTGCTCGGACCGCGCGTGCCGGTCTCGCTGAAGATGTTCCTGACCGCGCTCGCGATCATCGACGACCTCGGGGCCATCCTGATCATTGCCGCGTTCTATGCGAGCGGCCTGTCGCTGCCGATGCTGGCGGGCGCGGCCGTGGTGACGCTGGCGCTGGTGGTGCTCAACCGCAGGCGCGTGACGGCGCTGTGGCCATACCTGCTGCTGGGCGTTGCGCTGTGGCTGCTGGTACTCAAATCGGGCATCCATGCCACCGTCGCCGGCGTGATCCTCGCCGCAGCCGTTCCGATGGGAGACAAGACCGCCGGGCCGCTGTTCCGGCTGGAGCACGGGCTCCAGCCGTGGGTGGCGTTCCTGGTGCTGCCGGTGTTCGGCTTCGCCAATGCCGGTGTTCCGCTGGCCGGGCTGGGTCTCGCCGGCCTGACAGACCCGGTGACGCTGGGCTCGATGCTTGGCCTTTATCTTGGCAAGCCGATCGGCGTGTTCGGCGCCGCGGCGCTGGCGGTCCGGCTCGGCCTGGCCCGGCTGCCGCCCGGGGCGAGCCCGATACAGGTCTATGGCGTCGCCGTACTGTGCGGCATCGGCTTTACCATGAGCCTGTTCATCGGCATCCTGGCCTTCGCCGACACGCCCGACGCCGGGAACGCCACAAAGATCGGCGTTTTCATAGGCTCGCTTCTATCCGCCGCAACGGGGTGGGCCGTCCTGCGTTTCTGCCGGCCTGCAAGGGGCGGTTAAGCATGCGCCGCTGTCGCCGCACCCATGCGAAGGGTCCAAAGCCGGGTCTTTGTGCAGCGCTGACACCGGAATCCATTGACTTTGCGCGGTTCATCACTATGTTCCGCGGCAACGGTTCGACGAAAATAGATTCGACCGCCCTCTTTCCCGCGCACATCCGTTGAGTTTCGTCGCCGCGCGGCTCGGGCCATAAGCCCCCGATTTGTTTGCGCGGTCCGACCAGAGGCACGATGTCCTTTTCCAATCTCGGCCTGTCCGACAAAGTTCTTTCCGCAGTAACTGCGGCCGGTTACACCCAACCCACCCCGATCCAAGAGCAGGCGATCCCCCACGTTCTCGCCCGGCGCGACGTGCTCGGCATCGCCCAGACCGGCACCGGCAAGACTGCCGCCTTCGTCCTGCCGATGCTCACCCAGCTCGAACAGGGCCGCGCCCGGGCGCGGATGCCCCGGACCCTGATCCTCGAGCCGACGCGGGAACTCGCCGCCCAAGTCGAGGAGAACTTCTCGAAATACGGGATCAACCACAAGCTCAACGTCGCCCTGCTCATCGGCGGCGTTTCTTTTGGCGATCAGGACGTGAAGCTCACCCGCGGTGTGGATGTCCTCATCGCCACGCCCGGCCGGCTTCTCGACCATCACGAGCGCGGGAGGCTGCTGCTGACCGGGGTCGAGCTCCTGGTGATCGACGAAGCGGATCGCATGCTCGACATGGGATTCATCCCCGACATCGAGCGTATCTGCAAGCTCGTCCCCTTCACCCGGCAGACGCTGTTCTTCACCGCCACCATGCCCCCGGAGATCCAGCGCATCACGCAGCAGTTCCTGCACAATCCGGTGCGCGTCGAAGTCTCCCGCCCTGCCACCACGGCCGCCGCCATCACCCAACAGCTCGTCAGAAGCGGCCGCGATCCCGCGGACAAGCGCGAAGTGCTTCGCCGGCTCATTCGCGGTTCGGAGGGGCTCAAGAACGGCATCATCTTCTGCAATCGCAAGAGCGAGGTGGCGGTGGTCTACCGCTCGCTCAAGCGCCACGGGTTTTCCGCCGTCGCGCTCCATGGCGACATGAGCCAGCCCGACCGCATGGCCGCGCTCGAATCCTTCCGCAAGGGCGAGCACACGCTGCTGGTCGCATCCGACGTCGCCGCCCGCGGCCTCGACATTCCCGACGTCAGCCACGTTTACAATTTCGACGTGCCGCACCACCCGGACGACTATGTCCACCGCATCGGCCGCACGGGCCGCGCCGGCCGCAGCGGCGCCGCCTTCACCATCGTTACGCCGGCCGACGCCAAGGCCGTGGCCGCCATCGAA
>Ga0180221_1001342_pt1 | contig 16789 bp, 19 predicted proteins | sample eDN5th37CKraftMG_FD_151339 | JGI IMG/M metagenome (GOLD analysis project Ga0180221, IMG submission 151339) | Enriched Miracle-Growth compost microbial communities from Emeryville, California, USA - eDNA 5th pass 37_C Kraft MG (version 2) (version 2) ...
CGATCCGATCCTCACCATGATCTGCGCGGCCAGCTCAAAGCACAGGTCCATGCGCGTCGCGCGGATGTGGAAGAGGATATCGCCAGGGGTCGACACGGCATGATGCACGCCATGGATTTCCCGGAACGGATGCAGCTCTTTCGGCCGGGGAGCGCCGAACAGCCTGTCCCACGCGTCGGAGCCGAAGCCGACCACGCAGGAGAGGCCGCCGTCAAGATCGCGAAAGCCCACCGCGCGAACGATGCCCGAAAGGTCAGGGAGAAACGTCCGCAAGGTCTGAACGCTTTCCGTCCCCCCGTTCAGCGTCGCGACAAGAAAGATCGCCGAACGCGAGAGCCTTGCTGCAACGGCCTGACTTTCTACTGCTTCCACAAAATCACTCCATGTCGCGCGCGAGGCCGCCGGGTTCACTCCTAGTTTCTCCCGGTCGCTTCGCAACCGTTCCGCCTTCCATCGCGCCGGGAAGCTGCTGAAAGCAACCCGTCCCGCGAATCCCGTCCCGGAGATGTTGCGACACGTCCTTGTGGGCACGGTGCCGTCGAAGGCCCGGCCATCCGCGTCCGGGATGCCGGCGAGGCCGGTCATTGCTGGTCGGACCCGATGGCGGCGCGCCACGGCCTGCGGTATGCCGTCAATGGCGAACGGACGGGCGCCAGCGACACGCGCGGTCTGGCGGCCCGTCACGCCGATGGAATATGGAAACGGAAACAGGGCCGGACACGCGAGATATGACCAGGGAATTGGGCGATGCTTCCGCGTTGGCGCCCGGCGCGACCGCAGGGGATGAGGCGTGAGCAATCCCTATGAGGTGCTCGGCGTCGTCCCGTCGGCATCGGCCGACGACATCCAGAAGGCCTATCGCAAGCTCGCGAAGAAACTGCATCCGGACCTGAATCCGGGTAACAAGTCGGCCGAGGACAGGTTCAAGGAAGTCGCAAGCGCCTATGACCTGCTGAGCGATCCGGAGAAGCGCAAGCGCTACGACGCAGGCGAGATCGACGAGACCGACGCCGAGCGTCCGCAGCAGCCCTATTATCGCGATTTTGCCGGATCGGATTTCAGCCATTATTCGAGCAACGGGGGCTTCGCCGACTTCGCGGAGGATGACGATCCGTTCGCCGGGCTGTTCCGCCGCGGCGCGCGGGCGCGGGCCAACCGGCGCGGTCAGGATCTGCATTATCGCCTCTCGATCAGCTTCGTGGAATCGATCACCGGCGGCCCGCAACGCATCACCTTGCCGGCCGGCGGCACGCTCGACATGACCGTCCCGGCCGGCATCGTCGATGGCCAAATTCTGCGCCTCAAGGGCAAGGGCGCGCCCGGCGCGGGCACCGGCGGCCCCGGCGACGCGCTCATCGAGATCGAGGTCCGGCCCGATCCCCGCTTCGCGCGCGAGGGGGACGACATCACGATCGAGGTTCCGATCTCGCTGACCGAGGCCGTCCTTGGCGGCAGGATCCGCGTGCCGACACCAACCGGCGACGTGACGATGACGGTGCCCGCAGGGTCGAACAGCGGCAGCACGCTGCGACTGAAGGGCAAGGGCGCGCCCCGGCGCGGCGGTGCCCGCGGCGATGAGTTCGTCAAACTCAGGATCGTCCTGCCGAAACCGGCCGACCCGGAGCTTCGGGCGTTCGTGTCGAACTGGGAGGCGGGCAAGAGCTTCAACCCCCGTGAGGATGCGATCGGACGATGATCGACCTGGACGAATTCCTGGCCCAATCGGGCATCGACCTTCGATCGCTGGAACAGTGGATCGAACGCGAGTGGCTCCTTCCTCAACGGCGGAACACCGCGATCATCCTTTCCGACATGGACGCGGCGCGCGCGCGCCTCATCCATGATCTCAAGGGCGACTTCGGAGTGAACGACGAGGGCGTGGAGATCGTGCTCCATCTCGTCGATCAGCTGCATGGCATTCGCCGGGCGCTCGCCGAGGTGCGAACCGAGATGCATGCGGCCCGGCGCCGGGACATCCGACGATTGCGGGGACGCAAGCCGGGACGCTTTCTCCCTGCGCGACGGCGGCCATAGCGGGGCGGGAGCGGAAGAGAGGCAGGGGCTCCATGGAGAACGGGCAGGAAGACGTCCAGAACATCCGACGGACCGCTGCCGACAGCGAAACGCATCACGTCGTGATCGTGGGCGCCGGATTTGGCGGCATCGAGGCCGTACGCCATCTTGCCCGCGCGCCCGTCCGGATCACCTTGCTGGACCGCCGCAACTATCATCTCTTTCAGCCGCTCCTCTATCAGGTCGCCGGCACCGCCCTCGCCCCCTCCGAGATAGCCTGGCCGATCCGGTCGCTCATCCGCGAGGCGAAAAACGTCACGACGCTCCTTGGCGAAGCCGTCCACGTCAACAGCCGCCACAAATGGGTCCTCACCAGTTACGGGGTCACGATCCCTTACGACACGCTGGTGCTCGCGACGGGCGCCCGGCACGCCTATTTCGGTCATGACGACTGGGAACCTTATGCGCCCGGCCTGAAGACAATCGAAGATGCGACGCACATCCGGCGCAGGATCCTCCTGGCCTTCGAGGAAGCGGAGCGAACCGCGGATAGCACGGAACGACGGAAATACCTGACCTTCGTCATCGTCGGCGGCGGGGCAACGGGCGTCGAGCTGGCAGGCACCATTGCCGAGCTGGCCCATGACACCCTCCACGGCGAGTTTCGCAACTTCAGCACGGACGAAGTCCGCGTCGTGCTGATCGAAGCGGGCGCGCGGATCCTGCCCACCTTCAGGGAGCATCTTTCCGAATATGCCAGGCGCGCGCTCGAGAAGCTTGGCGTGGAAGTCCGGCTTGGCCGGTCCGTGTCGGCCTGCGATCAGGACGGCATTGCGATCGGCGCCGAACGCCTGCCGGCGAAGACCGTGTTGTGGGCGGCGGGCGTCGAGGCGTCGCCTGCCGCCGAGTGGCTTCATGCTCCTTCCGACCGGGCCGGGCGCGTCATCGTCGAACCGGACCTCACCGCCCCGGGCAATCCGGATGTCTTCGTCATCGGCGACACGGCCCATGTCGAAGATGGGGCCGGGAAGCTCGTCCCCGGCGTCGCTCCCGCGGCAAAGCAGGAAGGGCGCTACGTTGCCCGCGTGATCCGCGCCCGTCTGAAGGAGGCCCCGGGCCCGCCACCTTTTCGATACAAGGACGCGGGAAGTCTGGCGACCATCGGCAAACGCGCCGCCGTCGTCGATTTCGGCTGGGCGCGGCTGAAGGGGCGACTTGCCTGGTGGCTATGGGGCATTGTGCACATCTTCTTCCTGATCGGCGTGCGCAACAGGCTGATGGTGGCATTGAGCTGGCTGTGGATCTATCTGACCGGCCAGCGAAGCGCCCGCCTCATCACCCAAAGCGGGACGGAGATGGATGAAGCCCCGATCTGAATACGCAACCCGGTCGGACACGCGCCATGCCAGGCGCGAAGCAATCGCCACGGCCGGCGGATCAGGTTCGTCAACGCGGGGGAAAGCGATCGACCCACCATCCCTCATCCCAGAAATGGCCGGATCAGATCCTCGTTCACAATGTCGCCGGCAGCCCGTGGCGTCAGATTGCCGCCGACGATATCCAGGCCTTCGGCAGCTTCCAGAAGGAGCGCCCGGACGTCGTCTTGCGACAAGAGTCCTTTCTCGATGAGCTTCCGCACGAGGGCGCGCAAGATCAATGGCTGGATATCCCGATGCCCGAGAGGCTGGTCCTCTTCCATGATAATCCCGTCCCTTCAATCAGACAGACAACATAATCCATCGACATGCTGGCACGACCGGATTGTCAAATACAACGCATCATAGCCTTCGGGAATGCAGTTGTGCAGCCTATCGGCCTGCCCGGACCGACGCGGGTTAGAAGTTCGTTATTACTCGCACTCAGGGAACCGGAGAGCCACGCCGGAACTGATCTTTGCCCGCCCGGTCAACCGCTCGATCCGCTGGGCCGATATAGAGGCGCTGTTCGTAGCTCTCGGGGCGGAAGTCAGCGAACGGGAAGGTTCGCGGGTCGGCATGTTCCTGTTCAGCGAAGTGCGCGTCTTTCATCGTCCGCATCCTTCACCGGATGCGGACAAAGGTGCGGTTGCCAGCGTCCGTAAGTGGCTGGATGAATACGGAGTAAAGCCATGAACAATGTCGTTGAAAATCAATGGAGAGAAGGCGGTGATCGCTTTCGATCCCGAGATTCAGATGTTGCGCGGCGAGTTTGTCGGCCTGAATGGTGGAGCCGACTTCTATGTCGAAAGCGTGCACGATCTGATCGAGGAAGGCCGCAAGTCGCTGGCTGTCTATCTCGAAATGTGCCGGGAAAAAGGTATTGAGCCGCGTCGGAAGTTCTCCGGCAAGTGCAATGTCCGCCTCACCCCTGACGACCATGCCGCCGCAGTCATCGCCGCCGCCGCAGCGGGCAAGAGCCTCAATGAATGGATTGTCGGGACGATCCGGGAGGCCGCTGAATAGCGCCACCGTTCGGTTCGATCGGGTTTGAAAGGAGATATCGCCAGGACCGCTTCCACCGCAGGCCGAGCATGACGTGTCCCTTCCCGACCAGAAGCGGCAGGACGAAGCCTATTGCGAGGCGCGGGGCCTGCAACTGATCGAAACCTTCATTGAACCCGGCGCATCGGCGACCAATGACCGCCGCCCCGAGTTCCAGCGCATGATCGAGGCGGGCATATCGAAGCCCGCACCCTTCGATGTTGGCGTGGTCCACTCGTTCAGCCGGTTCTTCCGCGATCACTTCGAGCTTGAGTTCTATGTCCGCAAACTCGCCAAGAACCGCGTGAAGCTGGTTTCGATCACACAAGAAATGGGGGACGACCCCACATGATGCGGCAGGTCATGGCGCTGTTCGATGAATACCAGGCGAGAAAAACGCCAAGCACGTGATGCGGGCCTTGAAGGAGAACGCGCGGCAAGGCTTCTGGAACGGCTCGCTTCCTCCTATCGGCTATCGCACCGTCGCCGCCGAACAGCGGGGAGCCAAGGTCAAGAAGAAGATCCAGATCGACCCGCTGCACGCCGACACGTGCGGCTGATCTATCGCCTCGCTCTGGAAGGCGACGGTACCACCGGCCAGATGGGCGTCAAGAACATCGTCTCCTGAACAGCCGCCGCTTCTTCGCCCGTGATGGCGGGCGCTGGGGCATCGGTCAGATTCACCGCATCCTGACCCGGCGCACCTATATGGGCGAGCACGAGATCAACGAGCGGACCAAGATCAAGGAATTGAAGCCGATCAGTGAGATCGTGACGGTTCCTGTCCCGCCGATCATCGATCTCGAAATCCTCAACGCCGTTCAGAAGCTGCTCAAGGCTCATAACCCAAAGATCATGCCCGCCCGCGTCATCAGCGGCCCGACCATGCTGACCGGCCTGATCCATTGCGCCACGTGCGGCGGGGCCATGACCATCCGTACCGGCAAGGGCCGACCGCTATCGCTATTACGCCTGTTCCATGACGGCGCGGCAGGGGCCGACCGCCTGCGAGGGTATGGCCGTGCCGATGGAGAAGCTGGACGATCTGGTTGGCGACCGTCTTGAGCAGCAACTTCTCCGGCCCGAGCGACTGGAAACCGTTATTGCCGCCGCGCTCGACCGCGGGGAGGAACATACCGAGCGCCGCCGCGAGCATCTCGCCGAGTTGAACAAGCGTGCCGCCGAATCGGAATTGCGCCTCAAGCGGGCGATCAGGCCAAGGTCGACGCCGAGCGGGCGCAGGCCATGCTTCAAAACTCAGGACAACAGGTCGGCCCCGTTGGCCTCAAGGCGTTTCTTGATGACAGTCCCTTTCAACCTCAAATTGAACAGAAAGCAGTTGGCGGGTTTAGAACCGCCCTACAGCCCGGACATGAACCCCATCGAGATGGCCTCCTCGAAGCTCAAGGCCCTCCTGCGCCAAGAGCCTGCGCGGACCGTAAATGGCCTGGTAGAACGCATCGGCCGAGTGCTCCACCGCTTTCAGCCAGACGAATGCGCCAATTTCTTCCAAGCCGCTGGATATCAACGCTCATCAGGAAAATGCTCTAGCTATGTCGCCGGGTCGAGTTCCCTTGGCTCGGCCGCGATCAGTCACACCAGTCTTTGTGACCACTTCCCAAGGGCATTCCAGCGTCCAGCCGTCATCCTTTAAGACTGCCATTGGCTTCACCTTGATCGGCACAATCCTGTTGCCTTTGCCGGACTTTTTGCCACTTTCAGGGTGGATGATGAACGATCCGGCACCGACGGGCCATTGCGCCTGCGCGATGGCGGCATGGATCGTATCGCGGATTGTCACCCACTCGTTCGACTTAGCGAAATCCCCCCTGCTGAGCAGCACAACCGTCTCGACAATCTTCATCGCTATCCCCTCTAAGGAGACCCCCAATGCGACGTCGCCGCAATTGGGGATAGCAAGCCGAGATCGACGGCCCCGGGCGAAATCGACGGACGTTGCTTTTGACAGCGTTCGCGGGTCGACTCCTCTCGAGACCGACGATCGATGATCATCAGAAGCGATAGGTGGCTGACGCGCCGAAGGTGAGCGGCGCGCCGGGGAAATAGACGCCCCGGTTGATCGGCGGGCCGGCGGTGGTCGCCGCGACCTTATATTTCTTGTCGGTCAGGTTCTGCCCGTAGATCGCGAGCGTCAGCGGCAGGCTGGCAAGATCCAGCGAGGCGCGCGCCGACAGCAGACCGAAACCCTTCTGAATCGGCACCAGGATCGATGCAGGTGCCTCGTCGGGTTGGATTGCGGACAGGCTCATCTTCGAACGATAGGCATAGAGGGCGTTCAGGGTCAGCGTATTGCCGCCCAGATCGATCGGATAATTGGCCGAGGCGGAGCCGTTGAACTTGGACACCTTGACCACCGGCTGGCCGAAGTTCGGGCTGCCCGCCAGATATTTCGGATCAGTATAACCGGCCGCCAGATCGAGCTCCAATTTGCCGAGCAGCGCCGTGATCTCGACTTCGCCGCCCCAGATGTCGGCCTTGCCGCTGTTGCGGAGCACGCCGAGCGGCGCGCAGCCGGTGCAGGCCGGCGGCAGGATCACGGGTAGCTGGATATTATCGTAGCGCGAATAATAGCCGGCCAGATTGATGCGAAGGTGGCGGTCGAGCAGATCGAGTTTCGCGCCGATTTCCGGACTGATCAGCTTTTCCGGGGCGACCGGCTGATAGGCGGCGAGATTGGCCGCCGTTGCGGTCGTGGCTTGCGCCGAAGTCAACGTCGCGGACGCGCCAACCGCTTGCGGACCCGAGTCCGGATAGGCGCCCGAGCGGAAGCCCTGCGAAATCTTCGCATAGATCAGGGTGTTGGAATTGGCCTTGTAATCGAGGCCGACCGTCCAGGGGACATAGTGGTATTTCACCTTGTTCGAGTAGCTGCACAGGGCCGGATCGGTGCCGAAGGGATCGTTGGCCAGCGAGCAGGCGACAAAGGCGCCGGTGGCGAGACTTTCCTGGCGGTCATGGAATACCACGTTCCGCTTATCGATCACATAGCGCAGGCCGCCCGTCAGCCGGAGATCGTCGACGATCTCATAGGTGAACTGGGCGAATGCCGAATAGGATCGGTTTTTCACGTGCGGACCGCTGATATTGACAACCTGGGCCGCCGGCGGGGACAGGTTGGGCAGCGCGATCAGATTGAGCGGCTGATCGCCGGTGACCTGGAAATAATAGGCCCCCATGATCCAGTGCAGCTTCGAACCTATCGCATCGCCGTAAAGTTGCAGCTCCTGCGAGAATTGCTGGGCCTTGACCGGATAGGACTCACTTTGGAGGAAGGGATAGGGCGTTCCGTCGAGATCGGCGGCGCGCTGATAATTGGTATTGATATAGGCGGTAATCGACTTGACCGATACCGCTTCAGCCAGCGCGACAGTCGCCGTGCCGGTCACGCCATATTGCTTGAGGCCGAAGTGGCTATCCAGATCGGAATAGGTGTCCTGGTATTTGCCCCGATCGATATAGTTGGTCATCAAGTCGCCGGTCGTGTTGCCGCTAGCCAAGGGATAGAGCCCGTTCAGGGGCGAGGCGGCCGCGAAATAGCCGAGCTTGGTGGCCGCGGAATTACCCCGCGCGTCGGTATAGAAGCCGCTCAACAGAAATTCGCTGCCCGCCTCTGGAGTGAACAGCAAGCTGCCGCGGGCATATTCGCTGTTATAGCTCGCCGTTGGATTACCGGTGACGAGGTTCTTGCCGTAGCCGCCATGCTGATCATGCTGATAGACGAACCGGCTGTCGAGCACCCCTGCCGAGATCGGGATATTGACGACACCAGTTCCGCTCCACGCGCTGTAATTGCCTGCGGTGGCCTTCACATAGCCGCCAAACGTGTCCTGCGGCCGGGCGGTGGAGATGTTGATCGCGCCGCCGATGGTGTTCCGGCCGAACAGCGTTCCCTGCGGCCCCTTCAGGACCTCGACGCGCTCCATGTCGATCATCGCGTTGTTCGATCCGGCGTTCACGACGTTGTAGACGCCATCGATATAGGTGCCGATCGACGGATCCTGCGCGATCGTCGCGTTGAGCTGCGAAACGCCGCGAATGGCCACGGTGATCTCAAGCATGTTGAGCGTGGGATTGGACTGCATTCCCGGCACCTTCGGCGCCAGCGTCAGCACGTCGGAAACCTGCTTGGCCTCGAGCGTGGCCGATGTCAGCGCCGTGACCGCGACCGGAACGTCCTGAAGTCGTTCGGCACGACGGGTCGCCGTCACGACGATTTCCTGGATGCCCTGACCGCCGGCTTCGGCCTGCGGCGCGTCCTGAGCAAGGGCAGCGGCCGGCATCGTCAATGCTGGCAGACTCGCCGTCACCAGCCACATCGTCATTCTATTCATATATCCTCCCCATCAGCGCCTTGATGCGCATTTTCATTCTGACCCGGGCGGTTTGCGTCTCCGTCGCCTGCAGTAGAAAGAACATTTTTTCGTGCTTTTGGGAACGCGTCATTGTCCTTCAGATGGGGGATATACTATCCATGATAATCGCATAATGACGGCCACGGAGAGCCGATCGGCGCATGCCGATGCGCCGTGGGCAACACGATCTCGCGATGTCAGTTGAGCAGTGAGGACGCCGGCAATCCCCACCGAAGCCGGCTATAGGTCTGTGCAGGCTCGTCCCAGGTCTGGGTGGCGTGGAGATTGGCCATATGCAGATCCCGGCCAAGCCGGGCGATCGGGTGGGCATCGAACATGCCGCTCGCATCGCCCGCACCAAGGAGACGCTCGGCGGCGCGCACCGCCAACAATCCGGCATAGGTGATGTCACGCCGCATCAGGGCGCGTTCATTGTCATCGGGAAGATGGCCGCTCGTACCCCAATCGAGCAGCTTGGCGCAGTTGCGACGGATGAACATTTCAGCGGCGTCGACCTCGGCCGCGGCCTCGGCAAAGCGCAGTTGCGCGCCCGCGCCCTCCGAGGCCGGGCGGCCGGTATGCAAATCGATCCGCTTGGTCACCCGTTCCTCGAACAGCTCCAATATGCCGCGCGCCATGCCGATCTGCGGGGCGAGGAGCAACTGGTGGAGCACCATGGTCTGGGGCGCGCGATAGAAGGGCATATCGGGGTAGAGCCTGGCGCCATGGGTCGTACCGTTGCGCAGATCCTGCATTGGCACGAAGCGATGCGGCGGAATCCAGGCATCTTCAATCACGATCGACTTGCTGCCAGTGCCGCGCAGCCCGGCGACATGCCAGTCGTCCAGCACGCGAAAGTCGGACTTCGGAACGAGCGCGGTGCCTTCTTTCGTGACGAACAATATCCATTCGGCCCAGTCGCAGCCGCTGGAAAAGCGCATCTGGCTATCGCGAATGCGCCAGCCGCCACGTTCGGGCTCGAAGTTCAGCCTCGCAACGGCCGATGCCGTCGAGGAGAGCGTATCGGGGTTGCCCCCCCAATATTCCTGCTGGGCCTCTTGGGGGAAGAAGCCGACCATGAACTGGTGGCCCGGATATTGGCCTGCCATCCAGGCCGAAGACCCGCATGCGCGCCCTATCTGCATCGCGACCTCGACGACCGTATCCATGCCCATTGCATAGCCGCCGAACGGTTTGGGCTGGGCCATGCGATAGAAACCGGCGTCGCGGAAATCGGCGATGGTCTGCGCAGGGATATGACGAAGCCGTTCGCATTCCTGGCTCCGTGCGCGCAGGGCGGGCACAAGTGCAGCAGCCCTGGCGATTATCTCGGCGGGCTCCGGGATGATATCGAGCGCCACCACATTGCTTTCCGGAACCATCTGAATCTCCCACTCTGCTTTGCCAGCCTGACGGCACGCTAGCCGCTCGCCTGGACTGCCATAATCCGAAAACACGCGAATCCTTTGCGCGATCGCCCAACGAAATTATTGGACGTTCAAAGGCTCGCCGGCGAATGACAGCCCGACGAGCCGCTCCGATATCGCCCATAGCTGGCGCGACAGCCCAACGTCCTTTGCTATCGACGCAACTCTGGCCCGGTCGGGCGGTCCCTTGAGACCCATGAAGCCGCGCGGGCCATAATAGCCGCCCGCCACGCTATCCGCCGTGGTCGCCGCAAGCAGCGCGGGCTGCGCACCGGCCTCGGCGGACTGGCCAAGCCTGTGCTCTAACAGCCCGCCCATCCGCGCCGACCAGGTCTCCCGCCCAGGACCGTTGGCGATTAGGTCTGTCCGCGCGAAACCCGGATGGGCTGCAGCGCTCGACACACCCCAGTCATGGCGATCGCTCTGCCGCTGCAGTTCGAAGGCGAACAGCAGATTGGCGAGCTTCGACTGGGCATAAGCCTTAAAGGGCCGATAGCGCTGCTCCGACTGCAGATCGTCGATATCGATCTTACCGCGCATATGGGCCAGGCTGCTGATCGTGACGACCCGGGCATCCGCCGCGCGGCGCAGCAGCGGCAGCAGCCGCGCGGTCAGCGCGAAATGGCCGAGATGATTTGTGCCGAACTGCAATTCGAAACCGTCAGCGGTGGTTTGGCGGACGGGCGGCATCATCACCCCTGCATTATTCACCAGGATATCGATCGCATCCGACTGCACCTCCATCCGTTCGGCGAAATGGCGGATCGACGTCAGGTCACTCAGATCGAGCAGCTCGAAACGGGCCTGGGCGTGGGGCAATGCCGCCACCGCATCGCCGCCCTTCCCGGGATTGCGGCCCGCCAGGATGATCGCGGCTCCACAGGCGGCAAGGCCGCGGGCGATCTCGAAGCCCAGCCCGGTCGGGCCGGTGATGATCGCCGTCTTGCCGGCCAGCGAAGGCGCCGTGCTATCCGAGTTCACGAGCGGCCACCGCCGCACGGATACGCGCGGCCACCGCAGAGGATTTCCCGACGTCGGCGGCGTCGGCCGCGCGTCCGACCAGTGGCGCGCCGGTGAACAGCGGAGTCTCGCCCGGCAAGCGCGGCAGCAGCGCATAATGGAAATGGATGGCACCCTCCCCGAGGCCCACCGTGTAGACCCGTTCGGCGCCGGTCGCTTCGTGTACCGCTTGCGCAACCGCTTGCAGCATGGGACCCAGCGTCGCCGCCTCTTCGTCAGAAAGGCTCCACGGCCCTTCGACATGTCGCTTGGTCGTGACCCGGATCCAGCCGGGTACGTCGAGCATGGTCAGAGCCATCCACGGGCCGTGATCGGCAACGATTTCCGCCGCCGGCGCAGTTGCGACGGCGTCGCATAACGGACAAGTGGCGTCTGAGTGCCCATGCGAAGATGCCATAGTCTCTCTCCCGAAAGGCACCGGGCTAAAGGCCCATATGCTCCAGATGCTTCTTGTACCATATAGGATCGAAGCCGTCGGCCGATGGCTCGAAGGTGATCAGTTCCTCGTCGCTCGCGCCCGTCTTCATAAGGTCGAACAGCCGCGCCGGATCGATATCGACGCCGGCCGGATTCTTCTGGAAACCCGGCGTACCCATAAAATCGATCGCTTCCTGGACGGTGGCGAACCGATCGATCAAAAGCTCGACCCGGTTACCATCGGGATCGACATAATAAAGCGAGACCGTAGGGCCGTGGTTGACTGACGCCAGGGGTTCGATGCCCTGCCGGCGCAGCGCGTCGAACTGGCCCAACAGCACGCGGATGTCGCTATAGGTATAAGCAAGGTGGAGCAAGCCGGCGGTCGGCTTGGGCACATTCGCCGGCGGCTCCCCATCGAGCTGGGTGATGGCGACACGGTGATGTTCCTCATCATAGGTCAGGAACACCGCCTTGCCCGGCGTTTCATGGACGACATGCGCGCCAAGGACTGCGCAATACCAATCGCGCATCGCAGCAAGCCGGAAGGTCTTGAGCACGACATGAGAAAAGGCCTTTGGTGCCGCCATCTGACTTCCTTCCTTGTGAGGACTCTTCCGGTCCGATTGTCAGCCGGCGGCTTGTGCCGGCTCGTCCCATGAGGTGCTGCCGGGCTTTATCCAATCCCGGCCGTCATTGTCGAACCGCTCCGTCTGGTGGGCGGTGTAGGGAAGATAGTCGCGCCGGACAGGGGCGAAGACTTCGAAGCCGCTATAGGTTTCGTCGCCCTCGATGATGCCCGTGTGGAAGGCGTGCGCCGGAATGATGATCGCCGAACCTGCCGACAGCGCATGGCGCTCCCCCTCGATCTCGAGCGTCAATTTCCCGCCGAGCACGACGAGCAGCGTGTCGAAGGGATGGTTATGGCCGCTGTGCACGACACCGCTCTGCTTTGGTTTGCGCGCGCCGAAATATAGCATCACGTTGCTCGATCGCACTGCGCTATGCGAGGATTCGGTCGAGGCCAGCGCAACCTCGGGGTTGACCTCCTTGATCGTGTAGATCGGCCGGGGACCGGCATTAGCGCCGAGATCGTGACACAGCGCGCCACCGCCGTCCGGCTCCCAGCTGTTCGAGCCGGGCTGGGCCCAGGGCGTACCGTCATCGGCGAAGGTCTCGCTTTGATGCGCGGTATATTTCACATAATCCTGACGAACCGGCGAACAGACCTCGACGCCGAAATAGGGCTCTTCGCCCTTCACGAAGCCGGCGTGCCGCGCAAAGGCCGGAATGACCACTGCATTGCCGGCCTTAAGCTCATGATCGACGCCGTTGATGTTCATCACGAGGCTGCCCTTGAACACGGCGATGATCTTGTCATGGGGATGATTGTGGAATGGCGCGACCGGGGCGTCGGGTCGCGGCTTCACCGCGCCGAAATAAAGAAGCGCGTTGGCCGTTCGCAACGTCGTGTGGCTGACGTCCGTATTGGCCAGCGCCACCGATGGGTCCTGCTCGACGATCTTGTAGACCTGCGGCCGCTGTATTGCCTGCACTTCGCTCGCCATACTCATATCCGTTCCACTCCCGCCATGCTTTTGGCTTCTGAATTGAGATTAGCGCGCTTGAGCGAAATCGGGAAAGACGATTGCTTCGCATGATCTACGCGGATTTGCCAATGAGTGCTCCACAACGCCCTACATCCGCTCTATGATGGTCGCGGTGCCGAGGCCGCCATTGCAGCAGATCGCCTGAAGGCCGAAGCGGGCGTTGCGCCGCTCCAATTCGTGAAGCAGGCTCGTCATCAACCGTGCGCCCGTCGCCCCCAGCGGATGGCCCAGCGCGATCGCGCCGCCATTGACGTTGAGGCGATCGATGCCAACCCCCGTCTCGCGCATCCAAGCGAGCGGCACGCAGGCAAAGGCTTCATTGATTTCGAACAGGTCGATGTCCGCCATCGCCAGGCCGGCCCGCTGCAATATTGCACGGGTCGCCTCGATCGGGCCGGTCAGGGTCAATTCCGGATCGGATCCCACTGCGATGGTCGCCACGATCCGGGCCCGCGGCTTGATGCCATGGCGATCGAGCGCCGCGCGCGACATCAGCAGCAGCGCCGCAGCTCCGTCCGATATCTGGGACGCGTTGCCCGCGGTGACCCGCCCGCCCTCCGGACGGAAACTTGCCTTCAGCCCGGCGAGCTTCTCGCGGCTGGTCTCACGCCGAATGGTCTCATCGGCTTCGAGAATGTTCGCGGTCTCTTCCGCCCCTCGCTCGCGCAAGGCACCGACCGGCACCGGCGCGATCTCGGTGCGAAAATGGCCGGCATCCGAAGCGACCATCGCGCGCCGGTGGCTCTCGGCCGCATAATCGTCGAGCGCCTCGCGACTGAGGCCGTAAAGATCGCAGATCCGTTCAGCAGCCTCACCCTGCCCGACGATGTCGTAGCGATCGGTAACCAGCCAGCCGAAAGGCTCGCCATGCAGATCGCGGTTGCTCCCCATCGGCACCCGGCTCATCGATTCCGCGCCGCCCGCGGCCACGATATCCGCCGCACCCGATGCGATCGCGGCGGCGGCAATGTGGACCGCGGCTTCTCCCGACCCGCATTTGCGGTCGATCGTCATGCCGGGAATCGTATAGGGCCAGCCCGCGCCGAGCAGCGCGGTCCGGGCGATGTTCGCCGATTGCTCGCCAATCTGGGTAACGTTGCCCAGGATGACGTCATCGATAGCATCGGGACTGATACCGGCGCGCCGTGCCGCTTCGCCCAGCACATGCGCGGCAAGATGATCGGCGCGAATGGCCGACAGGCCGCCCCGAAACCGGCCGATCGGCGTGCGGACCGCGGAGGCGATATAGGCGTCGCTCACGATATGGAGGCCCTGATCCCCGATCCGGGTACGCGCACGCCGTCGCGATAGTCGTACACGCCGGCCCCGGTCTTGCGGCCATGGCGGCCGGCGGCGACCATCTTGATGATCAGCGGACAGGGACGGTATTTCTCGCCCAGCGTTTGGTGGAGATATCGCAGGACGGCGAGCCGCGTATCCCAGCCCGTGACATCCCCCAGTTCCAGCGGCCCCAGCGGATGGTTGAAGCCCATCCGGTGCGCGGTATCGATATCTTCGGCGGAGGCGGTGCCCTCCATCAGCATGTACATCGCTTCATTGCCGAGCATTGCCGACATGCGGCTGGTGGTCAGGCCCGGGGAGTCGCTGACGAGGATCGCGGTCTTGCCCAGCGCCGCGACGTGCATGCGCGCCTCCGCCACGGCCTCGTCGCCGGTCTCCAGGCCGCGGACCAGTTCGACGAGCTTCATCTTATGCACAGGATTGAAGAAATGCATGCCGATCACGCGCGCACCCCTTGCGGTGGCCCTGGCGATTTCGGTGACGCTCAGCGCGGAGCTGTTGCTGGCGATCAGGCACTCATCGGCGAGATGCGGCAGCGCCTCCGTCAACATGGCGATCTTGGTCGCAAGATTTTCGGACACGGTTTCGATCAACAGCGTCGCGCCCGCCGCCGCCGCCGCAAGGTCCGTGGTCGAGCTCAACCGTGCCTTCGCGGCCGCCGCTTCGTCCACCGCCAACTTTCCGAGGCTGACCCCGCTATCGAGGATCTGCCCGATTGCCGCCGTCGCATCGGCGAGCGTGCCGGCACTGATATCGGTGAGCACCGTCTGATAACCGGAACTGGCGAAAGCGTGGGCGATGCCCCGCCCCATCAATCCGGCACCTGCCACGATGACCTTCCCCGGCCTGGAGACACTCATATTTCCTCCCTTGAAGCGGCCTCAGCCGTATTCTCACTTCCGGAACTGCCGAAAATCCGGCTTGCGCTTTTCCATGAAGGCGGTCGCGCCCTCGGTCATTTCCGCGCCGCCCGCTAGGCGTAGCAGCGCCTGGCGCGATTGCTCCATGTTCGGCGTGAGGAGATCCCACCAGATATTGGAGGACACCTTGGCGACCTCGAGATAGGCTGGGCTCTTGTCGAGCAGCTCTTCGCACCAGCGCTGGACCTCGGCCTCCAGTTCGGCGGCGGGGACGACCTTGTTGATCCAGCCGAGCGACAGCGCTTCCTCGGCGCTATATTGCCGGCATAGATAGACGATTTCGCGCGCTTTCTTCTCGCCTACGGTCATCGCAAGCAAGTTGGTGCCGCCGAAGACCGGCGCCGAGCCGATCTTCGGCCCCGTCTGTCCGAATCGCGCGGTGTCCGCCGCAATCGCGAGATCGGCACAGATGACAATTTCGTTGCCGCCGCCGACCGCATAGCCATTGACGGCAGCGATGATGGGCTGGGGTATCTTGCGCATCGTTTGGAATGCGGACAGGGATTTGGCATAGAGGCGCCGGGCCTGTTCGGTTGAAAAATTGGCCAGATCGCCGAGGAAACCTCCGGAGCAGAAGGCGCGATCGCCCGCTCCTGTCAGGACGACGACGCCAATCGAGGCGTCATAGCCGATCGCTTCCAGCGCATGATCCAGCTCACCGAAGCTGTTCTCGTCAAGCGCGTTCATCCGGTCCTCGCGATTGATCGTGACCCAGGCGACGGCATCGCGCTTCTCGACCAGGAGATCGCGATAGACGTGGGCATCTTTCATCTGAACGAACCCTCTTTGGACATGCCCGACACGGCCGACGTCGGGCGGTTCCGTTCGCCGGCCAGATATGTGCCCGCCTTGATCCGATCCCAGGTCGCCGCCGTGACGCCGCGATCACGCAGCTCCTTCTTGCGCACCTTCTCCGACGGCGTCTGGGGAAGGGCGTCGAGGATTTCGATGTAACGGGGCACCATGAACGACGGCATGCGCGCGTCGCACCAGGCGATGAGCTCGGCCGGGTCGATCGCCGTCCCGCCCCTGGCGGTAACGCAGGCCTTGATTTCGTCCTCGCCCCCCTGCTCGTCCGCCGGGACGGCGACCACCGCGCACTCGGCGACCGCCGGGAAGGTGCGGACGGTCGATTCCACTTCGAAGGACGAAATATTTTCGCCACGGCGGCGCAGCGCGTCCTTCACCCGGTCGACGAAATAATACCAGCCATTCGCATCGCGCCGCATCGCATCGCCGGTATGGAAC
>Ga0180221_1001344_pt1 | contig 16781 bp, 14 predicted proteins | sample eDN5th37CKraftMG_FD_151339 | JGI IMG/M metagenome (GOLD analysis project Ga0180221, IMG submission 151339) | Enriched Miracle-Growth compost microbial communities from Emeryville, California, USA - eDNA 5th pass 37_C Kraft MG (version 2) (version 2) ...
CTGACGATCACGTCGCCCGCTTCGAGGGTCACCGCCTCGCTGAGGGTGGAGATGATGGTGGCCACGTCGAACAGCATGTCCTCGGTGTTGGCCGATTGCACCACCTTGCCGTTGACGCGGGTCTGCAGCAGCAGGCCCTTGCCGCCGGCCGGCAGTTCGTCGGCGGTCACAAGGTCCGGGCCGAAGGCGCCGGTGTCGTCGAAGTTCTTGCCCACGGTCCACTGCGGCGACTTGAACTGGTACTCGCGCACCGAGCCCTCGTTGAACAGCGCGTAGCCGGCCACGTGCTGCAGCGCCTGCTCCTTGGCAATGTGCCGGCCGCCGCTCTTGAGCACCACGGCCATCTCGCCCTCGTAGTCCAGGGTGTCGGAGATGCGCGGGCGCACCAGCGGCTGGTTGTGGGCGATCAGGCTGCTGTTGAAGCGCGGGAACAGCGTCGGGTAGTCCGGCTGGGCGTAGGGCGATTCCTTGGTGTGGTCGGCGTAGTTCAGGCCGACGCAGACGATCTTGCCGGGCTTCTTCATCAGCGGCAGGTAGTCCTGCTCGCCGATCTGCACCAGCGGCCCCTGCGCCTCGGCGCCGTAGGTGGCCAGGTCCACGCCGCGCTCCAGCAGCGACTCCAGGGTTTCCTCGCCGAGGACCCGGACGCCTTCGGCAGTACGCACGCCCAGTACCGGGCGGCCTTGGTGAGTGAAGCGAACGTAGCGCATGGAGCTGACCTCTTGTTGTGGTTCGTGACGACCGCCAGGCAGTGCGGTATGGGCCCTAAGCTAATCCGAGGAAAATATGCCGTCAACGATAAAATATATTTTTTCAGAATTATCGATAAAAGGCCGCCATGTGTATCATCTGCCTCATCCGTCATCACCCGTGGTAAAGCCCATGAACCGAGCCGAACGCTGGGCACAGCAGCCCGAAGTCTCGGAAAAGCGCACCATGGCCTCGCAACTGGAGGCCAGGGTCCGCGAAGACATCATCAACGGCCGCCTGGCGCCAGGCAGCCGCCTGCGCCTGAAGGAGCTGGCCGAGCACTACGACGCCGGCGTCATCCCCCTGCGCGAGGCGCTGTCGCGCCTGGCCGCCAGTGGTTTCGTCAGCGCCGAGGACCAGAAGGGTTTCAGCGTCGGGCGCATCTCCGCGGAGGAAATCCGCGACATCACCCACACCCGCCTGCTCATCGAATGCCAGGCCCTGGCCGAGTCCATCCGCAACGGCGACCTGGAGTGGGAAAGCCGGCTGATCGCCGCCCACCACCGCCTGGACCGCCTGCCCATCGTCGAAGGCCCGGAACGGCTGATGAAGCCGGAATGGGAGAACGCCCACGAGGCCTTCCACGAGGCGCTGATCGCCAACTGCCGCTCGCCCTGGCTGCGGCGCCTGTCGCACATGCTGCGCGACCAGACCGCGCGCTACCGCATGCTCTCGGTGCACTACAACGACAGCGCCAGCCGCGACGTCCCCGGCGAACACCGCGAACTGCTCGACGCCGCCCTGGCGCGCGACGTGGACAAGGCCTGCGCGCTGCTGGCGCAGCACTACGAGACCACCACCCGCAGCGTGCTGGCCCATGAGGCGTTGAAGGGTTGAACCCGGGCCCCGGCCGCGCCTGACAGGCGCCGCCGGGGCGCGGGCGCCTCAGAAAGCCTTGACGATCGTGAGCCGCAGCAGCGATCCCTTCGGATAGGCCTCGCTACCTGCGGTCGCGCTGACCTCCTGGTACGCCGCCCCCTTCAGGATCATGCCTGCGCCCGGGATCGGGTAGTCGACCTCGAGACCGATGGCATGACGCGAAGATCGATCGGTACTCGCGCCCCTGCCCTTGTCGTCCGATACCTGCCATTGGCTGTAGCCGACCACCCCCGCCTGGAACCTGCCCAGGTTCTTGCCCACCCCCCACTCGAGCGTGAGCTCGTTGCCGGGCCTGAAGCCCGCGTCGTTTTCGCCGTTGCGCTCGAAACGCATGAGGCCCGAGGCGGTGATCGTCTTGGCGTTGTCGAAGTAGTAGGTCGCGCCGCCCGAGAGCATCGTGGTCTTGAAGCCCTTGCCCGGCGACGCGGGATCGCTGGTGCTGCCGTTGTCGAACCAAATGCCGGCGACCGCCACCGCATCCCATTGCCGGCCATGCCAGGCCAGCGCGGGGCCCGCGTAGATATCGCCGACCCCCGTGCGCGAATCGGAGATGCCAGCGGCGTCCAGCTTGAGCGAGGTGTGCAGGACGGGCACCACCGTTTCCAGCGCGAAGTCCGCTCCCAGCACCTTCTTGTCGGTGATCCAGATCAGCCGGTTCGCCACGGCTGTCACACTGCCGCGGTTGTGCCCCGGCAGGTCGCTGCCGCCGCCGGGGGCGCGGAAGCTGTCCATGTCGTAGTCCACCAGATACGCCAGGTAGTACAACCCTGGCGGAGGCGCACTGGCGGCCTGAAGGCCCTCGACGCCGGGAACATAGTGCCCGCCGGCACTCGCATACAGGGGTAGCAACGCGGCGGCCGCCGCGATGAGTTGGACTTGTTTCTTGTTATTCATTATCCAATCCTGTGTTTCGACAGGCAGGCCGAGGCCGTGGCGGGCGAAGACACCCACCAGGTCGGTAACCAGCCAAGTTGAAAAAACTGTTGGGTCGGCCGACTAGGGCCGCATGACGACTTTCCCCGCTTTACCCGAGGTCACTAGGTCAAGCGCCTGCCCGGCCTCCTGGAGCCCACAGCGATGAGTAATCAGCGCCTCGAACGGAAGCTCCTGGTGATGCAGCGCTGCGATCTTCATCGCGTCGTGGTAGTGGCGGCCTTGCGCATACTGGGTACCGATGATCCTTAGATTGCGCTGGACAATCTGGGATGGATCGAAAGGCTGCTCGCCTTGGCTCGCCCATAGTCCTATCAACAGGTACGAAGCATTTCTCGCGCAGAGCTGAAGTCCTTCCCGGAAGGCCGAGCGATGCCCAGCACCTTCGATGACGACGTCCGCTCCCCGCCCTCCGGTATATGCGCGAATGCTCTCCAGGCGCTCTTCGGCCGAGGTAGCGGTCAGATCCAGTACCGTGGTCGCGCCGAACTTCTCGGCCAGGGCCAGACGCAGGGGTGATCCATCTATCGCCGTCACCGTCGCGGCCCCCGAGAGCCTGGCCATCATGACCGCAGCAAGGCCGATCGGGCCGCAGCCCTGAACCACCACATTGTCCAGGGGTTTAATTCCGCCAACTCGCTCGATGCCCTGCAGGACGGCAGGCAGCGCACAACCGAAGGCGATCACGGCCTCGCTGGGTGTCTCATTGGGGATACGGAAGAATGCCGCCCCCGCGGGCAAGGTCACATAGTCCGCGTAGCTACCCCACGTCGGCTTCTCGATGGGGCCAAACCAGGCTGCATTGGTACAGGACGAAAAATCCTTTTCGACGGTGCAATACCAGCATTTGTGACACGGCGCGATGGGGCACCAGTAAATGCGGTCGCCCGCCTTCAAGGGTACCCCGGCATAGTCATGGGTCATTCCCTCCCCCAGTTCTTCGACCACGCCCACACCTTCGTGGCCGAGGACGATGGCATAGGGCAGCGGAAACTCGCCCTTGGTCATGTGCACATCGCTGCCGCATACCCCGCCATACTCGACTTTCGCGACGACCGAGCCGGGAGATGGCGACGGGACAGGAAGTTCATGCAGCACCAGCGATTCGGGGCGTTCCAATACAACGGCCCGGCTTTTACGGTTTGCGCTCATAGCTTCCACATCCCACCGTCCACAACCAAGGTCTGGCCGGTCACGAAACCTGCATCCTCCGAGGTCAGGAACAGGATCGGCCCGACGATGTCCTGCGGCTCCGCGAAGCGGCGGATCGCCTGCTGGTTCCAGACCGAGCTGGTGACCTCGTCCGGCACAGTGCTGCTACCTGGCGTCCGGGTGATCGCGGGGGCGACAGCGTTGACGGTGATGCCCTTCTCGCCGAGCTCGTTGGCCAGGCCGCGGGTCAAGCCAATCACCCCCATCTTGCTCGCCATGTAGTGGCTCAGGCCGCAGAGGTTGGTGCCGATGGAGTCGGACGAGATGTTGACGATGCGGCCCCAGCCGGTCTTCTGCATCAGCGGCACGAAGGCACGCGCGCCGAGGAACGGCCCCTCCAGGTTCACCGAGAGCACGCGGCGGTAGATCTCCGGCGTCAGGTCCTCCAGAACGGCGAACGGATAGATACCGGCGTTGTTGACCAGGATGTCGGCACGCCCGAATGCCTGGCTGACTGCATCGCGCGCTTTCAGCCAATCCGCCTCCACGGCGACGTTGCAGACCAGGCTGATCGCCTTGACGCCCTCGGCCTCGACCTCGGACTGCGTCTGCGCGCAATCGTCCAGGTCCAGCAGGACGAGGTCGGCCCCCCGCTGTGCAAAGCTGACGGCCAGCGTCCGTCCGATCCCTTTCGATGCGCCGGTGATGATCGCCACGCGACCGGAATGCGTTTTCATGTTTGCTGCCTCCTGTGATGATTCGATCCACCTGCCGGGAGGCGATCCCGGCAAGCATTGGCTATGGGCTTGCGGGGTCAACCCGCTTGCCCGGTTCCCGGCAGGCCCGGGGTGACGTCGGCGATCATGTCTCCCTGGCTACCTAACCAATTCGATGGCGTGCTTTTCGTAGGATGGGTTGAGCCTGCGAAACCCATCGGGCATGGCGATGGGTATCGCTTCGCTCAACCCATCCTACGGAGGTGTTTCTCCTGCGCCTCCGCCACGTCGTTCCCCTGTAGGAGCGCGCCCTGCGCGCGAATCGCAGGCAGGGCCTGCTCCTACAGTCGAGGTCGAGGTCAGGCGCGGGCGGCCAGCAGGTCCAGGGCCACGTCGACGATCATGTCTTCCTGGCCGCCGACCATGCGGCGTTTGCCCAGCTCGACGAGGATGTCCACCGCCTTGATTCCGTACTTGGCCGAGGCCACTTCGGCGTGGCGCAGGAAGCTGGAGTAGACGCCGGCATAGCCCAGGGCGAGGGTTTCGCGGTCGACGCGCACCGGGCGGTCCTGCAGGGGGCGCACCAGGTCGTCCGCCGCATCCATCAGCGCGTAGAGGTCGGTGCCGTGGTGCCAGCCGAGCTTGTCCGCAGCGGCAATGAAGACTTCCAGCGGCGCGTTTCCTGCTCCCGCGCCCATACCCGCCAGGCTGGCGTCGATGCGGTTGCAGCCCTCCTCCACCGCGGCGATGGAATTCGCTACACCGAGGCTGAGGTTGTGGTGGGCGTGGATGCCGGTTTCGGTTTCCGGCTTCAGAGCAGCCTTCACCGCACGGAAGCGCGCGCGGATATCGTCCATGTTCATCGCACCACCGGAGTCGACCACGTAGATGCAGGTGGCGCCGTAGCTTTCCATCAGCTTGGCCTGTTGGGCTAAGCCTTCAGGGCTTTGCATGTGGCTCATCATCAGGAAGCCCACGGTGTCCATACCGAGTTCGCGGGCGTATTCGATGTGCTGCTTGGAGACGTCGGCCTCGGTGCAGTGGGTCGCCACGCGTACCACGCGGGCGCCGGCGTTGAAGGCAGCCTTTAGGTCATGGATGGTGCCGATACCTGGCAGTAGCAGCGTGGCGATCTTGGCGTGCTTCACCACATCGGCCGCGGCTTCGATCCACTCCAGATCGGTATGGGCGCCAAAGCCATAGTTGAAAGACGAGCCTTGCAGGCCATCGCCATGGGCCACTTCGATGGAGTCCACCTTGGCGAGGTCGAGGGCGGCGGCGATGGCCCGCACGTCTTCCAGGCTGTACTGGTGACGAATCGCATGCATGCCATCGCGCAGCGTCACGTCGGAGATATAGAGTTTCTGGCTCATGCCGAAGCCTCCATTGCCTGTGCCATGCGCTCGGCGGTGGCCAGCGCGGCGGAGGTCATGATGTCGAGGTTGCCGGCGTAGGCCGGCAGGTAGTGGGCGGCGCCTTCGACTTCGAGGAAGACCGAGGTCTTCAGGCCGCTGAAACTGCCGTGGCCGGGGATGTTCAGGTCGGTCACCAGGTCGAACTGGACCTTCTGCTTCAGGCGATAGCCGGGGACGTAGGCCTGCACGGCGGCGGCCATTTCCTCGATGCTGGCCTCGACCTTGGAGGGGTCCACCGCTTCGCTCAGCACGTACACGGTGTCACGCATGATCAGCGGCGGCTCGGCCGGGTTCATGATGATGATCGCCTTGCCCTTCGCCGCGCCGCCGATCACTTCAATGGCTTTCGAAGTGGTCTCGGTGAACTCGTCGATATTGGCGCGGGTGCCGGGACCGGCGGATTTCGAAGCGATGGAAGCGATGATTTCCGCGTAGTGGACCTTGGCCACACGGGACACGGCAGCCACCATCGGAATGGTCGCCTGCCCACCGCAGGTCACCATGTTCACGTTGCTGGCCGTGAGGTGCTGCTCCAGGTTGACCACCGGCACGCAATAGGGACCGATCGCGGCCGGGGTCAGGTCGATCATCCGCAGCCCGGGCTTAACGCCGAGCAGGAAGGCGTCGTTCTTCACGTGGGCGCTGGCGGAAGTGGCATCGAAAACAAAGTCGATGTCGGCGAACACCGGCAGTTTCACCAGCCCTTCGACACCCTCGTGGGTGGTCGCCACGCCCATGCGGGCGGCGCGGGCCAGACCGTCGGAGGCCGGGTCGATACCGACCATGGCGGCCATTTCCAGATGCTGCGCGTTGCGCAGGATCTTGATCATCAGGTCGGTGCCGATGTTGCCGGAACCGATGATGGCGGCTTTTCTCTTCTTACTCATAAACACCCCTCGAAAAGCATTCGATCAAGAGCAAAGAGCTCGATTAAGAGCGCTGGAGGCTAGAGGCTGGACGAAAGAGCACCGACCTCCGCCGTGGCAGGGATCGCTTGTCGTTCAGCCTCCAGCCTTCAGCGCTTTTTTCGGCTCTTAGCCCTGGAAGGCCGCAGTAACGCGCCCCAACCCCTGGATTTCGGCGCTGAATACATCGCCCGGGCGCACCGCCACCATCGGCCCCAGGGCGCCGGTGAGCACCAGGTCGCCGGCGCGCAGCGGCTCGCCCAGGCGGGCCATGGTGTCGGCCAGCCAGAGCGCGGCGTTCAGCGGGTTGTCCAGGCAGGCGGCGCCGGCGCCGACGGATACCGGCTCGCCGCGCAGGCTCAGGCTCATGCCGCAGTTCACCAGGTCCAGCCGGTCCAGGCGCACCGGGCGGCTGCCGAGGACGAAGAGCCCGGAGGAGGCGTTGTCGGCCACGGTGTCGAGCAGGCTGATGTCCCAGTTGGCGACGCGGCTGCCGACGACCTCGATGGCCGGCAGGGCGAAGGCGGTGGCGCGGATGATGTCGGCCAGGGTGTGGCGCTCGTGGCACAGGTCGTGTTCCAGGACCAGGGCGATTTCCGCCTCCACCTTGGGCTGCTGGCAGTCCGTCCAGGCGATGGGCTGGCCGTCGCCGCGGGCCATCTGGGCGAACAGGCGGCCGAAGTCCGGTTGGTCGACGCCCAGCTGGCGCTGCACGGCGCGGGAGGTCAGGCCGATCTTGTGGCCCACCGGGCGCCAGCCGGCGGCGATGTCGGCGACGTTGTTGCGTTGCTGTACGGCGTAGGCCAGATCGAGGGCAGCGGCCCCCTGTTCGTTGGCGGCCTGCTGGACGAGGTCGCGCACCGGCGCGCACGGCTGGCCCTGTTCACGGGCCTGGCGCAGGCGCGCGGCGGCTTCGGCGATGGCTGGATGCATGGGCTTCTCCTGGCCTCAGGGGTTGACGCAGATGGTGGTGAGTTCGGAATAGAAATCCAGCGAGTGGCGGCCGCCCTCGCGGCCCAGGCCGGACAGCCGGGCGCCGCCGAAGGGCGTGCGCAAATCGCGCAGGAACCAGGTGTTGACCCACACCATGCCCACGTGGATGCGCCGCGAGACGCGGTGCGCACGGCCCAGGTCGCGGGTCCACAGCGAGGCGGCCAGGCCGTAGGCGGAGTCGTTGACGCGGCGCAGCACTTCCTCGTCGCTGTCGAAGGGCGCGATGTGGCAGACCGGGCCGAAGACTTCCTCGCGCATGCAGCGGGCGTCGTCGGCGAGGCCGGTCCAGATGGTCGGCTGGACGAAGGCGCCGTTGTCGCGCGCATCGCCGAACTTCGGCACGCCGCCGCCGCTGACCACCGTGGCGCCCTCCTCGCGGGCCAGCTGGAAATAGCCCAGTACCTTGTCGCGGTGCTTGTGGGAGATCAGCGAGCCCATGTTCACGCCGTCTTCGTCGGGGTAGCCGATCTTCAGTTTCTCGGCGCCCGCCTTGAGCGCGGCGACGAAGCGTTCGTAGATCGGCCGCTCGACGTAGACGCGCTCGGAGCACAGGCAGACCTGCCCGGAGTTGGTGAAGCTGGAACGCAGCACCCCGGCCACGGCGGCGTCGAAGTCGCAGTCGGCGAAGACCACCGCGGCGTTCTTGCCGCCCAGTTCGAAGGAGACTTCGCGCACGCCTTCGGCGGCGGCGCGCATGATGGTCGAGCCGGTGCGCGACTCGCCGGTGAAGGTGATGGCGTCGACTTCCGGGTGGCGGGTGAGGAACTCGCCGGCGGAGTTCGGCCCGAAGCCGTGGACCAGGTTGAAGGCCCCGGCGGGCACGCCCACCTCGTGCATCACCTCGGCCAGCAGGGTAGCGCTGGAGGGCGTGTCTTCCGAGGGCTTGACCACCACCGAGTTGCCGCAGGCCAGGGCCGGCGCGACCTTCCAGGTGAGCAGCAGCAGCGGCAGGTTCCACGGCGAGATGATCGCCACCACGCCATGGGGCTTGCGCACCGTGTAGCTGAACACGTCGCTGCCGTCGCCTGTGCGCATCTCGAAGAATTCGCTGCCGCCCTGGCGCACCAGGTCGGCAAAGGTGCGGAAGTTCTGCACGCCACGGGCCACGTCGAGGCTGCGGGCCTGGTGCACGGGGCGGCCGGTGTCGGCCACCTCGGCGGCGACGAAGTCTTCGAAGCGCCGCTCGATGCCGTCGGCGATGCGTTCCAGCAGCTCGGCACGCTGGGCGGCGCTGTAGCTGGCCCAGGGGCCGTTCTGCGCCTGCGCGGCGGCGCTGACCGCGGCATCGACCTCCACCTCGCCGGCCTCGCAGACCTGGCCGAGGACGCGGCCATCCACCGGGGAGACGTTGTCGAAGGTGCGGCTGCTGGCTACGAAAGCTCCGGCGATGTAGTGGCGGAGCAAGGAATGGGACACGGCGACCTCCTGCATGGGCTTGTTTTTCGCCGAGTCTAGGGAGGCCGCCTATAAGCGGATAATCAAAAAAGCGCTCTCAGGTATCCCTTACAGGAATACCGGAAATACCCTCGGGCGCCCTCCTCCATCCGCCCCGGTAGCCGGGGCGGACAGGGGGCCGAGCGCCCTCGGAGGGGTTCAGAACAGCTTCCAGGTGTAGCTGAGGATCAGGCGGTTCTCGTCGATGTCGCTGCGGTAGTTGGAGCGCGCCATGACGTTGCGCACGCGCAGGTTGAGCCCGGCCACCGGGCCGCTCTGCACGGTGTAGCCGATGTCCAGGTCGCGCTCGCGGTCCTTGCCCTCGAAGCCCAGCCCGGTGTCGACGTTGTCGCCGCTGATGTAGCGCAGGGTGGTGGTCAGGCCGGGCACGCCGAGGGCGACGAAGTCGTAGTCGTAGCGCGCCTGCCAGGAGCGCTCGTCGGTGGAGGCGAACTCGTAGGTCGGCACCTCGTTGCCCAGCGGCGAGACGTTGGCGAACACCCGAGGGAAGGCGCTGTCGCCGAACATGCCCTGGTAGCCAAGGTAGAAGGTGTGCCCGCCATGCCTGGCCGAGAACAGCGAGTAGAAGGCGCGGTTGTCGATGTCGCCGAGCAGGTGCTTGCCGTCCTCGCTGGCGTCGAAGTAGCCGAGGTTGGCGCCCAGCACCCAGTCGCCCAGCGGCTGGGCGTGCTTGAGGCCGAGGAAGCGCTGCTTGTAGATGTCTTCCAACTGGCCATACCAGGCGCTGACGCGGGTGCGCTTGGCGTTGAAGTCGTAATCGCCGCCCGCGTAGTTGAAGGCGTCGCTCTCGGCCTGGCGCTGCGGCTGGTAGCTGAGCATGGCGAGCATCTTCTCGTCGCCGCCCTCGTTGCGCAGGTGGGTGGAGGTGAGGTGCCCGGCCTGCAAGGTCAGCCCGGGGATTTCGCTGGAAGTCAGCGAGGTGCCCTGGTAGCTGGGCGGCAGCAGGCGGATGTCGCTGAACACCAGCACCGGCAGGTTGGGCTGCAGCTCGCCGATTTTCAGCTCGGTCTTGGAGAACTTCATCTTGCCGGCCACGCCCAGGCGGCTGTAGTCGTCCGGCGCGCGGCCGTCGCCGCCCACCGGCAGCAGGCCGCTGTTGGTGCGGTCGGGGCTGCTGTCCAGCTTCAGGCCCAATACGCCGATGGCGTCCAGGCCGAAGCCGATGGGCCCCGGGGTGTAGCCGGAACGGAAGTCGAGGATGAAGCCCTGGGCCCACTCCTCCGCTTTGGACTGCCGGTTGGGCCCGACGATGTCGGAGAAGTCGCGGCTGAAGTAGTAGTTGCGTGCCTGCAGGGTGGCGCTGGCACCTTCGATCAACCCTTCGGCCGCGGCCGCCGGCTGGGCGGCGGCCACGCCGATGCCCAGCGCGACGGCGGTCACGCATACGCGATTGCTCATGGTTTTCTCTTGTTCTTATGGTTGTGCGATCCCCTGCCGAGCGACCGGAGGGCCGCGGCTTGGCGCTGGGCGGGGAGTCATGTGTCGGCGACGGGGGCCCGGGGCTGTCCGCTTCGATCAGACGCCCTGCCCTGCTTCCGCTGCCGTGTTGCCTTGGGCGGGCGCCCCGGCCGGGCGCCCGCTTGCCGTTGCCCGGTGGTCAGGCGCGCACGGCGCGCGCCTCGCGTCGACGAGGAGCGCGGCGGCGCACCAGCAGCAGGTGCGCGGCCAGGCCGAAGATCAGGCCCCAGAAGGCCGCCGACAGGCCGAGGAAGGACATGCCCGAGGCGGTGACCAGGAAGGTGATCAGCGCCGCCTCGCGGTCCTCCGGCACGCCCATGGCGCCGGCCAGGGCCCCGCCGATGGCGCCGAACAGCGCAAGGCCCGCCAGCGCGGCGATCAGTTCGCGGGGGAAGGCGCTGAACAGCGACACCAGGGTGGCGCCGAACAGCCCCAGCAGCAGGTAGGCGACGCCGCCCACCACCCCGGCGACATAGCGCCGCGCCGGGTCTTCGTGGGCCTCGCGGCCGGTGCAGATGGCCGCGGTGATGGCGGCGAGGTTCAGGCCGTGGCAGCCGAAGGGCGCCAGCAGCAGGGTGCCCAGGGCGCTGCTGGCGATCAGCGGGCGCGCCGGGGTCTGGTAGCCGTCGTTGCGCAGCACGGCGATGCCCGGCACGAACTGCCCGGTGAGCGCTACCACCACCAGCGGCAGGGCGATGTTGAGTAGCGCATGGAGGCTGAATTCAGGGGCGATCCATTGCGGCGTGGCCAGGCCGATCACCAGCGCCGAGGCGTTCAGCTCGCCGCCGCCGATGGCCATGGCACAGCCCACCAGCAGCACCAGGGCCACCGCATAGCGCGGCGCCAGGCGCTTGCCCAGCAGGTAGGCGACGAACATGGCCAGTACCAGCGCCGGCTTGGCCTGCAGCGAGACGAACAGCTGGGTGCCGAAGCTGAACAGGATACCGGCCAACATGGCCGCGGAGATGGCCGGCGGCAGCTTGCCGACCACGCGGTCGAAAGCGCCGGAGATGCCCACCAGGAAGATGATCAGGCTCGACGCCAGGTAGGCGCCCACCGCCTCGTTCAGGCTGATGCCCGGCAGCAGCGCCACCAGCAGCGCCGAGCCGGGCGCCGACCAGGCGATCACCAGCGGCACCTTGTAGCGCAGGCTGAGGAGGATGCCGAGCACGCCGCTGCCGATGGAGATCGCCCACACCCAGGACGATACGGCGATGTCCGGCAGGCCGGCGCTCTTGGCCGCCTGGAAGATGATCACCAGGGGGCCGGCATAGGAAATCAGGGTGGCGATCAACCCGGCCACCAGGGCGGACAGCGAGAAGTCGCGGATGAGGTCTTTCATGGCGCCTCACTTTTTCTTGTTCTGCACGCAAGGCTTCGCCGTGCCGGCAAGCCGGCTCGGGACGATGCCTAGGGGTAACACCGTAGCGGATCTCATCCGCGATTCGCGCCGTTGGTTCCGGCTATCGCGGACAAGGTCCTACGGTTCCAGGAAGCACGGCTTTTCGTAGGATGGCGTTGAGCTAAGCGATACCCATCGCCAGGGTCCGATGGGTATCGCAAGCTCAACCCATCCTACGAAGAGCGCTTCGGCGCAAGACAGTTGCTCCTACGCTGTTTCTGGATCTCCGCGCAGGCGGGAACCCAGTGGACAGCGCCTCAGGCGCCCTGCACCTGCAGCGCGCGCGGGCGCTGGCTGCGCTGTTCGTCTTCGGCGCTGGCGGCCTTCTGCAGCTGGAAGCTGAATTCCAGCTCGGCCACGCGGCCGTCGATGCCGCGGACGTTCTCGGCGAACTTCACTTCGCCGACCAGGCCGTCGCGGGTGGCGTAGGCGAAGTCGTCCCACAGGTACTGGTCGCCGGACAGGTTGATCTGGGTGGTCAGGTGGCGGTAGCCCGGCGCCGAGATGAAGAAGTGGATGTGCGCCGGGCGCTGGCCGTGGCGGCCGAGCTGGTCCAGGCATTCCTGGGTCGGGCCCTGCGGGTCGCAGCCGTAGCCGCTGGGGACGATGCTGCGGGCGCGGTAGCGGCCCTCGGCGTCGGTGATGATGCGGCGGCGCAGGTTGTACTCGCTCTGGCTCTGGTCGAAGTAGGAGTAGTTGCCCTTGGTGTTGGCGTGCCACAGGTCGACGGTGGCGCCGGCGATGGGCTTGCCGTCCAGGTCCAGCACCTGGCCTTCGAGGAACATCACGGTGGCCACGCCGTCTTCGCTGCCGTCGTCCATGCGCGCCTCGCCCTCGACGATGGGCGCGCCGGCCACGTACAGCGGGCCTTCGATGGTGCGCGGGGTGCCGCCGGTCTTGCCGATCTGCGCGTCCTTGGCGTCGTTGAGCAGGTCGATGAAGTGCTCGATGCCCAGGCCCGCCACCAGCAGGCCGGCTTCGCCGCGGCCGCCCAGGCGGTTCAGGTAGTCCACGGCGGTCCAGAATTCGTCGTCGGTGACTTCCAGGTCCTCGATGATCTTCGCGGTGTCCTGCAGCACGCGCAGGACGATCTGCTTAAGGCGTGGGCTGCCATTGTCGTTGCCGTAGCCGGCGGCTTCTTCGAAGAACTTCTGGATCTCGGCAGTCTGGGAAATCTTCACGGTCATGATGTTCACCTCGTCTTGTTCTTATACAAGGGTTTCGTCGTTGGGGTTCAGGGCTCAGCGGTCGTCGGCATGGATGGAGGACGGATGGCGGCAGAGCCCGTCGACCTCGATGTCCATGTAGGGGAACAGCGGCAGTTGCATCAGGGTGTCGTGCAGTTCCTCGACGCTGGCGACGTCGAAGACGCTGTAGTTGGCGTAGTGCCCGGCGATGCGCCACAGGTGGCGCCACTTGCCCTCGCGTTGCAGGCGCTGGGCCAGTTCCTTCTCGTCGGCCTTGAGCTGGGCGGCGCGGGCCGGGTCCATGTCGACGGGCAGTTTCACCGTCATCTTCACGTGGAACAGCATGGGGCTTCTCCTCTCTCTAATTCAGGGGCGGCGGAAGCGCTTGAGGCGCTCCTCGTCCAGGCTCAGGCCGAGGCCCGGGGCGTTGGGCACCAGCAGTTGGAAGTCGCGGTACACCGGCGGCTCGCTGACGATCTCCTCGGTCAGCAGCAGCGGGCCGAACAGTTCGGTGTGCCAGGTCAGCTGCCTGAGGGTGAGGAAGGCGTGGGCCGAGGCCAGGGTGCCGATGGCGCCTTCGAGCATGGTCCCGCCGTACAGGGCGATGCCGGCCGCCTCGGCGATCTGCGCGGTGCGCAGCACGGCGCGCGGGCCGCCGTTCTTGGCGATCTTCAGGGCGAAGATGCTGGCGGCGCCGTCGGCGGCCAGGCTGAAGGCGTCCTCGACGCTCTCGATGGATTCGTCGGCCATGATCGGCGCCGGGCTGCGCAGGTTCAGGCGCACCTGGCCGGCGCGGTTGATCCGCGAGATGGGCTGCTCGACGAGGTCGATGCCGTTCTCGCCGAGCACCTGGCAGCCGCGGATGGCCTGGGATTCGTCCCAGTACTGGTTGACGTCCACGCGCACGCTGGCGCGCTCGCCCAGGGCGCGCTTGATCGCCACCACGTGCTTGAGGTCCTGCTCCAGCGCATTGGCGCCGATCTTCAGCTTGAAGATGCGGTGGCGGCGCAGGTCGAGCATGCGCTCGGCTTCCTCGATGTCGCGGGCGGTGTCGCCGCTGGCCAGCGTCCAGGCCACTTCCAGGCCGTCGCGCACGCGGCCGCCGAGCAGTTCGCTGACGGCCAGGCCCAGGCGCTTGCCCTGGGCGTCGAGCAGCGCGGTTTCCACCGCCGAGCGGGCGAAGGTGTTGCCCTTGATGGCCTTGTCCAGGCGCTGCATGGTGGCGTTGATGTTGCAGGCGTCCTGGCCGATCAGCAGCGGCGCGAAGTGCGCTTCCAGGTTGGCCTTGATGCTTTCCGGGCTTTCGTTGCCATAGGCCAGGCCACCGATAGTGGTGGCCTCGCCGAGGCCTTCGATGCCGTCGCTGCAGCGCAGGCGCAGGATCACCAGGGTCTGCTGCTGCATGGTGTGCATCGCCAGCTTGTGCGGGCGGATGGTCGGCAGGTCGACGATGATCGCTTCGAGGCGTTCGATCAGGGCTTGGGTCATCTCGGGTTCCATATCACGCTAGGCTGCTTGTCGAGGCCCGGCCGTCTGGTGCGGCCGATACCTTCCAGGTCTTTTGTTGCACACCGAAGGATTGCGCCAGCGGTGGCGAGCAGTCCAATATCATTGCCCTCTCGTTCCATACCCTGGAGGTATCATGGAGCTTCGACACCTGCGGTACTTCCAGGCGGTCGCCGAAACCCTCAACTTCACCCGCGCCGCCGAGCGCCTGCACATCGCCCAGCCGCCGCTGAGCCGGCAGATCCAGCAGCTGGAGGAGCTGCTCGGCGTCGAGCTGCTGGAGCGCGGCCGGCCGCTGCGCCTGACCGAGGCCGGGCGCTTCTTCTACGAGCAGAGCGGCACCCTGCTGGAACAGCTGCAGAACATCTGCGACAACACCCGGCGCATCGGCCTGGGCCAGCGCCAGTGGCTGGGCATCGGCTTCGCGCCTTCGACGCTCTACGCGGTGCTGCCGGAGCTGATCCGCGAGCTGCGCAGCGACGCCGAACTGGAGCTGGGCCTGCAGGAGATGACCACCCTGCAGCAGGTCGAGGCGCTGAAGAGCGGGCGCATCGACATCGGCTTCGGGCGCATGCGCTTCGACGACCCGGCCATCCACCAGCAGGTGCTGCGCGAGGACCCGCTGGTGGCGGTGCTGCCCACCGGGCACCCGCTGCTGGGCGCGCCGGTGAGCCTGCAGCGGCTGTCCCGCGAGCCCTTCGTGCTGTACCCGGCCAACCCGCGGCCGAGCTATGCCGACCACGTGCTGGCGCTGTTCGCCAACCATGGCCTGGGCATCCGCGTGGCGCAGTGGGCCAACGAGCTGCAGACCGCCATCGGCCTGGTCGCCGCCGGCCTGGGCGTGGCCCTGGTGCCGGCCTCGGTGCAGCAGCAGCACCGCCCGGACATCGGCTACGTCGCCGTGCTGGAACCCGAGGCGGTGTCGCCGATCGTCCTCAGCCGCCGCGCCGGCGACGTCAGCGCCATGGTCCAGCGCTGCCTGGCGCTGATCGAGCAGGTCAACCGCTGAGCGGGCCACTCAGAGCAGCCTCAGGGGCGCGTCGATGATCAGGCGGAACTCCTCCAGGTTGCCCTCGATCTGCCCCGCGCTGGCGCGGTGCCAGATGTAGCCGGTCGACAGGCCGACGCCGCGCAGCGGCCCGGATTGCACGGCGTAGCTGAGCAGGCCGCCGACCTCGTAGTGGCTCTCGCCCTTCTGCCCCAGCACCGAGTTGTAGGCCGCGCGGGGGCCGCCGTCGTAGCCGCTGCCGTCGATGCCCCAGCCCTTGACGTACCAGAACAGGCTCTTGAACCCCGGCAGGCCGTAGGGCGTCCAGTCGGTGCCGTAGCTGACCTGGAAGGAGCGCTCGTTGGGCCCGTTGTAGTACGAGAGCATGGCGTTGGGCAGGTCGAAGGCGTTGGACTCGGCGGGGAAGTCGAAGTACTCGTCGCCATCGATCTGCTGGAAGGCCAGCTTCAACGTGTGGTTGGCGTAGCCCGGCGCGACGCTCGCGCCGTAGGCTTGCTGGCCGATGCGCCCGGCGTTCTCGCGGCCGCTGGAGCGGGTGTCGTAGAAGTCCAGGCGCAGGCCCAGGTCCAGCTCGCCCAGGCGGTAGCGCTGCGCCCAGCCGGCGTAGGTGCGGTCCCAGACGTCGTCGAAGCGCGACAGGTAGAGGCTGGCCCGGCCCCGCTCGCCGAGGCGGTAATCGCCGCCGGCATAGGCGATCCAGTCGCTTTCCACCAGGCGCGTAGTGAAGGTCAGGCTCAGGTCCTGGCTGCCGGCGCCGGTGCGCGGCGTGGCGCGCTGGAAGTGCCCGGCTTTGAAGGTCAGCCCGGGCAGGTCATGGCTCTCCAGCGAGAAGCCATCGAAGGAGGCCGGCAGGGTGCGGGTGTCGGCGTAGCTCATCACCGGCGTGCGGATCTGCTGGCGGCCAAGCTTCGCCTCGGTGGCGCCGGCTTTCAGCTTGAGCGCGGCGATGCCCACCTTGCCCCACTGGTCCACCACCTCGCCGTCGCGCTCCACCAGCAGGCGGGTGCTGCCGCCGGCCACC
>Ga0180221_1001345_pt1 | contig 16775 bp, 16 predicted proteins | sample eDN5th37CKraftMG_FD_151339 | JGI IMG/M metagenome (GOLD analysis project Ga0180221, IMG submission 151339) | Enriched Miracle-Growth compost microbial communities from Emeryville, California, USA - eDNA 5th pass 37_C Kraft MG (version 2) (version 2) ...
ACCGGCGCGCAGCGGCCGGGGCCCGTGATGGCGCCCCCGGTCACCGTCCAGCCCGGCATCCCGCAGCAGGGCGCCGACGCGACGCCGCTGCCGGCCACCCGCGCCGCCGCCGCGCCGCCGTCGCCGGCGGGATCGGCCGGATCGCCCGGAAAGACGCAGGCCGCCGCCGCCCCGGCTCCCGGCTTCTCGTTCAATTGAACATGGAGAGCATCGCCATGCGCCGCCTGTTCCGCTCCGCTTTCCTGACGGGCGCCCTCGCCGCCGCCGCCGCGTGCGGCCCGGTCAATCGCGGCCTCGAATCGGTCAACCAGCCGGTGGTGAGCCGGACCGACTATGTCCTCGACATATCGTCGCAGGCGCTGCGCACCGGCGACGGGCCCGAGGCGCGCCGGCTCGACGCGTGGTTCGACGTGCTCAACCTCGGCTATGGCGATCGCGTCATGCTCGACGACCCCGCGCTCTATCCCGACCGGGCGACGCGCGACGCCGTCGCCGCGATCGTCGCGCGCCACGGCCTGCTGCTGAGCGACGCCCACCCCGTCACCAAGGGCGCGATCGCGGCCGGCCAGGTGCGCGTCCTCGTCAGCCGGTCGAGCGCGTCGATGGCGAACTGCCCGAACTGGAGCCGCGGATCGCAGCCCGAATTCGCCGCCTCCACCATGTCGAACTATGGCTGCGCCACCAATGCGAACCTTGCCGCGATGGTCGCCAATCCCGAGGATCTCGTGCGCGGACAGGCGGGCGACAACGGCACCGACGCGCGCAGCGTGAACAAGGCGGTGAAGGCCTATCGCGACGCGCAGCCGACCGCGACCGGCGGCCTCAAGAGCGAATCGACGAAGAGCGGAGGACAATAATGAACGCGCCCTTCAATCCGCGCGGCAGCGCGCTGCGCGACCCGTTCACGGCCTTCGTCTGCGACGATGCGACCGCCGATCTGCTGAAGCCCCTCGTCACCGAAATGGGCTGGGCGCAGGAAAAGGTGAACAAGGGCGGGCTGCGCAACGCGGTCCAGTCGCTCTCGGTCTCGGCCAGCCCGAACATATTGTTCGTCGACCTGTCCGAATCGGGCGATCCGCTGAACGACATCAACGCGCTGGCCGAGGTGTGCGAGCCGGGCACCGTCGTCATCGCGGCGGGCCAGGTGAACGACGTGCGCCTCTATCGCGACCTGGTGGCGAGCGGCATCCAGGATTATCTGCTCAAGCCCTTCTCGGTCGATCATATGCGCGATGCGCTCGCGCAGGCGCAGATGACGATCGCGGGGCCGCGCGTCAGCGATCCCGGCGCCGAGCGGCCGCACCTCGCCGCCGCCGTCATCGGCGTGCGCGGCGGCGTGGGCGCGTCCGGCATCGCCTCCTCGATCGCCTGGCTGTTCGGCGAACGGAACGGGCGGACGACCGCGCTGCTCGACCTCGACGTGCATTTCGGCACCGGCGCGCTCTCGCTCGATCTGGAGCCGGGACGCGGGCTCACCGACGCGATCGAGAATCCCAGCCGCATCGACGGCCTGTTCATCGAGCGCGCGATGGTGAAGGCGAACGAGAAGCTCTCCGTGCTCTCCGCCGAGGCGCCGATCAACCAGCCGCTGATGACCGACGGCGCCGCCTTCTTCCAGCTTCAGGAGGAGATGCGCAACGCCTTCGAATGCACGGTCATCGACCTGCCGCGCCACATGCTGGTGCAGCACCCGCATTTGCTGCACGACGTCCAGGCGGTGGCGGTCGTGACCGAGTTCACGCTGGCGGCGACGCGCGACACGATCCGCATCCTTTCGTGGATGAAGGCGAATGCGCCGCAGACCAAGGTCATCACGATCGCGAACCGCACGCCGGTTTCGGGCCAGACGGAGATCAGCCGCAAGGATTTCGAGAACTCGATCGAGCGCAAGGTCGACATCGTCCTTCCCTATGACCACAAGCTCGCGACGCAGGCCGCCAAGCTCGGCAAGCCGCTCGCGGACGTGGGCAAGACGTCGAAGGTCGGGCCGATGCTTCAGGACGTCGCCAACCGGCTGCTGGCCACGGTGGACGGCGCGGACGCCGGCACGTCCGCGTCGGGCAGGTCGCTGCTCGGCAAGCTCGGCGATTTCCGGGCAATGCTGCCGAAGAAGAAAGAGAAGAAGGCTTAACCCCTTCCCCGCCATGCCGGGCTTGCCCGGCGGGCGGGCGAAGCCACGGAGGCGGCCAAAGGTGACGGAGGCGAGCAAGACGCCATGCTAATGCCGGTCTTCCTCTTCGCGGGCACGTTGCTCGGCGTGCTGGCGCTGGTCTACGCCGCCTTTTCCGGCCCGTCCGCCAGCAAGGCGCAGGCGCGGCGGATCGAGGCGCTGCGCGAGCGTCATTCGACCGGGCTGGTCGTCGAGGCGCAGATGCGCCGCATCCTCGCCTCCCGCGAGCAGACGAGGTTCGACACCGCGCTCACCCGCCTCGTTCCCAATCCGGCCCTGCTCCAGAAGCGGATCGCGATGACCGGCAAGAGCTGGACCGTCGGCCAATATGCCACCGTCTCGCTGGGCATGGCGCTGGCCGTGGCGCTGCTGCTTCTGCTGAAGGGCGCGCCGGTCCTGCTCGCGCTGTTCCTCGGCATGCTGATCGGCATCGGCCTGCCGCACATGGCGGTGGGCTCGCTCATCAAGCGGCGGATCGCGCAGTTCACCGCCAAGTTCCCCGATGCGATCGAGCTGCTCGTGCGCGGCCTGCGCTCGGGCCTGCCGATCTCCGAGACGCTGGGCGTGGTGGCGAGCGAGGTTCCCGGGCCGGTTGGCGTGGAGTTCCGCTCGGTCGCCGACAAGATGCGGATCGGGCGCACCATGGAGCAGGCGCTCCAGGAAACCGCCGACCGGCTGGGCACGCCCGAATTCCAGTTCTTCACCATCACGCTGGCGATCCAGCGCGAGACGGGCGGCAATCTCGCCGAGACGCTGTCCAATCTCGCCGACGTGCTGCGCAAGCGTTCGCAGATGAAGCTGAAGATCAAGGCGATGTCGTCCGAATCCAAGGCGTCGGCCTATATCATCGGCGTCCTCCCGTTCCTGGTGTTCGGCATGATCTGCTGGATAAACTACGATTATATGGGAAAATTCTTCACCGACGAGCGGCTGATGATCGCCGGCGGCGGCGGCCTGATCTGGATGGGGATCGGCGCCTTCATCATGAAGCAGATGATCAGTTTCGAGATTTGAGCAGGAGCGACGAGCATCATGACGCCGGCCAGCCCGAAGCTGATGGGGATAGACGTCTATGCGGTGGCGACGATGCTCGCCGCCATGGCGACGTTCGCGCTGCTCTTCGCCATCTATACCGCGACGACGGTACGCGATCCGATGGCCAGGCGGGTGAAGGCGCTGAACGACCGGCGCGAGCAGCTCAAGGCCGGCATCTCCGCCTCCACGTCGAAGCGCCGCGCGAAGCTCACCGCGACCAACGAGGCGACAGACCGGATGCGCGCCTTCCTGGCGTCGCTCCAGGTACTCCAGGACACCCAGCTCAAGCAGGCGCAGGCCAAGCTGATGCAGGCGGGCATCCGATCGAAGGACGCGGCGGTCGCGGTGATCTTCGGCCGGCTGGTGCTGCCGGTCGTGATCGGCGGCGGGGTCGTGCTGGCGATCTACGCCTTCGGCTGGCTGGGCGACTGGTCGCCGCTCAAGAAATTCGGGGTCGCCGCCGTCGCGCTGATCGGCAGCTACAAGGCGCCTGATCTCTACGTGAAGAACAAGATCACCAAGCGCTCGGCCGCGATCCGCAAGGGGCTGCCCGACGCGCTCGACCTGCTGGTGATCTGCGCGGAGGCGGGGCTGACCGTCGATGCCGCCTTCCACCGCGTCGCGCGCGAGCTGGGCAAGGGCTATCCCGAGCTGGGCGACGAATTCGCGCTGTGCGCGATCGAGCTGGGCTTCCTGACCGACCGGCGGCAGGCGTTCGAGAATCTGGCGAACCGCGTCGATCTCGATTCGATCCGGGGCGTCGTCACCACCATGATCCAGACCGAGAAATACGGCACCCCGCTCGCCTCCGCGCTGCGCGTGCTGTCGGCCGAATTCCGCAACGAGCGGATGATGCGCGCCGAGGAGAAGGCCGCGCGCCTTCCCGCGATCATGACGGTGCCGCTGATCTGCTTCATCCTGCCGGTGCTGTTCATCGTCATCCTCGGCCCGGCGTCCTGCGCCATTTCCGATCAGTTCATCCACGGCCACCACTGATATCAGGGCGCCGGGATGCCAAGGTCCGCGGACCTTGGCATGGCCCGGCGGGAACGCCGGGGGCCGTCCGCCCGTTATGCCGCCGAAACAGGAGGCGGCCGATGAGCTTCGCACTGGCGCATTATTCCACCAACGACTGGGCGATCCTCTTCCTCGTCCTTGTCCTCGGCTTCCTGATCGGGCTGCTGTCGCGCTCGGGCGGCGCGCGCTGGCGCCGCGAATATGAGGCGGAGCGCGCGGCGCGGATCGAGGCGGAACATGCGAACGAAGCGCGTATCCGCGCCGCCAACGAACGCATCGCCGAGCTGGAGCGGCAGGCCCCGCCGGTGACGGGGGCGACGGCGGGCGCGGTCGCCGCGGCAGCGAGCGGCGCGCGCGACGACCTGGCGCTGATCCGGGGCGTTGGCCGGAGCGGGGAGAACCGGCTCAACGATCTGGGCATCTACCGCTATCGCGACATCATGCGGCTGTCGGCCGAGGATGAGGCCGCGCTGGAAGGCCGCATGGGCCTGCCCCCCGGCATCATCGCGCGCGAGGAATGGCGCGAGCAGGCGATGATGCTCGACCGGGGCAAGATGGACGAGCATCGGGCCCGCTTCGGCGCGGCCTGACCCGGCCGGCCGGGAGCAGGCCACGCCCGCTCCCCGGCGCGAAATTTATTTCGCCGCCGCGAGCGCCGCCTGCGCCGCCGCCAGCCGCGCGATCGGCACGCGATAGGGCGAGGCGGAGACGTAATCGAGCCCCACCGTCTCGCAGAAGGCGATCGATGCGGGATCGCCGCCATGCTCGCCGCAGATGCCGAGCTTGATGTCCGGCCGCGTGGCGCGCCCGCGTGTCGCCGCCAGCTCGATCAGCTCGCCGACCCCCTCGGTATCGAGGCTGACGAACGGGTCCTTCGCGTAGATGCCCTTCTCGACATAGCTCGTCAGGAAACGCCCGGCATCGTCGCGGCTGACGCCCAGCGTCGTCTGCGTCAGGTCGTTGGTGCCGAAGGAGAAGAACTCGCCAACCTCGGCGATCTCGCCCGCCTTCAGCGCGGCGCGCGGCAGCTCGATCATCGTGCCGACCAGATAGTCGACGCTCCGCCCCTTCTCGGCGAACACCGCCCTCGCGGTCTCATCGATCACGGCCTTCATCAGCTCCAGCTCGCGCCGGGTGGCGACGAGGGGGACCATCACCTCCGGGATCGGCGCATCGCCGGTCTTCTGCGCGACGTCCACCGCCGCCTCGAAGATCGCGCGCGTCTGCATCTCGTAGATTTCGGGATAGGTGACGCCCAGCCGGCAGCCGCGATGGCCCAGCATCGGATTGAACTCGTGCAGCTCGGCCGCGCGGCGTTTCAGCGTCTCGACGCCGACATTGGCGGCGGCCGCCACCTCGGCGAATTCCTCCTCCTCATGGGGCAGGAATTCGTGCAGCGGCGGATCGAGCAGGCGGATCGTCACCGGCAGCCCGGCCATGATCTCGAAGATCTGCGCGAAATCGCCCCGCTGCTCGGGCAGCAGCTTGTCGAGCGCGGCGCGCCGGCCCTTCTCGTCCTCCGCCAGGATCATCTGGCGGACGGCGGTGATCCGCGCGGCATCGAAGAACATATGCTCGGTGCGGCACAGCCCGACGCCCTCCGCGCCGAAGCTGCGCGCGGTGCGGCAGTCGGCCGGCGTCTCGGCATTGGCGCGTACCTTCAGGCGCCGCACGCCGTCGGCCCATTCCATCAGCGTGCCGAAATCGCCCGCCAGCTCCGGCTCGACGGTCGCGACCTCGCCCAGCATCACCTCGCCGGTGGCGCCATCGATGGTGATGACGTCACCCTCGCGCACCTCGCGCCCGCCGACGCGGAACAGCCGCGCCTTGCCGTCGATCGCCAGGCTGCCCGCGCCGGACACGCAGGGCCGCCCCATGCCGCGCGCCACCACGGCGGCGTGGCTGGTCATCCCGCCGCGCGCGGTCAGGATGCCCTTGGCCGCGTGCATGCCGTGGATATCCTCCGGGCTGGTCTCGACGCGCACCAGGATCACCGCGTCGCCCATTTCCGTGCGCTTCTCGGCCGTGTCGCTGTCGAACACGACGATGCCCGACGCGGCGCCCGGCGAGGCGGGCAGCCCCTTGGCGATCACGTCGCGCGGCGCCTTGGGATCGAGCGTCGGGTGGAGGAGCTGGTCGAGCGCGGAGGGATCGACGCGCGCCACCGCCTCGTCGCGGGTGATGAGGCCCTCCTCCGCCATGTCCACCGCGATCTTCAGCGCGGCGCGCGCGGTGCGCTTGCCGTTGCGCGTCTGGAGCATCCAGAGCTTGCCGCGCTCGACGGTGAACTCGATGTCCTGCATGTCGCGATAATGCGTCTCCAGCGTGTCGAACACGCCGGCGAGCTGGGCATAGACCTCGGGCATCGCCTCTTCCATCGAGGCGGGCTTCGCGCCTGCCGCCTCGCGCGCGGCCTTCGTCAGATATTGCGGCGTGCGGATGCCCGCCACCACGTCCTCGCCCTGCGCGTTGATCAGGAACTCGCCATAATAAGCCCGGTCGCCCTTCGACGGATCGCGGGTGAAGGCCACCCCCGTCGCCGAGGTGTCGCCCATGTTGCCGAACACCATCGCCTGCACGTTGACCGCCGTGCCCCAGTCGCCCGGAATGTCATTGAGCCGGCGATAGACCTTCGCGCGCCCCGACTGCCACGATCCGAACACCGCGCCGACAGCGCCCCAGAGCTGCTCATGCACGTCCTGCGGGAAGGGCCTGCCCCATTGCTCCTCGACGATCGCCTTGTAGCGCCTGACCAGCGCCTGCCAGTCGTCGGCCGACAATTCGGTGTCGAGGGTGAAGCCCTTGTCCTCCTTGGCGATCTCCAGCGCTTCCTCGAACGCGCCGTGATCCAGCTCCAGCACCACGTCGGAATACATCTGGATGAAGCGGCGATAGCTGTCCCACGCGAAGCGCGGATCGCCCGACTTCGCCGCCAGCCCCGCGACCGTCGCGTCGTTGAGGCCGAGGTTCAGCACCGTATCCATCATTCCCGGCATCGACGCGCGCGCGCCCGAGCGGACCGAGACGAGCAGCGGATCGGCGGCATCGCCGAAGCACTTGCCGGTCACGCCCTCGATATGGGCGATGCCGTCCGCGACCTCGGCCTTCAGGCTGTCGGGGAATACCTGCCCGTCCTCATAATAGCGCGCGCACATCGCGGTGGAGATGGTGAAGCCCGGCGGCACCGGCAGGCCGATCGAGGCCATCTCGGCAAGGTTCGCGCCCTTGCCGCCCAGCAGGTTCCGGTCACCCTTGCCGCCGTCGGACACGCCGCCGCCGAAACGGTAGACGTAGCGGACGGCATGTCCATCATTGGCCGCCGGAAGAACGCTCGCCATGTATCAGCCCTCTATCTTCGAGAAGTCGGCAACTTTGTGCACCGCGGCACGGATGCGATCAAGCAGCGCCAGCCGCGCCGCCCGTTTCGCGCGATCGGCGTCGTTGACCGTCACCTGATCGAAAAAGGCATCGATCGGCCCGCGCAGCGACGCGAGCGCCGCCATCGCGCCGGTGAAATCCTCCGCCGCGACCGCCGCCCCGGCCCGGGGCTCCGCCGCGTCCAGCGCCGCGATCAGCGCGGCTTCCTCCGGCTGCGGATCATAAGGAAGCGCCGTGCCCGGAGCGAGGGGCGCGATCGGCGCGCCGTCCTTCTTCTCCTCGATCCGCACGATATTGGCCGCGCGCCTGTAGCCCGCGAGCAGGTTCGCGCCGTCGTCGGTGGCGACAAACGCCTGCAACGCCTTCACCCGCGCGAGCAGCCGGACGAGATCATCCTCCCCGCCCAGCGCGAACACCGCGTCGATCAGGTCGTGGCGGACACCCGCCTCGCGCTGCTGGACCTTGAGGCGGTCCACCATGAAGTCGATAACGCCTGACTGATCGATCTTCAGCTCAAAAACATTCCGGGCGGCCTCTCCGATATTCAGGCGAGTCGCGGTCGTCTGCAAAACAGTATTGGCGCTGATGCTCGATCTGCGCAGCGCGTAAGGGTCTTTTGAGCCTGTGGGTTTCTCGCCAATATCGAAGAACTGAAACAGCGTATCCAGCTTATCCGCCAGCGAAATCGCCACCGTCACCGGCGCGGTCGGCACCTCGTCGCCTTGCCCGACCGGCTTGTAATGATCGCGGATCGCATCGGCCACCGCGTCGGGCAGGCCCTCGGCGCGCGCATAATAGCCGCCCATCACGCCCTGCAATTCGGGGAACTCGCCCACCATGCCCGTCACCAGATCGGCCTTGGCGAGGCGCACCGCCTGTTCCACCTGATCGGGGTCGGCGCCCTTGACGATCCCTTCCTCGGCCAGCCAGCGGGCGAGCTTCGCCACGCGCTCCACCTTGTCGGCGACGGTGCCAAGCTTCTCGTGGAAGACGATCTGGTCGAGCTTCCTCGCCTGATCCTCAAGCGTCACCTTGAGGTCCTGCTCCCAGAAGAATTTCGCGTCGGCGAGGCGCGCGGCCAGCACCTTGGCGTTGCCCGCGACGATCGAGGCGCCGCCGTCCGCCGCCTCGATATTGGCGGTGCAGATAAAATAAGGGGCCAGCTTTCCGGCCGCGTCGGTGCAGGCGAAATATTTCTGGTTGGTGCGCATGGTGAGCTGGACCACCTCGCGCGGAACGTCGAGGAAGGCGGGATCGAAGCCGCCCAGCAGCGGCACCGGCCATTCGGTCAGCCCAGCATTCTCCGCCACCAGCCCCTCGTCGGGCACCAGCGCCAGGCCCGCCGCGGCGGCCGCCTTGGCGGCGCCTTCGGCGATGATCGCGCGCCGCTCGACCGGATCGAGGATGACGTGGCAGCAGCGCAGCTTGGCCGCATAATCGTCCGCGCTGCCGATCGTGATCGCGCCGGGATGGTGGAAGCGGTGGCCGAGCGTCGCCGCCCCGCTCTCGATCCCGTCGATGGCGAAGGGCACCACATCCTCGCCCAGCAGCGCGACGATGCCCTTGAGTGGCCGCACCCAGCGCAGCGACGCGCTGCTCGCCGAGGCCGCGCCCCAGCGCATCGACTTGGGCCAGGGGAAGGCGCGCACGATCGCGGGCACGGCTTCGGCCAGCACCTCGGCGGTCGCGCGGCCCGGCTTCTCGATCACGGCGAACAGGACGGTGTTGCCCTTGGCGTCCGTCCGCTCGACAAGCTGGTCGCGCGTCAGCCCGGTCTTGCCGAGAAAACCGGCCAGCGCCTGTTCGGGCGCATCGGCGCGGGGGCCCTTCAACTCCTCCGACATCGCCTGCGTCGCCAGCGGCAGGCCGCGCGCGATCAGCGCCAGACGGCGCGGCGTCGCCCAGGTCTCGATCGCCCCGGCCTTCAGCCCGGCCTTGCCGATCTCCCCGGCGAAGAGGCGGGCGAGATCGGCGCACGCCTTCTCCTGCATCCGCGCGGGGATTTCCTCGGAAAGCAGTTCGAGCAGGAAATCGGCCATGCTCAGGCGCTCCATCCGTTATGCGCCATCCACGCCTCGCACGCGCCCTTCGCCAGCTCGCGCACGCGGCCGATATAGGCCTGCCGCTCCGCCACCGAGATCACGCCGCGCGCCTGGAGCAGGTTGAACACATGGCTCGCCTTGATCGCCTGGTCGTAGGCGGGGAGCGGCAGCTTCGCCTCGATCAGCGCCTTCGCCTCCTCCGACGCGTCCCTGAACCAGCGGAACAGCATGTCGGTATTCGCGTGCTCGAAATTATAGGCGCTGAACTGCCTCTCATTCTCCAGGAACACGTCGCCATAGGTGACGCCCGCATCGTTGAAGCGCAGGTCATAGACCCGATCGACGCCCTGGATATACATGGCCAGCCGTTCGAGCCCGTAGGTCAGCTCGCCCGACACCGGCTTGCAGTCGAACCCGCCGACCTGCTGGAAATAGGTGAACTGGCTGACCTCCATCCCGTCGCACCAGACCTCCCAGCCCAGCCCCCAGGCGCCCAGCGTCGGGCTTTCCCAATCGTCCTCGACGAAGCGGATGTCGTGTCTGGTGAAATCCACGCCGATCGCGGCGAGGCTGCCGAGATAGAGATCCTGTATGTCGCCCGGGCTTGGCTTCAGGATCACCTGATACTGGTAATAATGCTGGAGCCGGTTGGGATTCTCGCCATAGCGGCCGTCGGCCGGGCGGCGCGAGGGCTGGACATAGGCCGCCTTCCACGGATCGGGGCCGAGCGCGCGCAAGGTGGTGGCCGGATGGAAGGTGCCGGCGCCCATCTCGACATCATAGGGTTGCAGAATCACGCAGCCCCGCTTGCTCCAATAATCGTGGAGCGTCAGGATAAGCGATTGAAAGGAAAGTGTTTCTTTCATCTGCCCCGGATCGTTCTTCGCGCCTGCACAATTTTGCGGCGGACCCTAGCGGCGCACCGGCGGCGGAGCAAGCGAGCCGATCGGGAGCCGCTTTACGGGAGCGGCGCAATTCCGGCTGTCCGCCCGGCCGGAAAATGCTCTAGGGTCAGGCCGATGCGTTTCCTGAAAGCCCTCCCGGCGCGGATTGCCGCGGCCCTTATGTTCCTCGCGCCGCACGCGCCCGTCGCGGCCCGGCCCGCCGCCGCGCCGCCGCTATCCGCCCCGCCCGCCGCCGACACAACGCACATCGCCGCGACCCCGGCGCTATGGGTGGTGAAGGATGCCGATACGACCATCTACCTGTTCGGCACGATCCATCTGCTCGCGCCTCGCTACGACTGGCTCGAAGGGCCGGTGAAGCAGGCGTTCGAGCGATCGGACGAGCTGGTGGTCGAAACCGTGCCGCCGGAGGGCGAGGAGGCGCAGCGCATCGTGACGCGGCTCGCGGTCGATCCCGACGGCCGATCGCTCCGCGCGAAGCTGCCCCGCCGGATCGCCGCGCGCTATGCGAAGGAACTGGCCGCCGCCGGCCTGCCCGCGAACGCGCTCGATCGCTATCGGCCCTGGTTCGCGGCGCTGTCGCTCAGCATGCTGCAATATAACAAGATGGGCCTGGAGCCCGGCAGCGGCGTCGACCAACGCCTGATCGCCGCCGCCCGCGCCGCCGGCAAGCCGGTCGATCCGCTGGAAGGGTTCGAGCAGCAGCTCGATTTCCTCGCCACGCTCAGCGACAGGGATCAGCTTCGCTTCCTCAGGCTCTCGCTCGACGATGCGCAGGAGGCGCCGAAGGTCATCGGCAAGCTCACCTCCGCCTGGGCGACGGGCGACGAGGATGCGCTGGCAAGGGAGATGAACAAGGGCATGGGCAAGATGCCGGCGCTCGCCAGGCTGCTGCTCGACGATCGCAACGCGCGCTGGGCGCAGTGGATCAAGGCGCGGCTGGACCGGCCGGGCACCGTGTTCGTCGCGGTGGGCGCCGGCCATCTGGGCGGCAGGGCAAGCGTGCAGGCCGCGCTGGCGAAGCTCGGCATCGCGAGCGAGCGGGTGAGATAGCGGCCGCGCGCCCGTTCCCGCCATGCCGGCGCGGGCCGGCAAGAGACATGGACCCCGGCCTTCGCCGGGGTGACGATCACGGGACCGGTGATTTTCCCGGCGGGAATCCGGATCGGCCCATCGCCCGAGGCCGCCTCGCTTGCCTTTCGGGCGGTTTGCGCCTATGCGCGCCGCTTCCCGTTCTGGTCATCCCTGGAGGCAGGACGGGTCATTCGAAACCCAAGCGAACTGGAGACATTGTCATGAGCGACGCGCTCACTCTGTCGGCCGAGACGCGTGAACGGGCTGGCAAGGGAGCCTCCCGTGCCCACCGTCGCGAAGGCCGCGTCCCCGCCGTGATCTACGGCAACAAGCAGGAGCCCCTCTCGATCCACGTCGAGGAGAAGGCGCTGGCCAAGATGCTGTCCACCGGCCATTTCATGAACTCGGTCGTGATGATCGAGGCCGCCGGCCAGACGACGCGCACCCTGCCCAAGGACGTCCAGTTCCATCCGGTCACCGACCGTCCGCTCCACGTCGATTTCCTGCGTATCTCCGAGCATGCGCAGATCAACGTCAACGTCCCCGTCCGTTTCGAGGATGAGGAGGGTTCGCCCGGCCTCAAGCGTGGCGGCGTGCTCAACGTCGTCCGCCATGAGCTGGAGCTGATCGTCGACGCGGCCGAGATCCCCGACGAGATCGTGATCAAGCTCACCGGGCTCGACGTCGGCTCGACGATCCACCTCTCGGACGTGGCGCTGCCGAAGGGCGCCACCGCCGTCTCGCACGGCGAAGACGAGACGATCGCCACGATCGTCGCACCGTCCGCGCTCAAGAGCAGCGAAGGCGACAACGAAACCGCGACGGCCGGCGCGGAAGGCGGGCAATAAGGCGGACCGCCTCCCCCCTTCGCGGGGGGTCCGCAAGCGGGGGCCGGCACGCCGCTGCGGCATTGTGCCGGCCCCTTCGCCCGCTCCTCTCCGTGAGCGGCCGCCATTCTCCCCCCGTCCCGCAGGGGGACGGAGGAGGAAGATGCCATGCAGATCTGGGTCGGCCTCGGCAATCCGGGCGCGCAATATGCGATGCACCGCCACAATGTCGGCTTCATGGCGGTGGACGCCATCGCCGAGGTGCATGATTTCGGCCCGGTGAAGAAGGCGTTCCAGGGCTGGACGCGCGAGGGGCGGCTGGGATCGGACAAGATCCTGCTGCTGAAGCCCGCCACCTTCATGAACGAAAGCGGCCGCAGCATCGGCGAGGCGATGCGCTTCTACAAGCTCGGCGAGGCGGACGTGACCGTTTTCCACGACGAGCTGGATTTGGCGCCGTTCAAGGTAAAGGTGAAGGTCGGCGGCGGCACGGCGGGGCATAACGGCCTGCGCTCGACCGAGGCGCATATCGGCAACGCCTTCCGCCGCGTGCGCATCGGCATCGGCCATCCCGGCCACAAGGACCGGGTGACGGGCCATGTGCTGGGCAATTATGCCAAGGCGGAAATCGATCCCCTCTCCGACACGCTCGGCGCGATCGCGGCTGAGGCGAACTGGCTGGCGAGGGGGGACGACGCGCGCTTCATGAACGAGGTGGCGCTGCGGCTGCACGATCGGGCGGACTGACCGGCCCGCCGCCGACAGCGCCGCCGGGTTCAGCGCGAATAGTTCCTGGGATTGCCGAAATCCGCCGCGCCGCCCTGCGCGCCCGCGCCGCCTTCGTGACTCGCATCGCCATCATCGACGGACTCGCCCTTGCGGCGGCGCATCGCCTCGCGCTCCGCCCTCACGCGCGCCTCGACCAGTTCCTCCTCGGTGGCGGGATCGACCTCCGTGGCGGGATCAACGGCGGGAGACTTCTTGATATCGGACATGTCACCATGCTCCTGTACCCGGCCCGGAAGGACCGTTTTCCAGACAAACGAAACGTGGCGGCGCCCGTTCCGCCGCAGGCCCGCCGATGCGGCGAACGACGAGCGAAGCTGGATTTCGGCGCGCGAACCGCTTATCGGCTTGCGCTGATCCACGGGCCGGTCACGGCTCCTTCCAGACAGTTCCAGACAGCAAGGTATCTCAATGGGTTTCCGCTGCGGCATCGTCGGCCTTCCCAATGTCGGCAAGTCGACCCTTTTCAACGCGCTGACCGAAACCGCCGCGGCGCAGGCGGCGAATTATCCCTTCTGCACGATCGAGCCCAATGTCGGGCAGGTCGCGGTGCCCGATCCGCGCATGGCCGAAATCGCCGCCATCGCCGGATCGGCGAAGATCATCGAGACGCAGCTCGGCTTCGTCGATATCGCCGGCCTCGTGCGCGGCGCGTCGAAGGGCGAGGGGCTGGGCAACCAGTTCCTCGGCAACATCCGCGAGGTGGACGCGATCGTCCATGTGCTGCGCTGCTTCGAGGATGACGACATCCAGCATGTCGACAACAAGGTCGATCCCATCGCCGACGCCGGGACGGTGGAGACCGAGCTGATGCTCGCCGACCTCGAATCGCTCGAAAAGCGCGTGCCCAATCTCGCCAAGAAAGGGCAGCAGGGCGACAAGGAGGCGAAGGCCGCCGCCGCCGTGCTCGGCCGCGCGCTCGATCTGCTGCGCGAGGGCAAGCCCGCGCGGCTGACCGAGGTGAAGGACGAGGAGGAGCGCCGCCTGCTCGATCAGGCGCAGCTCCTCACCGCCAAGCCCGTCCTCTATGTCTGCAATGTCGAGGAGGCGAGCGCCGCCGACGGCAACGCCTATAGCGCGCAGGTGTTTGCCAGGGCGGCGGCGGAGGGCGCGCAGGCGGTGGTCGTCTCGGCCGCGATCGAGGCGGAGATCGCGACCATGGCGGCCGCCGACCGGGGCGAGTTCCTTTCCGACCTCGGCCTGACGGAGACCGGCCTCACCCGCGTGATCCGGGCGGGCTATGAGCTGCTCCACCTCATCACCTTCTTCACCGCCGGGCCGAAGGAGACGCGCGCCTGGACGGTCGGCCGCGGCGCGAAGGCGCCCGAGGCGGCGGGCGTGATCCACAGCGATTTCGAGCGCGGCTTCATCCGCGCCGAGACGATCGGCTACGAGGATTATGTCCGCTACAAGGGCGAGGCCGGCGCGCGCGACGCCGGGCGGCTGCGCTCCGAAGGCAAGGAATATGTGGTGCAGGACGGCGACGTGATGCTGTTCCGCTTCAACGTCTGAGCAAGGAGGTCCCACCGCCATGGCACGCTGGTTCGAGGATTATCAGGTCGGGCAGGTCGAGCGTTTCGGCCATTATGAGGTGACGCGCGAGGAGGTGATCGAGTTCGCCTCCCGCTATGATCCGCAGCCCTTCCACCTCGACGACGCGGCGGCGGCGGCCAATCCGATCTTCGGGCGGCTCGCGGCCAGCGGCTGGCACACCGCCGCGATGGCGATGCGGATGCTGGTCGATCAGGGCCTGAAAAACGGCATCCTGTCGATGGGCTCGCCCGGCGTCGACGAGATCAAGTGGCTGAAGCCCGTCTATCCGGGCGACACGCTCAACATGCAGGTGGAGGTGATCGGCACGTCCCTGCCCCGCTCGCGTCCCGATATCGGCTTCGTGAAGTTCCGCACGACCGTCTACAACCAGAATGGCGAGACGGTGATGCGGCAGATCGCGAGCAACATCCAGCCGCGCCGCTCCGTCGCCGAAACGGCGGAGTAGCCTGCGGGGCAAGCCGATTCGGGCCGGCTCCGTTCGCCCCGAAACCGGCCCGGCGCATGCCGGACAGGCCGGCGCGTTTACCGGACGTCAACGCTTCCTTGCCACGCAGGCGGCATGGATCAATGGCCTCCCGCATCGGGCTGGCAGGCGTCGCCGCCGGCCGAGCGACCCGCGGATAGCGACCCGTGGGTCACGTGGCTCAACGCCGCCCCGGCGGGCGCGGCCGAGCCGCCACGACGCCGACGTCGGCTGAACGCCGGGGCGGTCGCGCTGCTGCTGCTCGGGCTCCTGTTCTGGGGCGCGGTCGTCTGGGTGGCGATTGGCCTTTTCGGCTGATCCGGGGCGCTTCCGATCCGATGCACCCGGATTCGACGCCGCTTCAGTGCCCGTCGAACGCCACCAGCGCGCCGACCGCGACACCGTCGGCGCGCAACCGCTCGGCGCCGCCCAGATCGGGCAGGTCGATCACGAAGGCCGCGCCCGTCACGATCCCCCCCGCCTTGCGCAGCAGGCGGACCGCCGCCGAGGCGGTACCCCCCGTCGCGATCAGGTCGTCGACCAGCAGGACGCGCGCGCCGGGGACCAGCGCGTCCTCGTGCATGACGATCCGGTCCTGCCCATATTCGAGCGCGTAATCGACGCCGATGGTCGCGCCCGGCAGCTTGCCGTCCTTGCGGATGAGGACGAGCCCCACGCCCAGCGCATGGGCCACCGCCGCGCCGAAGATGAAGCCGCGCGCCTCGATTCCCGCAACCAGGTCGATCGGGCCGGGGTGCAGCGCCGCGAGCCGCGCGATGGTGCGCGCCAGCCCCGGCCCGTCGAGCAGCAGCGTCGTGATGTCGCGGAACAGGATGCCGGGCTTGGGAAAGTCCGGAATGGTGCGGATCAGCGCCGCGATATCTTCATTGCCGCTCATGCGAATATCCTGGGCGCCAGCGTCGCGAGGCGGCGTCGCGTCACCTCCGGCCAGTCGTTGCGCGCGGTGATCACCGACACGTCGAGCGCGCGGTCGCAGCCGGCCGGGCAAATGTCCCGCGGCGGGGCGGAACGGCGCGCGACCTCGCGGACCAGCGCCTCCGCCTTGCGGGCATTGGCGCCGAGCACGCGCACCACCTCCGCCACGTCGACATGGCTGTCGGCCCACGCGTCGAGATCGGTGACCATCGCCACATTCTGGTAGCAAAGCTCCGCCTCGCGGGCGAGCTTCGCCTCGGGCATCGCCGTCATCCCCACCACGTCGCAGCCCATCGTCCGATACATCAGCGATTCGGCGCGCGTGGAGAATTGCGGGCCTTCCATCACCAGCATCGTGCCCGACGTCCGGTGCGGCAGGTCCAGCGCGGCCAGCGCCTCCGCCACGCCCTGCGCGAAACGGCCGCAGGTGGGATGGCCGAAGGCGACATGCGCGACGATGCCCTCGCCGAAATAGCTGCGGCCGCCACGGATGGTGCGATCGATGAACTGATCGACCATGACGAAGGTACCCGGCGGCAGCTCGGCCCGGTAGGAGCCGACGGCGGAAAGCGCCAGTATCTCGGTGCA
>Ga0180221_1001349_pt1 | contig 16753 bp, 19 predicted proteins | sample eDN5th37CKraftMG_FD_151339 | JGI IMG/M metagenome (GOLD analysis project Ga0180221, IMG submission 151339) | Enriched Miracle-Growth compost microbial communities from Emeryville, California, USA - eDNA 5th pass 37_C Kraft MG (version 2) (version 2) ...
TTGCGGCGCTGGAATCGGCCGACACCGGCAAGCCCGCGAAGCAGGCCGCTGCTGACATAGTTGCCACCGCGCGCTACTTTGAATTCTATGCTGGCGCTGCCGACAAGCTCCATGGCGAAACGATCCCGTACCAGCGCGAATTCTTCGTCGCGACGGAGCGCGAGCCGCATGGCGTGGTCGCGCACATCATTCCCTGGAATTACCCGGCACAGATGTTCGGGCGAAACGTGGCGCCATCTCTGGCGGTGGGAAACGCGGCAATCGTAAAGCCGGCAGAAGATGCGTGCCTTTCGGTATTAAGACTCGCCGAGCTTCTCGCGGAGGCTGGTCTGCCCGCCGGAGCCCTCGCGGTGCTGCCGGGCCGTGGAGCGACGGCCGGAGCCGCCCTCACCGCTCATGCAGGGATTGATTACGTGGCATTTACCGGCAGCCCCCAGGTTGGGGAGTTGGTGCAGATCGCCGCGGCGAAGCTCGCGATCGGCTGCACGCTCGAGCTCGGCGGCAAGTCGCCCCATCTCGTATTCGGCGATGCCGACCTGACATTGGCGGTATCAGCGATTGTCAATGGAATCGTCCAGAACGCGGGTCAAACCTGCTCGGCTGGTTCACGCGTCCTTGTCGAGCGCAATCACTTCGATCGGATCGTGGCGGCGCTGGTGGACGCATTCGGCAAACTCCGGGCGGGCACCCCGGCGATGGATTTAGACTTGGGTCCGGTGGTAAACGCTCGCCAGAAGGCCCGCGTCGAAAGCTTTTGCGTGGGGGCTGATCGGGATGGAATCGAATTGCTGGCGCAAGGCCAAATGGATCCCCTTTGCCCTTCGGCCGGATATTTCGTCGCGCCGCGGCTTTATGGTCCCGTTCCTCCTTCGAACATTCTTGCGCGTGAGGAAGTATTTGGTCCCGTCCTCGTCGTGCTTCCCTTCGATGACGAAGCGGATGCGCTTCGCCTCGCAAACGACAGTGAGTTCGGCCTCTTGGCTGGCGTCTGGACGGCCGATGGTGGCAGGGCGATGCGCTTGGCGCGCCGCATCCGTGCCGGGCAGGTTTATATCAACGGATTTGCGGCTGGCGGCGGTATTGAGCTTCCCTTCGGCGGCGTGAAACGCTCCGGCCACGGGAGAGAGAAAGGATTGGCAGCAATGCAAGAGCTCTCAACCCTGAAGACGATTATTTATCGTCATGGCTAAACCGGGCGCCACCCTCGATAGCGCTACCATTGCTGCCTTGGCGGAGCGGCTCGACACATCCGAGCGAACCCGTGTTCAGATCAGGCAGTTTTCGCTCGACCATCCCTTGATGACGATTGACGACGCCTATCAAATTCAGCGTGCGTGGGTCGAATTGAAACGCGAGGCGGGTCGGAGCGTCGTAGGCCATAAGATCGGCCTCACCTCGCGCGCAATGCAGCGAACGTCGAACATCACCGAACCGGACTATGGAACGCTTCTGAACGACATGGTGTTCGCTGAAGGAGGTGATATCGATATTTCGCGCTTCATCGTGCCGAGGGTCGAAGTCGAGCTAGCGTTCATTCTTCGGGAACCGCTCGAGGGTCCTAACTGCACCATCTTTGATGTGCTCAACGCCACTGACCACGTTGTCCCAGCCATCGAAATAATCGATGCCCGTATTCAGCCGGTAGATCCTGAAAGCGGCAGGACGCGAAAAGTGCTTGATACGATTTCGGACAATGCAGCCAATGCAGGTATCGTTCTCGGTGGGCGGCCCATTCGCTCGCACGATGTCGATCTTCGCTGGGTCTCCGCGATTGGATATCGCAATGCCGTTATCGAGGAATCCGGCGTGGCGGCGGCTGTTCTCAATCATCCGGCCAGCGGACCGGCGTGGCTAGCAAATCGACTTCATCCCTATGGCGAGCGGCTTGAAGCTGGGGAAATTATCTTGGGAGGGTCTTTCACCGCACCCATCGCGGCACGTGATGGCGATGTCTTCTATTTTGACTACGGGCCGCTTGGTTCCGTCGGGTTTCGAACAGTAGACAACACACGAGCGCTCTAGCCACATCGTGATTTGCACACCTCTCTTTCTACCCGCCGATAGACTAGATCGTCTCTCCAAGGCTGTCGGATGGGGCGCCGACGGCATCATCCTTGATCTGGAGGATGGCGTCGCTGCGTCGTGCAAGATCAACGCTCGAGAGGCAGTTGCCAAATTGCAGAGGCAGACAGTGCCTTTCTTAGTTCGAATAAAAAGCATCGGCACGTCATGCCACGACGAAGACTTAGCAATGGTTTTCGAACTTGATTGGTTGTCAGCTATCGTCCTGCCAAAGTCTAATTTCTTCCGACGAGTTGGCCCCCGGTTCGTACTTGGGCGCTTGTCGAGACTGCGGCTGATATCAATAATGCTCGCGAGTTGTCCATTTCGCGTAAAATTGAACGGCTTGTATTCGGCTCGCTCGACTATTGTGCAGATCTGGGGTGCGCTCATACGCGAAACGCCCTGCTTTCGGCGAGAAGCGAGTTGGTTCTAGCAAGCCGCTTGGCAAAGCTCGACCCACCGATAGACGGAGTCCATGCGAACATCTCCGACCTTGAGGGCGCCGAATGCGAAGCTCGCTACGCTCAGGAATTAGGATTTTCAGGGATGCTCGCGATCCACCCCTCTCAAATCCCGCGCATCCGACGGGGTTTCACGCCTTCACAGGAAAAAGTGGCCTGGGCCCGTGAGATAGTCAGCTAGAATGACGGAGCTACGGCTGTTCATGGGACGATGGTTGATGCGCCGGTTCGGGCGGTGGCGGCTGCAATCTTGCAGCGCGCAGACGTGGATTTGCGGCCCGCGTCGCAGATGACGACTATAGGAGAATTGACAGTGAATGATCCTGAAGACTTCGTCCTCGTCAAAATAGATGGTCCAGTGGCGCGCATCACACTGAACGAGCCGGCCCGACTTAATCCAGTCAACCGTGACAGAATCGCTCAACTGAACGGCGTGGCCGAGATGATTTCCGCGAACGATGACGTCCGCGTAGTTATAATCACCGGGGCAGGTCGTGGTTTTTGCTCCGGCGCTGATTTGGCCGCGTTCGCCGTTGGTGGTCGACCCGACAGCCAGCCGGCTAGCGGCTCCATCCTAAATGGCGGAACGGGAGTTTGGACTCTCTTGGCAATGCGTCAGCCTGTCATTGCGATGGTCAACGGCGCGGCGATTGGATTTGGTTTCGAGTTAGCACTTCAGGCGGACATTCGCGTTGCAGGTGCTTCAGCAAAGTTCGGCGTACCCTTTGGTCGCCTGGGCACCGTAAGCGACACAGGAGCAGGGAGCTGGTTACTTCCACGGCTGATTGGCTGGGGGAAAGCGGCGGAAGTATTCTACACGGGGCGTCACTACTCGGCGCTCGAAGCTCTCGAGATGGGCTTGGTAAACAATGTTGTGCCAAACGAACAGCTGGAGGAATTTACGGTTTCACTAGCCGCTGAGATTGCTCAGAATTCTGCCTGGGCGTTGAGAACAATGAAACGCATGTTCTTCGATGGGTTGGAGGAGCGTCGTACCGAACATATCATGCAGCAATTCCGTCTCCGTAATCAAGGGAGAGTGCAAAGGGTAGAAGAAGGCGCAGCCGCGTATGTCTCGAAGTTTCGGTCGGCCTCGAAAAATAACCTAACTAACCTTGGAGGCGATAATTGATTTTCTGGTGCCCTCTTTTCATTAGGTGTGTGGTCCCGGAATGAGCTGGTGCGGGTCGATTTTGAAGATTGAGGGTTTTTTTGTCCATGCCTCGCAAATGACCTGATAGGGAGTTCGCCATCGCAGGGCCTTGAGGTGCTTGGCGAAGTTGTAGGTTGTGATGAAGGCCAGGACATGGTCTTTGAGGCTTTCCAGATCGTCGTAATGGTAGGTCTTGACGGTAGCGTCCTTGATGGTGCGGTTCATTCGCTCGGCTTGGCCATTGGTCCAAGGATGGTAGGACTTGATTAGCCGATGCTCGATGTCGTTGGCGATGCAGACGCGGTCGAAGATATGCGGGCCAAGGAAGCGGCGGCTGGGGCCGTCGCGGTTCTTGGGCAAATCAGCAAAGGCCATGCCATTGTCGGTGAGCACGGTATGGATCTGGTAGGGAAAGACCTCGACTACGGTCTCGAGGAAGGCAGCGCCTTCCATCTTCCCGGCGCATTCGTGGAACTCGACATAGGTGAACTTCGAGACCCGCCGATGGCCACGAACATTACGAGCCTGCCGTCGGCGTGGCGCAGTTCGCAGCTGTCGATGTGGACGTAGCCGATCTCGTAGGTCTTGAACCGCTTGCGCTTCTCGGTCGTCTCCTCGACCGGCAAGCGGGAGATGCCGTGGCGCTGGAGGCGGCGATGCAAGGCGCTGCGGCTGAGGTTGGGGATGGTGTCTTTCAAGCAACTCAACACATTGTGGAGCGGTAGCAGTGTCTTATGGCGGAACGCCACGACAATCGCTTCCTCGGCCGGTGTCAGCACCGTACTTCTCGGCGCCTTGGGTCCACCGGGGCGTCGGCTGAGCAGGTCAACGAATCATGGGTATCGCGCCTCGTCCGACTGAACTTCCTCGCGCCCGCGATCGTCGAAGCCATCCATTGCCGGGACTCGGCCAGCCTCTGTCAACGCGACATCTTTACGCACCGCCAACCTGCTGATCGACTGGAACGAGCAGAGCGCTTTGTTCGGAATGTGATCAATCTCAATGCGTTATATCATTAGCGGCGCCTCGGCGCCGCTTTGCGTTGGCAAACCAACAAAGGTAGCCGATCGCTGCCCACCCCGTACTGCCAAATTGGGCGATAGAGAAAAAGCCGTCGGAGCGAGCAAATATTGCTCCGGATACGCTCTCTGCAGACCGGTTCATCTCCTCGAACGGCGCGGAACTGCGCTGCTTTACTAGAAATTATCATTTTATATCAAGGACTTATGAAGTTTTGGCGGAGAGGGTGGGATTCGAACCCACGGTACCGTTACCGGCACAACGGTTTTCGAGACCGTCCCAATCGACCACTCTGGCACCTCTCCGCATTGAACGAGGCATACCCGCGCGGGGCGCGGGCGGTCGATGAGGGGCGGCCCTTAGCCGAACCGATCGGGCTTGCCAAGCACTCCTGCTTGCGTCCGTCGTTTGCGGCCCTAAGTTAGGAATATGAGAAACGACATTGCCACCCCGTTGCGCGCGACCGGCGGCGCCGACATGCAGGCCCCGCCGATCGCGCACGCGCGCTTCGCCATCGGAGAGGTGGTGCGTCACCGGCTTTTCGAGTTTCGCGGCGTGATCTTCGACGTCGATCCCGTCTTCGCCAACAGCGACGAATGGTATGAGGCGATCCCGGAGGATGTGCGCCCGCGCAAGGATCAGCCCTTCTACCACCTGCTCGCCGAAAATGCCGACAGCAATTATGTCGCTTATGTCAGCCAGCAGAATCTGGAGCCCGACGAGAGCGACGAGCCGGTCGACCATCCGGCGATCGCGGGAATCTTCGACGGCTATAGCGACGGGCGCTACTCGCTGCGCCGGGAGCATCGCCACTGACGGTCCAGTGGATCGAACCTCCCTTCGGCAAATACGGAGTACGATCCACCGGGGCCAGGCACGGCGTTGACAGCGGCGCGGGCTTCGCGTAGCAGCCGCCTTCCCGCGCGGGGGTTTCGGCCGTGGTTGTTCCTCTTGCGTGGATCAGATACAGGAAGTGATGAGAGCCATGTTCGCTATCGTGCGCACGGGCGGCAAGCAGTATCGCGTTGCCGCGGGAGACAAGATCGTCGTCGAGAAGATGGCGGGCGACGCGGGCACCGCCGTGTCGCTGGACGATGTGCTGCTCGCCGGCGAAGGCGCGGAGCTCAAGGCGGTGGCGGGGCTGACCGTCTCCGCCGAGATCGTGGCGCAGGCGAAGGGCGAGAAGGTCATCGTCTTCAAGAAGCGCCGCCGCCACAATTACCGCCGCCGCAACGGCCATCGCCAGCAGCACACGATCCTGAAGATCACCGCGATCGGCGATCACAAGGGCGAGACCAGGGCGAATAAGGCCAAGGCCCCGAAGGCGGAGGCTGCCCCCGAGGCGGCCGAGGCCTGAGCCCCATAGCTGGTCCGCACAAGGAGTATTCGAAATGGCACATAAGAAAGCAGGCGGCTCCTCGCGCAACGGCCGCGATTCGGCCGGCAAGCGCCTGGGCGTGAAGAAGTTCGGTGGCCAGGAGGTCATCGGCGGCAACATTATCATGCGCCAGCGCGGGACGAAGGTGTATCCGGGCCGCAATGTCGGCATCGGCAAGGACCATACGCTTTTCGCACTTACCGCCGGCCGCGTGGCGTTCCACGACGGCAAGCTGGGCCGGAAATTCGTGAGCGTGGACGCGGTGGCGGAAGCCGCGGAATAACGGGCGAACCGGAATACGGGTCGCCTTGAGGGCGACCCGAAGCTCCGGAAAGCCGGAGCGTGAGGGAGACGGGTCGCACCGCCTCCCTTTTTGCTGTCTCCCTCACCAAATCGTCGCCGCCATGTCACCTTTTCGGGCGATAGGCGTTGGCGCAGCACGACGGGAGAGCAATTCACCATGTTTGCACGGACGGAACGGCTGCTGTTGCGGCCTGCCTGGCGCGAGGATGCCCCCGCGCTGCATCGCGCGATCGGAGAGGAGGCGGTGATCCGCAACCTCGCGCGTGCGCCCTGGCCCTATGGGGAAAGGGACGCCGCCGCGTTCATCGATCGTGACGCGGACGGCCTGCTGCCGAATTTCCTGATCTTCGCGCGGACGGATGCCGCCCCGGTGCTGGTCGGCGGCGTCGGCCTGCATCGTGAGGAGGCTGGCGCGCCCGGCGAATCCGGCGCGGTGGAGCTGGGTTACTGGATTTCACGCGCGCATTGGGGACGCGGCTTCGCCACCGAGGCCGGCCGCGCGGTGCTGGAGATCGCCGATTCGTGCCTGCGGCTCAGGCGGATCACGGCCGGTCATTTCCTCGATAATCCCGCCTCGGGCCGGGTGCTGCGCAAGCTCGGCTTCCGCCCCACGGGATGCGTGGTGCACCGCCATTCGCTGGGCCGCGGCACGTCGGCGCCCTGCGCGCTGTTCGAGCGGGAAAGCGAGGCGCTCTCGGCCCGGGGCGACCGGCGACCGCTCGCGGCCTGAGCCGCGCTCGTCCCGGTTCGCCGCCGGGACGGGGCAAGCGCGGCGACGGCCCCTCGCAACGCGGAAAACGGCGCGGAACATGGGCCGTGAATGGTTGCCGGGGCTGGCGTCCCCACGTCCTTCGCCGTAAGGCGTGCGGCATGCATTTCCTCGATCAGGCCAAGATATTCGTGCGTTCCGGCGCGGGCGGACCCGGCGCGGTGTCGTTCCGGCGCGAGAAGTTCATCGAATATGGCGGCCCCGACGGCGGCAATGGCGGCAAGGGCGGCGATATCGTCTTCGAGGCGGTGGCCGGGCTCAATACGCTGATCGATTTCCGCTATACCCAGCATTTCCGCGCGCCGCGCGGCAAGGGCGGCGCGGGCTCGAACCGCACCGGCGCGGGCGGCGGGGATCTGGTGATCAAGGTGCCGGTGGGCACGCAGATACTGTCCGAGGACAAGGAGCATGTGCTCGCCGATTTCACGCGGGCCGGGCAGCGGCAGGTGTTCCTGCGCGGCGGCGACGGGGGACGCGGGAATCTGAGCTACAAGACCTCCACCAACCGCGCGCCGCGCCAGCACGGCACGGGCTGGCCAGGCGAGGAGATGTGGGTGTGGCTGCGGCTCAAGCTGCTGGCCGATGCCGGGCTGGTGGGCCTGCCCAACGCCGGCAAGTCCACCTTCATCAACGCCGTCACCAACGCCAAGGCGAAGGTGGGCGATTATCCCTTCACCACCACCCGTCCCCAGCTCGGCGTAGTCACCCACAAGGGGCGCGAGTTCGTGCTGGCAGACATACCCGGCCTGATCGAGGGCGCGGCTGACGGTGCGGGGATCGGCGATCGCTTCCTAGGCCATATCGAGCGCTGCCGCGTGCTGCTCCACCTTGTGGATGCAACCGGGGATGATCCTGTGGATAATTTCCGCGTCGTGCGCGAGGAGCTGGCGGCCTATGGCGCCGGCCTCGACGACAAGACGGAGGTGGTGGCGCTCAACAAGATCGACGCGCTCGACGCCAAGGCGGCGGCGAAGCTCATGAAGAAGCTGGAAAAGGCGAGCGGCGGGACGGTCATGCCGCTCTCCGGCGCGGCCGGGACAGGGGTGGAGGACGTGCTCGACCGGCTGGTCGAGGCGATCGGGCCGAGCGCGGAGGAGATCGATACCGCGCGCAAGGACGACGACGAGGGCGAGAGCGAATGGTCGCCGATCTGAAGGGCGCGGCGCGCTGATGCCCGCGCGCCGTTTCGATCCCGCCGTCTGCCCCCGGCTGGTCGTCAAGATCGGTTCGGCCCTGCTGGTCGATCCCGAAGGCCAGGTCCGGCGCGACTGGCTGGCTGGCGTCGTCGCCGACATCGCCGAGCGGCAAGGCAGGGGACAGCGAATCGCCGTCGTCTCGTCGGGCGCGATCGCGCTCGGCGCGCGGCGGCTGGGCCTGCCCAGGGGCGGGCGCGCCAGCCTGGAGGACGCGCAGGCCGCCGCCGCCACCGGCCAGATCGCGCTTAGCCATGTGTGGGCGGAATTGCTGGGGCGGGAGGGGCTGACGGCGGCGCAGATGCTCGTCACCCTCGACGATCTGGAGGACCGGCGGCGCTATCTGAACGCGTCGGCCACGCTGGACCGGCTGCTGACGCTGGGCGTGGTGCCGGTGATCAACGAGAATGATTCGGTCGCCACCGCCGAGATACGATTCGGCGACAACGACCGGCTCGCCGCGCGGATCGGGCAGGCGGCGAGCGCGGGGGGCGTGCTGCTGCTGTCCGATGTCGACGGGCTCTACACCGCCAATCCGGGGCGCGACCCGGATGCCGTGCTGGTGCCCGAGGTGACGCGGATCGACGCGCGTATCCTTGCCATGGCTGACGGCGGATCGGCATCGGGCATGGGATCGGGGGGTATGCTCTCCAAGATCGAGGCGGCGCGGATCGCGTGCTCCGCCGGCGCCCATCTCGCCATCCTGTCGGGCCATGTCGATCGGCCGCTGACGGCTTATGCCGCCTCCGGGCGCGGCACCGTCTTTATCGCCGCGAAGGCCGCCGGCGCGCGCAAGGCGTGGCTCGCCGGACGGCTGACCGCGCGCGGGCGCGTGCATGTCGACGCGGGCGCGGTCCGCGCGCTGGGGGAGGGGCGCAGCCTGCTGCCCGCCGGCGCGACCGCGATCGAGGGCCGCTTCGCGCGCGGCGACGTGGTCGACATCATCGGGCCCGACGGGATGCTCGTCGCGCGTGGGCTCGCCGAATATGACGCGGCCGACGCGGGGCGCATCACCGGGCTGCGCAGCGACGCGCTGGCGGCGCTGCTGGGTTATGCGCCGCGCGCCGCGATGGTGCATCGCAATCATCTGGTCCTGCTGTGAGCCTGACGCTCGCGATCACGGGCGGCACCGGATTCGTCGGCGGCCACCTCGTTCGCATGGCGCGCGGGCGGGGCCATGCGGTGCGCGCGCTCACCCGCCGGCCGCGGCCCCCGCAGGAAGGGATCACCTGGATCGAGGGCGCGCTCGACCGGCCCGACAGCCTCGCCGCGCTGATCGCGGGCGCCGATGCGGTGGTGCACGTCGCGGGCGTGGTGAACGCGCCCGGCCGCGCGGGCTTCGCCGCGGGCAATATCGCCGGGACCGAGGCGATGGCGGCGGCGGCCGGGGCAGCGGGCGCGCGGCGCTTCGTCCACGTCTCCTCGCTGGCCGCGCGCGAGCCGGGCCTGTCCGATTATGGCTGGTCGAAGGCGGGGGCCGAGGCGGCGATCGAGCGATCGGGGCTCGACTGGACGATGGTGCGCCCGCCCGCGATCTTCGGGCCGGGCGATACAGAGATGCTGGAACTGTTCCGCATGGCGCGGCGCGGGCTGGTGATGCTGCCGCCGGGCGGGCGCTTCTCGGTGATCGTGGCGGAGGAATTGTGCCGCCTGCTGCTCGATCTGATCCCCGGGGCCGATAGCCGGGGGCGGATCTACGAGCCCGACGATGGAGTGCCCGGCGGCTGGGATCATCGCGATTTCGCGCGCGCGCTGGGTATCGCGTGCGGGCGGCGGGTATTGCCTGTCTCGATGCCGGCGCCGCTGCTGCGGCTGGGGGCTGCGGGCGACCGGCTGGTCCGCCGCGAGCGCGCCAAGCTGACGGCGGATCGCGTGCGCTATTTCTGCCATCCCGACTGGACGAGCGATCCCTCCAGGGCGCCCCCGCCGTCGCTCTGGCGTCCCGAGGAGCCGACCCCCGCCGCGCTCGCGCGCACCGCCGCCTGGTATCGCGCCGAGGGCTGGTTGTAGCCGCCACGGCCCGCCGCAATGCCGGTGATTATCCTGACCTTAACCTTATGAACCGAATGCTGGCTGCCGAGGCGGCGTTGCGATTTGGGGGAAGCGGGACAATGGGCAGTCTGGCGGTTCTCGCGATGGCGATGGCGCTCGTCCTCGCGCCTTCCCTCGCCTCCGCCCGGATCGCCGGGACGAACGGCGAGACGACGATCCCGACGGGCGATCTCGGCACGAGCGGCGCCGGCCTAGCCCAGCTCGGCGCGCTGCGCGGCATGTCCGCCGTCGTGCTCTTCTCGACCGAGCCGGGCAATGTCGCGCTCAACGGCAAGCCGGGGGAGGGCAGCCCCTCCGCGCGCATCGCGGCGACGGAGCTGGCGCGCCGGCAATCGCTCAACGCCGCCTTCCTCACGGCCATGCACCATTTCCCGGTGCCATGAACGGGCCCGCCATGCGACCTTCCGGTCCCCGGATGCACCAAGGCTCCCGACGCGGCGCCGGGGGGCTTTTTGCGCCGGTCCGACCCCGTTCGCGACGGGCCGTGGCACAATCCGGACGTGGCGAGCATCCAGCCCGCGCCTTCACGGGAACGCCGCCCCGCCGGGCATTGATGGCCGCGCGATCGGGCGATAGGCTCGAATCATGACGATCATGGAGACGGAGACCGTCCGTCAGGCCGCGGGCGCAATGGGGGGCATTGCTGAAAACCGGGAAGCAGATGTGATGGAGAGCGGCCCGGCCCTGTCGCGCCGGGGCGCCTGCATCGCCGCGCTGGCGGCCTGCGCCGGGCTGGCGCTGCCGGGCGCGGGCGCGTTCGCCGCGCCCTCGCTCCAGGACGGTGCGATCGCCGAGACGGTGCGCAAGATGAAGCCCGGCGAATATCTCTGGGCGCCCGATGTCGCGCCGGACGGGCCGGTGCTCGTCATCGTCAGCCTCGATACCCAGCGCGCCTATGTCTATCGCAACGGCCTGCCGATCGGCATCTCCACCGTGTCGACCGGCAAGAGCGGGCATGAGACGCCGACCGGCATTTTCACCGTCCTCCAGAAGGCGGTCGACCATAAATCGAACCTCTATAATTCCGCGCCGATGCCCTTCATGCAGCGGCTGACGTGGGACGGCATCGCGATGCACGCGGGCAACCTGCCGGGCTATCCGGCCTCGCACGGCTGCATCCGCCTGCCCACCGAGTTCGCCAGGCTGCTCTACGGCGTCACCCGCCTCGGCCTCACCGTCGTCATCACCGACGAGGCGGACGTGCCGCGCGTCGCCCCGACGCCCGCGCTGTTCCTGAGCGCGCGGGGCAAGGACAGGGATGCGCCCGATCCGACGCCGGCGGGAGACAGGCTGTGGGCGCCAGAACGATCGCCGAGCGGCCCCATATCGATCGTCATCAGTGCTGCGGACCGGCGCCTCATCGTGCTGCGCAACGGCATCACGATCGGCTCGACGCCCGTTTCGATCAAGGGCGAGGTGACGGGGCCCGCCGCCTATACGCTGCGCGCCGTGGATGCGGGGGGCTTTCACTGGATGCGCCTCACGCTGCCCGGCCAGAAGCTGGAGGGCGATCCCGCCGTCTCGCCCGAGGAGCGCGACCGCCTGCGCCTGCCCGAGGATTTCCGCCGCGCGCTCGCCGCGATCCTGACGCCGGGGACGACGGTGGTGGTGACGCCCGACACGCTGCAAGGCGGCGGAACGGGCACGAAGCTGACGGTGATGACCGGAGACGAGGAAGAGGATTCCAGATGAATATCCGTCACAAGCGGCTGCGCCATGGCGGCGCCCATGACGGCCGGGGCGGCCACCCGCCGCATGCGCATTCCCTTCATGCGCCGCTTTCGCGACGACAGCTTCTGGGTGCCGCGGGAATGGCGGCCGGCGGGCTGGTCGCCGCCGGCATGGCCTCGCCGGTGCTGGCGGCGGTGCCTCTCCCCACCCCGCTTCCCCAGGCGGCCGCGGCGCAGGTCGGGCCGAGGCTGCTCGGCCGCGCGATGCGGGCGCTGGACGTCCATGCGCGCCGCTTCGCTGCCCGCAATGTCTTCGGCGTCGTCGATTTCACGGCCGGGTCGAGCACGCCGCGCTTCCACCTCGTCGATCTGGCGGGCGGGGCGGTGACGACGGTGCTGGTCGCCCACGGGCGCGGCTCCGATCCCGATCATAGCGGCTGGGTCGAGCGTTTCTCGAACCAGCCGGGCTCGCTCGCCTCCTCCGCCGGGGCCTATGTGACCGGCGACATCTATGACGGCAAGCACGGCCGCTCGCGGCGGCTGATCGGCCTCGATCCCGGCAACAACAATGCCGAGGCGCGCGCGCTCGTCATCCATGCGGCCTGGTATGTCGGGCCGGACATGGTGCGCGAGCATGGCAAGCTGGGGCGCAGCGAAGGCTGCTTCGCGGTGGCGGAAACGGATCTCGACAGGGTGCTGGCGCGGCTGCCGGCGGGGACGATGCTCTACGCCGACAAGGTCTGACGCCGGCGCGCCGCCTCCGTTCCCATCCCGCGGGGCGGATCAGTCCTGATGGCGCTGGCGCGGATGGCCGGTGGCGACGCCCCCCGAAAGCCGCGCGACCCAGGGATAACGCTCCGCCACCTCCGGCGTGTAGCCCAGGTTGAACACCGTCGGGCTTTTCCGGCTGCGCTCCTGCCGTTCGTAGAAGGTACCGAACAGCCGGTCCCAGAAATAGTTGGTGATCCCGAAATTGCCGGTCTCGTCATGGAAATGGTGCGCCATGTGGCGCGCCTTGATCGCCGCCAGGAAACGGTTGCGCGGCTTGTAGGCGAGATGCTGGATGCAGTGGCAGAATTCGTAGACGCAGGTGGTGACGAGCCCCGTCGCGAAGGCCGCCGCCGCGCCCCCGGTCCCGCCGATCAGATAGCCGAGCGGCGCGGTGGCGATCGCGATCGTCGGCAGCGTGGTGTGCAGCGCGCCGAACAGCACCTCCAGATGATTGGGGTCCTGGTGATGATCGTAATGGATGCGCTTCCACGTGCCGGCGAGCAGCGGGTGCTTCCACATCCATTTGCTGTGCAGCACCCAGCGGTGGAGCGCATACCAGACGAGCGGATAGACCAGCACCGCGATCAGGACCGAGGCGAGCGTCTGGACGACGGGCGCGGGCCGCCAGGCGTAGACGCCGACGGCGGCCACGGCCGAGCCGAGATAGCCGACGATCGCCGGATACTGGAAATAGGCGACGACCAGTTCCCTGAACGTCATCCGGTCCAGATGGTGCGACTGGCGCCAGAAGGCGCGGCGCGACTGCGTGCTCTTCACCGTTTGATCCTCATGAGCCTGGCCGTTCCCCACAAGGCGAACATCATATGGGAGCCAGCGGCCGATACCGCCAGAGCCCTGACGGCGCAATGCGGCGGATTTGGGACATATTGTGGCGGCTTGTGGCGTCGGCGCCGCAGGGAGGGCGCCGGGCGCCGGATCATTCCTCGGTGCGGATCAGCACGGCCTCGCCGATCAGCAGGAACAGGAAAGGGGGCGCCCAGGCGGCGAGCAGGGGCGGATAGACGCCCAGATTGCCCATCGCCAGCGTGAAATTGTCCGCCACGAAATAGGCGAAGCCCAGGAACATGCCGATCACCGCGCGGACGAAAAGGAAGCCGGACCGTGCGAGCCCGAACGCCGCGACGCCCGCCAGCAGCGGCATGAGGATCGCGGACAGCGGGCTCGATACCTTGTGCCACATTCCCGCTTCCAGCGATCCGGTCGGCCTGCCCGCCGCCTTCAGGTCAACGATCGCGGCGCGCAGCGATCCGAAGCTGCGCTCGTCGGCGTCGACGTTGGAAAGCGTGAAGCGATCGGGCGTCACGCCCCTGCCGATCACCATGTCGGGCATCGCCGACATGGTGCCGCTCGCCACGTCGAAGCGGGTGACGCCCTCCAGCCGCCAGCCGCCCTCCGCCTGCCGCGCCTCGCGGCCGCGGATGATGGCGAGGAGCGCCGTGCCCTCCCGGTCGTAATCGGTGACGCCGCTCAGCACGACATTGGCGCCGCGGCCGCTCGCCGTAACGGCGTGGATCAGGTCGTCCCCGTCGCGGACCCAGACATTGGAGACGACGCCGCGCGTATTCGGGATGGGGCCATATTGCACGTTCTGCCACGCATCGAGCGTGGCCGTGGCGCGCGTGACCACCCTGTCGTTGAACCAGAAGGAAAGGGCGGCGACCGCGATGCTGGCGACGATCAGCGGCGCCAGTATCTGGTGCGCGGAGACGCCCGCCGCCTTCATCGCGATGATCTCGCTGTTCTGGTTCAGCGTCGCGAGCGTGATGATCGCGCCCAGCAGCGCGGCGAACGGCAGGAAGCGCGATATGATCTGCGGCGCGCGCAGGCTGACATAGTGCCACAGCTCCGCATCGCCATTGCCGTGATAGGCCAGGATGTCGCCCGATTCGCCCAGGAGGTCGAGCGTCATCAGCACCAGCACCAGCCCCGCCAGCACCGAGAAGGTGGTGATGAGGAACTTGCGCGCCATGTACCAGGTGATCGTCCTGGACGCGAAAAATTCGACGTTGAGCTTCATGCCGCCTCCGTGCGGCGGCCAAAGGGCAGCCAGCGCCTGATCGCCTGGCTCGCCTTCGCCGCGCCGCGCTCCAGCGCCCCGATCGGCTGGCCGCCGGGGACGAAGGCGATGGTGCGGTACATCCACCACACCAGGGCCGCGAAGAACAGGAAGGGCACCCACAGCGCGATCACCGGATCGATCCGGCCGAGCCCTCCCATGCCTTCGGCATATTCGTTGATCTTGTGATAGGTCACGATCATCACGATCGACAGGAACACGCCGAGCGCAGAGGTCGATCGCTTGGGCGGTACCGCCAGCGCCAGCGCCAGCAGCGGCAGCAGGAACATCGTCGCCACCTCGACGAGGCGGAAGTGGAAATTGGCGCGCAGCTCGTTGCGCGTTTTTTCCGGCGTCGCCTTCAGGTGCGCCACGCGGACCAGCTCGGGCATGGTGAGCTCGCTGTTGCGGTCGCCGCGCCGGCGGAAGGCGCCTTCCTGGGGAAGGTCGATCGGCAGGTCGTGGCCGACGAAGCTCAGCACGCGCGGCGTCTTGAAGCCGGGCGCGTTGTGGACCAGCGTGCCGTTGGCAAGCCGCAGGATGATCGTGTTGGGATCGTCGGTCGCCATGAAGGTGCCGCGCTGGGCGACGACGGCCAGCGACTTGCCGTCGACATTCTCCGCCATCACGAAGATGCCGCGCAGGTCGCGGCCCGAATCGCGGCTCTGCTCGACCCGGAGCGTCATCTGGCGGCCCAGCTTGGTGAACTCGCCCACCTTGATCGACGCGCCGAGCGCGCCGGTCCGCAGCTCGAATCGCAGCCCTTCATAGGCGTAGCGCGAATAAGGCTGCACGAAGCCGACGATTGCCAGGTTGAGGGCGGCGAGCCCGGCGGCGAAGAGATAGGGCACGCGCAGCAGCCGGCCGTAGCTCAGGCCGACGGCGCGCAGCACGTCCAGCTCCGACGACAGGGCCAGCTTGCGGAAGGCGAGCAGGATGCCCAGCATCAGCCCGATCGGGATGCCCAGCGACATATATTCGGGCATCAGGTTCGCCAGCATCCGCCAGACGACGTTCACCGGCCCGCCTTCCTGCGCGACGAAATCGAACAGGCGCAACATTTTGTCGAGCGTCAGCAACATCGCCGCGACGATCAGCGTGCTGAGCAGCGGCACGATGATGAGACGGGCGAGATAGCGGTCCGTGAGGCTCAGGAATCTCAAAATATCGACGCCTCGTCACCATGTTCTGGCCGCATTCGCAGCCGATCTAGACCCCAGGGGGCGCCAGACGGCCATGCGCGCGCGTGTGCGGCCTATAGCTTCCCGGAGTCGAGAGGTCATGTCGAAACTGTTGCGTCCGTTCCTGCTGGCATCGCTTGCCCTGACCGCCCCGGCCACCGCCGTGCGCGCGGCCGATGCGGCGCAGCCGGGCGCGTGCGCCAGCGCGTCGGGCGCGGCGCTGATGGTCGAGGTGCGGGGATTCAAGCGGATCGGGGGCGACCTGCGCGTCCAGGTCTATGGCGGCGATCCCGCCCAGTTCGTGAAGGGCGGCAAGCGAATCGCGCGAATCGACCTGCCCGTCCGCGCCGATCCGATGGGGGTATGCGTCCCGCTGCCCGCGCCCGGCCGCTATGCCGTCGCGGTTCGCCATGACGTCAATGGCGACGGCAAGAGCAGCCTCGCCGACGGCGGCGGCTTCTCGCGCAATCCGCGCATCTCGCTGAGCGACACGCTCGCGCGGCGGATGCCACCTTATGAGGACGTGGCGGTGACGGTGGGGCCGTCGACGCAGACGATGGATGTCGTGATGCAATATATGCAGGGGCTGTCGATCGGCCCGCTGAAGTCGGCGGCGCGCTGAGCGATGGCCCGCGTCGCCCTCCTGTCGAATCCCCGTTCG
>Ga0180221_1001350_pt1 | contig 16740 bp, 23 predicted proteins | sample eDN5th37CKraftMG_FD_151339 | JGI IMG/M metagenome (GOLD analysis project Ga0180221, IMG submission 151339) | Enriched Miracle-Growth compost microbial communities from Emeryville, California, USA - eDNA 5th pass 37_C Kraft MG (version 2) (version 2) ...
TGGCCGCCAACTTCCTGGCCATGGTCCAGCTCGCCTCAATACGCCTGTGGTTGCGGGCTTATGAGTCTATGGCCTAGTCCTTCGACGCCCCCTTTCGCTATACTGTAGTCGGCATGCGGCCACACCCCGGTGCGGACATCGCCCGAGATAAAGTTGATGATGCGTCCGCCGGCACGTCGCTGCATCAACGGCAATGCAGCGCGCATCGCCCACCACGGCGCCCACAGTCCGATGGCCAGCTGCTCGCGCAACATCGCGTCGGTCTTCTCTTCGAGCAACACGTCCGCAGCAACCTTGACGGCGTTGTTGACGAGGATGTCGAGGCCGCCGAATTGCGCTTCGCAGGCGCGGACCGCGCCTTCCATTTGTTCGCTTTGGCTCACGTCGGTGAGCAGGAAATGCGCGGAGAGGCCTTGGCTACACAGTTCTGCCGCCGCTGCCTCTCCCGCCGCAGCATCGATTTCGGCGATCAGTACATCGGCTCCGAGACGCGCAAGCCGGGTGGCCACGCCATTGCCGATACCCTTTCCGCCCCCTGTCACCAGCGCCGTCTTGCCCGCCAGTTCACCTGCTTTCATGCAATCCTCGCGATATCTGTACTCTATGTTACAGATTTGCGATTGCCTATCACCGGCCAACAGCGGTGTCAAACCAGTTAACCGACTGATATATCGGGATTTCAAGTCACATCAGATGTGTCGATGACAGGTAGCACAATCTCTTATTACAAGAGCGACGGCGCAATCGTTATGCTTGTAGCGATCAGAATGCCTACCGAAGCCCCGCGCGTGCCATTACGGCCAACGCCGCTCGACCTTCGGAAGGACGAAAACGAGGAGAGAGTAATGCCGGCAATCACCCAGAAGTCGATGGCGGCGCCGTTGCTGAATTTCCAACGCATCGGCCACGGTACGATCGGCGTTATCGATCTCGCGAAGACGCGGCGTTTCTATGAGGAGGTGCTCGGGCTCGACGTACTCCAGACCAGCCCCATCTCCCTGATGGTGCGCAAGGGCACCGACCAGGTCTATGCCGTGGTCGAAGTGGGGGCCGAAAAGGAAGAAATGAAGCGGATCAACCACAACGGCCTCGATGTCGAGACTGTGGAAGAAGTTGACGCCGCTTATGAGACACTCTTGCGCGTCAAGGACGAATATGGCCTGCGCGAGGTTCGCAAGCCCGGCACGATGCACGGCGACTATTGCTTCTATTTCTGCGATCTCGACGGGAATTGGTGGGAAATCGTGAAAACGCGACCGGGTGGACACGCACTCGATTTCCAGGACCCCGAGCGTGATATGACGGGCCGCGGCGAGGAGTTTCTCCGCAAACGGGGCGTGCGCGCGCACATGCATGACCCGGAGTTTCGTGAACAGGTCAATCGTGGTGAGGCGTGAGCCATCATAGTCGCGCGCAGCGAGTGAAAATGACAACTGCCTCCGCTCCAGCAAGCCGTCGCCGGCCATGACGCACGAGTTCGGTCTTGACCTCGGTATTACCGGGGCGAAGGCATTGGTCTGTGGATCGAGCAGCGGGCTCGGGCTCGCATGCGCGATCTCGCTGGCACGCGCTGGCGCAGACGTCGTGATCAACGGTCGCGATGGACAGCGCCTGGATAAAGCCGCTCACATGGTGATGGATGCGACCGGCAGAGAGACCGGCCGAATCGTTGCCGACGTGATGACGGCTGAAGGGCGTGCGGCAATCGGCGATCGGCTGCGTGAGATCGATATTCTGGTCACTAATGCGCAAGGTCCGCCCGCAGGTGCGATCGAGGATTGGGACGAGGCGCACTGGCTGGCTGCGGTGCGCCAGAACATGATCGGCCCCATCCTGCTCATGCGGGACGCGCTTCCTGGCATGCGAAGCCGTGGCTGGGGCCGGATCATCAACATCACTTCGGGCGCGGTGAAGGCGCCGCTACCACTGCTGGGCCTTTCAAACGGCGCGCGCGCCGGGCTCACTGGCTTTGTCGCGGGGCTTGCCCGCGAAGTCGCCCGTGACGGTGTCACGATCAATAATCTCCTGCCCGGCAATTTCGCCACCGATCGCCTTAAATCCTATGTCGCGGCCCTCGCTGAACGGCAGGGCAAGCCGTTCGACCGGCTGTGGGAGGAGATGCAGCAGCAAAATCCGGCTGGCCGCTTCGGCGATCCCGCGGAATTCGGCGCCGTCTGCGCCTTCATCGCCAGCCGCAAGGCAGCCTACCTCAATGCGCAGAACATCCTGCTCGACGGCGGAGCCTATCCTGGCGTTTTCTGACATTCGCCTCCACAGTTTTCCGGATTCATTGCATGTCCATCACGCCCGATATTCTTGTCACCGCCCGCCGTATCGCCGAGGAACACCGTGTCCGCGCGCCGTTCCGTCCGCTCGGGAGTGCCGAACATGCTGGCGGCGAAGCCTTCGCTTATGCCGTTCAGGCCCGCTATGTCGAGATACTGCTCGCCGAGAACATCGGGGAGACGGTGGCTGGATACAAAATCGGCCTCACCACGCCCCGGATGCAGCAAATGTGCGGCATCGGCGAGCCAGTGACCGGCGCCATTCTCGCCACGCGCATTCATCCATCGGGCGCAGGGCTGGATCGCGCAAACTTCGTGCGGCTGGGCATCGAGTGCGAAATCGCCGTCCGGATCGCGACGACACCCGATCCCGCCGAAGCTGAAGCCGGACCAGTCGATCTGATACGCAGTCATGTCGATTGCATCGCCGCCGCCTTCGAGATCATTGAAGATCGTGGCGCTGATTATCGAACGCTCGATGCCTTTTCGCTGATCGCGGATAACAGCTGGAACGCAGGCATTATTTTAGGCACCCCGGTCTCAATCAGCAATTTTGTGTCTCTGCAAGGGCTTGAAGGCGTGCTGCGCGTTGATGGCGTCGAGGCCGCGCGCGGATCGAGCAACGACGTGCTCGGTGATCCGGGCAATGCGCTGGCGTGGCTCGTGCGCCACCTTGCCGCGCGCGGCAAATGCCTGAACCCCGGCGACTGGGTAATGACCGGTAGCATCGTGCCGACCCAGTTTGTCGCAGCCGGCCGGCATGTTTTCACGGTTGATGGCCTGCCGCCGGTCGCGATCGACATCCACTAAGGCGTGCGATCGCTATCGCGGGCAACGGTGTTTGCCGGATGCAACCGATCGTACAACTCGGCGGCCAGGAAGGTCGCGTTGGTCAGCCGTTCGGCGATGCGCCAGCCATCGGGTCCGTTTTCGAACTGATCCTCGAAATCGAGGATCAGCGCATTTCCAGGGCGATACACGAAAGGCGGCTCCCCGCGCTCGAACGTGTAGTGGGAAACATTGTAGAACGTCGCGCGCGCGCTTTCGGGTGTTACTTCGCTGAAGTGGAAGCCGGTGGTGACGTGCCGGGTGAACTGGTTCCCCGGGCGCGTCTCGAGCGCCGCGACGATCGCGGCGCGTCCCTCGAGCCGGACACCGTGGCGCACCCATACACCGTCTTCGGTAAACAATGCCGCCAGCTCGGCATAGCGCCGTTGGTCTATCAGATAGCAAAAGTCCTGCGTCAGCCGGACGCACGCCCATTCGGCATGCATTCGTTCGATTTCGTCCATCCTCGCCTCCGTCCAGCTTTGGCGGATTGTCCCGCCGCATGGATTTCGGTGCTTTTGTGGACCGGGCCGGACGGCATGGCGATCTCGCTTTTGCTTATCGGCGCTATCGGCGAAACCAATTGCGCGGTGGGGTGGGTACAGTCTGGTGGTGGTCCAGGCGGAGTTCCGGGGGGCGTTATTCCCGGCCCAGAATACGCCGCATCGCCGATGCCAGTTCTGCCTGCGCATCTTCCGGGAGTTCAGCCGACCTGAAGGCGACATGTCCGTCCGGGCGAACCAACAAAGCGCCGTTCTCCTCCAGTTCGCAGGTGGCGAGCCAGTGCTGCACGGCATTGTCCGCCGCATCGGCTCGCTGCGCGCGGATGGCGATACCCAGATCGCGCGCAACCTGCGCGGCGGCGGCGCACCATCTGATGCCTCCAGGCCCGGTCAGCAGCAGAAAACCGCCCATCGGGATCAGGTCGTGGGTCGAAATCGCCTGTTGCCCGCGCCGCGACCACCAACAGTGCGGCAGCCGGCTGCCCGGTCGCGCCGATGGTGTGTAGCGCACACTAGTCGGATCGCGCAGCGGCGCGGCGCTCCCATCCGGCACCAGCGCACCGGTTTCATAGGCGAACCCGAGGTCCAGATCATGGGCGCCGGTCTCACCTTTCGTCAGCGCAAAGACATGGTCCAGGCGCGCGCGGCGCGCGCGCCCATCCGCCGTATCGCCGAGCAGTGCCGCAAGCTGCGCCCGATTATATGCTGGCGGCATTTCCGGTGCCACCCCCAGCGCGGCGGAGAGGATCGGAAAGTTCGACATCATGAGTGTGGCGTGCTGTGCATTGCGCGCCACCACAGGCCGGCGCTCGACCTCATAGCTTTCGAGCAGGCGTTCCGTTGCGACACCCGACAGGACGCTGGCCAGTTTCCAGCAGATATTATGTGCATCCTGAATGCCGGAATTGAGTCCCAAGCCTGATGCAGGCGGGTGCTTGTGAACGGCGTCGCCGATCTGGATCACCCTGCCATCGACAAAGCGATTGGCGATCATCGCTTCCTGGAACCATTGACTGTAGCCATGCACCGTGATTGGCACAGCGACCTGGAGAAATGCGCCGATCCGCCGCGCGAGGCTTTCGGCATCCAGCGTGATCGCTTCGTCTGGGCCGAACGCCAGTCCCATTCCCCAGGTTTCGCTGTGGCGGCCCCAGCGACGCGGACCATAAGCGACAAGATAGGAGAAAAGCTGGTCGCCCGCCTTGATCCCGTTCGGATTGACGATGCAGTGCATCGCCGCCGTATCTTCTGTGATATAATCCGACAGGTCCGCCGAAAAATACACCGACACGCGCGTTTTGACTCGCGTGTCGGCGATCATCTTCACGCCAATTGCGGGGCCGATGGTCTTTCCGGCGTCGGCGGCGAGGAGATAGCGAGCGCGCACCATGATATCCTCTTCCGCCTGCAGGTCGCGGATTCGTGCCGTGACCCCCAACTTATCCTGGGTGAAGTCGAGCAACGCGTGGCTGAACAGGATCGCGGCGGGGTTGCGGGCCTCGGCGATGCCGCGCAGGACCGGCTCGAGATGGATCTGCGCCAGATGCGCCGGCGGCGTTACGCCGTGCAGGTCATAGATCGCTGCGAAGGCTCCGCCACCCATGGCATCGATCGCCTTCAGCACTTTGCGGTCGAGCGCCTCCTCTCCACCCAGCGGCGTGCGCCACAGGATTTGGCCAATTGTCTCGCGCGGGGCGGCATTGGCGTAAACCGCATCGGCCATGCCGTGGTGGCGCAGCACTTCCATCGTGCGCTGATTCAGATAATGTGCCTTGGGCAGATGCGACGTGCCCGGATGGCGTTCGACCAACACTGCATCGACGCCGAGATCGGCAAGAAAGCTCGCGGCGCACAATCCCGATCCGCCGCCGCCAATGATCAATACCGATGTTTCGATCGTGCGCATTGTCCGCATTCCCCGCACATCGCTAAAGCGTTGCGGCCAGACGTTCCAGCTGGCGGCGCGCCTCGGCCAGCGACGCTGTCCGCTGGGCAGGATAGGCCAGCGCCTCGGCGAGCACGACATGCTGGTCGATGATCCCAAAGTGATTGAGGATCGCCTTGATCACCGGCAATTGCAGGTCGTGCTCCGAGGCCGGTCCATCGAAACGCGATCCACGCGAACAGATGAGGATGGCGGCCCTCCCGCCCATCAACCCGCGCGCACCGCTCTCGCCCGTGGTGAAGGTGATACCCCGTCGATTGATATATTCGAACCACGCCTTGAGTGTGGACGAGATTGTCAGCGTGTACATCGGTGACGCGATCACGATCACTTCGGCTGCAAGCATCTCGGCGCACAGCGTGTCTGACAACAGGATCGCATCACGCTCATTGGCGTTACGCTTGTCTTCAGGCCGTTGCAAACCGCTCATCAGGGCCAGGGTATAGTGGGGAAAGCTGCCGTCGAGCGCACGCTCGGTGATGGTCGCTTCGGGATGAAGGGCGGCCCATTGCCGGGCGAAGTGACGTGCCAGCGCGCGCGAATCTGATTCCGCGCCCGAGGCGCTGGAACTGACGACCAGAACATTGCGCATGATGACTATCCCTTAGCGAGCGCACGCTGGAGCGGCTCGCGAGCGAGCAACCGATCAAGATAGGCCACGGTGCATGGCCCGAAATCTGCTTCAAGGCCGAAGAAGGAGGCGCTGAGCCAGACCGTATAACCGACTGAGATATCGGCCAGGGTGAACTGATCTGACGCCACGTAGTCGCTGGTCTCCAGCCGTCGTTCGAGCGCGGTCAGGCGATGCGTAAACGCGACGTGGGCATCCGCTACGGCCTGCGGAATTCGCCGCTCCTCCGGCTGGCGCGGCCCGTAGCGCATGATGTTGACCAGAGGGATGCCCAGCGTAGCGTCGCCAAATAGCAACCACTGGAAATAAGCGCGATAATCAGCGTCGCCCGGATCGCGGACCAGCATCGCCCCGCCGTGACGTCGCGCGATATGATCGCAGATCGACAAGGACTCGACCAGAGTTTCGCCGTCATCGACAACTGTCGGGAACAATCCGGCCGGATTGAGTGCCAGATATTCAGGGCTGCGCTCACGGATCGGCACGGCGAGGTGCGTGACGCGATAGGGAGCACCGATCTCTTCGAGAAGCCAAAGAACGCGGATTGAGCGACCTGGGGCAATGTGAAAGACTTCGATCATAAAAGCCGATTGCCCCAAAACTGGTTCTACCCTGTCCGGGCTGACTAGCCCCGTCCGGTAGCGTGGCAGAAATAACTAATGCTGATGGTGACCATGTCCTGCGGCCATAATCGGGCGAGCCGATGTGACCCATCTTGGAATCCGACTGCTGCCACGGACGCTCTTCGCCTAGTCTCCCCGTGAACAAGGATCGCCGCATATGGCGACAGGCGGAGGAGGGGTGCTATGAAAATCATTCAAGGGGTTCTGCTGGCGACGACGGCGATTGGCATTTGCGCATTTGCCGGCCCTGCTTCGGCGCAGGATGCCAGCGGCACTGACCCCGACCAAAATGGTCGAGCGACCAAGTCAACCCAGCAACGAGCGTATGACGCCGAGGGCGAAATCATTGTGACGGCGCGCCGTCACAATGAGCGTGCGCAGGATGTACCGGTCGCCGTAACGGTGGCGACACCCGAAATGCTGCGCAATCAGAACATCACGCAGGTCTCGGACCTGCAGCGGATCGCTCCCAGTCTTACCGTCACAAATTCGATGCGCGGCGCTGGCTATCCCGCCTATTCGATCCGCGGACAACGTTCGGTCTACACGCCCAACCCGCTGACCGATCCGCCGATCGGGCTTTATTTCGCCGACGTGACGCTTGGCACGGGCATCGCCAGCAACAATTCGCTGTTCGACCTTGCGTCGGTGCAGGTGCTGCGCGGGCCGCAGGGCACGCTATTCGGCCGCAATACGACCGGCGGCGCCGTGCTGTTTTCGCCGGCCCCGCCGACCGATGATTTCGAAGGCTATGTCCAGCTGAGCGGTGGCGATTACGGTTATGTGGACGGCGAGGCAGTGCTCAACATGCCGCTCGGAGAGAATGCCGCCATTCGCGTCGGTGGGAAGATAACGCGCCGCAACGGTTATACCCACAACGAGCTGACGGGCCAGGATACTGACAATCGCGATGGCGATGGCGCCCGCGTCTCGCTGCGGCTCTCACCTACGACGAATTTCGAATCGACCTTCATCGGCACTTATGCGCGCGACTCCTCAACCCATGCCTATCGTCTCGACCAGATTTCGCGCGCAGGTTATATCAGCTCGCTGACGGGCTCGGCCGGTCCGACACTGGGGCGTCAACTGGGCAACGCCGGTGCCGACATGGCTTTCGCCGAACTGGCGCTGACTCAGGGTCTCGATGGCTACTCGTATCGCAGCCCGCGCAATGCTGAAAACTATGGCCGCAACCTGTCGATCCAGAACAACAGCACGCTCAAGCTGGGCACGATCACGTTACGGAACATCATCGCCTATCGGGACGCGACTGCGCGCGTTCGCCAGGACTGGGACGGATCAGCGGTCGAGATATTTGCTTATGACGGCGGCTCGACCAGGAGCAAGATCTTTACTGAAGAGTTCCAGGTTCTCGCGGATGTCGGAAAGGCCAAATTTGTAGCCGGCGCTTATTATTACCATTCAAGCGATCACGACATCAGCCAGACGAACATCTACGGGCAGTTCGCGGCGATGGTCCCACAGGTGTTCCCAATCCTTTCCTACACCGATTATGATTCGACCTCGCAGAGCGTCGCCCTGTTCGGCCATGCGGAGGTCGATCTTTCGTCCATTCTCCCTGGACTCTCTCTCGCTGGGGGCTTTCGCTATACTTGGGATTCGCGCAGCGTCGATTGGTTCAACCTGTCCGGCAGAGGGACGCCGCCAGCATTCACCTGCCAGATTTCCGGCGTGCCGGTGCCCAATACCTCGCGCCAGCAGATATGTGGCGCATCCGAGGATGTGTCGTTTGACAGGCCTACATGGGACGTCAATTTGTCCTATCATGTGACGCCGGACGTGATGGTTTATGCCGCGCATCGGCATGGATATCGCTCGGGTGGTTTCAATGCCCAGCGCCAGCCCGGCGGCGGCGTCAGTTCGTTCGGTCCGGAAAGCGTCAATGATATTGAAATCGGCCTGAAATCCGAATTTCGTGCGGGCGGTATCCGTGGTCGCTTCAACGTCTCCGGCTATGAAGCCTGGTATGACGATATCCAGCGCGCCGTCGGTCGCGTGCTGCCCAACGGAGAGATATCGAACCGGACCGAAAATGCCGCGAGCGCCACGATCAAGGGTATCGAGGCCGAGCTGGCCCTCCAGCTTTCCGATCGTCTGACGCTCAACGCGGGCTATTCCTACATCGATGCCGGATACGGCAAGTGGATCGATCAATATCCGGCCGGGAATATCGCTGGGCAGCCGGCGCTGAGTGTCGACATCTCAGACAGCAGGTTTGCCTTTGTTCCAAAGCATCAGTTCAACGCCTCTTTGTCATACGATCTACCTATTTCTCATTCTGCAGGGAAACTTACTATAATCGGCAGCGTGTCTGGAATAAGTAACTTTCAAACCCAAGAGATAAATACAAGTAATTGTGGACCGGGTGGCGCATATGGACCGTGCTTGCTTCACGCTGGACAATTGCCGGGATACACGACTGGAAACATTCGTTTGGATTGGCGAAATTTCATGGGTCGCGGCTTTGATGTCGCCGCATTTGTGACGAATGTGACAGATAAATATTACAAAACTGACGCAATTGGCGCGCTGCATCTGGGCTATCAATCCGTAGGTATTGGCGCGCCGCGGATGTTCGGTGGCGAAATTCGTATTCCCTTCGGGGCCGAAGCATATTGACCTCGAAGGATTGGCGTGAGGAAGGAAGTCGATAGTGGATCTAGCCCAGCATTCAATTCTCCTGGACCGCATTTTGGCACTATCGCCGGAAATTGCGGCCCGGAGCGAGGAGGCGGAGCGCAATCGCGCCGTGCCGCCCGATCTAGTGGGCAGATTGCGGGAAGCAGGTTTGTTTCGCCTGATGGTGCCGAAATCACTTGGGGGAGAAGAGCTGTCGCTTCTTCAAGCGGTCCGCGTGATCGAGGCGCTGGCAAGGGCGGATGGTTCTGCCGGCTGGAACGCCATGGTGATCTTCGGCTATAATGTCGCGGTCGGGCGCTTCCCGCGGGAAGCGTTCGAAAGGGTCTTCGCGAATGGGCCGGATGTGGTCATGCGTGGGGCGCTCGCGCCGCTCGGCAAAGCCCGAGCTACCGAAGGGGGCTATCTGATCGCAGGCCAGTGGCCATTCGCCAGCGGTAGTTACGATCCCGAATGGATTGTGGCATCCGGCCGCGTCTACGAGAACGGCTTACCCAGCTCGCTACCGAGCGGCGAACCAAAGATGGTGATGGCGCTGCTGCCTGCCGAAGCGGCCCGCTTCCTCGATACGTGGGACACGGTCGGACTGTGCGGATCGACAAGCCACGACTTCGTGGTTGAGGAGACGCTCGTGCGGGAAGGCTATATAGGCAATCTATTCGATCCGTCCGCGCCTTCGCAATATGATACGCCGTTGCTGCGGCTCCCCTTCCGCGCGCTTACCGGCCCAACGCATTCCGCCGTGGTCGTCGGCATCGCACAGGGTGCGCTCGACGACATCATCGAGCTGTCGCGTACTAAACGCGGCGCATTCAATCCTGGATTGCTGCTGGCGGAGGATCCGGTGTTCAGACATCGCATCGGCCAGTTGTCGAGCCGCCTGGCCACGGTCCGTGGCACACTCGACCGGATGGTGCTGCAGATCGAGCAGCGCGCCGCGAGCAGCGCCGCGACGTCGCTATTCGACAGTGCCGAGGCCAGCGCGCTCGTCAGCTTTGCCCATTCTGAATGTGTCGCGATCGTCGACGAGATATTCGCACTTGGAGGCAGCGCAGCGATTTATCGTTCGTCGCCGATCCAGCGCCGCTGGCGCGATGTGCGCTGCGCCACGCAGCATGTCGGCGCCAGCCCTGCCAACTATGGCAAGCTGGGTGGACTGCTCGTTGCCGAGCCGGAAGCGCGGGAATCGAGCACCGCTGCGGCTTAGCTGATTGGGGCCAAGGGCGAGATCTGCGACATTGGCCATTGGCCGCCGCACGAATGGCTCAGCCAGTAAGAGGTGCACGAATGCCGAATGTCACATTTGTCCTGCCGGACGGCGAACGGAAGACCATAGCCGGCGACCCTGGTTTCACGGTAATGGGCGTAGCACTGCGCCATGAAATTGCGGGAATAGAGGCGGAATGCGGCGGATGCCTTTCCTGTGCGACTTGCCACGTCGTGGTCGATGACGCCTGGTTGGGCAAACTGCCGCCGATCGGTGAGATCGAGGACGAGATGCTCGAAATGGTTCCGGATCGGCAACCCGCCTCAAGACTGTCATGCCAGATCAAATTATCCGACGCATTGGACGGAATCATTGTCCATGTCCCCGAATCCCAGATTATTGCGTGAAGAACAAGTGTATGCGGAAAAGAGGATAAGAGGATGCGTCTATTATGTTTCGATTCCGGTAGCGGGTCACGGTTGGGCGTTCGGATCGGCGATGAAATTGTCGATTTGAGTGTGGCGGCGCCCGCATTGCCGCGCAATATGATCGCGTTGCTCGAAGCTGGCCCTGATGCGCTGGCCGCTGCCCGGCAGGCGGCGGAAGCGGCGACAGCGCGCGTGCCTCTCGCGGTTATCCGACATCGCCAGCCGATCGAGGCGCCCGACAAGAATATCGGCCTTGGCACCAATTATCTGCGGCACAATCGTGAGATGAACCCAGATTTTAAGGAGCCCCAATTCCCCGGCATGTTCATGCGCGTGCCCAGTTCCACCGTCGCGCACAACGAGCCGATCGTGCGGCCGCGCATTTCGGATACGCTGGATTACGAGGGTGAACTCGCGTTCGTGATTGGACGGCGCGGTCGGCACATTCCCGTCGAATATGCGCTTGATCACGTCGCAGGTTACATGTGCCACAATGACGGCAGCGTGCGCGAATATAACAAGGTCCATCTCGCGATCACCGCCGGCAAGAATTTCGATCGTACGGGTGCGTTCGGGCCGGAATTGGTGACGCCAGACGAACTGCCCGAAGGTGCGCGTGGTCTACGCCTTGTCACGCGGGTCAATGGCGAGGTGCGCCAGGATGAGAATACCGCGGAGATGCATTGGGGCGTGGCGCAGCTGATCCATATGATGTCGCGCATGATGGAACTGAAACCCGGTGACATATTGACGACCGGAACGCCCGCCGGCGTAGGAGCAGGGTTCAAACCGCCGCGTTTCCTGAAGCCGGGCGATCATGTCGATGTCGAGATCGAAGGCATCGGTACACTGAGCAATCCCGTGATCGAGGAAGCCGATGCCGAGGCCACGCGATGAATAGCGAGGAGATAGCAGATGAGCTGCACAAGGTTGCGTTCACGGCGCCCCGTGCCGCCGCTGCGCCCGCGACGCAGCATATGGCGTCTCGCTGGCCTTTCTCGAACGACGGCTTGTCGATGGCGAACGGCTGATCGGCAAGAAGATCGGCGTGACATCATCTGCCGTGCAGCAGATGCTCGGCGTTGGCCAGCCCGACTTCGGTTTCCTCACCGATGCGATGAAAGTCCCCGACGGCGAGACAATACGCATCGCCGATTCATTGATTCAGCCGCGCGCGGAGGCCGATGCGCACGCGTACAATGCTGTTCAGGCGTGGCGGCGCGCGGAACGGCGCTTCCTATCGGTGAGGTTGCTCTCGGCCGGCGGCGTGGCGTCACAAGGTCCATCAAGCGGCTGCTGTCGCGAAAACCAAGGTGAGCGGCGGGTTCGTACCGGAATCGGCGTCGGCGGAAGCGACGCGACGGGTTGGGTGATTGGCGAACCAGATGCGGGAGGTCCGTCACGCGGTCTCTATATCCGTCTGCGGAAAGTCGTCGCCCTTGTAGAGAAGCGGCATGCGGGCGTGGCGTGCGCAGGCATAGGCAAAGCAGTCCCCGAAATTGAGTGCCGCCGGGTGCCTGGATTTGCCGAAACGGTCATAGGCCTCGATCGCAAGCCGGTGGGTGTCGGGTGCGACGGCCACGATAGTAATTTCGGCGAGAGCGAGGAACTCCTCAACGGCGCTGCGAGCTTCGCCGACCGGCAAGCCGAGAATGCGCGCGACGGCGATGGTGGTCTCCCAGAGGGCAAGCGGCGACGTGATCCGGTCACGGGCGTTTTGCAGCCGCGCAAGCAGCTCCCGAGCGTCGCTCTCGTCCGTGAGGATCGCGGTCAGCGCCGAGGCATCGACGAACATCAAGCGTCGCCGTAGAGGCTGTCGATGAAGTCCTTGTCTGCTGGCGCTGCTTTCGCCGGATTACCACGGGCGTGCAACGCGCGGACAAACGCCATGCCACGGTCGACGAGGGACGGTGCCCCTTCCTCCCGTTGGAGTTCGTGTGCGAGCGCGCGACGCACGGCTTCGGCCTTGCTGACGCGCTGGATCTTGGCCAGCCGTCCGGCGAGGCGATCAACTTCTGCGTCCTTTACGTAGAGCGCCATTGAATATCCTTTCGCGATATTGGATATATCAGCTTCATATCCCGCCGGCAAGGTTTCGGACTTGAGCACGCGCGCGATATGGCCCGCATAGAGGCCGACAGCGGCCCAATAGGCAGCCATGGGCGGATTGTGGGCGTCCCAGTTCTGGCACTGCGTTGAAGGTCGAGTAGCGGATCGCGCAAGCCCGCGCGAATTCCGTCCGGCCTCCTCCTCGCCCATATTCTGGTCGCGCTGACTAGTAGGATATGGCTATGGGCAAGCGCGCAAATACCAAGGAGCCGGCACCACCCTCGCGACGGCGATGGCCGCTGCAGGATGCCAAGGCGCGATTCAGCGATGTCGTCCGGCTCGCGCGTGAGAGCGGCCCGCAGCGGATCACCTTGCATGGGCAGGATGCGGTCGTGATCGTTGCGGCGGAAACCTGGGACAAGGAGCGCGCCCATCGCAGTGGCCGGCGCCTCGTCGATGCGCTTGCCGGCTCGCCGCTTGCGGGGATCGACTTCGACCGGCCGGCAGTGGACGGACCGGTGCGAGCCGTCGATCTGTGAACGGATTCCTGCTCAATACCAACATCCTGGCGGAACTGCGCAAGCCCCGGCCCGATGCCAATGTCGTGCGGTTCGTGGCGGCGCAAACCGAGGATGGCCTGTTTGTCTCCGATGTGACGTTCGCGGAGATCAGGTTCAGAATCGAACAACTGGCAGACGCCTGACCGGCGGGCGCAGATCGCGACGTGGCTCGATCACGAGCTGCGTCCCTTGTTCGAGGGCCGGACGCTGGCGATCGATGAGGACGTGCTGCTGCGGTGGCGTCCCCTGCTCGAAGCGGGGCGAAAGCGCGGCCATGTCTTCGGCCAGCTCGATCTTCTGATCGCCGCCTACGGCCTGGAGAACGGGTTGATCGTGGTCAGCCGCGACACCACGCATTTCGTGGCGGCGAGCGCGCCCGTGCTCAATCCGTGGGAGGGATATTCACCGCCGCCAATGGCGCGCCGATCGGTGTGGGCGATCTGGATCATCAGGGCCTGCTGGCCCGCCTCCTGTCGCATCGGGGCGAACCGTGACGGGGTTGCCGCAGCAATCGCCAGGAGCTTCACGAGACGCGCAGGTTTGATGCGGAGTGATCTCGATCATCTGTCGCCCGATCGGCGCCGAAGCTGCAGAAGCGGACGTCTATTCGGTCTCCTTGCGCCCGAGCACGACGTGCGTCGCAAGGTCTGTCGCCGCAGATTCCATCACGCGGTAGCCCAGGTTAGGGAGATCCAGGCCCTCGAACATCGCCTCACCTTGTCCGAGCAGGACAGGCGAAAGCGCAATGTGCAGTTCATCGATCAGGCCAGCCTCCAGATATTGGCGAACAGTCGAGACGCCACCTCCGATCTTGACGTCACGTGCTCCGGCAGCCGCGCGTGCATGCTCGAGCGCGGCGTGAATCCCGTCCGTGACGAAATGGAATGTGGTGCCACCCTCCATTACGATCGGCTCGCGGGCATGGTGCGTCAGGACGAACGTCGGCGCATGATAGGGAGGATTGTCTCCCCACCAGCCCTTCCAGCCGTCGTCCGGCCATTCCCCGCGTGAGGGGCTGAACATGTTCCGGCCAAGAATGAAGGCACCGAAGCCGTCCATCGAGCGGTGGGCAAAAGTCTCGTCCACGCCTTCCGAGCCACCGCTCTGGCCGGTCATGGTCTTGAACATCTTCGTCCCGAAGAGCCAGCTGTGGAGTTCCGTCCCGCGCTTTCCCAGAGGATTCTGAAGACTCTGTTCCGGCCCCGCTCCGAACCCGTCCAGAGACACCGAAAACCCTGCACCTCTGACACGTCCCACCCTTATCTCCTCGACTGCTTCCAATATGCTGCCTTACTGCACTGATATCTGCAATCAGGAAGCACGAGCGCGACATTGAAGGGCGAGTTTTGGCCGACACCGGCCATCGTGTGACTCTCGGCTTGCAAACGCATAGTCCAAAATAAATCGTCGCGCGCCCGGCATAAAAGCGAACCGTCCCACGTCGCTACTTCCACCCGAAATTCGGCTGCGGAGGTAAGCCATGGATGAACGGGTAACGTCTGCGCTCGAACTGCTGGAACGCGCGCTGCGTCTGTTGGACGACGCACAGGAATATGAGGCGGCGACCGAGTTGCAGCGGCTCATCGATCGCCTGCGAAGCTCGGAGACTGCGAAGGCCTAGCCTGAGCACCACGAGGCCTTTTCATTCGCAGGCCGGGCCGTCGCTCAGCCCTGTGGCTTCGCATCGGCCTCGCGCTTCTTGCCGAACACCGGGAATTTGCTCGCTTCGCCATAGCCGGTGTCGTCCGTCATGTTCTTCAGGGACTCCATGTCTGCTTCGGAAATCGTGAAATCCACGGCGGCATTGTCGCGCATATGCGCCGCATTGACGGTCTTCGGCAGCGGAAGCAGATCAAGCTGGAGGCAATAGCGAATGCAGAGCTGCGCCACGCTGACGTCATACTTTTTGGACAGGGTGCTGAGACGTGCATCGTTCGGCACCGCACCATGGGCTACCGGGGAGTAAGCTTCGACCAGAATGCCCCTGGACCGCGCATAGTCGATCAGGTCGAATGGCGTATTGCCGACATGAGCCAGGACTTGATTGACGACCGGTTCCACGCTGCCGTTGTCTAGCAGATTATCCAGGTCAGCGCGCTCGAAATTGGAGACGCCGATGGCGCGGAGCTTGCCTGCCTGGTACGCCTCTTCGAGCGCCCGCCATGCCTCGAGATTGCCTTCTAAGTAGCGCCCGGCGTCTCTGAATTCCGCCCATGGCTGCGGGCTGTGGATCAGCATCAAATCGATGTGGTCCAGCCCGAGTGCCTGCAACGACGCATCGATGCGATCCCTGGCGTCTGCGTAGCTCTTGGACTCAGCGGCGAGCTTAGTGGTCAGGAAAATCTGATCGCGGGAAACGCCGCTGGCGCGCAAACCTTCGCCAACGCCGCGTTCGTTCTCATATGCCTGGGCGTGTCGAAATGGCGATAGCCGATCGCGGCCGCGTCCCGCACCACCCGCGCGGCCTCGTCGGGGATCATCCACGTGCCAAACCCCAGCTTCGGAATATTTACGCCGTTGCCGAGCGTGAACGTCTCTTCCAATATCATTTGCGTCACCTTTCAATCTGCGGACCTCGGACCCGGACCGTATCCAGGCTCTTTTTCCAAGCTTGTCCCATTGACCCCGGACGTCGTTCACATTCCGGACTATGGGCAACGACCGGCAACGGAATATAGTCCTCCGCCGGAACCACGATTAGGCCCTTGTGAGCAAGGCAGCGATGAGCAGCACTCAACAATAAGGCAGGCCGTGTCCGCGCGGCGCAGGCTGTTGCAATTCGCTGGGACTGGTATCATCATCACTCCCGCAGCTCGGATATTCGCTGGCAACCGGCGCTGTGGAGCGGTCCAGCCAGGCACACACGCCAGTCGGTAAGCGACGGGCGGCCGTTCCGGACCAGGGCGCTTTGCCCAACGGCGGCATCCCTGTATCCGTCCGGCGGGTCACGCCTTGCCGGTGAGACGAAGGAGCGGTCCTAAGAGCGCTCGTATGAGTGCTCATAGGAGCGGTTCATGGGTTAG
>Ga0180221_1001351_pt1 | contig 16732 bp, 12 predicted proteins | sample eDN5th37CKraftMG_FD_151339 | JGI IMG/M metagenome (GOLD analysis project Ga0180221, IMG submission 151339) | Enriched Miracle-Growth compost microbial communities from Emeryville, California, USA - eDNA 5th pass 37_C Kraft MG (version 2) (version 2) ...
AGAGCCCACGAACGGATGTAGGTCATCGTGACCTTGGGGTGCGGGTACGGGGCCATCTCGTCGAAGAAGACGAGCGAGTCGTCGCGCTTCCAGGTGAGGGTGACCCACTTCCAGCCGGCCTTCTTCGCGGCCGTCCTCACGGCCATGATCTTGTTCTCGACCTGGACGTGGAACGTGCCGCAGGTCCGGCAGGTGCGGACCTGGAGCCGGATGCCGTGTGTGCCCCGCTCGTGGCGGAGGACAGCACTCCACCTGTCCGGGCACCGGGTCGCGGGCACACAGCTCTTGAGCGCGACCACGGTGACACCGCCGATGCTCGCGCGATGGTCAGCCTGGAGGGCCCTCGAGGACGCGGGCGCCGCGACATTGATGCATCGTGACGAGGACCAGGCACTCACGTTGCCTGCGGTGTCGCGGGCGCGCACTCGGTAGCAGAGCTCCCGGCCGGTCAGGACGGTGTGCGAGTACGAACGGGTCGTCGTCGCCGACCGGACCGTCTTCCAGGGGCTCAGGGACCCGGTCGCGGTGGCGGTGGCCATCACGACGTCGAAGCGCAGCGCGTGGTCGTCGCTGCCAGCGAACCGGATGCTCGCGGTGACCTTTCCCGACTTCGGGACCCCGTACCACCGCGGCGGCCCGACGACCTTCGTGAGCTTCGGCCTGGTGCCGTCTGCGAAGGTGCAGCGCGAGGACGACCAGTCGCTGACATTGGCCTCCGGGCCGACGAAGTCGTCGCGCGCACGGACGGCGAAGCACACACGCTGCCCGGTACCGAGCGTGACCTTCTGGCTCGTCCTCGTCGTGGCCTGCCAGGACGTCGGGTACACCCAGGAGCCGTACGTCGTCGAGCCCTTCGGCGCCGTCTTGTAGCGCACGTCGAAGCTCTCGAGGTCCACGGCCGTCGAGCCGTACGTCACCGTGGCGACGGCCTTGCCCTCCGTCACCTTCACGGCGCTCTTCGGTCCCGTGACCTTCACGGTGGGCGGGGTGCCGTCGACCGTCGTGCACGCCGTCGCCCACGGGGTGGCGTTGCCGGCCGGGTCGACCTCGCGGACGCGGAAGCAGGTGGTGGCGCCACGGGGAGTCTCGACCTGGGCGGAGAACTCGTCGCGATCCCGCTCGATGGCTCGCCAGTCGTAGGTCTGCCACGGGCCGTACGCGCTCGTGGCGGACGGCCGCTGGCGGTACTGCATCGTCGCGACCGGCGCGCCCGACGACCGGAACGGCGCCTCGGCCCGGTCGAGGGTGCCGAAGGCGGTCGCGGTGACCTTCGTCCAGCGGACGAGCGGATCGGTCACGAGGGTCGGGGTCGCCGGGGCCAGCCGGTCCACGAGCGCGGTCGCCGCCGGGGAGGTCCACCGCAGGTCGGCGATCCGCGCCCGCCCGTCCGTGCCGACGAACGCGAGGCTCGTGCCGGCATCGTCGACGTCCGGGGTGACGAGCCTCCCGGCGCCGTACGTCTGCGTCCGCCGCTCCCCGGTGAGCTCGCGGACGGTGAGCGTGCCCGCGCTGCCCGACACAGCCGTCAGCCCCGCAACGGCGCCAGCGGCGATCGCGGGATTCCTGAACCCGGCGGGGAGGTCGACGTCGGTGTAGACGCCGGCCAAGTCACGGGCCACCACGTGAGTTCCCGTGAGCAGGCCCCACCGTCCGACCGCGGACAGCGTCGTCGACTCGCTTCCGTCGACGTCGGGGCCACCCGTCGTCTGCGCACCTGAGACGACGTCCCACGACCGTGTCTCGTCCGGGTCGTCGAGCGAAGAACGCCAGAGCGTCGTGCCCGTGAGGGCGACCGGTTCCGCGCTCCCGTGCGTCTCGTGGGTGAAGACTCGGTCGAAGTCAGGGATGCTCACCACGTCGGTGGCGAGGGTGCCGTTGACCGTGTGCCGCTGTGGGGGCACCACGTAGTGGCCGCCATGCCCCAGCCTCGTGCCGGCCGCGACGGTGCGCGACGCCCAGGCGCCGTCGTCGGTGCGCCAGGCCAGGGTGTCCGTGCCGTCGGCGGTCGCGACGAGCAGCGCGTCGCCCTCCGTCCCCAGCAGATGGCCGGTGAGCGGGGCGCCGTCGACGGTAACCGGACTCCAGTCGGTGGCCGAGCCGTCTCGGGGAAAGGCAACGATGCCGGCGGCGGTCTCGCCGTAGACGGCGTCATCCGTGAGCCCGACGCCGCCGGTCAGGCGGACCGCCGACGACGGCGCGACGACCGTGCCCTCGGTCGGTGCGACCACCGGTTCGGCGGCGGTCGCCGTCGCGGGGACGGACACGAGCGTCGTCGTGCCGACGAGCGCGGCGGCAGCGCCCAGGGCCCAGATCCGAGCAGCCGTCGTGACCTGCACGGACGCCATCTTTCCTCCTGCGTTTTGTTGCCCACGGCGCGCAGGCTGAGCGGACTGTATCCAAGGTGGGTGGTCGCTGTGAAGTGGTTCCGATGCGGGAATCACGGAAGGTCCTGCATGATGCCTGCGTGACCCCCGAGACGGCCCCGCGCGAGCGCCCCGACGATGACCTCCCCCTGCTCGCGGTCGCCCTGGGGCTCGCCGCGCTCGTGCTGCTCGACGTCGGGGCTTCCGCGACCCACATCGCCGACCATGTCCCGGGCTGGATCTCCGGGGTCGTCGGGTTCGTCTGGGGGATGGCGGTGCTCGGGCTGATGCTCACCGTCGGTGAGCGTGCGTCGACGACCTGGCGGCTCGTCTCGGTGCCGGTGCTGACGGCGCTCGCGGTGGCCGTCGGACTGCGCGTCCCCGACCGAGGCGGTTGGCCGGCAGAGCTTCACGAGGTCGCACTGGTCGCTGGAGCGACCGCCCTGGCGATGGTCCTCGTGCCGCCGATGCTCGCGGGCAAGCGGGCCTGGGAGCGCCGGCACCCGACGCCGACGGCGGCACAGCGGCTCGGGCTGTCGGCGGAGCCCGCGCCCGGGGCGGCGCTGCCCCTGCGCTGGTCGACCGGGTCGCGCACCGTGGCGCTCGACGACCCTGGCGACCGCAGGATCCAGGTCATCACGCTGCTGCGTGACCTCGGCTCGGACGGTGACCGGACCATCCTCGCGGACGCCCCGCGCAGCCCGGAGCACGGGCCGGCGGTTCCGATCGTCGTGGCGACGGGCCTGTCCGACGACGACGCCTCGGCCCTGGTCGTGGCGCTGAGACGCTGCCGGGCGACCGTCCGCGCGATCTGAGGGTTCCCGCCGCGCGGTCCGAGAGCGCCGCCGTCTGACGCGTTTGCAGAAACTTGCTCTGGACCTGGGTAACTGACCTCGTTATGGTGGGCGACGCGTGTTGAACGTTTCTGTATGCGGCTGCAATCACCGGTGAAGTGTTCGCTCACGACCTGACGCGGACACGCTGCGGCCGTCGTCCTGTGCACGAGCGCGCCGCCCGACGTCGAGCGCCGGGCGGTCGGCGCACCCGACGAGAGGGAAGCGATGAAGCTCCTCCGACGCACCACCCCCGACCATCCCCGCACCCACCGTCCACGCCGCCGGGTCACGGCCGCAGCCGCCGCGACGACGCTCCTCGCGAGCTCGCTCGTGGGTGTCGCCGCCACGACGGTCGCACCGGCGGCCCAGGCCACGGCGCCCGGCACCAAGAACGTCACCGCGGTGCTCTTCCAGTGGCCCTGGACCTCGGTGGCACGCGAGTGCACCGACAGCCTCGGCCCGGACGGCTACGGCTACGTCCAGGTCTCGCCGCCCACCGACGAGCCGCGGCTCCAGGACCAGTGGTGGACCTCGTACCAGCCGGTCAGCTACACGCTCGACGGCAAGGAGGGCACCCGCCAGCAGTTCGCCGACATGGTCAAGACGTGCAACGCCGCGGGCGTCAAGGTCATCGTCGACACGATCGTCAACCACATGTCCGGGACGGGCAGCGTCGGCGCCGGCTCGATCGCGGGCGAGACGTTCTCCAAGTACTCGTACCCGGGCCTCTACAGCGACGGCGACTTCCACGCGTGCCGCCACGACATCACCAACTGGGGCAGCAAGACCGAGGTCCAGACCTGCGAGCTCGTCGGGCTGTCCGACCTCGACACCGGCAGCGACGACGTGCGCGGCAAGATCGCGGGCTACCTCAACGACCTGCTGTCTCTCGGCGTCACCGGTTTCCGCATCGACGCCGCCAAGCACGTCAACAACGCGGACCTCCAGGCGATCAAGGCCAAGCTCACCAACCCGAACGCGTACTGGGCGCAGGAGGTCATCTCTGACGCGACCGTGCCGGCGTCGGACTACTACGCCACGGGCGACGTCCACGACTTCACCTACGCGTCGCAGCTCAAGAGCCAGTTCGGCTCCGGCCAGATCAAGAACCTGCAGTCCTTCGGGACGTCGTGGGGGATCCTGCCGAGCGAGCACGCGAGCGTGTTCGTCTCCAACCACGACACCGAGCGCAACGGCAACACCCTGAGCTACAAGGACGGCGCCGCGTACACGCTCGCGAACACGTTCATGCTCGCGTTCCCCGACGGGTCGCCCAGCATCCAGTCCGGGTATGCCTTCACCAACAACGACGCCGGCCCCGCCGTCGACTCGACCGGCCACGTCAAGGACGCCGTCTGCGGCCAGAACGGCTGGCTGTGCGTCCACTCCCAGCAGCCGATCGCCGGCATGGTCGGGTTCCACAACGCCGTCGGCGACACCGCCGTGAACAACTGGTGGGACGACGGCAACAACCAGATCGCGTTCGGCCGCGGGACCAAGGGCTTCGTCGTCATCAACCACGAGGGCGGGCCGCTCACGCACACGTTCCAGACGTCGCTGCCCGCGGGCACCTACTGCGACGTCGTGAGCACCGACCCGAAGGCCACGACGTGCGACGCGTCGCACACCGTGACGGTCGGCGCGGACGGAAAGCTCACCGCGACCGTCCCCGCCCAGAGCGCGCTCGCGATCGACGTCGACCGGACGACCACGGGCGGTGGCACCACCGGTCCCGGCGAGGGTGGCTCGACCAGCAGCAGCGCCACCGTCTACTACTCGACGGCCAAGAACTGGTCGACGTACGACATCCACTACCAGGTGGGCACGGGCGCCTGGACCACCCCGCCGGGGGTCCCGATGAGCCCTGCCTGCACCGGGTGGGTCTCGAGGACCATCGACCTGGGCACCGCGACCACGCTCACGGCGACGTTCACCAACGGCAGCGGGACCTGGGACAACAACGGCTCGAAGAACTACACGCTGACGTCCGGCGTGAGCGCCGTCAAGGACGGCGTCGTCACGACGACGGACCCATGCGCGGGGTCCACGGTCGGCGGGGGGACGGGCAGCGGCACCGGTGACGGCACCACGGCCGTGACGTTCGCCGTGAACGCGACGACCGTGTTCGGGCAGAACATCTTCGTCGTCGGGAACGTGGCTGCGCTGGGCGCGTGGGACACGTCGAAGGCGGTCGCGCTCTCCTCGGCGTCGTACCCGGTGTGGAAGGGCACCGTCTCGCTGCCCACCGGGACCGCGGTCGAGTACAAGTACATCCGCAAGAACGCGGACGGCTCCGTCACCTGGGAGTCGGGCGCCAACCGCACGACGACGCCGTCCGGTTCGTCCGCCGCGGTGAGCGACACCTGGCGGAGCTGACGGGGAGGCCCGTCGGACGCCGTCGGGCGGGGGCGTGCGGTGCCGGGAGGGACCCGGCGCCGCACGCCCCGCGCACGCGGACGGGCGGAAGCCCGCTACTCTCCGCCCGTGAAGATCGTGACCCCCGCAGGCGAGACCTACCGCGTGCACCGCCGGGTGCTCCCGTGGCGGCGCAGGATCCGGGAGAAGCCCGACTGGGACCTCGCCAGCAGCTTCGACGTCCCGGACGTGGACCACCTGGGAGTCGTCGGCGCGATCCTGCTCGTGATCGGCATCATCATCGCGCTGCCGATCATCGTCCTCGCGCTCCTGGTGGTCGGCGAGCTGCTCCTGCTGCTCCTGCTCCTGCCGCTGTTCGTCCTCGCGCGCGTCGCGTTCAGGAAGCCGTGGATCGTCGAGGTCACGCGCAAGCGGAAGGCCGTGCACGCCGAGGCGGTCGTCGGGTGGGGCGCCGCGGGCGAGCGCGCGCGGGTGCTCGCCGACGAGCTGCGGTCCGCGGTCCCGGCGGCCACGGGCGCGTCCTGACGGCGCCGGTTACCTCGCGGGGGTCGCTCCCGTCGTGGAGGTGAGAGCAACCACCATCCACGAAGGAGAACCCCATGGACGCCCGACTCAACCCCGCCGCGACCGTGATCGGTCCGAAGGCGCTCAAGCACCTCGTCTCGGCGGACCACGCGCTCGCCGCCTCGACCGTCCCGAACGCGACCCGCGAGCTCATGAAGATGCGCGCGAGCCAGATCAACGGCTGCGGCGCGTGCCTCGACATGCACGTCAAGGAGGCGCTGCTCGCGGGCGAGGACCCGCTGCGTGTGAACCTCGTCGCGACCTGGCGCGAGACGACGGTCTTCACGGAGGCCGAGCGGGCCGCCCTCGAGCTCACGGAACAGGGGTCGCGCCTCGCCGACGGCGGCCGCGTCACCGACGAGGCCTGGGCCGAGGCCGCCCGCCACTACGACGAGGAGGAGCTGACCGCGCTCGTCAGCGTGGTCGCGCTCATCAACGCGTTCAACCGGGTCAACGTCATGCTCGGGATCCGCGGCGGCGACTACGAGCCCGGACACCTCGGCTGAGGCTGCGACGCGTCTGGTCCCGGCTCCTACGGTCGGAGTGTCCCGATCGGCACGACGTTGACACCGTCCGGGCGTCGATGGGCAAAACCCCAGCCCGTCAGCACGGTCAGGGCGAGGGGTATGCCGGATCGTTTCTCGTCGATGTCCTGCGCGAGTCGCAACAGCGACGCGGCGCCGGCGTCCACGGCACCCGGGCCCAGCTTGACCTCGAAGGCGGCCCATGTTCCGTCGGGCAGCTGGACGACTGCGTCCGCCTCGCGCCCGTACGAGTCGCGGAGATGCCAGACCGACGCGTCATGAGCCTGGGCGTAGATTCGTAGGTCTCGCACCGCGAGCGACTCGAAGAGGAAGCCGAGCAGCTCGAGGTCGCGGACGAGCGCCGCGGGTGAGGCGCCGAGCGCAGCGACCGCGAGCGAGGGGTCCGCGAAGTGGCGCTTGGGCGCCTTGCGGAGCGTCGCGGACGAGCGGAGCGAGACGGACCACGCTGGGAGGTCTTCCACGACCATCAGTCGGGTCAGTGCGGCCAGGTAGTCGATGACGGTGTCACGCGTCAGCACGCCGTCGGGGCCGGACGCATCCTTGGCGAGCGCGGTCACGGAGGCTTCGGTGCCTGTGTTCCGACCGAGTGAACGGAGAAGGCGTCGGACGCGTTCCGGGTCGCGCCGCACCCCCGAGACGTCGCTGATGTCAACGTCGGCAACGAGCTCGAGATAGTCGCGGACCGATGCGGCGGCGGCCGCCGTATCAGCGGCGAGCTGCCCGGGCCAGCCCCCTCGGACGACGAGCTCCGCGATCGCTGCTGCGTCCAGCTCGGCGATCTTTGACCGAGGCTCCTCGCCCGAGAGAAGCTCGCCGAGGCTGACTTCGCCGCTCGAGTGCCCGGATTCCCACAGCGACATCGTTCGCATCCGCATGCGCGAGATGCGCCCCGCTCCGGAGTGGCGCCTGGTGTCGTCGTTCGGGCGTGCGGATCCGGTCAGGACGAACTGCCCGTTCGATCCGCGATCGTCGACGGCTCGTCGGACGTGGTCCCAGAGCGCTGGGTAGAGCTGCCACTCGTCGAGCAGACGGGGAGTCGCGCCGTCGAGGACGAGGCGAGGGTCGACATCCATCGCTTGCCGTGCGAACTGGTCGGTGTCGAGCCGTACTTCGCTCAAGCAGACCTGGCCCGCGCTTGCCGTCTTCCCGCAGGCCTTCGGCCCTTCGATCAGGACCGCTCCAGCTCGAGCCAGGCGTGCGCGCAACTCGACGTCGATCACCCGTTCGCGGTAGGCCATGAGTCCGATTCTGCCACGTCTGACCTGCGCAGTCGACAGTTTGTAGGCGATCCAGTCGACACTTTGTCGGATTTCCAGTCGACAGTTCGTAGGCGATCCAGTCGACACTTTGTCGGATCACGCGGGCCTGTGGCCCGCGGCCGACGCCGGTCAGGCAGGCGTGATGGCGTCGGCGATCGCGTCGGCGCCGCTCACGAAGCCGATGAACCGGCCGATCGTGTCCCGCCGGTGCAGCACCTCCGCCACGACCTGGGCGACGTCCTCGCGCGGGACGCTTCCGCCGTCGGGGGCGTCCCCGTCGTCGGGCGAGCCGGCGTCGATCGCGCCCGTGCCGGGCTCGAGCGTGAGCGTGCCCGGCGCGACGATCGTCCACTCGAGGTCGGTCCCGCGCAGGTACTCGTCCGCGGCGGCCTTGGCCTCGGCGTACGGGTAGAAGGAGCTGTCGGACGGGACGCCGTGGTCCGGGCCCGCGCCCAGATACGACACCATCACGTACCGCTGGATCCCCGCGCCGCGCGCGGCCTCCATCGACCGGATCGCGGCGTCGCGGTCGACGGCGAACGTGCGGCGCGGGTCACCGCCGCCGGCCCCCGCGGACCACACGACGGCGTCGTGCCCGCGCAGCACGTCCGAGAGCTCGGACGCGGAGAGCTGCTCGACGTCCGCGACGACGCCGCGCGCGCCGGTCGCGTTGACGTCCGCGACCTGGTCGACGTGCCGGACGAGCGAGGTCACCTCGTCGCCGCGTGCGACGAGGATCGGGGCGAGCAGGAGGGCGACCTTTCCGTGGCCGCCGATCACGGCGATGCGAGACATGCCCTCACTCTCCCGCGCCCGACGTCGTCACGCAGGTCGGCGCCCCGCCGAGATACCGAGATTCGCTCGAGATACCGAGGACGCATCGGTATCTCGAGCGAATCTCGGTATCTCGCGGCGAGGGAGGCCGCGACGGTGAGTGAAGCCGCGACGGTGAGGGAGGGGTGGGAGCGGGACAAGAGTGGTGCCTGCACCCCTGTGCCCGGGGCTCGTCGTGCGAAGGATGGATCAGGTCCGGGCGACCGCCCGGACCTGGCCGGGGGACGTCGTCGGCCGGGCGGATCGAGCCGGGGGACGGCATCGACATGGCAACGAGCACACCCACCCAGGAACGGCGGACGGCCGGGGCGGTCGCGCCGTCGTCGGCACCGCGCGGGGTGACGCAGCGGGTCGCGGTCTGGAGCGCGACGCACCGCTGGACGGCGATCGGCCTGTGGGCCCTCTTCATCGTCCTCGCCGCAGGCATCAGCATGGCCGTGGCGCCGCGCCAGGCCACCGACCTCGACCTCGGCGTGGGGGAGTCGGGCCGCGCGGCCCAGACCGCCGCCGACGCCGGTCGCCCCGACCCCACCGTCGAGAACGCGCTCGTCACCGCGCGCCGCGGCACCCTCGACCCGCGTGAGGCCGACGCCGCCGCCCCCGGGACCTGGTCTCCCGGCTCGGCGCGCTCGACGAGGTCGCCTCCGTCGCCGACCCGGTCACCTCGAAGGACGGCACCGCGGTGCTCGTCCAGGCCACGATGGCGGCGCCCGCCGAGGACGTCGTCGCCCAGGTGCCGGCGCTCGAGGACGCGGTCGCGTCCGTGCAGGCGGAGCACCCGGACCTGCGCGTCGAGGAGGTCGGCACGGCCTCGATCCAGGCGGAGTTCCAGGACTGGCTCGGCAGCCAGCTCGGGCGCGCGACGCTCCTGAGCGTCCCGCTCACGCTCGTCATCCTGCTGGTCGTGTTCGGGGCGATCGTCATGGCGGGCATCCCGGTCGTGCTCGGCCTGTCGTCGGTCGCGGCCGGGCTCGGCCTCTGGGCCGCGGCGTCGCAGCTCCTGCCCGACCCGGGCACGGTCACCGACCTGCTCGTGCTCGTCGGGATGGCGGTCGGCGTCGACTACTCGCTGTTCTACCTGCGCCGGTTCCGCGAGGAACGCCGGCGGCTCGGCGAGGACGCCACGATCGACGCGATCAGCATCGCCGCCCGGACCGCAGGCCACTCGGTCGTCGTGTCGGGGCTGGCCGTGACGCTGTCGATGGCCGGGCTCTACTTTGCGGGGCGCGCGACGTTCTCCGCGATGGCGACGGGAGCGATCCTCGTCGTCCTGGTCGCGCTCGTGTCGTCCGTGACGGTACTGCCCGCGATGCTCGCGCTGTTCGGCCGGTGGGCCGACCGCCCGCGGGTGCCCGTCCTGTGGCGGCTCACGGGCGGACGCCCGCGCGTCGTCCCGGCGATGCTCCGGCGCGTCCTGGCACGGCCCGTGGCCGCGACCGTCACCGCTGCCGTCGGGCTGCTGGCGCTCGCCGCACCCGTGCTCGGGATCTCTCTCCAGAACGGCGACGTCGACGAGTTCCCCCGCACCCTCCCGACCATGCAGGCCTACGACCGGCTCGTCGCCGAGTTCCCGCAGGGCGCCCCGCCGGACACGGTCGTCGTCCAGGTCCCGGCCGGGCAGGAGCCCGAGCTCCGTGCCCAGGTGAAGGCCCTCGACGCCGAGGTGGCCCGCCACCCCGACGTGTTCGCCGGGACCGAGACGCCCTGGTACTCGCCCGACGGACGCACCGCCGTCCTGACCGTCGACGTCGCGCAGGCCGCGCCGTCGGGCGGAGGGGCGAGCGGGTCCGAGGTCGCGAACGAGTCGGTGGCCACGCTGCGCGAGACCGTCGTGCCGGCGACCGTCGGCAGCATCCCCGGGGTGACGCCGACGTCGGCGGCGACGCCGCGAGCTCGCTCGACTTCACGGCGAACCTCCGGCACGCGACGCCGATCGTCGCCGCGGCGGTCCTCGGGCTGACGTTCCTCGTGATGCTCGTGGCGTTCCGGTCCGTCGCGGTCGCCGGGCTGACCGTCGTGCTCAACGTGCTGTCCATGGCGGCGACGTTCGGGGTGCTGACGCTCGTGTTCCAGGGCTCCTGGGCCGAGGGGATCCTCGGCTTCACGTCCAACGGGCACGTCGTGTCGTGGGTGCCGATGCTGCTGTTCGTGGTGCTGTCCGGGCTCTCGCTGGACTACCACGTGTTCGTCGTCAGCCGGATCCGCGAGAACGCTCGGCTCGGCCTCCCGACCCGCGAGGCGATCCTCGACGGCGTCACCCGCACCGCCGGGACCATCACGAGCGCGGCCGCCGTCATGGTGGGCGTGTTCTGCCTGTTCGGTGTGCTCGGGTTCATCGAGCTCAAGCAGTTCGGCGTGGGCCTCGTGGTGGGCGTCGTGCTCGACGCGACCGTCGTCCGCCTGGTCCTGCTGCCCGCCACGATGATGCTGGCCCGCCGGTGGCTGTGGTGGCCCGGGCTGCGCGGGGCGAGCGCCGTCGTCGGGCAGCGTGTCCCCGAGCTCAGGAGCGCAGATAGGTGAGCACCGCGACCACCCGACGGGAGACCGTCGCCGACGCAGGAAGGTCCAGCTTCGTGAGGATCGAGTTGATGTGCTTGGCCACGGCCTTCTCCGTGACCACGAGCCGGTTCGCGATGCCCGTGTTGCCCTCGCCCTCGGCCATGAGCGCGAGCACCTCGAGCTCGCGCGGCGTGAGCCGGTCGAGCAGCGTGGCCGCCGTGCGGCGCTGCAGGAGCGCCCGGACGACCTCCGGGTCGACCGCGGTCCCGCCCGCCGCGACCGTGCGCAGCGCGGCGACGAACTGGACGTCGTCGAACACCCGGTCCTTGAGGAGGTACCCGATGCCCTGCGCACCGTCCGCGAGCAGCTCGTCCACGTACAGCTGCTCGACGTACTGCGAGAGCAGCAGCACCGGCAGGTCCGGGACGCGGCGCCGTGCCTCGAGCGCGGCACGCAGGCCCTCGTCCGCGAACGTCGGCGGGAGGCGCACGTCGAGCAGCGCCAGGTCGGGGGAGTGCTCCTCGATCGCGGGCACGATCTCGTCGCCGTGGGCGACCGCCGCCACGACCTCGACCCCGTGGGTCGCCAGCAGGCGGGTGAGCCCGTCGCGCAGCAGGAACTGGTCCTCGGCGAGCACGATGCGCACGGGGGTCCCTTCGAGGGCGGGCGGAGTCGCTGACAGCCTAGCGGCGGGTGTCGTCGCAGGTCACGGGTCTGTCGGGGCCGTCACGGGCGTGACGTGCCCGCGCCGATCGGGCAAGGTGGTCCTGTGACGACGACCGCACCCCCGACCGAGACGCTCGCGGCCCCGCGCGTCGTCGTCTCGCGGCCCGGCGCCCTGCGTCGCAGCCTCGTCCTCGCCGGGCTGGCCTTCGGGGAGCTGTGGCTCCTGGTGTGGCTCGTCGTCACGGCAGCGCTGTCGCTCCTGTGGGTGGGCGCCTACCTGGCCCCCGGGGCGCTCACCGCCGTCCGGAACGCTGCGCGGAGGCAGCGTCGGCTCGCCGCCGAGTACGCGGGCGTCGAGGTCCCGGAGTACTACCGGCCGCTCGACCGCACCCCCGTCGGCGACGGCGCGCTCGCCCCGTGGCGGCGCCTGGTCGCGATGCTCCGCGACCCGGCGACCGGCCGGGACGTGCTGTGGGTCGTCGTGAACCCGGTCGTCGGGTTCTTCCTCGCCCTGCTGCCGGTCGCGCTGATCCTCAACATGCTCTGGGGCGTCGTGCTCCTCGTCATCTGGCAGACGATCGTCGACGCCGACGGGACCCAGTGGTTCCTGTTCGTCCCGGTGAGCGACCAGGCCACCGCGATCGTCGCGGCGGGGGTCGGCGTCGTCGGCGGGGTCTGCGGCTACCTCCTCGCGCGTCCGGTGCTCGCGTGGCACGCCCGCTGGGTGCGGCTCGTCCTGTCGCCGTCGCCCCGCGTGCTCGAGCAGCGGGTCGAGGAGCTGACGCGGTCGCGCGCGGAGGCCGTCGACGACGCGTCCGCGGAGGTCCGCCGCATCGAGCGCGACCTGCACGACGGCGCCCAGGCGCGCATCGTCGCCATGGGCATGACGCTCACCGCGGCCGAGCGCCTCATGGAGTCGGACCCCGAGGCCGCGCGGGCCATGCTCGCGGAGGCGAAGGCGTCGTCGTCGGCGGCGCTGCAGGAGCTGCGCGACCTCGTGCGGGGGATCCACCCGCCCGTGCTCGCCGACCGGGGGCTGGTCGACGCCGTCCGGACGATCGCCCTCGAGTCACCCGTCCCCGTCGACGTGACGTCGACGCTCGAGGGTCGCGTGCCGATGCCCGTCGAGTCGGCCGTCTACTTCGCCGTCTCGGAGCTGCTCGCGAACGTCGCGAAGCACGCGGCCGCCACGCGTGCGCGGGTCGAGCTCTCGCGCACGCCGCAGGCGCTCACGGTCGTCGTGACCGACGACGGCGCCGGGGGCGCGGCCGCGGCCGACGGCTCCGGGCTGGCCGGGATCGCGCGGCGGCTCGGTGCGTTCGACGGGTCGCTCGCCCTCGAGAGCCCGGTCGGCGGTGGCACGGTCGCGACGATCCGCGTCCCGCTCGCGTCGTGAGAGCGGCCGGGAGGCGTCAGGGCAGGATCTGACCGATCGGCTCGCGCTTCTCGGCCTGGAACCGGTCCTCCGCACGGCCACGAGCCCAGTACCCCGAGATCGAGATCTGCTCGCGCGCGACGCCGCGCTGGTAGACCACGACGTCGCGGAGGGCCTTGACCGACTCGCGCTCGCCGTGCACGAACGCGTGCACGCGTCCGTCGCGCCACGGGGCCGAGGCGACGGCGTCGGCGAGGCGTGACGTGCCGTCCGTCGTCGGGCCGCGGTGGACCCAGCGCAGCGCGACGCCGGCGGGCACGGTGAGCGGGACCTCGTCGTCGGGTCCCTCGACCTCGACGAACGCGTCCCCGGTCGCGTCCTCGGGGAGCGCCTCGAGCGCGGCCGCGATCGCGGGGAGGGCGGACTCGTCGCCGACGAGGAGGTGCCAGTCGGCGGTCGGGTCCGGTGCGTACCCGCCGCCGGGCCCGGTGAGCACGACCCGGTCGCCGGGACGGGCCGCCGCGGCCCAGGGTCCGGCGAGGCCTTCGTCACCGTGCACGACGAAGTCGATCGCGAGCCAGCCCTCGGCCTCGTTGACCTCGCGGACCGTGTACGTCCGGGTGACGGGCACGCGCTCGGGGGGCAACGCCGCGCGGAGCTCCGCGACGTCGAAGGGCGGGTGGAGCTCCTCGCCGGACGGCGAGAAGAAGATCTTGACGTAGCGGTCCGTGAACGCGTTCGACGTGAACCGTGCGAACCCCTCGCCGCCGAGGAAGAGCCGCACGAGGTGAGGGGACAGCCGCCGGGTGCTCAGCACCTCGAGCTCGATCTGCGGACGTGCCGGGCGCCGGGGGCGGTCGGTCATCGGGAACCTCCTGTCGATGGTTAGGGCATCCTAACCATCGGCGCTGTGCGGCTCCGCGAGATACCGAGATCCGGCCGAGATACCGATGCAGACGCGGTATCTCGGCCGGATCTCGGTATCTCGGCGGGGAGGGAGCGGCGTCAGGCGGGCGTCGCCTCTGCGGCCGCGCGTGCCGCGGCGGGGAGGGCGGCCTCGATGCGCTCGAGTGCGGCGTCGTCGTGCGCGGCGGACAGGAACCACGCCTCGAAGACCGACGGCGGCAGGTTGACCCCCGCCTCCAGCATCGCGTGGAAGAACGACGTGTAGCGGAAGGCGTCCTGGGTCTTGGCCTGCGCGTAGGTGGTGACGCCGAACCGGGCGGCGAGCTCCCCGAAGAACACGGAGAACAGGCTCCCGGCGTGCTGGACGACGTGCGGCACGCCCGCGTCGTCGAGCGCGGCGCCCACCGCGGCGGACAGGCGCGTGGCGGCGGCGTCGACGTGCGCGTAGACGGCGTCGTCGGCGAGGCGGAGGGTCGCGAGGCCCGCGGCGACGGCGACCGGGTTCCCGGACAGGGTGCCGGCCTGGTAGACGGGGCCGAGCGGGGCGAGCTGGTCCATGACCTCCGCGGACCCGGCGAGGGCCGCGACCGGCATCCCGCCGCCGACGACCTTCCCGAACGTGAAGAGGTCCGGCGCGTAGTACGGGTCGCCCGCGGGGTCGAGACCGCTCTCGAGGCCCCACCACCCCGACGGGCCGACGCGGAACCCGGTGAGCACCTCGTCGAGGATCAGCAGGGCGTCGTGCTCGGCGGTGATGCGGCGCAGCCCCTGGTTGAAGCCCTCGGGCGGCCGGACGACGCCCATGTTCGCGGGCGCGGCCTCGGTGATGACGGCGGCGATCTGGGAGCCGTACTGCGTGAACGCGTCCTCGACGGCCGACAGGTCGCCGTAGGGCACGACGATCGTCTCGGCCGCGGTGGCCTCGGTGACGCCCGCCGAGCCGGGCAGCGCGAGCGTCGCGACGCCGGAGCCGGCGTCGGCGAGGAGCGCGTCGCCGTGCCCGTGGTAGCAGCCGGAGAACTTCACGACGAGGTCGCGGCCGGTCACGCCGCGCGCCAGGCGGAGCGCGGTCATCGTGGCCTCGGTGCCTGTCGAGACGAGCCGGACCCGCTCGGCGAGCGGCACGCGGCGACGGATCTCCTCCGCCAGCTCGACCTCGCCGACCGTCGGCGCCCCGAAGGACAGGCCGCGCGCGGCGGCCTCCTGGACCGCGGCGACGACGTCGGGCTGGGCGTGCCCGAGGAGCGCGGGGCCCCACGAGCACACGAGGTCGACGTACTCGCGCCCGGCGACGTCGGTGACGTACGCGCCGCGCGCGCTCGCGAGGAACCGCGGGTCGCCTCCGACGCTCCCGTAGGCGCGGACGGGCGAGTTCACCCCGCCGGGGATCGCGGCCTGGGCGCGGACGAACGCGTCGTGGTTGGTGACCGGGGCCGACCCGGTGCCGGGCATGGACATCAGCGCGTCTCCTTCAGCCAGCCGGCGACCTCGACCGCCCAGTACGTGAGCACGATGTCCGCGCCGGCGCGCTTGATCATGGTGAGCGACTCCTCGATCGCGGGGCGGCGCGAGATCCACCCGTTCGCGGCCGCGGCCTCGATCATCGCGTACTCGCCCGACACCTGGTACGCGGCGACGGGCACCTCCGAGCGCTGCGCGACCTCGGCCAGGACGTCCAGGTTCCCGGCGGGCTTGACCATGACGACGTCGGCGCCCTCGAGCAGGTCAATGTCGGTCTCGCGCACGCCCTCGCGGCCGTTGGCCGGGTCGAGCTGGTACGTCCGACGGTCGCCCTGGAGCTCCGAGTCCACGGCCTCGCGGAACGGCCCGTAGAAGGCGCTCGCGTACTTGGCGGTGTAGGCGAGGATCGCCGTGTCCGTGCACCCGGCGTCGTCGAGGGCCTCGCGGCACGCCGCGACCTGGCCGTCCATCATCCCGCTGAGCCCGAGCACGTCGGCGCCCGCCTCGGCCTGCGCGACGGCCATCGCCTGGTAGCGCACGAGCGTCGCGTCGTTGTCGACCCGGCCTGCGCCGTCGAGCACGCCGCAGTGGCCGTGGTCGGTGAACTCGTCGAGGCAGAGGTCCGACATGACCACCAGCCTTCCGGCGGCCGCCTCGACCGCGACACGCAGCCCGCACTGCAGGATGCCGTCGGGGTCGTCGGCCTGCGAGCCGACCGCGTCGCGCACGGCAGGGATGCCGAAGAGCATGACCCCGCCGATGCCGGCGTCGGCGGCCTCCTTGACGGCTGCGGCGAGCGAGTCAGGCGTGTGCTGCACGACGCCGGGCATCGAGCCGAGCGGCGCGGGTTCCGTGAGGCTCTCCTTGACGAAGAGCGGGAGGACGAGGTCCGCGGCGTGCAGGCGGTGCTCCGACACGAGCCGCCGCAACGCGGGGGTGGTGCGCAGGCGGCGCGGCCGCACGTAGGGGCGCGGCGCGGCGGAGGAGGGCGTGGTCATGAGAAGGCTCCTCGGGGTGAGGGATACGTCGGGACTCGAAGGTGTCGGCC
>Ga0180221_1001352_pt1 | contig 16715 bp, 15 predicted proteins | sample eDN5th37CKraftMG_FD_151339 | JGI IMG/M metagenome (GOLD analysis project Ga0180221, IMG submission 151339) | Enriched Miracle-Growth compost microbial communities from Emeryville, California, USA - eDNA 5th pass 37_C Kraft MG (version 2) (version 2) ...
GTCGGGGAAGTGCTCGTCGAGGGAGTCGAAGAACATGCTGCCGGTCGACAGGCCGCAGAAGAGCATCTGGCTCAGCTGGGCGTCGGTCGCCCCGTGCTCCAGGTCGGTCGCGACCTCGGAGACCACGTGCACGCGGCCGTTGTCCCGGACACGGACGTACGCCTTGGGCCAGATCCGGTCGGCGTTCCACTCGTTGCACAGGTCGAGCACCTCCTCGAGGCGCTCGATCGCGACCTCGCGGTGCCACTGGCCGCGGACCTGGAGGATCTCCGCCTGCTCGCCGAAGAGGAAGAAGTAGAACAGCCGGCCCCGCCACAGCCCGCCGAGGTCGCCGTCGTTGTCCACGAAGTAGCTGAAGTCGTTGTCCGCCATCCACGCCGCGATCCGTGCCGGGGTGACGGGCGTGGGCAGCTCCTCCGAGCGCTCCGCGACACCGAGCTCGCGGGCCAGCAGGGCAGCGACCCGGTCGTGCAGCTCGTCGTCGTCGACCGCCGGGGCCGCCTGGGTCTCCGGACCGGGCTGCCGGGGGCGCCGCCACCACCCGCGGGCCCGATCGCCGAACGATGCCATGGAGCGACAGTACCCGCGGCCGCCGACGAAAGGGGTCGGGTGCGCCGTGCGCGAACGCCCCGCTCGCCCGGACGGCGCACGGGCGGATCGGCCCGGCCGAGCGGCTAGGTTCGGGCTGTGCTCGTCGCCGCCGCCCTCGTCCCGGACACCGCCCTGCTCGTGCCGGGCGCGGCCGGCGCCACGGACGTGCTCGCGGACCTGCGGGACGCCGCCGCCCGGGCGGTCGGGCGGCTGCCCGGCGCGCCCGTGGTCGTCGTCGCGCCCGGGCCGGCGGACCGCGAGGTCAGCGGGCAGGTCACCGGCTCCCTCAGCGGGGTGGGGGTGCCCGACGAGGCCCTGCGCTGGCCGGTGCCCTCGGTCCTGCTGGGCACGGGCGGCTCGAGCCGCCCGGGCGCAGCCGACGTCTCGGGACGCGCGGGCGGCCGCGTCCCGGCGAGCGGGACGGCCGTCGCTCTGCACCTGCTGGCCCGGGCCGGCCGCGAGCCCGCGCGGGTCCTCGAGGTCGTGCGGGAGTCGGGTGAACCCGGTCGCGGCGAGCGGCTGAGGGCGCTCGGCGCCTCGCTCGTGGCGGACGGGCCCGTCGCGCTCGTCGTCGTGGGCTCGCTCTCGGCGCGCCACGGCCCGGACGCGCCGCTCGCCGACGATCCGGCGGCCGCCCCGCTCGACGCGGAGCTGCTCACGGCCCTCGCCGGGGAGCGGCCGGCCGCAGCTCTCGACCGGCTCGGCGAGGCCCGGGCGGGGAGCCTCGCGGTCTCGGGCTGGGCCCCCTGGCAGGTGCTCGCCGGCGCGCTCGGGAGCGCGGACCCGAGAGCGGAGGTGCTCGCGGCGCAGGAGCCGTTCGGGGCCGCGCACGCGGTGCTGTCGTGGCTCCCGGCGGCCGCCGCGGAGCACGACGCGTCGCCGACGGGCGGGGGCGTGCGGGCCACGGGGCGGGTGGGCCGATGAACGCGCTCGTCGTCGCCGTGGTGGGCCCCACCGCGACGGGCAAGTCCGACCTCGGCCTGGAGCTGGCGCTCGCGCTCGGCGGCGAGGTCGTCAACGCGGACGCCCTGCAGCTCTACCGCGGCATGGACGTCGGCACCGCCAAGCTGCGCCCCGAGGAGCGCCGCGGCGTGCCCCACCACCTGCTCGACGTGCTGGACCCGACGCAGGACGCGACCGTCGCCGGCTACCAGGCGCAGGCCCGCTCGGCGCTCGACGACATCGCCGCCCGCGGACGGCGGGCCGTCGCGGTCGGCGGGTCGGGGCTGTACGTGCGCGCGCTGCTCGACCGGATGGAGTTCCCCGGCACGGACCCGGAGGTGCGGGCACGGCTCGAGGAGCGGGTCGAGAGGGAGGGGTCGCGCCGTCTGCACGCCGAGCTGGCGGCCGTCGACCCGGTCGCGGCCGAGGGGATCGGGCCGCGCAACGCCCGCCGGGTCGTCCGGGCCCTGGAGGTCATCGCGCTCACGGGGCGGCCGTACTCGTCGTCGTTGCCGCAGCACGTCTACGAGGTCCCGGCGCTGCAGATCGGCCTCGACTGCGACCGCGCCGTGCTCGACGAGCGGATCGAGCGGCGCACGGCGCGGATGTGGGAGCAGGGGCTCGTCGACGAGGTCCGCACGCTGCTCGAGCACGGGATCGGTCGCACGGCGTCGCGCGCCGTGGGGTATGCCCAGGTCATCGACGCGCTGAACGGCGGCTTCACGCTGGACGAGGCGCGCGCGGCGACCACCGCCGGCACGCGCCGGCTCGCCCGCAAGCAGATGGGCTGGTTCGGGCGCGACCCGCGGGTGCACTGGCTCGACGCGCAGGACCCGGACCTCGTCGCGCGCGCCCTCGACCTCGTCGCGCGCGCCGACGCCGGGACCCTCGAGCCGGACCCGGGCGGACCGCAGGCGCGACGTACGCTGGGCTCATGACCTCCACGGCCTCGTCCGCGCTGCGCGCCCCCGGCGCGCCGGCGCCGGCTGCCGCGCCGCTGGCCGTGACCAAGGGGCACGGCACCCAGAACGACTTCGTCCTGCTCGACGACCGCGCCGCCACACTCGACCTCTCGGCGGAGCTGGTGCGCGCGCTCGCGGACCGACGGGCGGGGGTCGGCGGCGACGGGGTGATCCGCGTCGTCCCGACGGACCGGCTCCCCGAGGGCGCCGAGGTGCTCGCGCAGGAGCCGGCGGCCCGCTGGTTCATGGACTACCGCAACGCCGACGGCTCCGTCGCGGAGATGTGCGGCAACGGCGTGCGCGTGTTCGCCGCCTACCTCGAGCGCCTCGGCGTCTGGGACGGGACCGGCGAGCTCACGCTCGGCACGCGTGCGGGCGTCCGTCGCGTCACGCGCGTCCCGGTGCCCGACGGCCTCGACGACGACGCGTGGTACGCGGTCGACATGGGCCGCTGGATGCTGCCGGGGGGCGCGCGGGCGCTCGCGGACGGGTTCGACGCGGAGGTGACCGTGCGCGGCCTGCCCGTGACGCGTCCCGCGCTCAGCGTCGACGTCGGCAACCCGCACACCGTCCTCGCGGTGCGCGACGAGGACGAGCTCACCGCAGCGGACCTGACCGTCGCGCCGGACGTGTCGCCGGTGCCGCCGCACGGGACGAACGTCGAGCTCGTCGTCCCGCTCGGCGAGGAGCGGCGCGACGGCGGGAGCGTCGGCCGGGTCCGGATGCGCGTGCACGAGCGCGGCGTCGGCGAGACCCGCTCGTGCGGCACGGGGGCCTGTGCCGCCGCGCTCGCAGTGCGGTCCTGGGCGGGCGCCGGGGCCCCCGACGAGTGGCTCGTGGACGTCCCGGGCGGGACGGTGCGGGTGAGGGCCCTGGCGGACGGCCACGTCGAGCTCGCGGGGCCCGCCGTGCTCGTGGCCGACGCGACGGTGGACGTCGCCGCGCTCCCGCGGCCGTGAGCCCCGACGTGGAGCAGGTCCTCACGCCCGACGAGATCGGGGTGCCGCTCGGTGGCTCCGCGACCGTCGTGCAGATCTCGAGCGCCTTCTGCATGCCCTGCCGGGCGACCCGGGCCGTGGTCGAGCGGGCCGTGGCCACGAGCGACGGCGTGACGGCGGTCGACCTCGACGTCGCCGACCACCTCGAGCTCGGCGAGCGCCTCGGCGTTACGTCGACCCCGACCGTGCTCGTCCTGGACGCGGTCGGGCGGGTCCGTGTCCGCGCGGCCGGGGTGCCGACCCTCGCTCAGCTGCGGGCGGCGGTGGCGGCCGTCTCCTCGGCCTGAGCCTCGCCGGCCGGTCGCCGGATCCGGGTCGCCGCCAGCGCGGACCCGACGGCGAGCACGGCGGTGACCGCCAGCGTGGGGGCGAACGCGTGAGCGCCCGCGGCGTTGAACACCAGCCCCGTGACGGCGAGCGACAGCGCTGCGCCGAGCGAGTCGGTCGTCGTGAGGGCGGAGCTGTTCGTCCCCTGCGTCCCCGGCGTGGAGTACGCGAGCACGAGCACCGTCTGGCGCGCGTACGTCAGGCCCATGCCCGCGCCGGAGACCGCCCACGACGCGATCACGTACGCCGGTGGCAGGTGCAGCCAGGCGCTCACCGTCACGCCGACGACCGCCAGCGCCACGAGCACCGTGCCCACGGTGATCGCCCGGGCGTGCGGCAGCCGGTCCCCGAGCCTGCCCTGGACCCACGACGCGGAGGCCCAGGTGATCGCGGCGGCGGTCAGCGTCACCCCCGCCGTGGTCGGGCTGAACCCGTGGTCCTCGATGAGGAGGAACGGCAGGTAGACCTCGGCACCGAAGAAGGCGCCCGCGAGGAGGCCGCGCGTCCCGATCACGGCGGGCAGGCCCGCCGCCATCCGCAGGGTGCCGCGCGGCACGAGGGGCCGCAGCGCCGCGAGCGAGACCACGGTCGCGAGGCCGGCCAGCACGACGGACCACGGCACCTCGGCCTGGGCGGCGAGGTTGAGGCCGAGCACGCCTGCGGCGGCGAGCGTCGCCCACGCCAGGCGGTGCGCGGAACCCGCGGCGGGGCCGTCGGTCACCGGCGGCGCACCGACCCGCAGCACCGCCGGGAGCACGACGGCCGCGACCGGCACGGTGAGCAGCGCGACGCCGAGGAAGACCCAGCGCCAACCCGCGTGCTGCGCCACCAGGCCCGCGAGCGGCGGTCCCACCAGCGACGGCAGCACCCACGCGGCCGAGAAGCCGGCGAACACGCGCGGCTGGACCACCGCCGGGTAGAGGCGGCCGACCACGACGTAGAGCACGACGGAGAGCGCGCCGCCGCCCAGGCCCTGCACGAGCCGGCCGGCGACGAGCACCGGCATCGTCGGCGCGAGCCCGGCGACGACGAGCCCGGCGGCGAACGTCGCGGCGGCGACGACGAGCGGGCGTCCCGGACCGTCACGGTCGGCCCAGCGCCCGGCGGCGACCATCCCGACCACACCCGCGGCGACGGTGCCCGCGAACGCGAACGCGTACAGCTCGGTACCGTCGAGCCGTTCCGCGACCGTCGGCATCACCGTGGTCACCGCGAGCGACTCGAAGGCGGCCATGAACGCGAGCGCGAACATGCCCCAGGTGGTGGGGCGCAGCGCGCGCCATGCGGCGCGTGCCTCGGCGGCGTCGGTCGAGGGCTGGGGCTGCGGCACGGTCGTCCAGCCTAGGACGAGCCGCCGACAGGCCGTGACGTGCGCCGGAGCAGCGCGTGCACGTGTCGCGCGCGAGGCGCGTGCGGCCGCGTCGGGCTGCCGGTCGCGGCGTCCGGCGCGGCGAACCGGCCGGGTCTGCTCAGCGCTCCCCGACGACGAGGACGCGGAAGCCCTTCGCGCTCGCGGCCCGCTCGACCCGGTACTCGGGCAGCTGCGCCGCGAGCCACCGCTGGAGCGAGTCGGCCCCGAGGTTGCGGCCGACGACGAGCCACGCGCTGCCGCCCGGGGCGAGGCGCGGCAGCCAGCGCAGCAGCAGCGCGTGCAGGGCGTCCTTGCCGACCCGGATCGGGGGGTTGGACCAGATCGCGGCGAAGCGGACGTCGTCGGGGACCTCGTCGGGCTCGGCGGCCCGCACCCCCGCGGCGCCGGCCCGGGCGGCGTTGCGGGCCACCAGGTCGAGCGCGCGACGGTTGACGTCGACGGCCCACACGCGCGCCCCGGGGCTGCGCAGCGCGAGCTCGAGCGCGACCGGCCCCCAGCCGCAGCCGAGATCGAGCAGGTCGCCCTCCGCCGGGGGCTCGGGCACGTTCCGCAGGAGCACCTGGGTACCGAGGTCGACGTGGTCGGGGGAGAAAACCCCGGCCGCGGTCTCGACGGTCAGGCGGCGGCCCGCGAGCTCCACCTCGACCGTCCGGCGCTCGTCGGCGGACGCCGGCTCGGCGGTGAAGTAGTGGTCGTGCGTCACGCGCGCGACCCTATCGCCGCGCCCTCGGCCCTCGGCGAAACCGGTCGACCACGCGGCGCCCGCGTGCCAACCTGGATGTCGGGCAGCAGCGCCCCGACCGTCGGCCGAGCCGACAGCGCACCGAGAGGAACCGTGTGAACCAGCCGAGCACCCCCCGCGAGAACCCGGGCGCCGACGCCCGCACGCCGCAGGAGGTGGCCGACGACGTGGTCGCGCGGGTGCTCGCCCGCGCCGGCACCGCGCTGCACTCCGGCGGCACCGTCCACTCCACGTTCGACGGCGACCAGCTCGACCTCGAGGAGCGCACGTCGCTGCGCCGCGTCGCCGGCCTGTCGACCGAGCTCGAGGACGTCACCGAGGTCGAGTACCGCGCCCTGCGCCTCGAGCGCGTCGTGCTGGTCGGCCTGTGGTCCACCGGCACCCCCGCGGACGCGGAGGTGTCCCTGCGCGAGCTGGCCGCACTCGCCGAGACGGCGGGCTCCCAGGTGCTCGAGGGCCTCCTCCAGCGTCGGGCCAAGCCCGACCCCGGCACGTACCTCGGCTCCGGCAAGGCCGCCGAGCTCGCGACGGTCGTCGCCGCCGTCGGCGCCGACACGGTGGTCGTCGACGGCGAGCTGGCCCCCTCCCAGCGCCGTGCGCTGGAGGACATCGTCCGCGTGAAGGTCGTCGACCGGACCGCGCTGATCCTCGACATCTTCGCCCAGCACGCCAAGTCCCGGGAGGGCAAGGCACAGGTCGAGCTCGCCCAGCTGGAGTACCTGCTTCCCCGGCTCCGCGGCTGGGGCGAGTCGATGTCCCGCCAGGCCGGTGGGCAGGTCGGCGGGGCGGGTGCGGGGATGGGCTCGCGCGGTCCCGGTGAGACGAAGATCGAGCTGGACCGCCGCCGGATCCGCAACCGGATGGCGAAGCTGCGCCGGGAGATCGCCGCGATGGAGCCCGCGCGACGCACGAAGCGCTCGTCGAGGCGCCGGCACGCGATCCCGTCGGTCGCGATCGCGGGATACACCAACGCCGGCAAGTCGTCCCTGCTGAACCGGCTCACGAACGCCGGTGTGCTCGTCGAGAACGCGCTGTTCGCGACGCTGGACCCGACGGTCCGCCGGGCGGAGACCAGCGACGGGCGCGTGTACACGCTCGCCGACACGGTCGGGTTCGTGCGCGCGCTGCCGCACCAGCTCGTCGAGGCGTTCCGGTCGACGCTCGAGGAGGTCGCCGACGCCGACCTGATCCTGCACGTCGTCGACGCGTCGCACCCGGACCCCGAGGGTCAGATCGCGGCCGTCCGGCACGTCTTCGCCGACATCCCGGGCGCGATGGACGTGCCCGAGGTCATCGTGCTCAACAAGGCCGACCTCGCCGACCCGGAGGCGATCGCCCGGCTGCGCTCGCGCGAGCTGCACTCGATCGTCGTCTCCGCGCACTCCGGCGAGGGCATCGAGGAGCTCCAGGAGCTCATCGCCGACCAGCTGCCGCGGCCCGGCGTCGAGGTCGACGTCGTCGTCCCGTACCACCGCGGTGACCTCGTGAGCCGCGTGCACGAGCACGGCGACATCGACCACGAGGAGCACACCGCGGCCGGGACGCAGCTGCGCGCCCGGGTCGACGAGGCGCTCGCAGCCGAGCTGCGCGCCGCGGCCGTGCGCACCGCCTGAGCGGGCGCCGGACGGTCGGACCGGGGTCGCGCCTCGCCTAGGCTGTCTCGGTGCCCGCCCGACCTCTGAGCCCCGCGGACGCGACCGAGGCGGCCCCCGCGGGCTCGCCGGACGCCGCGGACGTCATGGGCGTCGAGGAGCTGCTCGACGTCGCGGTCGGCGCCCTCGGCGGCTCGCGTCGTGACGGCCAGCACCGCATGGCGCAGGAGGTCGCGCGCACGTTCGACACGGGGGAGCACCTGCTCGTCCAGGCCGGGACCGGCACCGGGAAGTCCCTGGGTTACCTCGTCCCCGCGGTGCGGCACGCCGTGCTCTCCGACGAGCGGGTCGTCGTGTCGACGGCGACGCTCGCCCTCCAGCGTCAGGTCGTCACCCGGGACCTCCCGCTCACCGCGACCGCGCTCGCGCCGCACCTGCCGCGCACGCCGACGATCGCGCTGCTCAAGGGGTGGCACAACTACCTGTGCCTGCACAAGGTCGCGGGCGGCTACCCGGACGACGAGCCGGGTGCGCTGTTCGACCTCCCCGAGCGCCCGGGTGCCGCCGAGCACCCGGGCCCCACGGGCACGCTCGACGAGACGCTGGGGGAGCAGGTCGTCCGGCTGCGGGAGTGGGCCGACGAGACCGACTCGGGAGACCGCGACGACCTCGTGCCCGGGGTCAGCGACCGTGCGTGGCGGCAGGTCTCCGTCACGTCGCTGGAGTGCCTCGGCTCGGCCTGCCCGATGCTCTCGGAATGCTTCCCGGAGCGCGCGCGGGGTCTTGCACGGGAGGCGGACGTCGTCGTCACGAACCATGCGATGCTCGGCATCGCGGCCACCGGGTCCCCGAACGTCCTGCCGGAGCACCAGGCGCTCGTCGTCGACGAGGCGCACGAGCTCGTGGACCGCGTGACCGCCCAGGCGACGGCCGAGCTCTCGGTCGCGACGATCGAGCACGCCGCGCGGCTGGCACGCCGTCAGGGCGGAATCCCGACCACCGACCTCGACTCGGCGGCGGGGGCGCTCGCGGGTGTGCTCGTCGAGATGCCGGAGGGGCGGTTCCGCTCCGGGCTGCCGCCGCACGCGCACACCGCGGTGGCGGCGGTCCGTGACGCCGCCCGGACGCTGCTCACCGCGCTCAAGCCGGACGGCGCCAAGCCCAAGGGCGAGGAGGGCGGTCTCAAGATGGCGGCCGCGGCGATGCTCGCGCTGTTCGAGGTCGCCGAGCGCATGACCGCCGACGACGACGGGCGCGACGTGCTGTGGTGCGCGCGCACCGAGGACCGACGGGGGACGACGCTGACCCGCCTGCACGCCGCGCCGCTCGCCGTGAACGGGCTGGTCCGGACGCACCTGCTGGAGGGGCGCTCCGCGGTGCTGACGTCCGCGACGCTCGCACTGGGCGGCTCGTTCGAGCCGGTTGCGCGGTCGGTCGGTCTCGAGCGCCGGGCGTCGGACGCGAGCGCCCCCGGCGTGGGCAACGGCGGCGCCGCAGGCGGGGACGCAGCCGCGCCGACGGCCGCTCGCGGGGATGCCGAGGGAACCGGCGGCTCCGGGATGCGCTGGCGCGGCCTCGACGTCGGCAGCCCGTTCGACTACCGCACGCAGGGGATCTGCTACATCGCGCGTCGGCTGCCGCCGCCGGGGCGGGAGCCTGCCACCGAGGCCCAGCTCGACGAGATCGAGGCGCTCGTGCGGGCCGCCGGAGGCCGCACGCTCGGGCTGTTCTCCTCGCGTCGCGCCGCCCAGGCCGCGGCGGTCGCGATGCGCGAGCGCCTCGACGTCCCGGTGCTGCTGCAGGGGGACGACCAGCTCCCGACCCTCGTCGCCCGGTTCGCGGCCGACGAGCCCACCTGCCTGTTCGGCACGCTGTCGCTCTGGCAGGGCGTCGACGTGCCCGGCCCCACGTGTCGCCTCGTCGTCATCGACCGCATCCCGTTCCCGCGCCCCGACGACCCCGTGCGCTCGGCACGCTCGGACGCCGTCGCGGCCTCCGGCGGCAACGGGTTCATGGCGGTCGCGGCCACGCATGCCGCGCTGCTGCTCGCCCAGGGCGCCGGCCGGCTCGTGCGCACGACGGAGGACCGGGGCGTCGTCGCCGTGCTCGACCCGCGCCTCGCGACCGCGCGGTACGGCGAGTTCCTGCTGCGCTCGATGCCGGACTTCTGGCGGACGACCGACCTCGCGGTCGCGACCGCGGCGCTGGAGCGGCTCGCCGCCGACGAGGGCGGTCGCCGTCGGCCGTCGTGACCGCCTAGCCTTCGAGGTCCGGGGGCCGCACGGCCCCGGACCTGGACGGACGGGCACGACGGGGAGGCGCGGGATGACTGACGGCACCGACATCGACGAGGAGGGCCTCGGCTCCTCCGACCGCCGGGTGCGCCGGACCTCCAAGCTCGCGATCGTGGGCGCCGGCGCGGTCGGCGCGACGATGGCGTACGCCGCGCTCATGCGCGGGGCGGCGCGCACCGTCGCGCTCTTCGACATCAACAAGGCGAAGGTGGAGGCCGAGGCGCTCGACCTGGGCCACGGCGTGCAGTTCATGCCGATGGCGGACGTCGTCGGGTCCGACGACATCGCGGTGTGCGCCGACGCCGACGTCGTGATGTTCACCGCCGGCGCGAAGCAGAAGCCCGGGCAGACGCGCATCGAGCTGGCCGAGGCGACGATCGGGCTCGTCAAGAAGGTGCTGCCGGAGCTCGTCGCCGTCGCCCCCGACGCGACGTACGTCATGGTCACGAACCCCGTGGACATCGTCACCTACGCGTCGCTGAAGATCTCCGGGCTGCCGCCGAACCAGCTGTTCGGCTCCGGGACCGTGCTCGACTCGTCGCGGCTGCGCTACCTCGTCGCCCAGCACACGGGGGTCGCGGTGCAGAACGTGCACGCCTACATCGCCGGCGAGCACGGGGACACCGAGCTCCCGCTGTGGAGCTCCGCGACGATCGGCTCGGTGCCGCTGCTCGACTGGCAGGGGCTGCACGGCAGCGGGCCGCTCACGAGCGAGGTGCGCGACCGCATCGCGCGGGAGGTCGTCGAGTCGGCGTACCGGATCATCGAGGGCAAGGGCGCCACGAACTACGCGATCGCGCTGGCCGGCTCACGGATCATCGAGGCCGTGCTCAAGGACGAGCGGCGGATCCTGCCGATCTCGTCGCTGCTCGAGGGGTACCACGGGATCAGCGACGTCTGCCTGTCGGTCCCGACGCTCGTCGGCAGCTTCGGTGCGGGGGACCGCCTGCCGATCCCGCTGTCGGTCGACGAGCTGTCCGGCCTGCGGCGGTCCGCCGACGCCCTGCGGCAGGTCGCCCGCTCGTTCGGCTTCTGAGCGTCGGCGGCTCCCGGTCCGGAGACCGGGAGCCGCCGAGGTGCTGGTCGAGGTCGGACGGCGCCCGCGCGGGCGGGCGTGCCGCGTCAGAGGCTGCGCAGGACGCTCACGACGCGGCCGAGGATGGTGGCCTCGTCGCCCGGGATCGGGGCGTATGCCGAGTTCTGCGGCAGCAGCCAGACGTGGCCGTCGCCGCGCTTGAGCGTCTTCACCGTCGCCTCGCCGTCGAGCATGGCGGCGACGATCTCGCCGTTCTCGGCCACCGGCTGGCGGCGGACGACGACCCAGTCGCCGTCGCAGATCGCGGCCTCGATCATGGAGTCGCCGCTGACCTTGAGCAGGAAGAGCTCGCCCTCGCCGACGAGTTGGCGGGGGAGCGGGAACACGTCCTCCACCACCTGTTCCGCCAGGATGGGACCGCCGGCCGCGATCCGCCCGACGACGGGCACGTACGACGGGCTCGGGCGCTGGTCGTTCTCGGGGGCGTCGGCGTCCGCGAGCACGGCGGGGGGCCACGCGCTCACCTCACGCGAGTCGTCCGGGTGCACCACCTCGATCGCGCGTGGGCGGTTGGGGTCGCGCCGCAGGTATCCCTTGCGCTCCAGCGCCGTGAGCTGGTGCTTGACGCTCGACGGGCTGGTGAGCCCGACCGCCTCGCCGATCTCGCGCATGCTCGGCGGGTAGCCGCGGGTCTCGACCGAGGCGCGGATGGTCTCGAGCACGAGCCTCTGCCGGGTCGTGAGGCCGTCGGGCCCCGCGGCGCCGTCGGGCAGCGCGTGCACGGTTGCGAGCTCGTCGGCGACCTCGACGTCGCCCCTGGTGTCTCGTCCGTCCGTCACTGCGTGTCCTCTCGTGCGTCCGTGGTCCCGCTCGGCCCGTGCTCCTCCGCGCCCGTCCGACCCGCGAGCCGGCCGCGCGTCGGTGCAGGTGGCGGGCCGTGTCAGTGGTCGGTGGTGCGCTGTGCGTGCGCCGCCAGCCTAGGGCGGGCGGCGTGACGTTTCAAACACCTGTTCGAGCGTGTCCCTGGACGATGTCGGTGCCGCCTGGTAGACATCCGTACAGACGTTCGACGAACAGGTGTTCGAGACCACGAGACAGCGGAAGGCGCCGGACGGCGCGACGAGGAGTGATCGGGATGAGCGCGATGGCGGTGGCACCGGGGATCGGCCGAGCCGGGTCGGTGCGGGACGTCCGAGCCGTGGGCCGCGCGGGCGGCGCCGTGCGCGGCCGTGACGCCGTGCCGAGCGGACGGGCGGCCGATGGTGCGCCGGGCGAGCTGCGGCTCACCGCGCGCGGCCGCGCGGTGCTGGTGACGGTCGCGCTCGTCGTGGCGGCGCTCGGTGGCCTCATGGGCGGGCGCGCGCTGGCGGCCGACGACACGTCCGGCTCGTCCGCGGTCGTGGAGCACGTCGTCGCGAGCGGAGAGACGCTCTGGGACATCGCGGCGGAGACGACGCCGGACGGCGAGTCCGTGAAGGGCACGGTGAGCCGGCTCGTGCGGCTCAACGGGCTCTCGAGCGACCAGGTCATGGCCGGTCAGACGATCGTCGTCCCGCAGGGCTGACCTGGCCGGGAGTCGCACCTCGACGCCCTCAGGGTGTTGCCTCGTCGTGAGGCGTCAGCATAGGTTTGCCTTACCTCGGCGGGCTGGGGGGTTCGCCCGGGGGAGTGGTCACCGGCATGCGCCGGAACCGCTGCATCGCGTGCGCGGCCGAGGCGAGTCGGCTGCGCGGGGACGGGGGCGTCCCGACGAGGGCGGCCGTCGAGCACGACGGCCGCCCTCGTGCAGCGGCCGCGGCGCCCGTCCCGGTGACGCGTAACGGACGGTCGCGGCCCGCGCTGCCTCTGCTCCCCGGTGGGCGCCTTGCCTGCCGCCCGGTCGTGGCCTAGCGTCTCCTGGTCGTCCGGCGGTGCACGCGCGCCCTCGACGAGGGCGATGGCCCACGGACCAAGCGGAGGAACACCGTGCACTGCCCCTTCTGCCGTCATCCCGACTCCCGCGTCGTCGACTCCCGCACGTCCGACGACGGCGCATCGATCCGCCGCCGTCGCCAGTGCCCCGCCTGCAACCGGCGGTTCACCACCGTGGAGACCACGAGCCTGTCCGTCGTGAAGCGCTCGGGTGCGACCGAGCCGTTCAGCCGCGAGAAGATCGCGGGCGGCGTGCGCAAGGCCTGCCAGGGCCGCCCCGTGAGCGAGGACGACCTCGCCCTGCTGGCACAGAAGGTGGAGGAGACGCTCCGCTCGTCGGGCTCGGCCGAGATCGACGCATACGAGATCGGTCTCGCGATCCTGGGGCCGCTGCGCGAGCTCGACGAGGTGGCCTACCTGCGCTTCGCGAGCGTGTACCAGGCGTTCGAGTCGCTCGAGGACTTCGAGGCCGCCATCACGGTGCTGCGCGCGGAGCGCGACGCCCCGGACGGCGACGGTGAGCAGGACGCGCAGGACGGCACCGAGGCGCCCAGCCCGACCGTCTGACGGCCGGCCGCGGGGTGCGACCTACAGGTCGCTCGAGCGCGCCGCCCACAGGTTGATCCCGGCGTCGACGGCGTGCGGCTCGATCGCCGCGAGCTCGTCCGCCGAGAGTGCCGGTCCGTCGGCGACGCGGAGGTTGTCGTCGAGCTGCTCGGTCGTGCGGGCACCGACGAGCACGGTGGTCACCCGCGGGTCGCGCAGCACCCACGCGAGCGCGAGCTGGGCGAGGCTGCGACCGCCCTCCCGGGCGATCACCTCGAGCGCCGCGACGTGGGCGAGCGTCTCGTCGGTGAGCCACTCGGGGCGCATCGGCCCCCCGCGTGCGGCGCGCGAGTCGGCGGGGATCCCGTGCGTGTACCGTCCGGCCAGCAGCCCCTGGGCCAGCGGGCTGAACGCGACGACCGCCATCCCGGCGGCGGCGGTGACGTCGAGGAGCGAGCGGCCGTCGTCGCCCGGCTCCTCGACCCAGCGGTTGACCATCGAGTAGGACGGCTGGTGCACCGCGAGCTGGACGCCGAGCCGTCGGGCGACCTCGAGCGCCTCCGCGGTGCGGCGCGCGGAGTACGACGAGATGCCGACGAGGCGGGCCTTGCCCGAGCGCACCGCGCGGCCGAGCGCGCCGATCGTCTCCTCCAGCGGGGTCCGCGGGTCGAACCGGTGGCTGTAGAAGACGTCGACCGCGTCCACGCCGAGCCGGCGCAGCGACTCGTCGAGCGACGCGGTGAGGTACTTGGCGGACCCGTGCTCGCCGTACGGGCCGGCCCACGCGCCGTAGCCCGCCTTGGTGGTCACGACGAGCTGCTCGCGCACGTGTCGCAGGTCGGTCGCGAGCAGCCGTCCGAGGCTCTCCTCCGCGGCGAACGACGGCGGCCCGTAGTTGTTCGCGAGGTCCAGGTGGGTGATCCCGCGCTCGACCGCGTGCAGCACGAGCCGGCGCTGGTCGGCGAACGGGACCGCGTCGCCGAAGTTCTGCCACAGCCCCAGCGACACGACCGGCAGGGACAGGCCACCGGCGCGGCGCTGCGGCAGCGCGCCGGGCACGACGGAGCCGACGGGTCCGGCGACTGGCTCGCTCATGCGACGACCGTACCGGGGCCCGCCGCGAGCGCCGGCCGCCGCGTCCGGAGGCTCCCAGGGCCCGGGGACGGCGGTCGCGGGCGGAGGGTGGCGGGTATGGGGTGGCGTGCGGCAACCGCGTCGTCCAGGCTGGACGAGGTGCCAGGTGGACGACGGCACCCACGGCGCCGGGCCGGACCCGGCCACGACGAAGGAGACGCCATGGCGCAGCAGGATGGACCGCCCGCCGCGAGCGAGGACGCGAAGGCGAAGTTCCGCGAGGCGCTGGAGCGCAAGAAGGCGCAGGCGCACCGGACGGCGGACTCGTCGGCGAACACGGGAGCGGTGCACGGGTCGGAGACGACCGGTCCCGCGCAGCGACGCTTCCAGCGCAAGAGCGGCTCCGCCTGAGCGGACCCTCGCGTCGACGGATCGGCGCGTACGACGACGGCCGGCACCCCAGCGGGTGCCGGCCGTCGTCCGTGGTCAGGACAGGACGCGCAGGCGGACCGACTCGGGTCGCGACTCCAGCGCGTGCACCGCGGCGTCGTCGACCGGCGTCGCCGTGTCGGTCACCACGTAGCCGTACTCGCCCCACGTGCCGAGGATCTGGCTCTCGATGTTGACGTCGTGCTCGGCGAGCGTGGCGTTGACCGCGGCCAGCACGCCGGGGACGTTGCGGTGGATCCACGCGAGCCGGTGGACGCCGGGGCGCTGGTCGAGCGTCAGACCCGGGATGTTGACCGACAGCGTGGTCGTCCCGGTCGTGAAGTAGTCGCGCGCCTTGGTGGAGACGAACTGCGCGATGGCCTCCTGAGCCTCCTCGGTCGACCCGCCGGTGTGCGGGGTGAGGATGACGTTGGGCAGGCCGCGCAGCTCCGACTCGAACGGGTCGCCCTTGCGCTTGGGCTCCACGGGGAACACGTCGATCGCCGCGCCGGACAGGTGGCCGGACACGATGGCGTCCCGCACCGCGGCCGGGTCGACGACGAACCCGCGGGACAGGTTGAGCAGGATCGAGCCCGGGCGCATGCGGGCGATCTGCTTGGCGCCGAACAGGCCGGCGTTGCCGGCACGGCCGTCGACGTGGAGCGTCACGACGTCGGCGGCCTCGAGCAGCTCGTCGAGGGTGTCCATGCGCCGCGCGTTGCCCAGCGCGAGCTTCTCCTGCGTGTCGTAGAAGACGACCGACATGCCGAGGTTCTCGGCCAGCACGGACAGCTGGGTGCCGATGTTGCCGTAGCCGATGATGCCGAGCGTGCGGCCGCGCACCTCGTGCGCGCCGACCGCCGACTTGTTCCAGACGCCGTCGTGCATCGCCCGGTCGAACTCGGTGAGCCGGCGGGTGAGCGCGATGATCTCGGCGATCGCGATCTCCACGACCGACCGCGTGTTCGAGTACGGGGCGTTGAACACGGTCACGCCGCGGGCGGCCGCCGCCCGCAGGTCGATCTGGTTGGTACCGATGCAGTACGCGCCGACGCCGACCAGGTCGTCGGCCTGGGCGAGCACCTCGGCGGAGACGTGCGTCTTCGACCGGATACCGAGCCAGTGCACCCCCTGCAGCGCGTCGGCGAGCTCCTGCTCGTCGAGCGCGCCGGTCCGGGTGGTGACGTCGAACCCGGAGGCCTCGAGGATCTCGCGGGCCCGGGGGTGCAGGTTTTCGAGGAGGAGAGCCTTCAGCACCGCACCATGGTGCGCCTTCTCACGGTGCGGGCACACGCTCGTCCGAGGGCCGGACACCCGTGCGTGGAGCGGTGCCCGCACCGGCGGCGGCTCACAGGCCCGCCGGCAGCTCCCCCGCGTGGACGACGTGCAGGCGCACGGTCGGGCGGGTCATCGCGACGTAGAGGTCCCCGGCGCTCCCCGCACCCACCTCGGCGGGCTCCACGAGCACGACGACGTCGAACTCCAGGCCCTTCGTCTCGACGGGCGTGAGCACGACGAGAGGCGAGTCGAGGTCGGCGGCGTCCGTGCCGGACCCGGCGGCGGCCTCGGCCCCCGCGTCGGCGAGCGCCTCGACCAGCGCACCGACCCGGTCACGGACGGCGACGACCGCGACGCGCCCGGCACCCTCGTCCGTCGTGACCTCCGCGACGGCCTTGGCCGCCGTCCGGGCGGCGAGGGCGACGAGGTCGGCGGCGGGAGCGTGCTCCACGACGAGCGCCTCGGGCACGTCGCGCGCCGACGTGAGCCGGCTGACCGGGAGCCCGGCCGCCTGGGCCACGCGCCGGGCGGCGTCGGCCACCGACGCCGGCGTGCGGTAGTTGACGGTGAGCTCCTCGAGCCGCCACGACCCGCGCAGCACCGGGTCGAGCGTCCGCGCCC
>Ga0180221_1001354_pt1 | contig 16688 bp, 15 predicted proteins | sample eDN5th37CKraftMG_FD_151339 | JGI IMG/M metagenome (GOLD analysis project Ga0180221, IMG submission 151339) | Enriched Miracle-Growth compost microbial communities from Emeryville, California, USA - eDNA 5th pass 37_C Kraft MG (version 2) (version 2) ...
AGTCGGCGAAGGACTCCTCCGTGACGGGCTCGCCGCCGAAGGTGCGGTGCAGCAGGTCGGCCCGTAGGCGCCGCTGGGTGAGCGCGTCCGTCTCCCCCCGCGTGTACCGCTGGTAGTGCCTGCCCGGGTCCGAGCGCCAGTGCGCGAGCAGCTCGGGGTACCGCTCCGCGGGCACGTGCGGCAGGTGCTCGACCGCGACCGCCGTCAGCGCCTTCGCGAACGCCCCCTTGGTGTCGACGAGCGTGTCGTCGACGTCGAGCAGGACGCCGTCGACAGCCCCGACCGCCGGCCCCGCGCCGCCCGGCCGCAGGGCCGCCGCCTGCTCAACCATCGAGGCGCGCCAGGGCGGCGTCGATGCGCGCGAGCGTCCGCTCCCGGCCCAGCACCTCGAGCGACTCGAAGAGCGGCAGGCCCACGGTGCGCCCGGTGACGGCGACGCGCACGGGCGCCTGCGCCTTGCCGAGCTTGAGCCCGTGCTTCTCCCCCACCTGGGCGACGAGGTCCTTGAGCGGCTCCGCCTCCCAGGTGTCCAGGTCCGCGAGCGCCGCGCGGGCGTCCGTGAGCAGCTCGGCCGACCCCTCCTTCATGGCCTTGGTCCACGACCGCTCGTCGCGCACCGGCTCGTCGAGGAACAGGAAGTCGACGTTGTCGGTGATGTCGGCCAGCAGCGCGACGCGCGACTGCGCGAGCGGGGCCACCCGGGCGAACGCCGCGGCGTCGAACTGCTCCTCGGTCCACGGGGCCCGGGGGGCGTGCAGCCACGGGTCGACGGCGGCGACGAAGTCCTCGACCGACATCGCGCGGATGTACTCGCCGTTGAACGCGGTGAGCTTCTTGACGTCGAAGAACGCGGACGCGCTGTTGACGTCCTCGATGCGGAAGCGGGAGACCAGCTCGTCGAACGGGAGGATCTCCTCGTCGTTGCCGGGCGCCCAGCCGAGCAGCATGAGGTAGTTGACCATCGCCTCGGGCAGGTAGCCCTCGGCCAGGTAGTCCTCGAGGGCGACCTTGTCGCGGCGCTTGGAGAGCTTCTGCCGCTTCTCGTTGACGATCACCGGCAGGTGCGCCCACGTGGGCGGCTGCGCTCCGAGCGCCTCCCAGAGCAGCTGCTGCTTGGGGGTGTTGGGCAGGTGCTCCTCGCCACGGATGACGTGGGTGATGCCCTCGTCGAGGTCGTCGACCACGTTCGCGAGCAGGAACACCGGCGACCCGTCACCGCGCGCGACGACGAAGTCCTCCATGGCGGAGTTCGGGAAGGTGGGGTTGCCGCGGATGAGGTCGACCACCTGGGTCTCCCCCTCGTCAGGGGTGCGGAACCGCAGCGCGCGGCCGGGCTCGTAGGTCAGGCCGCGGTCGCGGCAGTGGCCGTCGTAGCCCGAGTGCGCGTTGCCGGTGCGGGCGGCGACGTCGTCGCGGGTGCAGTCGCAGTAGTACGCGCGCCCCGCCTCGACCAGCCGCAGCGACGCCTCGCGGTGCTTCTCGACGTTCTGCGACTGGAAGTAGGGCCCCTCGAACGTCGGGTCCTCGGCGTGCATGCCGAGCGCGGCGAGCGCGTTGAGGATGCCGTCGACCCACTCCGGCTTGTTCCGCGCGGCGTCGGTGTCCTCGACGCGCAGCACGAAGGTGCCGCCCTGGCGCTTGGCGACCGCCCAGTTGAACAGCGCGGAGCGGGCACCGCCCACGTGGAACATGCCCGTCGGCGACGGGGCGAAGCGGACACGGACGGCGTTCGACGGCGTGGAGGAGCCTGCTGCGGGGATCACGGGGTCCAGAGTAGTTCGCCCCGGGCGGGTGCCGAGGTCGCGCCCGCCCCTCTCGCCGCGCCCGGACGCGACGTCCGAAACCCGCCGGACCTCGGCCGTGGCCCGCCCTAGCGTCAGGTCATGACCATGACGCAGGACCTGAACGAGCACGTCAGCGAGCCCGGCGGCGCGGAGGCGGGCCGCCACGTGACGGTCGACCCCGCCATCCTGTACTTCGGCACGCCCGTGGTGCTGCTGAGCTCGACCAACGAGGACGGCACCACCAACCTCATGCCGATGTCGTCCGTCTTCTGGCTGGGGCGCAGCGCCGTGCTGGGCATCGGCGCCCGGAGCCAGACGGCGTCCAACCTGCGCCGCCACCCGGAGCTCGTGATGAACCTCGCCTCGCCGTCGAACGTCGGGCACGTGGACCGGCTGGCCCTCACGACCGGCCGGCCCGACGTCTCGCCGTGGAAGTCCCAGGCGGGGTACGTGCACGTGGCCGACAAGTTCGCCGCCGCGGGGCTGACCCCGCTGGCCTCGGCGACCGTCCGCCCGCAGAGGGTGGCCGAGTGCCTGGTGCACCTGGAGGCGGAGGTCCGGGAGATCCGGCCGATCGGTGCCGAGCCCGGGGACGACCCGGACGCGGCGCGGCTGCTCGCGGTCGAGGCCCGCGTCACCCGGGTGTGGGTCGACCCCGCGATCCGGCTCGCGGGGTACGCCGACCGGATCGACCCCGACCTGTGGCGGCCGCTGGTGATGAGCTTCCAGCGGTTCTACGGCCTGGGCGCCGAGGTGCACCCGTCACGCCTGGCCGGGATCGACGAGGAGCACTACCGCGAGCCGCGCGGGACCCGCTGAGCGGCTCAGTCGCGGCGGAACACGGGGTTGGCGAGGACGCCGATGCCCTCGACCTCGCACTCCACCCGGTCGCCGTGGTCGATGCGCCCGACGCCGGCGGGCGTGCCCGTGAGCACGACGTCGCCCGGCAGCAGCGTCATCGCCTTGCTGATGTACGACACGAGGAAGGGCACGTCGAAGACCATGTCCGCGGTGCGGCCGTCCTGCTTGGGCTCACCGTTGACGCGCGACCGCACGGCGACGTCCTCGGGGTCCAGGTCGGTGTCGATCCACGGGCCCAGCGGGCACGAGGTGTCGAACCCCTTGGCGCGCGCCCACTGGCCGTCCGTGCGCTGGGCGTCGCGCGCGGTGACGTCGTTGGCCACCGTGTAGCCCAGGACGTACGACCGGACGTTCTCCGGCTCGACGTCCTTGCACACCTTGGAGATGACGACGGCGAGCTCGGCCTCGTAGCTGACCTCGCGCGTGAACTCGGGCAGCACCACCGGGTCGTCGGGGCCGACGACGGCCGTGTTCGGCTTGAAGAACAGCAGCGGGGAGGACGGCACCTCGCCGCCCATCTCCTTGGCGTGGTCGGCGTAGTTCTTGCCCACCGCGACCACCTTGGAGCGCGGGATCACCGGGGCGAGCAGCCGGACGCCGTCGCCCAGCTCGATCCGCTCGCCCGTCGGCATGGCCGGCATGTAGAGCGGGTCGCCGCCCAGCACGGCGAGGAAGGTGCGGTCGCCCTCGTGCTGGACGAGGGCGAAGCGGGGGTCGTCTCCGGTGGTGAATCTCGCGATGCGCACGCGCCCAGGTTACGCGCGGGCGAGCACCTCGCCGTGCAGGATGGCGAACCAGCCGTCGGGCGCCTGCGCCCACGCCTGCCAGTCCTGCGCGATCTGCTCGAGCGCGACGTCGTCGGCCAGCCCCGACTCCTTGGCCTGCACCGCGAAGTTGGACTCCACGCAGCGCTCCGCCCACAGCTCGCCCCACCACTGGCGGTCGGTCGGGGTGGCGTAGCACCACGACGACGCCGAGGGCACGATGCCGTCCAGGCCGGCCTCCTGCACCCACGACATGAGGCGGCGCCCGGCGTCCGGCTCGAACCCGTACGCGTGCGTGACCTCGTGGTAGAGCTCGTTCCACTCGGTCAGGCCGGGCGTCTCCGGGTACCAGGCCATGCCGGCGTAGTCGGCGTCGCGCACGGCGACCATGCCGCCCGGCTTCGCGACGCGCTTCATCTCGCGCAGCGCGGCGACCGGGTCGGACAGGTGCTGCAGCAGCTGGTGCGCGTACACGACGTCGAACGAGTCGTCGGCGAACGGCAGCTCGTAGGCGTTCGCCTGCTCGAAGCGCACGTTGCCGTAGCCGAGCGCCTCGGCGTGCGCGCGCGCCGCCTCGAGCACCTTGGGGCTGGCGTCGACGCCGATGACCCCGCCGCCGGCGAGGATGCGGCCGAGGTCGGCGGTCACCGTGCCGGGGCCGCAACCGACGTCGAGCAGGGACATGTCGTCGCGCAGGTGGGGCAGCAGGAAGCCGGCCGAGTTCTGGGCCGTGCGGCTGCGGTGCGAGCGCAGCACGGACTCGTGGTGGCCGTGCGTGTACGACTCGGACTCCTTGCTGGGCACCGTGTGGTGGGTGCTCGGTGCCTCGATCGCGTCGTTGAGGTCGGCACCGGCGGGTTCGGGGTCGCCCTGGGGTACGGGCTCCGCGCTGAGGTCGCTCATGCTCCTACCGTAGTGACCGCGCACCCGGCGGGCGGGGCGGTTCTCACGCACCGGGACGACGCGCGTCACCGCGCGGTGGCATCATCGCGCCATGACCGCGGCCACCGGCGCGCCGACCGCCCGCCTGCGTGGCGGGTTGCGGTCCGGCCTGCGCCGTCTCGCGGGCGGCCCCGGCCGCGTCCCGGGCGTCGACGTGGCCCGCGGCATCGCGGTGCTGGGCATGTTCACCGCGCACGTCGGCGTCACCACCCCGGACGCCGGGCCCGCGTGGTGGCTGCTCGACCTGTCCCACGGACGCTCGTCGATCCTCTTCGCGCTGGTGGCGGGCGTCTCGGTCGCGATCGTCACGGGCGGCCCGCGGCCGCCGGACGGCGAGCCCCTGCGCCGCGCCCGGCTGCGCCTGCTCGTGCGGGCCGTGCTGCTGCTGGTGCTCGTGGCGCTGCTCGACCTCCTCGGCACGCGCGTGGCCCTCATCCTCGGCTTCTACGCCTGCTACTTCGTGCTCGCCCTGCCCGTGCTGCGCTGGCCGCCGCGGCGGCTCCTGACCCTGGCCGCGGCGGTCGCGCTCGTCGGGCCACCGCTCGCCTACTGGGGCCCGGAGGCCCTGGTCCGGGCCGGGCTGCGCCCGCCGCACGACGGGTCGGGCGCGGTCACCGACTTCGTGCTCACCGGCCACTACCCGGCGATCGTCTGGATGGCGTACGTGCTCGCGGGGATGGCGATCGGACGGTGCGACCTGCGCTCGGACCGGCTGCGGACCGGGCTGGTCGTCGGCGGCCTGGCCGCCTGGGCGGTCTTCTCCGTGCTCTCGGCGGCGGCGGTCGGCGCGGCCGGCGGCGAGGAGGTCGTGCGCACCGAGGTGGCGTCCCGGCAGTCGGTGGACGGCGCGCCGTTCGCCTGGGACAGCCCGTGGCCGGGGGTCGCGGGCCTGCTCCTCGCCGGCCCGCACGACGACACGACGCTCGAGGTGCTCGCGTCGGGCGGCTTCGCCGTGGCGGTCGTGGGTCTGTGCCTGCACGTCGGGCGCGTGGGGCGATGGGTGCTGGCGCCGCTGGCCGCCGTCGGGTCGATGGCGCTGACCGTGTACTCGGTGCAGATCGTGGCCATCTGGCGCTGGGACCTGCTGGGGTCCACGACCAACGGCCCGCTCCTCGCCATGGTGCTGGTCACCCTCGCCGCCGCGACGGCGTGGCGGTTCCTGCTCGGCCGTGGTCCCCTCGAACGGCTGGTCGGCGCCGTCAGCGACCGGGCCGCGGGCCCGCCGTCAGCGCTGCCGACCGTCCCGGCGGCCGGGCCGTCGTGAGCCCGGCCGGGTGCGCCTCCAGGTCCGCGAGGACGCCGGCCGCGTCGAAGGCCTCGGCCGGCGCGAGCGCCCCGGCGCCCCGGACACGCCCGGCCAGGAGCCGGACCACTCCCTCGGCGAGGATCGGGGCCGACACGGCGTAGATGTCCTGACCGGCGGCGGCCAGCCGACGCGTCGTCCCGCCGTGCCGCACGGAGACGTCGACGACGAACCGCTGCGGCGACCGGGCGCCGTCGCCGGGAGGCGGCGGGGTCCGGTCGTCGCGGAGCTCCGCGAGCGGCGCGCTGCTCAGGTAGGAGGTGAGCTCGCCGACGGCGAGGTGCCGCGTGACCGTGACGACCTCGGAGAACGGCAGCTCGACCACCGGCTGCTCGCCCAGCGGGGCTGGGAACGTCCAACGGCCGGTGGGCGCGGGGTCGGCGAGCGGCACGAGGCGGCCGTCGCGGACGACGAGGCGGGTCGCGGTGTTGCGCTCCCCCGTGACGCGGGTGCCGGCGGTGGGCCACCAGTGGTCCAGCCCGACGGCGACCTCGACGGAGTCCGCCTCGCGCTCGCCGTCGAGGGCGGCGGTCACGAGCAGGTCGGCGAGCCCGCCGTAGAACGCCATGGCGGGCACGACGGCGACGCCGGCGGAGCGCGCGGGGGCGTCGAGCCGCTCGTAGAGGCGCTGCACCGCGGGCTGCTCGGCCGTGACGTCGAGGTAGTGGGCGCCGGCCGCGACCGCCGCGCTCGCCAGCGGCTCGGCCGTGTCGAGGAACGGGCCGGCGCAGTTCACGACCACCGTCACGCCGTCGAGGGCGGCGCGCAACGCCGCGGCGTCGTCCACCCCCACGACCCGCGCCTCGAGGCCCGGGTGGCGCGACGCCACCGCCCCGAGCCGCTCGGCGCCGCGTCCCGCGAGCACCGGGGCCAGGCCGCGCCGGACCAGCTCGTCGACGACGAAGCCACCCGTGTGTCCGCCGGCCCCGTAGACCACCACTGCCTGAGGTGTCTGCATGGCTCGATCCTGGTCGCCGCGCCGTCGCACGACGAGCGTCCCGAACGACATGGTGCGTACAGTTTCGGACATGCCGCGCCTCGCCCTCGCCATGCACGACACCGCGATGCTGTACGAGACGGCGATCGCCGCGGAGATCTTCGGCGTCGACCGGGCGGAGCTCTCCCCCGGCGGCACCTGGTACGACTTCGTCGTCTGCACGCCGGACGGCGAGCCCCACCCCTGGCTACCGGGCGCGCGGACCGCCCCGTACGCCGAGCTGTCCCGGGTCGACCGCGTCGTCGTGACGTCGACCGCCGACCCCGAGGCCGCGCCGGACCCGCGCCTGCTCGACGCGCTCCGCGCGGCGCACCGCGCCGGCGCCACCGTCGCCGCCCTGTGCACGGGCGCCTTCGTCCTTGCGGCCGCCGGTCTGCTCGACGACCGTCCTGCGGTGACGCACTGGATGCACGCCGACGACCTCGCCCGCCGTTACCCCGGGGTGCAGGTGCGCGCCGACGTCCTGTACGTCGACGACGGCGACGTCCTCACCTCGGCCGGCAAGACCGCCGCGCTGGATCTCGCCCTCCATCTGGTGCGCCGCGACCTCGGCGCGACGGCCGCCAACGGCATCGCCCGCCGCCTGGTCGTCCCGTCGCACCGGGGCGGCGGCCAGGCCCAGTTCGTCGCGGCGCCGGCCTCCCCGCGCACCGGCTCCGGGCTCGCCCCGACGCTGGAGTGGGCGCGCGCCCGCCTCGACCGGCCGCTGACCGTGCGCGACCTCGCCGCGCACGCCGGGCTCAGCACCCGGCAGCTCGCGCGGCGCATGCAGGCCGAGCTCGGGACCGGGCCGCTCGACTGGCTGCACCGGCAGCGCGTCGCGCGGGCGCAGGAGCTCCTGGAGCAGACCGAGGCGTCGATCGAGCGCGTCGCTGCCAGCTCGGGGCTGGGCACCGCGGCCACGCTCCGGCGGCACTTCCACCGCAGCGTCGGCGTCACGCCCGCGGCGTACCGGGCCGCGTTCCACGTCCGCTGAGCCGCCTGTCCCGGAATGCGACGAACGGCCTGTGCCCACCGTGCCCGACCTGCAAGGATGCCGGGGCACGACGAGAGGAACCGACCGTGACCGAACCGATGGCGCTGCTGAGACGACGCCTCGACGACTCCGACATCGCCGACGTCGTCTCCCTCGAGCCGGCGACCGGAGGCCTCGCCGCGACGGCCGCGCTCGCACGGCGCGCCGACGGCACCGCGGTGTTCGTCAAGGGGTTCGTCGAGGGGGGCGACGAGGCGCCGTCCGACGACGCCTTCGCCGCCGAGGCGGAGGGCCTCACCGTGCTGCGGACGCTCGGTGGCGTCACCACACCGGAGGTGATCCTCGCCGACCCGGGCCTGCTCGTCCTCGAGGCACTCGCGCCCCGGCCGCAGGACGAGGCCTTCTGGGAGCGGTTCGCGCACGAGCTCGCGCGGCTGCACGCCACCACCCACGACCGGTTCGGCTGGCACCGCGACACCTGGCTCGGCCGTCGCCGGCAGGTCAACACGTGGGAGGACGACGGGTTCACGTTCTTCGCCCGCCACCGCCTCCTGCGCTGGCTGGGCGAGCCGAGGGTGGACGCGGCGCTCGACCCCGCCGACCGCGCCGCCCTGGAACGCCTGTGCGCCCGGCTCCCCGAGCTGCTGCCCGACCGCCCGGCGGCCCTGACGCACGGCGACCTGTGGGCGCAGAACGTGCTCGCCACCGCCGACGGCCGGCCGGCGCTGATCGACCCGGCCGTGTCGTACACGTGGGCCGAGGTCGACCTCGCGCACCTGTGGACCACGGCGCCGCCGCCCGAGTCCCGCGGGTTCTTCGACCTCTACGCCGAGCTCACCGGGCTGGACGCGGCGTGGCGCGAGCGGATGCCGATCCTCCAGCTGCGCCAGCACCTCGCCGTCGTCGCGCAGTTCGACGACGACTGGGGCGCCGCCGCCCAGATACGGGCCACCCTCGCGCCCTTCCGGCGCCGGGCCTGACTCGTCGCCTCGCGCCGGGCCGCTGTCGTCGGACCTCAGAGCGTGACGGTGCCCTCGATGGTGGTGACCGCCGCCCCGGCGACCCAGACCTCGTCGCCCTCCCGGCTGACGTGCACGCGGCCGCGCCGCCCGAGCGCCGTGCCCTGCGAGGCGACGTACGACACCGGCAGCAGGCCCCCGGCCAGCCACTGCCCCAGCCCCGCGTTGAGGCTCCCCGTCACGGGGTCCTCGGGCACGCCGATGTCGGGGACGAAGGCGCGCACCTCGACGGCGGCGTCCGACTCCCCCGGCGCGTAGGTGCCGACGACGCCGATCTTCAGGTCCCCGGCCGCGGCCAGGTCGGGCTCGACGGCGAGCACGGCCGCGGCGTCGCGCAGCCGCGCCGCGACCCAGCCCGGGCCGTTGTCCACCCAGGCCGCGTCCTCGATGTCGGCGACGCGGACGCGCAGGGCGCGCGCGATCCGCGCCAGGTCCTCCGGGCCGACGGGACCCGACCGGCGCAGCGGGGGCGCGGCGAACGCGAGCCGCTCGCCGCCGTCGCCCGCCTCGCGCCGCACCGTGACCGGCCCGACGCCGCACTCCTGGACCACCCGCTGCGCGGAGCGCGGCGTCCCGCCCGCCTCGAGCCAGGCGTGCGCGCTGCCGAGCGTCGGGTGGCCGGCGAAGGGCAGCTCGCCCCCGGGAGTCCAGATCCGCAGGCGGTAGTCGGCCTCCGGGGTGGTGGGGCGCAGCAGGAACGTGGTCTCCGAGAGGTTGGTCCACCGCGCGAAGGCGGCCATCTGCGCGTCGGAGAGGTCGTCGGCGTCGTGCACCACCGCCACGGGGTTGCCGGTGAGCGGGCCGGTGGCGAAGACGTCGACCTGGCGGAAGCGGAACGTGTGCGGCACGGGTCACACGCTAGCGCCGCCCGTCGTGCGCGAGGCCCCTCGTACCCTGGTGGCGTGCCCACCCTCGTCGACCGTTCCGCCTGGGAGCCCCGCGCCGCCGCGCACGCCGCCCGGGCGGACGCGCTGACGGCGGTGTGGCGCGCCGCCCGCGACCGGGGCGAGAAGCACGCGATCGAGGACTTCCTGTTCACCTACTACCCCACCCGCGTGGGCCAGCTGCGCCGGTGGCACCCAGGGCCGGGCGTGCTGCTCGCGGACGCCGACGAGCACGCCGGGTGGCGGTGGTACCGGGAGACCCGCGACGACCGGGGCCGCCCCGCCGCGACGCTCGACGTCGAGACCTTCCTCGCCGACCGCGGCGAGACGGTCCGCTACGTCCGCGCGCTGGTGTCCGCCACCGCCGGCCGCCCGGGGACCTTCGGCTGCTTCGGCCTGCACGAGTGGGCGATGGTGTACCGCGACCGCGCGGCGGGCCGCGACCACCGCCACCCCCTGCCCCTGCGGCTCGGCCACGACGGCACGGACGCCGTCGTCGAGTCGCACCGCATCGGCTGCTCGCACTTCGACGCCTACCGCTTCTTCACGCCCGAGGCCGCCGGCCGCAACCAGCTGCGCCCCACCCGCGAGCGCCAGCCGGCGATGGAGCAGCCCGGCTGCCTGCACGCGGGGATGGACCTGTACAAGTGGGCGCTCAAGCTCGGCCCCGGCGTGCCGGGCGACCTGCTGCTGGACGCGTTCGAGCTGGCGCGCGACATCCGCTACACGGACATGGCGGCCGCGCCGTACGACGTCTCGTCGTACGGCATCGCCGCCGTGCCGATCGAGACCCCGGAGGGCAAGGCCGAGTACGTGCGTTGTCAGCGGGCCTTCGCCGCGCGGGGCCAGGAGCTGCGCGCGCGGCTGGTCGACGCGTGCGACCTGCTCCTTGCTGGCAGTGCAGGCAGTGCTGCCGGCGCAGGCAGTGCTGTCGGTGCGGTCGGGGCGGTCAGTCCGCCACCATCCCGCTGACCAGCCCGCGCCAGGTCACGGGGCCGACGACGCCGTCGACGAGGACCCCGAAGGTCGACAGGGCGCGCTGGAAGCCGCGCACCGCGTCCTCGGTGCGCGGGCCGAAGACACCGTCGACCACGAGGGCGAAGCCGGGGCGGACGTCGAGCTCGGCCTGGACGGCGCGCACCGCGTCCCCCCGGGCGCCGCGCCGGACGGGTACGACGATCGCGTCCCACGTCCGGGGCCCGACGACGCCGTCCACCTCGAGGCCGAAGTCGCGCTGGGCGGCGCGCACGGCCGCCTCGGTGAGCGGCCCGAACCGCTGGCCCACCTCCAGGTCGTGCCCGTGCTCGACGAGCAGGTGCTGCAGCGTGCCGACGGGGTGGAAGCGGTCGCCGGGACGGACGACCGGCCAGGGGTCGAGGGCCAGGCTCGCCAGGACGGACATCGCCACTCCTTCGTGGGGGCCGGCCGGGCGGGTCGTCGCCCCGGGAAAACCTGGCACCCTCGCGGGGAAGGGAGCGCGACGCCGCCGTCCAGATACGTCCCGCGGGTCAGCCGGACCGGCGGGCGCGCAGGGCGGCCTGGGCGTTGCGGTTGGTGCACGCGGTGGAGCAGTACCGCCGCGACCGGTTGCGCGAGAGGTCGAGCACGATGCCCCGGCAGTCGTCGTCGGCGCACACGGCGAGCCGCGAGTGCTCGTCGGCGCGCACGACGTCGATCATCGCCATCGCGGTCTCGACGACGATGCGCTCGTCCAGCGGCGCGTCCGGGGCGACGGCGTGCAGGTGCCAGTCCTGCCCCTCGTGGCGGACCAGCCGCGGGGGCGTGCCGGACCGCGCGAGGAGGTCGTTGACCAGCGCGGGGGCCTCGTCCCGGCTCGCCAGCAGCAGCTCGCGAAGGCGGGGCGCCAGCGCGCGGACGCGGGCGAGCTCGGCGTCGGTGCCGTCGCGCCGGCCCGTGTACCCGTGTCGCGCGAAGAACGCGTCGAGGTCGGCCGTCGTCGTGAGCGTCTGCGGCGGCTCCTCGGCGTTGACCAGGTCGACGGCGGCGCGGAGCGAGTTCACCGTGTCATGCGCAAAAACCATGTTGACACGTTACCTCGCCGGGCATAGCGTCATGCGTCATGAGCGATGTCGCACATGACACCCGCGCGACGGTACGCCCCGGTCTGGTGGCCGGCCTCGTGCTCGCGGTCGTCTCGGCGGTGACCTTCAGCCTGTCCGGGCCGCTGGCGGCCGGCCTGTTCGCCACCGGGTGGAGCCCGGGCGCCGTCGTCCTGGTGCGCGTCGCGGTCGGGGCGGTCGTGGTGCTGCCCTTCGGCGTCGTCGCCCTGCGCGGCGACTGGTCCCCCGTGCGCCGCAACCTGCGGCTGCTCGGCGCGTACGGCGCCCTCGGCGTCGCGGCCACGCAGTTCTGCTACTTCGCCGCGGTGCAGCACATGCAGGTGGGCCCCGCGCTGCTCATCGAGTACTCCTCGCCCGCGGCCGTGGTGGCCTTCCTGTGGCTGCGGCACGGCCAGCGGCCCGGCCGCACGACGCTCGCCGGGATCGCGCTGGCGGCCGCCGGCCTCGTCCTCGTGCTCGACCTCGCCGGCGCCCGGCTCGACCCCGTCGGCGTGGCGTGGGCCCTGGGCGCGATGGTCGGCGTCTCCGCCTACTTCCTGCTCAACGCCCGCACCGACACGGGGCTGCCGCCTCTGAGCCTCGCCGCCGGCGGCCTCCTGGTCGGCACCGCGCTGCTCGGGCTGCTCGGGGCCGTCGGCCTCATGCCCCTCACCGCGTCCGCCGCCCCCGTCGCCCTGGCGGACGCCGTCGTGCCCGTGTGGGCGGTGCTCGCCGCGCTGGGCGTCGTGACCGCCGGCGTCGCCTACGTCGCCGGCGTCGGAGCGGGACGGCGGCTCGGCGCCCGTCCCGCGTCGTTCGTCGGCCTGCTCGAGGTGCTCAGCGCGGTGTTCTTCGCGTGGCTGTTCCTGGGCGAGCTGCCGCGCCCCGTGCAGCTCGTGGGCGGGCTCCTCGTGCTCACCGGTGTCGTCGTGGTGCAGCAGGGCGAGGCCGCCACCCGACGCGCGGCACCGACCGTCGGGCCCACCGTCGAGCCGACGCCCGAGCCCACCGCACCCGCGGAAACCCGTGGCCCGTCGCGGCCGGAGATGTGACGATCTCCGCATGTCCCGCGTCCTGGCCGCCGCCCCGTCCGAGCCCGTCGTCGTCCCCGAGCGCGTCCGCCTGCTCGCCGGCGACGACGCGATCACGCCCGTGTGGCGCAACGAGCTCGGCGGCCTGACGTTCCGGTGCACGGCCCGGGGCGGCGGCGAGCGCTACGTGAAGTGGGTGCCGGCCGGCACCCCCGAGCTCGACCTCGAGGCGGAGACCGCGCGTCTCGCCTGGGCGCGCCCGTACACGCCGGTGCCGCGCGTGCTCGACCACGGCGCCGACGCCACCGGGGCGTGGCTGCTCACGGAGGGGCTCCCAGGACGCTCCGCCGTGGACCCGCACTGGCTCGCGCGCCCGGAGACGGCGGCGCGCGCGATCGGCGCCGGCCTGCGGGCGCTGCACGACACCCTCCCCGTGGACGACTGCCCGTTCACGTGGAGCGTCGCGGACCGCAGCGCCCGCCTCTCCCCCGACAAGCGCGCCCGGGTCGGCGACGCGCCCGCCGTCGACCGGCTCGTCGTCTGCCACGGGGACCCCTGCGCCCCCAACACGCTGCTGGACGACGACGGGCGGTGGACCGCGCACGTCGACCTCGACGCGCTGGGCGTCGCGGACCGGTGGGCCGACCTGGCCGTGGCGAGCTACAGCCTCGAGTGGAACTACGGGGACGGGTACGAGGACGCGTTCTTCGCGGGGTACGGCATCGCGCCGGACCCGGGGCGCATCGCCTTCTACCGCCACCTGTGGGACCTCGGCTGAGCCGCGGGCCGCGCCACCGCACCTCACGGCCTGGACGGGCCTGGGAGAATGTCCGGACCATGACTTCCCCCAGCTCCCCCGACGCCACCCCCCGCCCCGCCGGCACGCTGCTGCCGTACCTGCCCGCCCCCACGGGCGGCGCGCCCGACCCCGACGTGCTCTTCGAGGGGTTCGGCGAGTGGGCCGCCGGCACCGGGCGCCCCCTGTACCCGCACCAGGAGGAGGCGCTGGTCGAGCTCATGACGGGCTCCCACGTGGTGCTGGCGACGCCCACCGGCTCGGGCAAGTCCATGGTGGCGATGGGGGCGCAGTTCGCCGCCCTCGCGAACCGCCGGTCGGGGCGCGGCGGGCGCACCTTCTACACCGCCCCGCTCAAGGCGCTGGTGAGCGAGAAGTTCTTCGACCTCGTCGCCGCGTTCGGGTCCCGGAACGTGGGGATGATGACCGGCGACTCGGCCGTCAACGCCGACGCCCCGATCATCTGCTGCACGGCGGAGATCCTCGCGAACCTCGCCCTGCGGCGCGGGGCGGACGACGGCGGCGACGCCGACGACGCGATCGCCCAGGTCGTCATGGACGAGTTCCACTTCTACGGCGACCGGCAGCGCGGCTGGGCGTGGCAGGTGCCGCTCCTGGAGCTGCCCGACACGCAGTTCCTGCTGATGTCCGCCACCCTCGGCGACACGACGCGCCTGCGGGAGGACCTCGAGAAGCGCAGCGGCCGCCCGGTGGCGGAGGTCGCGGGCGCCGAACGCCCGGTGCCGCTGACCTTCTCCTACGTCGTGGAACCGCTGACCGACGTCATCTCCGAGCTCGTGACGACGCACCGCGCCCCGGTCTACGTCGTGCACTTCACGCAGAAGGACGCCGTCGAGCGCGCCCAGGCGCTGCTGTCCACGAACCTGGCGTCCAAGGACGAGAAGGCGGCGATCGCCGCGGAGATCGGCGCGTTCCGGTTCGGCACGGGCTTCGGCAAGACGCTGAGCAAGTTCCTGCGCGCCGGCATCGGCGTGCACCACGCGGGGATGCTGCCCAAGTACCGCCGCCTCGTGGAGCGCCTCACGCAGCGCGGCCTGCTCAAGGTGGTCTGCGGCACCGACACGCTCGGCGTGGGCATCAACGTGCCCATCCGCACCGTGCTCCTGACGTCGCTGGTGAAGTACGACGGCGAGCGCATGCGCCACCTCACGGCGCGCGAGTTCCACCAGATCTCCGGCCGGGCCGGGCGCGCGGGCTTCGACACCGTCGGCGAGGTGCTCGTCATGGCGCCCGACCACGTCATCGAGAACCGCAAGCAGCTCGCCAAGGCCGGCGACGACCCGAAGAAGCTCAAGAAGGTGGTGCGCAAGAAGGCGCCCGCCGGGGCGGTCAACTGGACCGACTCCACGTTCGAGCGCCTGCGCGACGCCGACCCGGAGCCCCTGACCAGCCAGTTCCGCGTCAACCACGCGATGGTGCTCAACGTGCTGGCGCGCGCCGGCCAGGCGGGCGACCCGGTCGAGGCCATGCGCCACCTGCTCACCGCGAACCACGACACCGAGGCGCAGCAGGCGAAGCACGTGCGCCAGACCTTCCGCATCTACCGCTCCCTGCGCGTCGCGGGGGTGGTGGAGAAGGTGCGCGTGCCGGACGCCTCGCGCCCGGCCGGGTACCGGCCCAGCGTCCGCCTCGTCGTCGACCTGCCTCGCGACTTCGCGCTCAACGCCCCGCTGTCCCCCTTCGCCCTCGCCGCGACGGACCTCCTCGACGTGGAGAGCCCCACGCACGCGCTCGACGTCGTGTCCGTGATCGAGGCGACCCTGGACGACCCCCGCCAGATCCTCTACGCGCAGCAGAACAAGGCCAAGGGCGAGGCCGTCGCGGCCATGAAGGCCGAGGGCATGGAGTACGAGGAGCGCATGGAGGCGCTCGAGGACGTCACGTGGCCCCGCCCGCTCGCCGACCTGCTCGAGCCCGCCTTCGCCACGTACAAGCGGGCGAACCCGTGGGTGGCCGACGCAGAGCTCGCGCCCAAGTCCGTGGTGCGCGACATGCTCGAGCAGGCGATGACCTTTGCCGAGCTGGTCAGCGTGTACGGGCTGGAGCGCACCGAGGGCGTGGTGCTGCGCTACCTCGCCGACGCCTACCGCGCCCTGCGCCAGGTCGTGCCGGAGGAGCACCGCACCGAGGAGGTGCAGGAGGTCGTCGAGTGGCTCGGCGAGCTCGTGCGCGGCGTCGACTCGTCGCTGCTCGACGAGTGGGAGCGCCTGCAGAACCCCGTGGACGACGACGCCGACCTCGTCGTCGAGGGCGAGCTCGCCGAGGCGGGCGCGGACGCACCGACCCGGCCCGTCACGGGCAACCCGCGCGCGTTCCGCCGGCTGGTGCGCAACGCGCTGTTCCGCCGCGTCGAGCTGGCCGCCCGCGAGGACTACGACGCCCTCGGGGCGCTCGACGGCGCGCACGGGTGGGACGGCGACGCGTGGGCCGCCGCCCTCGACCCGCTGTTCGAGGCGCAGGGCGACGACGCGGTGGGCATCGGGCCCGCCGCCCGCGCGGCCGGCCTGCTGACGATCCTCGAGCAGGGCGCGGAGCTGCCCGGCGGCGCCACGACCACCGGGAGCGACGGCGCCGAGGTGGCCGAGGTGCCCGCCGGCACCTGGTGGGTGCGACAGGTGCTCGACGACGCCGACGGCGACCACGACTGGGCGATCACCGCCGTCGTCGACCTGGCCGCCAGCGACGAGGCGGGCGCCGTCTCGCTCACCGTCGTCGACGTCGGCCGGACCTGAGGCGCGACGCGGGCGGTTGCAAGCAAGCCGCAACCACCCTGAGATCGAGGCAGGGCGCCGACCACCGGCGCCCCTGACCCTCAGGAGCCCGCATGGACACCACGACCATCGTCTGGATCGTCGTCGCCGTCGTCGTCGTGCTGCTGCTCGTGCTCGTCGCCGTGGCCCTCGCCCGCCGGTCCCGCACCGCGAAGGCACGCCGGCTCGAGGAGCAGCGCGCCGAGGCCGCCGAGCTGCGGCGGCAGGCGGAGCACGACCGGATCGCGGTGCAGGAGCGCGAGGCGGCCAGCGCCAAGCTCGACGCCCAGGCCCGCATGTCGCAGGCGGAGGCCGACCAGAAGGCCGCCGAGGCGGCGCGCCTGCAGGAGGAGGCGCAGCGCCGCGAGGCGAGCCTCGGCGAGCGCCGGGCCGACGTCGAGGAGCGCCTGCGCCGCGCCGACGAGCTCGACCCCGACCGGGGCGACACGGCCGAGCAGCCCACCGTGCCGCGGCAGGCGCCGGAGCACCGTGCGCCCGAG
>Ga0180221_1001355_pt1 | contig 16682 bp, 10 predicted proteins | sample eDN5th37CKraftMG_FD_151339 | JGI IMG/M metagenome (GOLD analysis project Ga0180221, IMG submission 151339) | Enriched Miracle-Growth compost microbial communities from Emeryville, California, USA - eDNA 5th pass 37_C Kraft MG (version 2) (version 2) ...
AGCTTCCGCAGCGGGTGCCGCTTCGGTCTCGGCCGGCGCGGAGGCCGCAGCCTTGGCACGCGTCGTGCGGGTGCGGCGCGGCTTGGCCGGCGCAGCTTCCGCAGCGGGTGCCGCTTCGGCCTCGGCCGGCGCGGAGGCCGGCGGCTCGACAACAGCCTCGTCGGCCGGAGCAACCTCAGGCTGCTCGACCGCCTCGGACGCGGGTGCCTCGGGTGCCGGCTCCGGTCGCGCCGTGGCCACCGGGCCCGGCTCCGTCACGGGCGCCGCGGAAGGCACGACCGGCGCCACCGGTGCCACATCGGCCTCGGTGGCGGGCAGGCTGGCCGGCTTCGCGGCCGCCCCCTGCTGCGCAGCCTCCTCCGCCGCAGCCATGGCATCGAAGATGTCGTCGAGCGTGCCGGCAAAGGGGTCGGCCGGGGTCGGCCCGGCATAGGCCGGGCGCGACTCCATCTCCTCCCCCGGACGGCGGCGGCCACCCCGGCGGCCCCGACGGCGCGGCAGGCGACGGTCCGCCTCGGCCTCCGGCGTGGCCTCGGCGGCAGCCTCTGGCGTGGCGGCGGGCGCACCGCCCTCGGCCTCCTCGCCCTCTTCCTCCTCGGCTTCGGTGGCATCCGCCTCGGCGGCTTCGATGCCGGCCGTGCCGGTCATCTCCTCGCGACGGCCTCCCCGACGGCGGCGGCGGCGGCGGCGGCGGCGCTCGCCATTGCCCCGCTCCTCCTCGCCCTGGCCGGAAGGCGCCTCGCCGCTGACCTCCGCCGGCATGGCGGCCGGTGCCTCGGGAACCGTGACCACCGGCTCGGGCTCGGCCTCCGGCGCGTAGTCCATGCGCAGCGCGGCGGGCGCGGCGGCCGGCTCGGCGACGATCGGGGCGCGCGTGCGCTCGATCTGGATGGCCGGGCCGCTGAGCTGCGCATCCGGCTCGAACAGCACCGCCATGCCATAGCGCGCCTCGATCTCGGAGAGGCGGTCACGGCGGCGGTTCAGCAGGTGGATGGCAATGTCCGGCGCGATGCGCACGCAGATCTCCGAGGCGCGACGCTTGGCCCCTTCCTCCTCGATCTGCCGCAGCACCTGCAGCGCGGCGCTTTCGGCACTGCGGACGATGCCGAGCCCCTGGCAGTGCGGGCAGGTGATGAAGGAGTGCTCGGTGACGGAGGGGCGCAGCCGCTGCCGGCTCATCTCCAGCAGGCCGAAATGGCTGATACGGCCGACCTGGATGCGGGCGCGGTCGTTCTTCAGCGCTTCCTTCAGGCGGCGCTCCACCTGCGCGTCGTTGCGCGAGGACTCCATGTCGATGAAGTCGATGACGATGAGGCCGGCGAGGTCGCGCAGCCGCAGCTGGCGGGCGATCTCCTCCGCCGCCTCCAGGTTGGTGCGCAGCGCGGTGTCCTCGATGTGCCGGTCGCGCGTGTTGCGGCCCGAGTTCACGTCGATGGCGACCAGCGCCTCGGTCTGGTTGATGACGATGTAGCCGCCGGAGCGGAGCTGCACGGTGGGCGACATCATCGCGTCGAGCTGCGCCTCGACGCCGTGGCGCGCGAAAAGCGGTACGCTGCTGTCGCGGTAGAGCCGGATCTTGCGCTCGTTGTGCGGCATCAGCATCCGCATGAAGTCGCGCGCCTGGCGGTAGGCGTCCTCGCCCTCGATCTGGATGTCCTCGATGTCGCGGCCGAAGACGTCGCGGATCGAGCGCTTGATGAGGTCGGCTTCCTCGTAGATCAGCGCCGGCGCGATGGATTGCAGGGTGCGCTCGCGGATATCGTCCCAGAGCCGCAGCAGGTATTCGCAGTCGCGCAGGATCTCGGGCTTCGGGCGGCCGGCGCCGGCGGTGCGGACGATCAGGCTCATGCCGCGCGGCATGCCGAGTTCCTGGATCACCTCGCGCAGCCGCTTGCGGTCGGCGATCGAGGTGATCTTGCGCGAAATGCCGCCGGCGCGCGGCGAGTTCGGCATCAGCACGGAGAAGCGGCCGGCGAGGCTGATATAGGTGGTCAGCGCCGCGCCCTTGTTGCCGCGCTCCTCCTTCACGACCTGCACCAGCATGACCTGCCGGCGGCGGATCACCTCCTGGATCTTGTAGTGGCGCAGGAAGCGGGGCGGGATGCGGCGCTCGCCGCGCACCTCCTCGGCCTCGTCCTTGTCGCGGCCGCCCAGCGTCTCGGGTGCGGGGCCCTCCTCCTCCACCGGCATGCCCTCATGCGGCACGGTGGCCTCGGCGGCGGCCGCCTCGGCGGCGACCAGCTCCTCCGGCGTGGCGGAGCGGGTCTCACCCTGCATCGCCATCGGTTGCGAGCGCGGCGTCACCTGGCCGGGCTCGACCTCGCGCGGATGCTCCGGCTCGTAGGATTCGCTGAAGCTGGAGGGCGGAGCTGCCTCGGCGCGCGCGGCGGCATCGGCATCGGCATCGGCGACCTGCTCGATGGCGGCGGCGACAGCCTCCGCCTCGGCATCGCTCACCTCATCCTCGTCCTCCTCGTCCTCGGCGGCTTCCTGCGCCTGCATGGCCAGCAGCCGCTCCCGGTCCGCGACGGGGATCTGGTAGTAGTCGGGGTGGATCTCGCTGAAGGCGAGGAAGCCGTGGCGGTTGCCGCCGTATTCAACGAAGGCGGCCTGCAGGCTGGGCTCCACCCGGACCACCTTGGCCAGGTAGATATTGCCCTTCAGGGGCCGCTTGTTCTCGGTCTCGATATCGAATTCATCGATCCGGTTGCCGTCCAGCACCACCACCCGTGTCTCTTCGGAGTGGGATGCATCGATCAGCATGCGCTTGGTCATGAATCGGGATGCTCCAGGCCGCCGGCGCGTTCACGCTGCCGGCAGCGGCAATAAGTGGGCAGGCCCGAGGCAGCGGGGTCGCGCAGGCGGCGTGGCGTGAATCGTGCCATGCGGCTCTGGTCTCGACCTCTCGTCTCGGCGGGCCACGCCCCGAAGGCGGGCCCTTGTTGAGCGCGCCGCGCGCAGGCCCCGGAAGCGCGCCTCCGGCATCGCAATGCGACACCCTTCGGGCACGAACGGGCCAGCGGCAGGCACGGGCCGGAGTGGCAGGCGACAAGGCCGGGCCCATCCTTCCGCACCGTGATCTCCGCGCCGGTGGAGCGGGCCGCAGAAGCCTGGCGAAGCCGGGAGGCGCATGCCCCGATCCTCGGGGGCGATCCCTTGCCAGGGCCTCGGGGCCGCGCCGCCCGCCGGCCTGCCGCATAGCGGAAGGGCCAGCATCGGGCCGGGCGGCCGCGCCCGGAACCTCCACCGGCAGCGTTCGCCGCCGGGGCAAGGCACCATAGGCGCCCCCCAATGCTTCCACAAGTCATTGCCGCGTTGGGATGTTACATGAAGTAATGCCGTGATCGCGTAATTCGGCCATGATAAAGCCCGCCCGCCGGGGTGCCGCGCCGTGGGGACGGCGCGGCGGGACGGAGCGCTGCCTCAGCCTCTCCCGCCCGGCGACAGCGGCGCGGCCGTCAGCCGGCCACGTCACGGGCGTCTCGCGGCAGGGGGAAAATGCCGCCGGCGCCCGGCCACCGCGATGCACGGGGGGAAGTCGCATCATGTCTCTCGCACCCCAACGGCGGCAGCTGCTGCAGATGACGCTGGGCCTGTTGGCGGGCCTCTCGGGGCTGGCGCCACGGCTGGCGGAAGCCGCCGTCACCGCCGCCCAGCTCGAACGCGCCGAGCGCCACGCGCGGCTGACGCTGGACCTCAGCACCGCCGCCAGTTGGAAGCTGACCGCGCAGACACGCCCGGCCCGGCTGGTGCTGCACCTGCCCGGCACCGTATGGCGCGGCCCGGCCCAGCTCGCCGGCGCCGGCCCGGTGCGGCGGGCGCGCTGGGACGGCCGCAGGCACACTCTCTCCCTGGACCTTGCCGGGCCGGTTTCCGTCGTCCGCGCCGCGGCACAGGAGGGCGGCCTGGTGATCGAGGTGGCCCCCGGCACCGCCGCCGGCTTCGCCCGGCTGGCGCGCGGCACCATCGCCCAGGGGCGCGCCGGCGGCCGCGCCACCGCCGCGCGCCAGCTGCCCCTGGTCGTCATCGATCCCGGCCATGGAGGGAAGGATCCGGGCACCATCGGCGTCACCGGCACCTACGAGAAGCGGATCACCCTCCCCGCGGCGCTGGAGCTGAAGCGGCAGCTGGAGGCCGGCGGCCGCTGCCGCGTGGCAGTAACCCGCTCGCGCGACATCTTCATCCCGCTGGCCGACCGGGTGGAATTCGCCCGCAAGCGGCAGGCGACGTTGTTCCTCTCGCTGCACGCCGATTCGGCGCCGGGGGCACGCGGTGCCAGCGTCTATACCCTCTCCGACCGCGCCTCGGACGCCCTCTCCGCCCGGCTGGCGCAAAGCCAGAACCGGGCCGACGCGGCGGGCGGGCTGCACCTGCCGGAGGTCTCGCCCGAGGTGGAGCGCATCCTCTATTCGCTGGTGCGGCAGGAAACCAAGGTGGGCTCCGCCCGGCTGGCACAGTTCGTCGTGGAGACGCTCGGCGACAGCGTGCCGCTGCTGCCCAATACCCACCGCCAGGCCGCCTTCGCCGTGCTGAAGGCGCCGGACGTGCCCAGCGTGCTGGTGGAAATGGGCTTCCTGAGCGACCGACGGGACGAGGCGGCCCTGAAGCGGCCCGCGCATCGCGCCCAGGTGGCGCGCGCCCTGGCGCTGGCGGTGAATGGCTGGCTGGCGCGGCACCAGGCCGGGCTGATCAGCACGGGGTAAAAAAAGCCTGGGGAAGGAATTCCCCCGGCCTTTTTTCTTTTCAGGCCTGCCGGCCGTGGCAGTGCTTGTACTTCTTCCCCGAGCCGCAGGGGCAGGCCGCGTTGCGCGGCGTGCGGTACCAGGTCGAGGGGTCCTGCGGGTCCACCCCGTCCACCGCGCGCGGCACGGCCGGAGCGAAGGCGGCATCCGCCGGGGCATGTGTCCAGGGGTCGCCGGCGGCGCCAACCATGTCCGGCTCGGGGTGGCGCATATCCGTCACCATCACCGGGGCGGGTTCCGGCAGCGGGGCGGCGGGGCTGATCTGGATGCGCAGCAGCAGCGAGGTCACGCGCTCGCGCAACTCGTCGAGCATCGTGTTGAAAAGGTTGAAGGCCTCGCTCTTGTACTCGTTCAGCGGGTCGCGCTGGCCATAGGCGCGCAGGCCGATGCCCTGGCGCAGATGATCCAGGTTCAGCAGGTGCTCCTTCCACACCGCGTCGAAGACCTGCAGCAGCACCGACTTCTCGACCGAGCGCATGAATTCGGGGCCGATCTCGGCGGCACGGGCGGCGGCGGCACGGTCGGCGGCCGACTCGATGCGCTCGCGCACCGCGACCTCGTCGATGCCCTCCTCCTTGCCCCAGGCCTCGATCGGCAGCTCGAGGCCGAGATGGTCATGCACCTGCTGTTGCAGGCCGGCCAGATCCCACTGCTCGGGATAGGCATTCTCGGGGATGGCCTTGGCCACCATCGCGGCGATGGTCTCGCGCCGCATCTCCTCGACCGTCTCCGAGACGTCCGTCGCCTGCATGAAGGCGCGCCGCTGGGCATAGACCTCCTTGCGCTGGTCATTCATGACGTCGTCGTATTTGAGCAGGTTCTTGCGCGTATCGAAGTTGCGCGCCTCGACCTTCTTCTGCGCCTTCTCCAGCGCCCGGTTGATCCAGGGATGGATGATGGCCTCGCCTTCCTTGAGGCCGAGCTTCTGCAGCATCCCGCCCATGCGGTCGCTGCCGAAGATGCGCATCAGGTCGTCTTCGAGGCTGAGGAAGAAGCGGCTGGCGCCCGGGTCGCCCTGGCGGCCGGAGCGGCCGCGCAGCTGGTTGTCGATGCGCCGCGATTCGTGCCGCTCAGTGCCGACCACGAAAAGGCCGCCCGCCTGCTTCACGATCTCTTCGTCGCGCTTCACCTGCTCGCGGATCTGCGCGAGATGGGCCTCCCACTCCGGCCCCTCATGCGGCCCCTGGAAGCTGGCCTCGGCCAGCATCTCGGCATTGCCGCCGAGTTTGATGTCGGTGCCGCGGCCGGCCATGTTGGTGGCGATGGTGACGGCGCCCGGGCGGCCGGCCTGGGCGATGATGCCGGCCTCCTGCTCGTGGTAGCGCGCGTTCAGCACCGCGTGCGGCACGCCTTCCTTCTTCAGCAGGGCGCTGAGCAGCTCGGACTTCTCGATGCTGGTCGTGCCGACGAGCACCGGCTGCTTGCGTGCCTGCGCCTCCTTCACCAGCGCCGCCACGGCCGCGTATTTCTCGGTCGCCGAGCGATAGACCTCGTCGTCATTGTCCTGGCGGATGACGGGCACGTTGGTCGGGATCTCGACCACTTCGAGCTTGTAGATCTCGGCGAACTCGTCCGCCTCGGTGGCGGCGGTGCCGGTCATGCCGGCCAGCTTCGGGTAGAGGCGGAAGTAGTTCTGGAAGGTGATCGAGGCCAGCGTCTGGTTCTCGGGCTGGATCTCGACGTGCTCCTTCGCCTCCAGCGCCTGGTGCAGCCCCTCCGAGTAGCGCCGGCCTTCCATCATGCGGCCGGTGAACTCGTCGATGATGACGACCTTGCCCTCGCGGTTGACGATATAGTCCACGTCGCGGGCAAAGAGCGTGTGGGCGCGCAGGCTCTGGTTGACATGATGGACGAGCGCGACGTTGTGGAAGTCGTAGAGATTGCCCTCGGTCAGCATCCCAGCGTCGCGCAGCATCTGCTCCACCGTCTCGGCGCCCTGCTCGGTGAGCGCCACGGTGCGCAGCTTCTCGTCCTTCTCGTAAGTCTCCTTGTCCTTCACCAGCTCGGCCACGACCGTGTCCACCTTGCGGTAGAGGTCGGAACTGTCCTCGGCGGGGCCGGAGATGATCAGCGGCGTGCGCGCCTCGTCGATGAGGATGCTGTCCACCTCGTCCACGATGGCATAGTTGAAGTCGCGCTGGACCATCTCGTCCAGGCGGTACTTCATGTTGTCGCGCAGGTAGTCGAAGCCGAACTCGTTGTTGGTGCCGTAGGTGATGTCGCAGGCATAGGCCTCGCGCCGCTCGCCATCGGTCAGCCCGTGCACGATGCAGCCGCAGGAGAGGCCGAGGAAATTATACAGCCGCCCCATCTGGCCGCTGTCGCGCGTGGCCAGGTAGTCGTTCACGGTGATGACGTGCACGCCCTTGCCCGCCAGGGCATTGAGATAGACCGGCAGCGTGGCGACCAGCGTCTTGCCCTCGCCCGTCTTCATCTCGGCGATGCGGCCGGAATGCAGCACCATGCCGCCGATCATCTGCACGTCGAAGTGGCGCATGCCGAGCACCCGCTTCGAGGCCTCGCGCACAGTCGCGAAGGCCTCGGGCAGCAGGTCCTCCAGGCTCTCGCCCTGGGCCAGCCGCTCGCGGAAGCGGGCGGTCTGACCCCGCAGCTCCTCGTCCGACATGGCCTCGACCTTGGGCTCCAGGGCCGTGATGGCGGGCAGCCGGGCGCGGAACTGCTTCAGCACACGGTCGTTCGAGGTGCCGAATACGGCGCGGGCGAGGCGGGCGAACATGGGGCTGCGATATTCTCCGAGGGCCGCCCTTGCACCGCCACCCGACCGGCGCGAGCCACCGGGGCGAGCTCAGGCCAGGCACGGCCGGGGTCATCCGGCGGACCGGACGGACGGCGGGCGATAGGCTGCGTCACGCGCACAGATAGGCGGGGGGCGCGCCAGGGTCAACGAAACCTGGCATGACAGGCAGGAAACCCGCACCCCCTCTTCGCTGGGAACCCCACCTCGGGGCCCCCTTCCGGACGGCCCGGGCACGGCGCGCCGCCTTTCGCCGCGCTTCACCACACTCCGTCACCCCCGCGCGATTGTGGGGGGCGGGCCGATCCGGCATCTTGAACTGTCCAGCCGCGAAGGCACATGCCGCGAATGCGTTTTTCTGCCCTGACCCTTTCCGCCCTGCTCCTGGCCACGACGGCCGCCACGATGCCAACGCTGGGGCCAGCCCTGGCCCAGGCTCCGGGAGCGCCAACCCCCACGCCGGCCCCGGCCCAGCCCCCGGCCGCCGCTCCCGGCGCCGCCGACCCGGTGGTCGCCCGCGTCGATGGCGAGGCGCTGCGCCTGTCCGACGTGCAGGCCGCCGTCAACCAGCTGCCGCCCGACATGCGGGGCGCCCCGCTGCCCATGCTCTTCCCCCTGGTGCTCGACCAGCTCATCGCCCAGAAGGCGCTGGTGACCGCCGCCCGCGCCCAGGGAATCGACAAGGAGCCGGCCGTGCAGGAGGCCGTTCGCCGCGCCGAGGAGGAGCAGCTCCAGCAGGCCCTGCTGCGCCGGGAGATCGCGCCCGCCCTGACCGAGGAGGCCCTGCGCGCGCGCTATCAGAAGGAGATCGCGGGCAAGCCGGGCGAGGAGGAGGTGCACGCGCGCCATATCCTGGCCGGCAGCGAGGCCGAGGCGCGCGCCGCCCTGGCCGAGGTCCGCAAGCCCGGCGCCGACTTTGCCGAGGTGGCGAAGCGCCGCTCCACCGGCCCCGGCGCCCAGCAGGGCGGCGATCTCGGCTTCTTCAAGAAGTCCGAGATGGTGCCGGAATTCGCCGAGGCCGCCTTCGCCCTGAAGGCGGGCGAGATCAGCAAGGAGCCGGTGAAAAGCCCCTTCGGCTGGCACGTCATCAAGGTGGAGGAGCGCCGCACCGCGCCGACCCCGAGCTTCGCGGAAAGCGAGGAGTCGCTGCGCCAGGCCGCCTTCGAGGAGGCGGTGAACGCCGCCGTGGAGAAATACCAGAGCGGCGCCAAGGTGGAGCGCTTCAACATGGACGGCTCGCCGCGCGCCGCCGCCCCCGCCTCCCCCTCCCTGCTCGACGGCGCCAGCCCGCCGCCAGCCCAGCCGCGGCCGTGACCCGTGCGGGCCGGGCGCGCCCCGTGCTCCGGCCCGCTTCAACCGGCGCAAGCTTTGCGGTAACGCTTCCGCGCTCTAGTGGAAGGACGTCGCCCCATGGCCGGTAAGGACATGCCTGTCTCCCCTCTCGCCGTTCCCATGCCGGAGGTGCCGCCCATCGCCGGCGTCCGCCTCGGCGTGGCCGCCGCCGGCATCCGCTACAAGGGCCGCAACGATCTCACCTTCATGGAATTCGCGCCCGGCACGACGGTGGCGGGTGTCTTCACCCGCAACAAGTGCCCCGGCGCCCCGGTGGACTGGTGCCGCGCGGCGCTGAAGGGCGGCAAGGCGCGGGCGCTGGTGGTGAATGCCGGCAATGCCAATGTCTTCACCGGCAAGCCCGGGCGGGTGGCGGTGCAGGCCAGCGCCGAGGCGGCCGCCGCCCTGGTGGGCTGCAAGCCGCGCGAGGTCTTCCTGGCCTCCACCGGCGTCATCGGCGAGACCCTGCCGCATGAGAAGCTGACCGCCGCCCTGCCCGCCCTGCACGGCAAGCTCTCGGAGAATGCCTGGGCCGAGGCGGCGCGCGGCATCATGACCACCGACACCTTCCCCAAGGCCTGCCTCCGCAAGGCCGAGATCGGCGGGGTGGAGGTGACCATTGCCGGCATCGCCAAGGGCAGCGGCATGATCGCGCCCGACATGGCGACGATGCTCTGCTTCATCGCCACGGATGCCAAGATCCCGGCGGCGGCGCTCCAGGCGATACTGAAGAAGGGGGTGGATGCCAGCTTCAACCGCACCACCGTCGATTCCGACACCTCCACCAGCGACACCGTGCTGCTCTTCGCCACCGGGCAGGTGAAGCACCCGCGCGTGCCGGCCGAGGGCGGGACCATGCTGCGCGGCTTCGCCAAGGCGCTGAATGAGCTGCTGCTGGATCTGGCGCTACAGGTGGTGCGCGACGGCGAGGGTGCGCAGAAGCTGATCCGGGTGGATGTGGCCGGCGCCACCACGGCCCGCTCGGCGCAGAAGATCGCGATGGCGATCGCCAATTCGCCGCTGGTCAAGACCGCCATCGCCGGCGAGGACGCCAATTGGGGCCGCATCGTCATGGCCGTCGGCAAGGCCGGCGAGCCGGCGGACCGGGATCGTCTTTCCGTCGCCGTCGGCGGCGTCTGGATGGCCCGGGATGGCGGCGTGGTGCCGGGCTATGACGAGGCACCTGTGGTCGCGCACATGAAGGGGCGCGAGATCGAGATCGCCGTGGATATCGGGCTCGGCAAGGGCAAGGGCACCGCCTGGACCTGCGACCTCACCCACGGCTACATCGACATCAACGGGTCGTACCGGAGCTGACGCCCCGGGGCGCGGGGGATGCCCTCCCCCGCCGCCGCGTCAGCGGTAGACGATGATGGGGCTGCCCCCCTCATGGCCGAGCACCACGGGGATACCGGCGGAGAGGTTGCCCTCCGGCTGGCCGGAGTAATGGATCACCGACTCGCCCTGCTCCTGCCCTACCGCGGAGGGCACGCCCTGGCTCACCGCCTCGCTATGCGCATGGGAGGGAAGAGGAGGGTCCCAGCTATTGGCCATGGCGGCGCCGGAGAGGCCCATCATCATCGCCGAGGCCAGCAGGATATTCCGGATCATGACTTCATTCCTCAACTCTGGCCGGCATCACCGCCGGTCTTCTGTTGAGGGAGAGATGGGATGATGGCCGCACTTCCACCAATTCAACGGTGCGATGCCAATCATCCGCGAAAGCGATCACCAGGGCGCGGCGGCGCCGCTCCGCTGCGCCGCATGATGCCAGGATGATGCGCGGATGGCGTTTCCGCGTCGCCCCTCAGGCGACGCCGTGCCGCCCCATCTCCAGGAACTTCTCGCGCCGCCGCGCCTTCAGTGTTCCGCCATCCAGGGCCAGCAGCGGCTCCAGGCTGGCCCATACCTTCTCGCCCACCGCATGCACCGTCGCCGCCGGGTCGCGATGCGCGCCGCCCAGCGGCTCCGGCACCACGGCGTCGATCAGGGCGAGGCGGCTGAGATCCTGGGCTGTCAGCTTCAGCGCATCGGCCGCCGTGCTGGCCTGCGCGGCGTCGCGCCAGAGAATGCTGGCGCAGCCCTCGGGGCTGATGACCGAATAGATCGAATGCTCCAGCATCAGCACGCGGTCGGCGGCGGCCAGTGCGATGGCGCCGCCCGAGCCGCCCTCGCCGATGATGGTGGCGACGAAGGGAACCGGCGCATCGAGGCAGGCCTCGATCGAACGGGCGATGGCCTCGGCCTGCCCGCGCGCCTCCGCCTCGACGCCCGGGAAGGCGCCGGCCGTGTCCACGAAGGAGAGGATCGGCAGGCCGAAGCGCCCGGCCAGCTCGATCAGCCGGCGCGCCTTGCGGTAGCCCTCGGGGCGTGCGCTGCCGAAGTTGTGCTTGATGCGGCTTTCGGTGTCGGTGCCCTTCTCGGTGCCCAGCACCATCACCGCCTGGCCACGGAAGCGGCCGAGGCCGCCGACCACCGCCGCGTCATCGGCGAAGGCGCGGTCGCCGGCCAGCGGGGTGAACTCCTCGATCAGCGACTCGATATAGGCGAGGCATTTCGGCCGGTCCGGATGGCGCGCCACCTGCGCCTTCTGCCAGGGGGTCAGCTTCGCATAGGTGGCGGCGAGCAGCTTCTCGGCCTTGTCGGAGAGGCGGCCGACCTCCTCGGCCACGTCGATGCCGCCCGCATCCGTCGTACGGCGCAACTCCTCGATCTTGCCTTCCAGCTCGGCGAGGGGCTTCTCGAAATCCAGGAAGTGGCGCATTGCAATTCCGTCTTTGGCGGCACCCTCTGGCGCGGGCGCGGAAAGGCCCCGGCCTAGCGCAGACGGTCCGGGATGGCCAGAGCGAGAGAATTGCGCCCAGCCGATACGCCGCGGCATGGGGGGCAGATCGTCGAGGCCGGCCGCGAAAGGGGGCGCATCACTGCGCCAGCGGGTGATGCGTCTCCACCAGGTCCCGCAATCTCTCCTCCATCACGCGGGTGTAGATCTGCGTGGTGGCGATGTCGGCATGGCCGAGCAGCATCTGCAGCGCGCGCAGGTCGGCGCCGCCTTCCAGCAGATGCGTGGCGAAGGAATGCCGCAGCACATGCGGGCTGACCCGCTCCGGATCGAGCCCCGCCGCCAGCGCCGCCTCCTTCACCAGCAGCGCCAGGCTCTGCCGCGTCAGATGGCCGGAGGCGCCATAGGAGGGGAACAGCCACTTCGAGGGCTTCTCCGGATCCTGCAGCGCGAGGGCGGCGGCGCGGGCACGGCCGGAGATCGGCACCAGCCGCTCTTTGTTGCCCTTGCCGCGCACCAGGATCAGCGGGCTGTCCGCGGCCAGGGCGCCGGCGGGCAGCCCGACCAGCTCGCTGGCGCGCAGGCCGGAACTGTAGAGCAGTTCCAGCAGCGCCACCGCCAGGGGGCCGCGTCGGCCGGGCAGCCGGCCAGCGGCCTCCAGCAGCGCCGTCACCTCGGCGGCGCGCAGCGCCTTGGGCAGGGATTTCGGCTGGCGCGGGCTGTCCAGCAGCTCGGTCGGGTCGTCGGGGCGCACCCCCTCGCGTGCCAGGAAGCGGTAGAACTGCCGCAGCGCCGCCAGCCGCCGGGCCGCCGTGCGGGGCGAGAGGCCGGCATCGGTCAGCCGGGCCAGATAGGCGCGCAGCAGGTCCGGCGCGGCCTCGGCCAGCCGGGCGCCGCGGCCCCGGAGGAAGCCGGCGAGGTCGGTGAGGTCCGCCTCATAGGCGGCGAGCGTGTTGCGCGCCGCGCCACGCTCGGCGGCCAGCATCTCCAGGAAGGCCTCGAGATGGCGGTCCATCCCCTGCTCCCTCCCGGGCGGAGAGTCAGCGCGTGCCGAATCGCTCGTTCGGCAGGGTGCGCTCGACGGCCTGCGGCGTCACCGCCGGCGGGAAGGCGGCCATCACCAGCAGCCCACCCAGGATGGCGACGATCAGGACCAGGATCAGGAGAAGCAATGGACGGCGGAACATGACGGCCGGGTGTATCCTCGCGCGCGGTGCGTGATGTGCTACCTTCCGGCCCTGTGACACGCAACCTCGGCTTCGCCATCATTCCGCCCGCCGCATCATCCTCGTCCGGCCCTGCTTCGCGACCCGAGGGCGCGGAGGGCGCCGCGCCCATGCGTTCCGTCGTCCTGATCGGGCTGCCGGGGGCCGGCAAATCCTCCATCGGCCGGCGCCTGGCGCAACGCCTCGGCGTTCCCTTCCGCGACGCGGATACGGAGATCGAGGCGGCGGCCGGGCAGCCGATCACCGAGATCTTCGCGCGCTATGGCGAGCCGCATTTCCGCGAGGGCGAGCGCCGTGTCATCGCCCGCCTGCTGGCCGGGCCGCCAATGGTGCTGGCCACCGGCGGCGGCGCCTATGCCGACCCGGAGACGCGCCGCGCCATCCGCGCCTCGGGCGCGCTCACCGTCTGGCTGCGCTGCGCCATTCCGCTGCTGCTGCCGCGCGTCTCGGGCCGGGAAACCCGGCCGATGTTCCTGAACCAGGACCCGGCCGAGGTGCTGCAACGGCTGATGACCGCCCGCCACCCTCTCTATGCCGAGGCCGATCTCGTGGTGAACTGCATGGACGAACCCCCGGAAATCACCACCGACCGCGTGCAGCGCGCGATCAGCGGCTTCGAGGCCCCTGCCCGCCTGCCGGTGGCGCTGGCCGGGCGCAGCTATGAGGTCGTGATCGGCGAGGATCTGCTGGCGCGGGCGGGCGGGCTGATCGCCCCGGCGCTGCCGGCGCGGCGCGTCGCCGTGATCAGCGATGCCAGCGTCGCCGCGCTGCACCTGCCCAGCCTGCGCGCTGGGCTGGAGGCCGCGGGCATCGAGATCCGCGCCAGCCTGACCGTACCGCCCGGCGAGGCCAGCAAGAGCCTCGCCACCTTCGGCGCGGTGCTGGAAGACCTGCTCGCCGCCGGGGTGGACCGCAATACCGCCGTCGTCGCGCTGGGCGGCGGGGTGGTGGGGGACCTCGCCGGCTTCGTCGCCGCCGCGGCGTTGCGGGGCCTGCCCTTCGTCCAGGTGCCGACGACTTTGCTGGCGCAGGTCGATTCCTCGGTCGGCGGCAAGACGGGCATCAACCTGAAGGCCGGCAAGAACCTGGCCGGCGCCTTCCATCAGCCGCGCATCGTGCTGGCCGATACCGGCGTGCTGTCCACCCTCCCCGCCCGCGAGCTGCGCACTGGCTATGCCGAGGTGGCCAAGCACGGTCTGCTGCAGGGCCCGCTCTGGGGCTGGTGCGAGGCCGAGGGTGCGAAGGCCGTGGCCGGCGATGCCGCCGCGCTGCGCCATGCCGTGCTGGAGAGCTGCCGGCTGAAATCCGCCGTGGTCGCCGCCGATGAGCGCGAGGAGAGCGCCGAGGGTGGCCGCGCCCTGCTCAATCTCGGCCATACCTTCGGCCATGCCGTGGAGGCCGAGTGCGGCTATGACGGCACGCTGTTGCATGGCGAGGCGGTAGCGCTCGGCCTCGGCCTTGCCGCGCGGCTTTCGGCCCGGCTTGGCCTTTGCGACGCCGCGCTGCCGGAGCGGGTGGAGGCGCATCTGGCGGCGGTCGGCCTGCCCGCCCGCCTTGCCGACCTGCCGCGCCGCTTCACCGTCGGGGCGCTGATGGCGCGGATGCGCAAGGACAAGAAGGTGCGCGACGGCCGCCTGCGCTTCGTGCTGCTGCATGGCCCGGGCCAGGCCTTCACCAAGGGCGATGTCGAGCCGGCCGAGGTCGAGGCGCTGCTGCGCGAGGCGGGCTGCGAGGGCTGATACCGGCCGGCAGAAGTTTTGGTCTTCTACCGGCCGGTATCGCGCGCAGGGTTGGCGTGGCGGCTGCGCGCCAGACAAAGGATTACAACGGCCAGCGTTTATGCTGGCCGTGATGAGCGGCGGCCCGGCCGGCTTCCCGGCGCGGCCATGGCTGCCATGCCCGGGCTTTTGGGCCCGGTCGCATCATGCCATATGCGAAAGTCGCTGCCGCACCGCACCATGCCGGGAGACCGTTCCATGCCCCTCTCCGCGCCCGCCCCCCGTGAGCCGCTGCACCGCCGTGTCCTCGACATGCAGGGCTATGAGCGGGAGGACGGGCTGTTCGACATCGAGGGGCATCTCGTCGATACCAAGAGCTACGCCTTCGAAACCGAGAACCGCCATGTCGAGCCGGGGGAGGCACTGCACGGCATGTGGATCCGGCTGACGGTGGATGCCGACCTCGTCATCCGCGAATGCGAGGCCTCCACCGAGTTCAGCCCCTATGCCATCTGCCCGCAGGCGGCGCCGAATTTCGCGCGGCTGGCGGGGCTGCGCATCGGGCCGGGCTTCAACCGGGCGGTGCAGGAGCGGGTCGGCGGCCCGGTCGGCTGCACGCATCTGCGCGAGATGCTGGCGCAGCTCGCCACCGTCGCCTTCCAGACCACCTATTCGGCGCGGCGGGAGCGACGGAAGGCGGAGGCGGCCACCGGTGGCCCGCGCAAGCCCCCCGCCCTGCTCAACACCTGCCTGGCCTATGGAGAGGAGAGCCCGATCGTCGCGCAGCGCTGGCCGGACTACGCCAAGACCCCGCGCGCCGCGGAATAGCGTCCGGCGGTCCGGGAGAAACGGCAAAGGGCCGGGAGAGGCATTCTCCCGGCCCTTTTCGTCGGTGCGACCCGGCTCAGTCCTCGTCGCGGCTGAAGAAAGCGTGCAGCCAGCGCCGCACCGGCGAGGTCTGGACGATCTCCTCCGGCGGCGGCGGCGGCTGCGGCGGGCCCAGGCGGCTGGCGATGGCCTGCACCTTCGGATCGCGCGGCAGCAGTTGCGCCGCCTCGGCGGCGACGCGGCGGGCCTCCTCCAGCCGGCCGGTGCGCTCCAGCGCACGCGCCAGGCCGATATGCATCGCGCCGATCTCGGGCGCCGCCGCAACCGCGTCGCGGAAGACCGGCTCGGCCTCCGCCGGCTCACCGATATAGAGCAGAAGCTGCCCGAGCCAGAGGAAGGCGCCTGGGTCGGTCTCGCCCTCGGCGATCACCTGGCGGGCCACGGTGATGGCCTCGGCACGGTCGCCCCGCGCGGCCAGGGTGTGGCTGAGGCCGAGCAGCGCCTGCCGGTTCGCTGGATCCTGCGCCAGCACCTTGCGGAACTGCTCCTCCGCCTCGCTCACCCGGGCGATGTTGAGCAGCAGATGGCCGTAATGCACCTGGAGGTCCATGTCGGCCGGCACCGCCTTGAGGCCGCGCTTGCAGATACCGACCGCCTCCGGCATCCGGCCCTGATTGGTGAGGGCCAGGCTCAGCCCCTGGTAGATATGCGCCACGTCCTGCCGCAGGGCGAGCGCGGCGCGGAAGGGCTCCTCCGCCGCCGCCGGCTCGCTCATGCCGAGCAGCGCATGGGCGGCATGGGCCTGGCTGGTGAAGTCGTCGGGGCGCAGCGAGGCCTGCTTCAGCGCCAGGTCGCGCGCCGCCTCGTGCCGGCCCGCGTGGCGCAGTTCGTGGATGCGCTGCGGCAACAGCCGGGCGATGTCCTGCTCCAGCACGATGGGCGCCAGGCCAAGCTCCAGCGCACGGTCCCAGAGCCGGTTGGCCATGGTGGCATGGCCGCGGCGGAAGGCGGCATTGCCGGCATGGCGGAACCAGTGCGGGCTGGCATGGCGCCGGCCGCGCATCAGCTGCGTCAGGCCCGGCAGGTCGCGCGCCACGATGCGCTCCAGCACCTGCGAGAGGAAGGTGCTGTCCACCAGCAGCCAGATGGAGGCGTGATCCATGAAGGGGGTGCGCAGCCAGTGCACCCCGGCCTCGGCGGAGAGCCGCTCGGCATGGCCGCGGTCCTCCGGCATGTAGGGATCGGCGAGCAGCAGCGCGAAGCTGCCCGCCTCGCCGGCGCGGACCGTCATGCCGGCAT
>Ga0180221_1001360_pt1 | contig 16584 bp, 11 predicted proteins | sample eDN5th37CKraftMG_FD_151339 | JGI IMG/M metagenome (GOLD analysis project Ga0180221, IMG submission 151339) | Enriched Miracle-Growth compost microbial communities from Emeryville, California, USA - eDNA 5th pass 37_C Kraft MG (version 2) (version 2) ...
AATCCCTCCCCCCCCGGTTCCGCCCTCTGGCCTATTCGCGGGCAGGCCCTGGCTCACAACAATCGCTCTCACGCATTGTTCTGAAGAGAGCCTCACCCCATCCGGTGATGGATTCCACCGGATCCGCTCTAGCCAATCGCCATCAGGCTGGCATTACCGCCCGCGGCGGCGGTGTTGATGCTGGTGGCGCGCTCCCGCACCAGCATGTCGAGCGGGAAGCTGCCATCCGGCCGCGCGGCGTGCAGCGGCACGATCGGCCCTTCGCCTTCGGCGAGCTGCCGCGCGCGCGCCATCCGCCGCTCCGGCCCGTCGCCGCACAGCACCGCCTGCGCGCCCGCCTCCATCCCTTCGACGATCCAGCCCCGGAGCGCTGGCGGCAGGGCGCCGAGATCGGCCATGGCATCGCGCCCCACAACGGCGCGGTTGCCGGTCGCCAGCGCGGCCCCGATGGCGCGCAGCCGGTCCTCGCGCCTCGCCGCCTCGCAGAAAATCTCGCTGCGCGCCTCGGTCTCGTAGAGATTGCGCTCGCCCACCGGCCCCGGCAGTTCCAGCGCGACGCCGAAGGGGCTCGCCTCCAGCATCGCGCGCGTCTCCACCGCCAGCGCCGCCGCGCCGCGCGCCTCCAGCCATTCCGCCCAGGCCCGCGCCGCCGCCGGCGCCCGCCCCGCCGGCAAGCCGGTCGAGAGAGGGCAGGCCGCCAGCAGCCGGCGCAGGTAGAGCGGCCCGCCCGCCTTCGGCCCGGTGCCGGAAAGCCCATGCCCGCCGAAGGGCTGCACGCCCACCACCGCGCCCACCAGGTTGCGGTTCACATAGACATTCCCGGCCCGCACCCGGCCCGCCGCGCGCGCCACCGTCTCCTCGATGCGCGACTGCACGCCGAAGGTCAGCCCATAGCCGGTGGCGTTCACCGCATCGACCAGCGCCTCCAGCCTCTCACGGCGGAAGCGCAGAACATGCAGCACCGGCCCGAAGACTTCCCGCTTCAGCTCGGAGGGGTCCTCGATCTCGATCACCGTCGGCGGCACGAAACTGCCGTGGCGGCATTCCTCCGGGAGCGGCGCCTGATGCACGCGCCGCCCGGCCCGGCGCATGGCCTCGATATGCGCCAGGATGCCATCCCGCGCCTCGTCGCTGATAACCGGACCGACGTCGGTGGAAAGCCGGTCCGGGTTGCCGGTCGAAAGCTCGGCCATCGCGTCCAGCAGCATCGCCAGGCTGCGATCCGCCACCTCCTCCTGCAGGCAGAGCAGGCGCAGCGCGGAGCAGCGCTGCCCGGCGCTGTCGAAGGCGGAGACCAGCGCATCGGCCACCACCTGCTCCGCCAGCGCCGAGGAGTCCACGATCATCGCGTTCTGCCCGCCGGTCTCGGCGACCAGCGGCACCGGCGTGCCATCGGGGTTCAGCCGCTTCGCCAGTTCGCGCTGGATCAGCCGCGCCACCTCGGTGGAGCCGGTGAACAGCACGCCGCGCACCCGCGCATCGGCCACCAGCGCGGCGCCGAGCGCGCCATCGCCGGGCAGGAATTGCAGCACGCTCTCCGGCACCCCCGCCTCGTGCAGGATGCCGATGGCCTGCGCGGCGATCAGCGGCGTCTCCTCCGCGGGCTTGGCGAGCACGGCATTGCCCGCGGCCAGCGCCGCCGCCACCTGCCCGGTGAAGATCGCCAGCGGGAAATTCCAGGGGCTGATGCAAAGCACCGGGCCGAGCGGCCGGTGCGTCGCATTGTCGAATCCGTCGCGCACCTGCGCGCCGTAATAGCGCAGGAAATCCGTGGCCTCCCGCACTTCCGAAACGGCATTGGCCAGCGACTTGCCGGCCTCGCGCACCAGCAGGCCCAGCAGCATCGGCATCCGCTGCTCCAGCAGCTCGGCGGCGCGCAGCAGGCAGGCCGCGCGCTCCTCCGGCGTGGTTGCCGCCCAGCCCGGCGCCGCCGCCTCGGCGGCCGCCAGCGCCGCGCCGGCATCCTCCGCGCCGGCCTCCACCACCTGGCCGACAACGTCACGCCGGTCCGCCGGGTTCAGCACCGCGCGCGGCCGTCCCCTGCCCGCGCCGCCGGCCAGCAGCGGCACCGCCATCCACGGCCGCTTCGCACTCTCTCGCAGCGCCGTCGCGAGTTCCGCCAGCACCGCCTCATCCGCGAGATCCAGCCCGGCGGAATTGACGCGTACCGCCCCGAACAGGTCGCGCGGCCGGGCAATGCGCGGATGTGGCGCGCCCACCGGCGCCATCGCCGCCACCTGCGCCACAGGGTCCGCCACCAGCGCCTCCACCGGCACCGAGGGGTCCTGGATGCGGTTGACGAAGGAGGAGTTGGCGCCGTTCTCCAGCAGGCGCCGCACCAGATAGGCCAGCAGCGTCTCATGCGTGCCGACCGGGGCATAGATGCGGCAGGGCCGGTTCAGCCCGCCCGGCCCGACCACCGCCTCGTAGAGCGGCTCGCCCATGCCGTGCAGGCACTGGAATTCGTAGTCGCCGACCCGGAAATCCTCGCCCGCCATGGCCAGGATCGCCGCCAGCGTCTGCGCATTGTGCGTGGCGAATTGCGGGAAGACGGCATCCCGCGCATCGAGCAGCTTGCGGGCGCAGGCGAGGTAGGAGACGTCGGTATGCGCCTTGCGGGTGAAGACCGGGAAATCCGCCAGCCCCTCCACCTGCGCCCGCTTGATCTCGCTGTCCCAATAGGCGCCCTTGACCAGCCGCAGCATCAGCCGCCGCCCCGAGCGGCGCGCGAGGTCGATCAGAAAATCGAGCACGAAGGGCGCCCGCTTCTGATAGGCCTGCACGACGAAGCCGAGCCCGTCCCAGCCCGCCAGCGCCGGATCGGCGCAGAGCGCCTCCAGCAGGTCGAGCGAGAGCTCCAGCCGGTCCGCCTCCTCGGCATCGATGTTGAGCCCGATGCCGTAGCGCTTCGCCAGCGCGGCCAGTGCCGCGACGCGCGGCAGCAGCTCGTCCAGGACGCGCTCCCGCTGCGCGCGGGAGTAGCGCGGGTGCAGCGCCGAGAGCTTGATCGAGATGCCCGGCCCGTCATGCAGCCCCCGCCCCGCCGCGGCCGCGGCCGCGCCGATGGCATGGATCGCCGCCTCGTAATCCGCGTGGTAGCGCGCCGCATCGGCGGCGGTGAGGGCGGCCTCGCCCAGCATGTCGTAGGAATGGCGGAAACCCATCGCCTCCGCCTTGCGGCCGCGCGCCAGGGCCTCGCCGATGGTCTGGCCGGCGACGAACTGCGCGCCCATGCGCCGCATGGCCAGGTCCATGGCCCGGCGGAGCAGCGGTGCGCCGCCGCGCGCGGCGAGCCGGCGCAGCGCGCCCGACTCCTTCCCTGGTCCCTCTCCCGTCGCGACCAGCCGGCCGCCGGTGGCCAGCCCCCAGGCGGCGAGGCGCACCAGGGGCGAGGCGGCGCGGCCGAGATGCGCGGTCCAGTCGCCCTCCCCCAGCTTGTCGCGGATCAGCGCGTCGCGCGTCGCGGCGTCCGGGATGCGCAGCAGCGCCTCGGCCAGACCCATCAGCGCCACCCCCTCCGGCGAGGCGAGCGGGAAGGCCTGCACCAGCGCCTCCACGGTGCCGCGCGCACCCTTGCGGCGCAGCTCCTCCACCAGCCGCCGCGCGGTGGCCGCCGCCTGCGCCGCCAGGGCGGGCGGCAGGGTCGCGGCTTCCAGCAAGGCGGCGACACAATCGGCCTCCGGGGCGTGGTGATGGCGGGTGACCGCTGCCCGCAGCGGCGCCTGCCGCGGCAGGGTGGTGAGGCGGCGGAACGGCTCAGGCGCCACCTGCGGGGTGGCAAGGGCCTCGTCGGACGGCATTGCGGTGCTGTGGGCTCTCCGGTTTCATCACAGGTATATCGGGGCCACGGCCGAAGTTGCTTCGGGAATTGGGGTAACGCGCGGAATCCTGCCCGCAGGATCCGGCCAAGAGGGTGAAGGAAATTCGGCACGCATGGACGAGACCGACAAGCGCCTCCTGCGCCTGCTCCAGAGGGACGGCCGCATCAGCAATGTGGAACTGTCCCGCCAGGCGCATCTGAGCCCGCCCGCCACCCATGAGCGGGTGCGGCGGCTGCAGAAGGAGGGCGTCATCGAGGGCTACACCGTCCGGCTCAACCCGGCGAAGCTGGACCGCGCGCTGCTGATCTTCGTCGAGGTCACGCTGGACCGCACCAGCACCCGCGTCTTCGAGGATTTCGCCGCCGCCGTCCGCCGCACGCCGGAGATCATGGAATGCCACATGGTCGCCGGCGGCTTCGACTACCTCATCAAGGTGCGCGTGCGGGACATGGAGGCCTATCGCGCCTTCCTCGGCGGCACGCTGGTCGCCCTGCCCGGCATCCGCCAGACCCACACCTATACCGTCATGGAGGAGGTCAAGAGCACAACCGACATCGCCATCGCCTAGCCGGCCCTAAAAAACCCGCTTGCCTCTTTGCCCTCCGGCGGTTCCCATGCGCGCCGCCCGCCGGGGAGGCGGGGCAGAGGAAAGGCCTGGAAGCGGCAGAGACCCGCGCCGGCGGGCCGGGGCGCGGTGAGGCCGCCCCGGACAGCGGCGCGGCGGCCCGGCGTTCCGCCATCGCCTTGTTCCGCTCGCCAGCGCCCCTTCCCGGCCCCGCCATCCGCCCCCGAAAGGCCAAGCCTGACCATGTCCGTCCTGTTCCTCGCCAATGCCCGCATCGTCGATGGCACCGCCCCCGAGCCCACGGCGCCGCAGGGCGTCGTCATCGAGGGCGGCCGCATCCGCGAGGTATCGCAGGGCGCGCGCGCCCCGGCCGGGGCCGAAACGATCGACCTCGCCGGACGTGTGCTGATGCCAGGGCTGATCGACTGCCACGTGCATGTCGTCGCGGTGGAAGCGAGTCTCGCGCGCAACGCGACCTTGCCGGATTCGCTGGTCGCCGCGCGCTCCATCCGCCTGCAGCACGAGATGCTGATGCGCGGCTTCACCACGGTGCGCGATGTCGGCGGCGCCGATCTCGGCCAGGTGCTGGCGGTGGAGGAAGGCACCGTGCTGGGCCCGCGCCTGATCATCTCCGGCAAGGCGCTGAGCCAGAGCGGCGGCCATTGCGACTTCCGCGGCCCCTTCGACGACACGCCGCCGCGCTTCAGCCGCCGCCTCGGCGCGCTCGGCCGGCTCTGCGACGGCGTGCCGGCGGTGCGCCAGGCCGCGCGCGAGGAAATCAAGGCCGGCGCCCGCTTCGTGAAGATCATGGCGAATGGCGGCGTCGCCTCGCCGACCGACCCGATCCACTTCCTCGGCTTCGCGCGGGAGGAGATCGCGGCGGTGGTCGAGGAGGCCGCCAATGCCGGCACCTATGTCTCGGCGCATCTCTACACCGACGCCGCCATCCGCCGCGCCGTCGAGTGCGGCGTGCACTCGCTGGAGCACTGCAACCTGATCACCGAGGCAACGGCGCGCCTTGCCGCCGATCGCGGCGCCATCGCCGTCCCCACCCTCGTCACCTACGACAAGCTTTCCGAGGAGGGCGAGGCCCTGGGCATCGGCCCCGAGGCGGCGGCCAAGGTGGATGACGTGCGCCTCGCCGGGCTGGAATCCCTCGCCATCATGCAGCGCGCCGGCCTGCCCATGGCCTATGGCACCGACCTGCTCGGCCCGATGCACCGCCACCAGTCCGAGGAATTCGTCATCCGTGGCCGGGTGATGCCGGCGCAGATGGTGATCGCCGCCGCCACCTGGATCGCCGCCCAGCTCTGCCGCATGGAGGGCGCGATCGGCTGCGTCGCGCCCGGCGCGCATGCCGACCTGATCGTGGTGGAGGGCGACCCGCTCGCCGATCTCGCGCTGCTGACCGGCCAGGGCCGCCACATGCCGCTGATCCTGAAGGGCGGCGAGCCCGTCAAGCATGTGCGCTGGTAAGCCCGCGATGCGCCCGGGAACGAAGCGCCCCGCGAAGGAGGAACCGACGCGATGACATCCGCCACGACACTCCCCTGGGTCCGCCGCGCGCTGTTCCGTGCCAGCGTCGCCTTCGCCTTCCTGCTGATGCTGGCGCCGGTCGTCACCGTCGTCGCCATCAGCTTCTTCCGGCAGGAGATTGTCAGCTTCCCGCCCGAGGCGCTGACGCTGCGCTGGTACATCAATGCCTGGGACCAGCAGGAATTCGCCCGAGGCTTCGTCACCAGCCTGGAGGTTGCGGCGCTGGCGACGCTGATCGGCGTGCCGCTCGGCACCGCCGCGGCGCTCGCGCTGCAGCGCAGCCGCATCCGTGGCAAGGAGGCGCTGAACGCGCTGCTGCTCGGCCCGCTCGCCGTGCCCGGCGTGGTCGCCGGCACGGCGCTCTACATGTTCTATCTCCGCGCCGAGTTCTGGCTTGACCGCGACATCACCGCCACGCTGGAAGGCCTGGTCGCCGCGCATGTGCTGCTCACCATCCCCTGGTCGGTGCGGCTGGTCTCGGCGAGCCTCGCCGGGCTCGACCGCTCGGCGGAGGAGGCGGCCGCCAATCTCGGCGCCCGCCCGCTGACGGTGTTCCGCCGCGTGACCCTGCCGATGCTGCGGCCCGGCATCGTCGCCGCGGCGATGTTCTCCTTCATCCAGAGCTTCGAGAACCTGGAGCTGACCCTGCTGCTGGTCGGCCCCGGCCGCACCACCCTGCCGGTCGCCATGCTGAGCTACCTGGAATTCCGCATGGACCCGACGCTCTCCGCCGTCGCCACGGTGCAGATCATCCTGGTGGCGGCGCTGATGCTGCTCACCGACCGTTTCGTCAAACTCTCGCGGGTCGTATGACCCGCCCCGCCACCCCGACCGAAGGAGAGCGCTGATGGGAGATCTGGTGCTGCAGGCGCTGACCAAGCGGTATGGCGGCACGACGGCGGTGGAAGGCGTCGACCTCGAGGTGCGGCAGGGCGAGATGGTCGCCCTGCTCGGCCCCTCCGGCTGCGGCAAGACGACGACGCTGCGCATGGTGGCCGGCTTCATCACCCCGAGCGCCGGCAGCGTCCGCATCGCCGGCCAGGACGTGACGCGCAAGCCGCCCTATGCACGCGACACGGGCATGGTCTTCCAGTCCTACGCGCTCTTCCCGCACATGACGGTGGCGCAGAACGTCGCCTTCGGGCTGGAAATGCGCCGCGTCGGCCGTGCCGAGCGCGAGAGCCGCGTGATGGAAGCCCTGCGGCTGGTGCGGCTCGACCATCTGGCGGAGCGGCTGCCCGGCCAGCTCTCGGGCGGCCAGCAGCAGCGCGTGGCGCTGGCCCGCGCGCTGGTGGTGAACCCCGCCGTCTTCCTGCTCGACGAGCCGCTGTCGAATCTCGACGCCAAGCTGCGCGGCGAGGTGCGCATGGAGATCCGCAGCCTGCAGCAGCGCCTCGGCCTGACCACGCTGATCGTCACGCACGACCAGGAGGAGGCGCTGACCATGGCCGACCGGCTGGTGGTGATGGAGCGCGGCCGGGTACGCCAGGTCGGCACCGCCGAGGAACTGTACGAGCGCCCGCGCGACCCCTTCGTCGCCGGCTTCGTCGGCCGCTGCAACCTGATCGAAGGCGTGCCCGAGGGGGCCGCCGGCTTCCGGGCCAAGGGGGGCGCGCTGCTGCCCTGCGCTCCCGAGGCCCCCCCGGCCGGCACCGGCGCGGTGCTGGCCCTGCGGCCGGAGCGCATCGCGCTCAGCGCCGCCCCCAGCACCGCCTCCCTGGGCGAAGGCACCGCGCGGCTGGAGGCCGTTACTTATCTCGGCGCGCAGACCGAATATGTGGTGGATTATGCGGGGACGCCGCTCGTGGTGATCCGGGCGACCCCGCCGGTGGGCGATCCGCTGCGCCGGCTGGCCCCGGGCGATGCCGTCGCGCTCTCCTGGGATCCCGCCGCCGCCCGCATGCTGCCGGCCCAATGAATCGCCGATACAGGGAGACTGAAGAAATGACCATCACCCGCCGCCAGGCGCTTTCCGGGGGTGCCGCCGCCCTCGCCACCCTGACCGCCGGCCTGCCGGGCGTGGCCCGCGCCGCCGGCGGCCGCGTCGTCGTCGGCACCTGGGGTGGCGACTACGGCAACCTGCTGCGGCAGAACATCGACGAGCCGATCGTGCAGCCCAAGGGCATCGAGGTGCTGCAGGACGTCGCCAATGCCGATCCGCGCAAGACCAAGCTGCTGGCCGAGCGGCAGACCCGCCGCGGCACCTTCGACGTGGCCTGCCTCTCCGACACCGACATGTACCTGATCCAGCAGCAGAACGCGCTGCAGCCGCTGGAGATGGGCAAGCTGAGCCGCGCGGAGCAAATCATCCCGGCGCTGCAGAAGCCCTATGCCATCCCGCACATCTATTCGGCGCTGGTGCTGCTCTACAATCCGGACAAGGTGACGACCAGGCCGACCGCCTTCGCCGACATGTGGGACCCGAAGTACAAGGGCCGCGTCGGCTTCTCGGACATCCTCTACAACACCAACACGCTCGCGGCGGCGCTGGCCGGTGGCGGCAGCGTGCATGACTACAAGCCGGCCGAGAAGATGCTGATGGACCTGCGCAAGCTCGACGCCAAGGTCTATCCCTCGAACGAGGCACTGGCGGCCGCGTTGAAGTCGGAAGAGGTGTGGCTGACGCCGATGTGGTTGGCGCGCGGCTTCATGTGGAAGCAGGGCGGCATCCCGGTGAGGCATGTGGTGCCGAAGGAAGGCGCCTATTCCATCGTCTTCGAGGCGGCGATCCCGAAGAACGCCCGCAACACCGAGAATGCCTACACCTATCTCGACGCCATGCTGGACGCCAAGGCGCAGACCGGCTTCGCCCGCCAGATGGGCTACCTGCCGACGGTGAAGGACGCCAAGCTCGACCCGGACCTGGCGCAGGAGATCAGCCTGACCGAGGAAGAGGAAAGCCGCCTGGTGACGCCGGACTACGAATACCTTCAGAAGAACCTGAACGGCATCCTCGATTTCTGGAACAAGCAGTTCAAGGCCTGAGGCATGGCGGCGCTCATCCTTCCCGCCGGGCTGCTGGTGGTGCTGCTCATGGTGGCACCGATGCTGTTCCTGGCCCGCATTTCGCTGAACCATTTCAGCCCCACCGAGCTGATGGTGGAGGCGATGAGCGCCGAGAACTACCTCCGCGCGGTGCAGGACCCCTACTACCGGGCGGTCCTGCTCACCACGCTGGCGGTGGCGCTGGGCTGCACGCTGCTCTGCCTCGTGCTTGGCTTTCCCACGGCCTACTGGCTGGCGCGGATGCAGAGCCGCTGGAAGAGCCTCGCCACCATCCTGATCCTCTTCCCGCTGCTGGTCGGCAATGTCGTGCGCTCGGCCGGCTGGATCGCGCTGCTCGGCAATGACGGCGCGATCAACGCCGCGCTGCAGGGCCTGCACTTGATCTCGGCGCCGCTGCCACTGCTCTACAATGCCTTCGCCGTGGTGGTTGGCATCGTCGCCGTGGTGCTGCCCTACATGATCCTGACGCTCTCGGCGGTGATCGAGGGCATCCCGCGGCAGACGGAGGAGGCGGCGGCCAATCTCGGCGCGCGGCCGCTCACCGCCTTCCGCCGCGTGGTGCTGCCGCTGGCGCTGCCCGGCGTGGCGGCGGGCTCTGTGCTGGTCTTCATCCTCTGCATGAACGCCTATGCAACGCCCGTGCTGCTGGGCGGGCCGCAGTTCAAGATGATGGCGCCGGCGGTCTATGACCAGTTCGTGCGCGGCAACAACTGGCCTTTCGGCGCGGCGCTGGCCTTCATCCTGCTCGCCGCCACCATGGTGCTGACCGTCGTCGGCTCGGCACTGATCGGGCGCCGCTACCGGCGCTGACCACCAGAAGGGGCGCCGCCCCTTCTGGACTTCCCCGCTGGGGGAACTGAGTTCCCCCAGACCCCCACGCCAGTTGATGCAGGGGTCTGGGGAGGCTCAGCCTCCCCAGCGGGGTCCAGGGGCAGCGCCCCTGGCCCCGGCCTGAGTTCTGGAGGAACGCCATGACCAACGACCCGATCGCCACTGCCGCTCCCGGCGAGGAAATCACCGCCCGCAACACGAAGAACGGCATGCCGCCTCTGGCGCCCGCCACCGCGATGGAGCATGGCACCGGCCCCTTCCGCCGGCTGATCCTGCGCGGCGCCACGGTGATCGACGGCACCGGCGCGCCGCCCTGGGGCCCGGCCGACATCATCATCGAGGGCGACCGCATCGCCGCCATCGTGCCGGTCGGCGTGCCCGGCAAGCCGATCAGCCCCTCCCGCCGCCCGCCCGCCGAGGGTGCCGAGGAGATCGACTGCCACGGCCGCTTCGTCACCCCCGGCCTGATCGACTGCCACGCGCATATCGGCGTGCCCTATCACGGGCTGCATGGCGGCGCCTCCCCGGCGGACTATGTCTACAAGCTCTGGCTGGCGCATGGCGTCACCACCATCCGCGAGATGGGATGCTTCAGCGGCCTGGGTTGGGTTCTGCAGCAGAAACAGGCCTCGGCGGCCAACGAGATCACCGCCCCGCGCATCCTGGCGCATCCCTATTTCCCCGGCGTCAACGACATGCTCAAGACGATCCACACGCCGGACCAGGCGCGCGCCTGGCTGGCGGCGATCAAGGAGCGCGGCGCCGATGGCGTGAAGTTCTTCGGCGCGCCCCCGGCGCTGATGCAGGCGGCATTGGCCGAGGCCAAGGCGCTCGGCCTGCGCACCGGCTGCCACCACGCGCAGCAGGCGGTGACGCGGATGAACGCGCTCACCACCGCGCGCTGGGGCATGACCAGCGCCGAGCACTATTACGGCCTGCCGGAAGCGCTCTACGAAAACCGCGTCGTCGGCGACTACGCGCCCGAGTACAACTACAACGACGAGTACTACCGCTTCTCCACCGCCGGCCGCACCTTCCCGCAGGCCGCCGAGCCCGGCAGCGCCAGGTGGAACGAGGTGATGGAGCAGTTCCTGGAGCTCGACTTCACCTTCGTGCCCACCTTCACCATCTACGACGCCAACCGCGACGTGATGCGCTACCGCCGCGCCGACTGGCACGACGCCTACACCTGGCCCTCCATGTGGCGCTTCTTCCAGCCGGCGCGCGGCGGGCATGGCTCCTATTGGTTCCGCTGGTCCACCACCAACGAGATCGAGTGGAAGCAGCACTACCGGCTCTGGATGCAGTTCCTGAACGAATACAAGAACCGCGGCGGCCGCGTCTGCACCGGCAGCGATTCCGGCTTCATCTACCAGACATTCGGCTTCGGCTATGTGCGCGAGCTGGAGCTGCTGCAGGAGGCCGGCTTCAACCCGCTGGAGGTGCTGCGCAGTGCCACCCTCCAGGGCGCCGAGCTCTGCGGCCTGCAGGACGAGACCGGCAGCATCGAGGTCGGCAAGGCGGCCGACCTGCTGGTGCTGGACGAGAACCCCCTCACCGACTTCAAGCTGCTCTACGGCACCGGCGCCATGCGGCTGAACGACGAGACCGGTCAGGTCGAGTGGCGGCAGGCGCTGCGCCACACCATCCGCGCCGGCGTGGTGTTCGACGTGCAGGCCCTGCTGGCCGATATCCGCGACTCCGTGGCGGCGCAGAAGGCGCGGGAGGCCGAGACGGCATGAGCGAGGCCCCTGCCCTGGCACCGGCGCTCGCCCCTCCAGGCGAATTCGTGCTGCTGGCCGGCTTCCTGGGCAGCGGCAAGACGAGCCTGCTGCTGGACTGGCTGGCGCTGCCCGAGGCGGCCGACACCGCGATCATCGTCAACGAGGCCGGCGAGATCGACATCGACGGCGCCACCATCGCCACCAGCGGCCGCATCCCGATGTCGATGTTGTCGAATGGCTGCGTCTGCTGCTCGCTGAACAACGATCTCGTCGAGACCGTCGGCGCGCTGCTGGAGGCAAGGGCGGAGAGCGGCGGGCGCCCCTTCCGGCGCATCGTGCTGGAATGCAGCGGCCTCTCGATGCCGGCCCCGATCCTGCGCGCGCTCGGGGCGCTGGCGCCGCTCGGCATGCGGGTGCGCGTGGTCGCCACCTGCGATGCGGGGCAGGCCGCCGAGCGGGCGCGGCATTTCGAGGAGGTGGCGGCGCAGCTCGCCGCCGCCTCCACCATCGTGCTGACGCGGCTCGACCTCGCCACGCCGGCAGCGACCGCCGCGGCCCGCGCGCTCGCCACCACGCTCAACCCCTTCGCCGCCCTCATCGAGGAACCGGACCGCGCGCGCCGCGCCGCCGCCGCCTTCGCCGCGCCACTGGCGGCCACCGCGCCCCTGTCCGATGCGCCCTCCGCCCAGCCGCATCCGCGCATCGGCACCGCCCTCGCCCGCTTCCCCGCCGAGGCGACGATCGAGGACAAGTTCGACTTCCTGGAGAACCTCGCCGCCTTCGCCGGTGACCGGCTGCTGCGCGTGAAGGGCTTCCTGCACCCGGCGCCCGGCGCGGCGCCGCTGCTGGTGCAGGCGGTGGGCAGCCTGTTCAGCCCGCCCGCCACCCTGCCGGCGGCGCGCGCGGCCGAGGAGGCGGTGGTGGTGATCAGCCGCGACCTGCCGCTTGCCGAGCTGCGCGCGGCCTTCGCCGGCGCCCCGGTGACGATCGGCGGCCTGCAACCCGGCCGCCCGCCGCTGCGGGCCGAGGCCGCCGCCCCAGGCTGATCGCGCGGCGCCGTCATACCATCGGTCATTTGCAATGACCGATGGTATGTCTTTCCATGCCCTCAGACGCCGGGCGCGGCCTCCGGCCGCTTGGCTTCGCCGCACTTGCGGCGGCGGCCATTCGGCCGCTCGGCCAGCTTCGCTGGCCGCATGGGTCACTCCATGATGCCGCGCCGTATCAGGCGCCGCCCACCCCAGTCTCCTCGGGCGCCACCGCCGAGACCCGCACCGCGCAGAACTTGAACTCCGGGATCTTGCCGAAGGGGTCGAGCGCCGGGTTGGTCAGCAGGTTGGCGGCCGCCTCGGCATAGCAGAAGGGCAGGAAGACCATGCCCGCCGGCACGTCGCGGTCGGCGCGCGCCTTCAGCTCCACCGCACCGCGCCGCGTCTCCAGCCGCAGCCGCCCGCCCGCCCGCAGTCCCAGGCGGCGCAGCTCGGCGGGCGCGAGCAGTGCCACCGCCTCCGGCTCCAGCAGGTCCAGCACGTCGGAGCGCCGGGTCATGGCACCGGTGTGCCAGTGTTCCAGCACGCGGCCGGTGGAAAGCACCATCGGGTATTCGGCATCCGGCACCTCGTCCGGCGGCGTGACCTGCGCGGGCGCCAGCCGCGCCCGCCCGCTGGCGGTGGGGAAGCCCTGGGCGAAGAGGATCTCGTTGCCCGGCCGGTCCGGCGCCTCCACCGGGTAGGTCACCGCCCCTTCCCGCTCCAGCCGCTCCCAGGTGATGTTGGCGAGGGAGGGCATCACCGCCGCCATCTCGGCGAAGATCGCGCGCGGGCCTTCATAGTTCCAGTCCAGCCCGATCCGCCGCGCGATCTCCTGGATGATCCACCAGTCCTGCCGCGCCGCGCCGGGCAGCGGCAGCACGGGGCGCGCCATCTGCACGCGGCGGTCGGTGTTGGTGAAGGTGCCGGCCTTCTCGGCGAAGGCGGAGGCGGGCAGCACCACATCGGCGTGGAAGGCGGTCTCGGTCAGGAAGAGATCCTGCACGACGAGATGCTCCAGCTTCGCCAGGGCACCCCGCGCGTGGCGCAGGTCGGGGTCCGACATGGCCGGGTTCTCGCCCTCGATATACATGCCGCGGATCGTGCCGGCATGGATGGCGTGCATGATCTCCACCACCGTCAGCCCCGGCTCCGGATCGAGCGCCGTACCCCAGAACTGCTCGAAGGCCGTGCGGATCTCCGGCTTCGCGACCGGCTGGTAGTCCGGCAGCACCATCGGGATCAGCCCGGCATCGGAGGCGCCCTGCACGTTGTTCTGGCCGCGCAGCGGGTGCAGCCCGGTGCCGGGCCGGCCGATCTGCCCGGTGATGAGGGCGAGGGCGATCAGGCAGCGCGCATTGTCGGTGCCGTGCACATGCTGGCTGACACCCATGCCCCAGAAGATGATCGAGGCGCGCGAGCGCGCATAGAGCCGCGCCACGTCGCGCAGCGTGGCCGCGGGAATGCCGCAGACCGCCTCCATCCGCTCCGGCGGGAAGTCGCGGACGCGCTCACGCAGCTCGGCGAAACCCTCGGTATAGCCACGGATATACTGCTCGTCGGCGAGGCCTTCCTCGATGATGGTGTGCAGCATCGCGTTGAGCAGGGCGACGTCGCTGCCCGGCTTGAAGGCGAGATGATAGGCCGCCAGCCGCGAGAGGCTCTGCCCGCGCGGATCCATCACCACCAGCTTGGCGCCGCGCTGCTTCACCGCGTTCTTGATGAAGGTGGCGGCGACGGGGTGGTTCACCGCCGGATTGGCGCCGATCACCACGATCACCTCGGCATCGAGCGCCGCCGCGAAGGGCGCGGTCACCGCCGCCGAGTTCAGCCCCTCCATCAGCGCCGCGACGGAGGAGGCGTGGCAGAGCCGCGTGCAGTGATCGACATTGTTGCTGCCGAAGCCGGTGCGCACCAGCTTCTGGAACAGATAGGCCTCCTCGTTCGAGCCCTTGGCGGAGCCGAAGCCGGCCAGCGCCTTAGGCCCATGCGCGTCGCGCAGTCGGCGCAGCCCGGCGGCGGCGGCGTCCAGTGCCTCCTCCCAGCTCGCCGCGCGGAAATGCGTCCAGGGATTGGCCGGGTCGACCACATCCTCCGCCCGCTTCGGCACGCCGGGCAGGCGGATGAGCGGCTGCGTCAGCCGGTGCGGATGCCGCGTGTAGTCGAAGCCGAAGCGCCCCTTCACGCAGAGGCGCTGGTGGTTGGCCGGCCCGTCCCGCCCTTCGGCATAGACGATGCGGTCGTCCTTCACCTGGTAGGTCACCTGGCAGCCGACGCCGCAATAGGGGCAGAGCGAGTCCACGCTGCGGTCCGGCCAGACGGCGCGCTTCTGCGCGTCGTCCAGATAGGCGGCGGGCATCAGCGCGCCGGTCGGGCAGGCCTGCACGCATTCGCCGCAGGCGACGCAGGTGGACTCGCCCATCGGGTCGTCGAAGTCGAAGACCACCTTGGCCGCCGCATTGCGATAGGCCATGCCGATGACGTCGTTCACCTGCACCTCGCGGCAGGCGCGGACGCAGAGATTGCACTGGATGCAGGCGTCCAGATTGACGCGCATCGCCGGATGGCTCGCATCCGTCTCCCAGCGCTGCGCGGCGGGGAAACGGCTTTCCTCCACGCCGGCCTTGTCCGCCCAACCCCAGAAACGGGAATCCGGATCATGCGCCGCCGCGCGCGCCGGCTGGTCCGCGACCAGCAGTTCCATCACCATCCGCCGGGCGCGGGCGGCGCGCTCGCTGGCGCTGCGCACCTTCATCCCCGGTGCCGGCTGCCGCATGCAGGAGGCGGCCAGCACGCGCTCGCCCTCGATCTCCACCATGCAGGCGCGGCAATTGCCGTCCGGCCGGTAGCCCGGCTCGGGCGCGTGGCAGAGATGCGGGATTTCCGTGCCCAGCCGCCGCGCCGCGTCCCAGATGGTCTCGCCCGGCAGCGCCTCGACGGTGACGCCATCGAGCTCGAAGGCAATCCGCCCGCTCATCGCGCGCCCTCCAGCAATCCGGGGAAATGCCGCATCAGGCTGGTGAGCGGATTGCCCGCCGCTTGGCCCAGGCCGCAGATCGAGGCGTCGCGCATCACCGCCGAAAGCTCGGCGAGCAGCGCGCCATCCCAGTCCGGCCGTTCCATCAGCATCCGCGCCTTCTGCGTGCCGACGCGGCAGGGCGTGCATTGCCCGCAGCTCTCATCCTCGAAGAAGCGCATCAGGTTCAGCGCGGCGGCGCGCAGGTCGTCGCGGTCGGAGAGCACGATCACCGCCGCCGAGCCGATGAAGCAGCCGTGCTGCTCCAGCGTGCCGAAATCCAGCGGCAGGTCGGCCAGGGCGGCGGGCAGGATGCCGCCCGAGGCGCCGCCGGGCAGGAAGGCGGCGAGGCGATGCCCTTCCGCCATGCCGCCGCAGAATTCCTCGATCAGCTCACGCAGCGTGATGCCGGCCGGCGCCAGCTTCACCCCCGGCTCCCGCACCCGTCCCGAGACGGAGAAGGAGCGCAGCCCCTTGCCGCCATGCCGCCCCTGCGCCGCCCACCAGTCCGGCCCGCGCTCCAGGATGTCGCGCACCCAGTAGAGCGTCTCGACATTGTTGATCAGCGTCGGGCGGCCGAACAATCCGCGCTGGAAAGGGTAGGGGGGTTTGTGGCGCGGCAACCCGCGCTTGCCTTCGAGGCTTTCCAGCAGCGCGGATTCCTCGCCGCAGATATAGGCCCCGGCCCCGCGCCGCAGATGCAGGCGTGGCCCGCCCGCCGGCAGCTTGGCGATCTCCCGTCGCAGGATCTCGCGCGCCAGCGGGTATTCGTCGCGGATGTAGATGTAGACATCCTCCGCCTCGACGACATGCGCGCCGATCAGCGTGCCTTCCAGGAAGCGGTGCGGGTCGGTGTTGAGATAGTGGCGATCCTTGAAGGTGCCGGGCTCGCCCTCGTCGCCATTCACCGCCATCAGCCGCGGGCCGGGCTCGCCGCGCACCGCGCGCCACTTGCGGCCGGTGGGGAAACCCGCCCCGCCCAGGCCGCGCAGCCCGCTGTGCTCCAGCATGGCGAGCACCGCCCCGGCATCCGGCGCGCCGGCGCGCACCCGCTCCA
>Ga0180221_1001362_pt1 | contig 16525 bp, 13 predicted proteins | sample eDN5th37CKraftMG_FD_151339 | JGI IMG/M metagenome (GOLD analysis project Ga0180221, IMG submission 151339) | Enriched Miracle-Growth compost microbial communities from Emeryville, California, USA - eDNA 5th pass 37_C Kraft MG (version 2) (version 2) ...
CGAGGACTGACGCCTCGAGGACTGACGCCGCGACCGGCCCTGGCCAGCCTCAGGGCGTCGGCAGCAGCCGGGCGAGCGCGGTGAGCGTCTCCGACGTGCCCGCGTCCAGCCGCAGCGTCGCGTGCCGGTCGCCGCGGGTCGCGCCGCGGTTCACGACGACGACGGGCTTGCCGGCCTTCGCCGCGTGCCGGACGAACCGCAGCCCCGACTGCACGGTGAGCGACGAGCCGGCGACGAGCATCGCCTCCGCCTCGTCGACCATCGCGTACGCCCGCTGGACCCGCTCGCGCGGCACGGTCTCGCCGAAGTAGACGATGTCGGGCTTGAGGACGCCGCCGCACACGGCGCAGTCCGCGACGACGAAGTGGGCGGTCTGCTCGACGACCGCGTCCGCGTCCGGGGCGATCTCGACGTCCTCCACCTCGTCGACGAAGCCGGGGTTGAGCGCGTCGAGCCGGGCGGCGAGCTCGGCCCGGCTGATGACCGTCCCGCAGGACAGGCAGACGACGCGGTCGTAGCGGCCGTGCAGGTCGATGACGTTGCGCGAGCCCGCGGCCTCGTGCAGCAGGTCGACGTTCTGGGTGATGAGCCCGGTGACGACGCCGCGCGTCTCGAGGTCGGCCAGCGCCCGGTGGCCGGCGTTCGGCGTGGTGCGGCCGACGTGCCGCCAACCGACGTGGTTGCGCGCCCAGTACACGCGCCGGAACGCGGGGTCGCCGACGAACTGCTGGAACGTCATCGGCGTGCGGGGCGGGGAGTCCGGGCCGCGGTAGTCGGGGATGCCGGAGTCCGTCGAGATGCCCGCGCCCGTGAGGGCGACGAGCCGGTGGCCGGCGAGCACCGCGATGGCGTCGTCGAGCGTGCCCGGGGTCAGCGGGTGCTCGGCGAAGGGGCGGGCGTACGGCAGGCTCACGGGTCCCACGGTAGGCAGCGGCGGGCGCCCGCGCCGCGCAGGAGGGTTCGCCGACGACGAGCCGACGACGAGCCGACGACGACCCGACGACGAGCCGCGGGGCCGCCCGGCGCACCGGACGGCCCCGCGGGCCACGCTCAGGCGGACGTCAGTTGAGCGTCCACCGCTGCGCGTTGCTGCCGTTGCAGTCCCACAGCTGGACCTGGGTCCCGCGCGTCGTGGAGTTGCTCGGGTTGTCCAGGCACCGGTTCGACTGCGGGTTGTAGAACCCGCCGTTCTGCCGGATCCACACCTGCGCGGCGGTGCTGTTGCAGTCCCACAGCTGCAGCTTGAGGCCGTTCGCCGTGCCGCCGCCGGGGATGTCGAGGCACTTGCCCTGCACGCGCAGGGTGCTGCCCGCCTCCACGTAGGTCCACTTCTGGGCGTTGGTGCCGTTGCAGTCCCAGATCTGGACCTTGTTGCCGTTGGCCGTGCTCGACGCGTTGTTGTCCAGGCAGAGTCCCGACGGCGTGGTGATCGAGCCCGCCGAGGGCGTGCCGGGGTTCGTCGTCCCGCCGCCGTTGTTGCCGCCCGTGCCGCCGCCACCGCCGTTGATCGGGCTGAGGACGATGCCCGCCGAGCGCGGGTCGCCGTCGTGGACGAGCGACTCGAACGCGCCGACGTCGTCGAACGCGAACGCGTACGCCTTGCCGTCGGCCATCGCCTCGTGCACCGCCTTGCCGTACTTGTTGGGCGGGGTGCTCTTGTAGAACTGCGACGCGTCGGTGCTCGGCTGGGTGTCGATCGTGCCGAGCGTGCCGCGGAACAGCGCGGCGCACAGCGTGCGGGCGATCGGGCCGACCACCTGGTCGTTCGGCGCGTGCAGGCGGCCGTCGCAGCCCCACACGTCGGCCGACGAGGGACGCTGGAACGACGCGACCTGCTGGCCCGCCGAGTTCGTGAAGGTCATCGTCGTCCCGGACGTGCGCCCGAAGTACTTGACGCTCGGCTGGTCCTTGAACGGCACGACCGTGAGGGTCTTCGACGCGTACGCCCCCCACGCCGACGCGATGTACGAGTCCAGGTACGTCGAGCTCATGAGCCCGGCGCCCGCGGCCTTGCCGGGGGAGAGGATCCGCAGCAGCGTGCCGTCGGAGCGCGTCACGACGCTGCCCGCCCACGCCGGGTCGGCCTTGAGCGCGTTGGCGACGTTGAGGCGCCCGTTCGTCACCGTGTCGCCCGTGCGCTTCGTCGTGCCGTCCGCGCCCGTGACCAGCACGGCGTGCGGGACCGCGAACATGTCGACCTGCGAGCTGTTCAGCCACAGGCCGTCGTTGTTGTAGGTGAACTCGCTCCAGTCGAACAGGATGTTCGCGCTCGGGTCGCCGCCCGCCCACGGCGCGGGCTGAACGAGCCCGTCGGGCGTGAGCTTGAACGGCACCTTGTCGCCGAACGAGAAGTACACGCGGCCGGAGAACCCGCGCGGGACCTGCAGCGTCTTGCTGCCGCCGTTCGCCGGGCCGGCGATCGACACGTCGGGCGCGGGCACCGGCGGGTTGGCGCCCGCGGGCCACGGCGAGAACGTGCCGGACCCGTTGACGTAGCCGAGCCGGCCGTCGGCCAGGTTCACCCCGATCACGTACAGGTACGTCGCCTCGCCGCGGCCCGAGCTGTTCGTCACCGTCAGCGGCAGCCGGTCCGGCCCGACGGCCTGCGCCGCCGGCATGCCCGCGACGGCCACCGCCACCGCGAGGGCGAGGGTGCCGAGCGCCCCCGCGATCTTCGTCCTGGTCCTCAGTCTCATGCGTCGTGCTCCTTCGGGGTTGCCGCGCCGACCCGGACAGGCCGACGCGCGGCTCTCCCGCACGCGGGTGCGTGCGGGAGAGCCGGGTCGGGCTGGGGTCAGTGGAGCGTCCACCGCTGGGCGTTGGTGCCGTTGCAGTCCCAGATCTGGACCTGCGTGCCGCGGGTCGTGGAGTTGCCCGGGTTGTCGAGGCAGCGGTTGGACTGCGGGTTGTAGTAGCCGCCGTTGCGCGGGATCCACACCTGGGCCGCCGTGTTGTTGCAGTCCCAGAGCTGCAGCTTCAGGCCGTTGGCCGTGCCGCCGCCGGGGATGTCGAGGCACTTGCCCTGGACGTGCAGGGTCGTGCCGGCCTCGACGAACGTCCACTTCTGGGCGTTGGTGCCGTTGCAGTCCCAGATCTGGATCTTGTTGCCGTTGGCCGTGCTCGACGCGTTGTTGTCGAGGCAGAAGCCCGACGGCGTCGTGATCGACCCGCCGGTGCCGGTCGGCGGGGGCGTCGTCCCGCCCCCCGCGGTGTACGCGGCGACGTAGTCGACGAGCATCGGCACGCCCGACTGGGTCGCGGCCGTCGGGCCGCCGCCGAACGCGGCCGGGAAGCCGCCGCCGATCGCGACGTTGAGGATGATGAAGAACCCGTGGTGCAGGGCGTTGCTCCACGTCGTCGCGTCGACCTGGTTCGACGTGATCGTGAAGTAGTTGTTCCCGTCGAGGTAGTACCGCAGCTGCTCGGGCGAGACCGAGCGGTCGTACTCCATCGCATAGGTGTGGAAGCTGCCCAGGCACCCGGCGCACGAGCGCTCGCCCGAGCCGATGCCGGTCGTCTCGTTGCACGGCCCGCCCGGGTTGGTGCCGCAGTGCAGCGCTGCGAACACCGACGGCCGGCCGTTGATGTTCTCGAGGATGTCGATCTCGCCGATCCGCGGCCAGCCCGTCGCCCCCGTGCCCCGCGCCTCCGCGCCGAGCATCCAGAACGCCGGCCAGTACCCGGCCGCCGCCGCCCCCGTGACGTTCGGCTGCGCGATCCGCGCCTCGACGCGCATCTTCCCGCCGGCCGGCGCCGCGATGTCGGTCTTCTGCGTCTCCACGCGCCCCGAGGTCCAGTTGCCGGCGCCATCGCGCAGCGGCTTGATGACGAGGTTGCCCGAGCCGTCCTGGTACACGTTGGCGGTCGAGTCGGTCATGTACTCGATCTCGCCCGTGCCCCAGTTGCTCGCGCCGCCCGGGTAGCCGTGCCCGATGTCGTACAGCCAGCGGCTGCCGTCGAGCCGGCTGCCCGCCGAGCCGGTGAAGTCGTCCGCGAACACCTGCGTCCAGCCCGACGGCGTCGCCGGGAGGGACGCGCTCGCGGGCGACATGGTCGCCGCGACGAGCGCGGTGACGGTGCCGGCCGCCGCGACGGCGGCTGCGGCGAGGCGCCGGTGGCGGCGCAGCAGCGTGGGGGCGCGCAGGCCCCGAGGGACGTCGGACATCGGTGTCTCCGATCAGAGAGAACGACGTCCGTCGCGGACTGCGCGACGACGAGCAGTCCGGCGGGATACGACGGGCGGAACTTCGGGTGGTGCTGGTGATTCTTGTTGTGTGCCGGCGGGCTGTTCCACCGGCGGGTGCCGTGGCGAGCGAGGTCGTCGGGGCGTCCTCGCCCCTCCGAGCGATGCGGCCGCTCTCGCAGCCGACTGAGCGATGGTAGCGCTCTCAGGTGCCGCGTCAAGACGGGCGGTGACACGATTCTTGCTGCGACGTGACTCTCGCGCGTGGCCTGCCGCTCCGCCCCTGGTGGCGGCCCGATTCGGAGCATCGGGCGCGGGCCGGTACTCTTCTGCACCGAGGTAGCGTGTCCGAGCGGCCTAAGGAGCACGCCTCGAAAGCGTGTGTGGGTGAAAGTCCACCGTGGGTTCAAATCCCACCGCTACCGCCACCGAAGGGTCCCACTCGCAGTCATGCGAACGTGGGGCCCTTCGTCGTTGCCCACAACCTGGCCAACCGCTCCGGGCGAGAGTGTGCACTGTTGGTCCGGTCGGGCTTGGAGTGTTCGTCGCTCGGACGTCTGACCCGCCGACTGCTAGCGCGGTTCGGACAACGACCTCCCCTAAGCTGGCGGCCGGCGAGGGAGGGCCGGTGAAGCGACATATCAACGTCGTCGGCGCAGTGATCGTTCGTGACGGTCTCGTGCTGTGTGCTCAGCGTGGCCAACACGGATCACTGCCCGGCCTGTGGGAGTTCCCCGGGGGCAAGATCGAGCCCGACGAGACGGCGAGGGAAGCCCTCGAGCGGGAGATCGACGAAGAGCTCCGGTGCGTCGTCGAAGTTGGTGACGAGGTCACGACAACGTCCCACGAGTACGACTTCGGCGTGGTCACGCTCACCACGTTCTACTGCCGACTGGTCGATGGAGACCCGGTTCTCACCGAGCACGACAGCATCACGTGGCTGGCGCCGAACGCTCTGGACACGTTGGCGTGGGCGCCGGCCGACATCCCCGCGGTGAAGCAGATCAGCACCTACCTCGTGCCGTGAGCTCCGACGCCCAGTGGGCCGACCGTTTCCGGATGGACATCCAGTACGGCTACGTCGGTATCGACGTGGAGTACGACGGCCCCCGTCACTACAGCCCGCGAATCGTCCTCAATCAGGACGGCAGCACCGTTGAGCACGTCCTTCTCGCAGAGCTCGACAAGAGCGCGAGCTTCACCTTCTCCGTCGCGTTCGTCTCGCCGGGCGCGATCGCGCAGCTCAAGCAGCGGCTCGTCGACTACCAAGGGACTGGGCGGATCATCACGTCGGACTTCCTCGGCTTCAACCAGCCGCGGGCGTTTGCCGAGCTCCTGCACCTCGCGAAGCACACAGGTATTGACGTGCGGCGACACACCGCGAGGGGGTTCCACCCGAAGGGGTACATCTTCGACCGCGGGCGCAGCGTGACGGCCATGATCGGCAGTTCGAACCTCACGAGCAGCGCCCTGTCCCAGAACCACGAGTGGAACCTCATGGTGTCGGCTGCGACCGAGAGCGATCTGGCCGCGCAGCTCCGTCGGCTCGTCGACGAGCAGCTTGCGAGCTCAGAGCCGCTCACCCAGGAGTGGATCGACGAGTACGCCGCGACGTACGTGGCCCCGCCGCGTCGGTCGCGATCCGTGCGGGCATCCGACGGAGTTCCGCCGCTCGGCCCGGTCGAGCCGAATGCGATGCAGCAGGACGCTCTCCTCGCGCTGGACCTGGCGCGAGCGGAAGGCGCGCGCCGCGCGGTCATCATCTCCGCGACGGGTACCGGGAAGACGATCTTGTCGGCGCTTGACGTGAGGGCGGTGAACCCCGCGAGGCTGCTCTTCGTCGTGCACCGCGAGCAAATTCTCGACCGCACGATCCGCGAGTATCGCCGCGTTCTCGGAGGAAGCGCCGCGGACTACGGCAAGCTCACGGGTCAGCACAAGCAGGAGGATCGTCGGTACGTCTTCGCCACCATCCAGACGCTCTCCCAGCCCGCTGTACTGACCGGTTTCGATCCGCAGGCATTCGATTACGTGATCGTCGACGAGGCGCACCGCGCAGGGGCGTCGACGTACCAGCGCGTTATCGGGTACCTGGAGCCGAAGTTCCTGCTCGGCATGACGGCAACGCCGGAGCGAACAGACGGGTTCAACGTCTTCGAGCTGTTCGACTACGTCGTGCCGTATGAGATCCGCCTGAGCCATGCGCTCGAGGCCGAGATGCTCGCACCGTTCCACTACTACGGCGTCGCCGACGTCACGTACGCCGACGGGAGCACGACGACGGCGGACGCCGATCTACGTCGGCTCATCACCCCGGAGCGGGTATCCCATCTGATCCGGGCGCTGGACGTGTACGGGCAGGCTGGCGTCGCGCCGCGCGGGCTCATCTTCTGCAGCCGCAAGGACGAAGCGCGCGCGCTGTCGAAAGCGCTCAACGAGTGCCAGCTCCGCGGTCGGAGGCTGCGCACGGTCGCGCTTACGGGCGACGATCGCGTAGACGTTCGCGAACAGGTAGTCGAGGACCTCGAAGCAGGTCACCTCGACTACATCCTGACCGTCGACATCTTCAACGAAGGCGTCGATATCCCAACTGTCAACCAGATCGTGATGCTGCGGCAGACGCAGTCGGCGATCGTGTTCGTCCAGCAGCTCGGCCGCGGGCTACGGCGCGCCGAGGGTAAGGACCACCTCGTCGTCATCGACGTGATCGGCAACTACGCGAACAACTTCCTCATCCCCGTGGCACTGTTCGGTGACGAGAGCCTGAACCGCGAGTCGCTGCGCGAGCGGCTCAACGAGACTGTTGATGCAAGCGCACTGCCTGGTCTGTCGAGCGTGAGTTTCGACGAGGTATCACGCGAACGGATCCTCGCGTCCATCGTGAGCACGAAGCTCGACAGCATGGCCAACCTCAAGAGTGCGTTGGTTGCGATGAGAAACCGCGTCGGCGGCGTACCAGCGCTCTGGGACTTCTACCGCTTCGAGTCGGTTGACCCGCTCCTACTTGCGACGAAGAAGGAGCACTATCCGGCCCTCGTCCAGTCGTTGCTGCGCGAGAACCACGAGCTCGGCGTCGATGCCGGGAGAGCCTTAGGGCTCCTCTCGCACGAGGTCTTGGCCGCCAAGAGGTTGCACGAGCTCCTCCTCGTCGGGCTCCTCATCGAGCGGGGCGCCGTCACGCTCGACGAGATCGCCCGGTCGTTCACCGAACGTGGGCTCCCGTCCGACGACCTTCATGTGCGGACTGCCGTCGACACGGTTGCGCTGCGGGGGTACTCGCAGGGCGACAGGGCGAGATATCGAGCGGGCATCGCTGAGGAGTCCGGCGGGCTTGTCCGGCTGACATCGACCTTTGCCCGGGACTTGGAGCAGTCGGCCGCACTGAGAGTGGCCGTTGATGACCTGCTGCGCACGGGTCTCGCGCTGACGGAGGCTCGCTACGCGACTACGGCGCCGTTCACTCCCGGCATGCAGTACTCACGTCGTGACGCGGCACGGATCGTCGGGTGGCCGCGAAGCACGGCGTCGACCGTGTACGGCTACAAGACCGATGACGCACTAGGCGTCTGCACCATCTTCGTGACCCTCCACAAGGCGGACGACGTCGACGCGAGCACTGCCTACGAGGACGCCCTGCTGGATCCCTCGACCATGCGGTGGTTTTCCAAGAACAACCGGACCCTCCGGAGCAGGGACGTGCGCCCCATCGTCGAGGGGCGAGTGGCCGTTCACGTCTTCGTCCAGAAGGACGACGCCGAAGGCGCTGATCACTACTACCTCGGGGAGGCGACCGCTCACGAGGCGGTCGAGACGACGATGCCCGGCGCGAATGGCACGCCACTGCCGGTGGTCGAGATGACGCTGAAGTTCAAGACCCCAATCCGGCAGGGTCTCTTCGACTACTTCCACCCGTCGGGCGTGCAGTAGACGTCGAACGTGGCTCGGCGAACATCGCGTCAAGCGAGCCCCCGCAGGCGCTGACCCGGCGAAGGCGCAGTTCTCCCATTGGACCGGGCGTGCCCCGCTCGGGCCAAGATCACGCTGTCGTTCCTGTCGCTGAGTTCTCGCCCGCCCTCTCGGGCTTAGCGCCCCGGTAGGCGGAGCGGACGTCGATCAGTCGGCGACCGTCGGGCATGCTCCAGAAGGTCCACCCGTTCGTGACACTTCCCTTGACGTGGAGCCCGGCCCCCGAGGGCGATCCGAAGATCTCATCCCCGACCTGAATCATGCCGTCGTCGCGGATGACTGCTTCGCGGGCGGCCCATCTGCCTGGGCGCGGTGTGAGGGTGGTGCCCGGCTGGATGAGTCCCGCCGCTACCAGGTCCTTCACCTCGATCCAGTCCTGGCTCTTGTCGCGCGGGTCGACGACCTCACCGGTGTGTCCTGCCGGAACGGGCCAGACGTCGAGGAGCACGTCGACGAGGTGACTGGTCCGGGCGTCGATGGCCTCTTCCTGCCAGGGAGCGTCGCCGGCGGATGCGAGCAGGCGGCTGTTGAGCAGCAGCGTGTCGTGCTGCCCCAGGGCCGCGCGCTTTGCTGTCCACGCGCTGTTGGACACCTTGGAGTTCAACGAGCTCGTCAGAAGGGTGAGGTTCCCGAGTCGGTGGACATGGGCGGCGCGCTTGATCTCCGCTTCAAGACCGTCGACGGGCCAGTTCTCCTGCCATTTCTGGGGGAGTACGTGCTCGATGGGGTATCCGCGGCGCGGCACCTGCGGCTGGTTCGTCCCGCGCCGGAACTCGTTCTCGACAGCCTCGAGAAAGACTCGAAGGCGTCCGACCTTGAACCTGCGGTACGCCGCCTCCTCTGTGAGGGCTGCACGGACCTCGTCGTCGCCCGGCCAATAGGTGCTCGAGACGTTCAGACGACTGAGGTGCCCGGTCACTCGGTCGAGCAGCTCGTCGGCGGGGGCGTCGTTGTGGACCCTGATGATCTCGGCCACGACGCGGCCGAGATCGGAGGTCGTCAGTCGTAGGAACATCCGTCGCATGACCCAGCTCTCAGCCGCTGCGACGACGCCGTTGACGACGTCGGCAGGCACGTGCCGCTCGGGCTCGTGGAGCCAGATGAGCAGTGGCTTGAGGAGCTCGAGCTCGCTCGCTTTCATGCGGTAGACCGCCATCTCGACGGTGGAGAGCTGCCGGTCCCTGTCGTCCGCGGCGGTTGTCCACGCCTCGTACTGGTCGGCCTGGCGCTTGATGGTCGGCAGCAGGTCGCTCATCTTCGCGCCACTGTCGTGCTCTACGTACGCCTTGAAGCGGGCGAACGTCTGCTGCGGGCTGATCTCCTCGCCCACCCGCGACGCCAACCACTGGTTCAGGAAGAGCGATCCCCGACTGACGCGGTAACGCCCGACGCTGACTTCCGTCTCCCAGAACTTGGTGTCGAAAGGCCAGTGCTCGGCATATGCCTTGTGCGTGTCCGCGTTCTCAGCCGTCAGGCGCTGGAACACGAAGTTCTTGATCAGGTCAGCAGCAGTGAGTGGGGTGCCGCGAGCGTTGAGCGTCTCGAAGATCTCCTGGGAGTTCTCCGTGGCGGTCAGATTGATCGCCACCAGCTGCAGCCCGCTGGTCAGCACGCCGACGAGCATGGTGGCTCGCGTCGCGTAGTCGTCCGAGGTCGGGTCCCCCAACCACGAGGCCACGGCATCCACGAAGTAGGCGTGAGCTCGCGCGATCCTCGAGCCGGCGTGCTTCAACCCCGCATGATCAATGGGAGGCTCCGCCTCCATCACCTCATCGAAGGCGACGTGATCGCGGTTCGTGTGCCGGATCTTCAGCCGAGACTCACCGGGCTGTACGAAGTTTGCTTGGTTGTGCGTGAGGCTCTCGAGCTGCCCTGCGAGAACGTCGTGCCCCGCCGACTCCAGTACAGAGCCAGCCGCGTCCATGAGGAGCTGGAGAGTCGTGAGACGTTGCTGTCCGTCGATGACATTGCTCGACTGGATGCTGCCGAGCTGCCCATCATGGGCTTGGACGACGACCGCGCCGAGGAAGTGGGTGGCGGTGGAGTACGGGTCGCGCAGACGGATCTCTGCGAGGCGCCGGATGTCGTTCCACAGGGGCGCCCACTGCTCGTCCTCGTCCCACACGTACGGCCGCTGAAACAGGGGGACGACGAGTTGCTGCGGCAGGCTGAAGATCTGCATGGGGGTTCGGACGTTCGTCTCCACCGTCCCATCTTTGAGCAGGCCCGGGGGTCAGGCCGACGCGGCGCGCGGAACCGGCGAAGCCAACCGAGTGCACGACCGGTCTGACCTTCGTTCGTCGCGGGAGCCGCGTCGTCGCCGCGTGATCCGCCGTCAGGAGGTCGTGCCGGCGCGGCTGCGCAATGCGGTCAGTGAGTGGAGTCCGGTTCCCTTGCCTGCGAGCCGGGACCCTCATCCGCCCGTGCTGCTGGATTACTTGGACGTCGAGCCACCGCCCATTCCCGCCCTGGCCGCCACGAGTCCCGCGATCGCGTGGCTCGAGCCGTCGCCCGCCCCGCGCGCGGAGGCTGAGCCCGTGGGCCAGCACCCTTATGAGGACATGGTGCTGGCCCACGGGCCTGCGGTCAGCCTGGACGACGAGCCGTGGCTGCTGCGGCCGCTGCCGGCGGAGAGGATTGCGGCGGTCTTGCGCGGAGCTGGGTTCACGGGTCTCGACGAACGCTGTTTCTCGCTCACGAGGAGTACGAGCACCCTGACGGGCTGGCCCAGATGCAGGTGCTGACTTACGAAGGGTCACTCCGCGCGTTGTGGTTCGAACCCGCGGACGCACTGCCGAGGCGTGGGTTCGACTGGTGCGCGCGCTCCGGGAGGTCGCCGGCGGCGCAGGTGCACGGTTCGTCCCGCAGTCCGACCACGACGGCTGAGAGAAACCGTCAGAACAGCGTGCCGCCGGTGCGCGCGAGGAGGCCGCGCAGCGGCGTCCAGTCACCGCCCGATCGCGTCGAGCTCCGCCAGCGCGTCGTCGGGCAGATCCAGTGCCGCGCTGGCGACGTTCTCCCGCAGGTGCGCCACCGACGACGTGCCCGGGATGAGCAGCACGTTGGGCGAGCGCTGCAGCAGCCACGCGAGGGCGACGGACATCGGCGTGGCATCGAGTCGGCTCGCGACGGCAGTGAGCTCGTCGGCCTGCAGCGGTGTGAAGCCGCCGAGCGGGAAGTACGGGACGTACGCGATGCCCTCGGCGGCGAGCCAGTCGATCAGCTCGTCGTCGTCGCGGTGGGCGAGGTTGTAGCGGTTCTGCACGCAGACGACGGGCGCGATGGTGCGGGCCTCCTCGACCTGCTCGCGGGTGGCCGTGCTGATGCCGAGGTGGCGGATCAGGCCCTGCTGTTGCAGCTCGGCGAGCACCTCGAACGGTGCGGCGATCGAGCCTGGCTCGGGGGTGTCGAACCCGCCGACGCGCAGGTTCACCACGTCGAGCACGTCGAGGCCGAGGTGCTCGAGGTTGTCGTGGACGGCCTGGCGGAGCTGGTCGGGCGCCATGGCGACGGGCCAGCCGCCGTGCTCGTCGCGCAGGGCGCCGACCTTGGTGACGATGTGCAGGCCGGCGGGGTAGGGGTGCAGGGCCTCGCGGATGATCTCGTTGGTGACGTACGGGCCGTAGAAGTCGGACGTGTCGATGTGGGTGATGCCGAGGCGGACGGCCTCGCGCAGGACCTCGACGGCGCCGGCGCGGTCGGCGGGCGGGCCGAAGACGCCGGGGCCGGCGAGCTGCATCGCGCCGTAGCCGAAGCGGGTGACCTCGAGGTCGCCCATCGTGAAGGTGCCGCCGGGAAGGGTGCTGGTGCTTGTGGTGGTGGTCATGGCTCGACGGTGCGCCGGCACCGAGAAGCCAGGCAGGTCCCCGCGGATCCTGGGAGTGAGGGGACCAGGAAGCCCCGCGGGTCCGTGCCTACGGTGGGCGCATGAGCACGAGCCTGGGCGACTTCCTGCGGGCCCGCCGCGAGCTCGTCCGGCCCGCGGACGTCGGGATCCCGGAGGGCACCGGCGTGCGCCGGGTGCCGGGGCTGCGCCGCGAGGAGGTCGCGATGCTCGCGGGCATCTCGGCGGACTACTACCTGCGCCTGGAGCAGGGTCGCGACCGGCACCCGTCGCCGCAGGTGCTGGAGGCGCTGGCCCGGGTGCTGCGCCTGGACGACGCGGCGACGGACCACCTGCTCGCGCTGGGTGCGCCCGTGGCTCCTCGTCGTCGGCGCCGCCGCCCCCGGCCGGAGGTGGTGCCCGAGGGGACGCTGCGCCTGCTCGACGCGATCGGGCTGCCCGCGTTCGTCGAGGGGCAGGTGTTCGACGTCCTCGCCTCGAACGACCTCGGCCGGGCGCTCGACCCGAACCTCGCGCCGGGCCGCAACCGCCTGCGCGACGTGTTCCTCGACCCGGCGGAGCGTGACCTGCACCCCGACTGGCCGACGCTGCTGCCGTTCCTCGTCGCGGGGGTCCGGGCGTCGGGCGTCGCGGTGGACGACCCGCGGCTGGTCGAGCTCGTGGGGGAGCTCTCGCTCGCGAGCGAGGAGTTCCGCCGGCTGTGGGCCCGGCACGACGTCCGGCCACGCGCCGGCTTCCGCGTGGCGTTCGCGCACCCCGTCGTCGGGCTCATGGAGCTGGACTGCGAGAAGCTCGCCGTCGGCGGCACCGAGGGGCAGACGCTCGCGGTCTACCACGCGCCGCCGGGCACGCCGACGGCCGAGCGACTGTCCCTGCTGGGCTCGCTGGTCGCGCGGGGAGCGGCAGGCGGCGCGGCGGCACCGGTGGCGACGACGAGGACGACGACCCGGCCGGAGTGACGGCGACCAACCCGGCGGCCCGACAGCGGCCGCGGTCACGTCACCGTCGCACGCAATGCTCTCGCCAGCCGATTCACGCGGCTCACCTCCGGTTCGCCCTCATCCTCGTCGGAGCGGTGGTCGCCGGCGTCGGCCCGTGGACCGGTCGGATCACCATCTGAGGGCTCCGCGACGCCCGGTGCCGGCGGCTCAGCCGGCGTCGCGACGCGCCCGCGCCCGCGCCTTGATCGCGACGATGACATCGGTCTTCGCGTCGGCGTAGTCGTTCATGTCGGACCACTGCCGCTCCAGCAGGGCGCGCTTCGTGCGCTCGTAGAGCGCGCGGTCCTGCGCGTCCGCGCGCAGGTGGTCGCGCAGCAGCAGGTACTCGTCGATCGCGGGGTCGTCCCGCTGGTAGACGTGCACGTGGACGTCGCGCGACGGCGTCCGGACGAGGCGGTGCCCCGGCTCGCGGACGCGCAGCACGTACCCCGCGGCGAGGAGCGGCTCCAGGTAGTCCTTCTCGGCCGTCACGTCGTCGACGCCGACGACGACGTCGACGATCGGCTTCGCCGCCAGGCCCGGGACGGACGTCGAGCCGATGTGCTCGATCCGGGTGTCCACCGGCGACAGAGCGTCTGCGATGCGTCGCCGGTGGTCCTCGTAGACGGCCGGCCAGCGGTCGTCGTACGCGTGCAGCGCGACCTCGATCGCCTCGGCGCCACCGACGATGTCGACGGACGTGACGTCCGGCCGGCGGGTGTGCTGGTGCGGTGTCACGCGTCCATCCTCGCAGCGAGGGGGCGCTGCCGTGCGGCGAGAAAGGGCGCGGGGGTCGGCTCGCTCTCTCCGTAGGCTCGCCTGCATGAGCGCCGAGCCGACGACCGACTACTTCGCCGACGACCCGCGGACGAACCGCGAGCGGATGCTCGCCGGCGACCTCTACATCGCCGACGACCCGGACAGCCAGCGCATCTCCCGGCGGGCGATCCGGCTCGCGGACGCGTACCACCGGGCGTTCGTCGCGGACCCGGACGCGGCGCGCCCCCTGCTGGAGGAGATGCTCGGCGAGCTGGGGGAGGAGGCGTTCGTCCGGCCGCCGCTGTTCGTCGACTACGGCGAGAACATCCGCATCGGCGCGCGGACGTTCGTCAACTACAACCTCACCGCCATGGACGTCGCGCAGATCGTCATCGGCGAGGACTGCCAGATCGGCCCGAACGTCCAGCTGCTCACGCCCACCCACCCGGTCGACCCGCAGCCGCGGCGCGACAAGCTCGAGGCGGCGAAGCCGATCACCCTGGGCAACAACGTGTGGCTCGGCGGCGGGGTCATCGTGTGCCCGGGCGTCACGATCGGCGACGACACGGTCGTCGGGGCCGGGTCCGTGGTGACCCGCGACCTGCCGGCGGGCGTGGTCGCGGTGGGCAACCCGGCGCGCGTGATCCGGTCCGTCACGGACTGAGCCGCCGAGCGGCGGCCGAGGCAGGGCGGCGCTCGCCCGTCAGCGAGCGCGGACGCTCGCGACCCGGTCCAGCACGCTCAGCCGCAGGTCGATCGCGGTCCGCCGCCACGCGGCCGCCCGCTCCACCACCGAGCCGATCGACGTCTCGGCCGCCGGCACGTGCCGTACGGCCACGCCGTGCTGGGCGGCCGTGCGGACGATGGTGTCGACTGTGCCGCGCAGCGCGAGCTGCAGCAGCGCCGAGACCGCGCTGACCTGCGCCTCGCCGTGGCCGAACCGCCGGCGGTAGCGCACCGACGTCACGACCCGGTCGAACAGCGGGTCGTCGCCCTCGTCGTCGACGGGCGCGTCCTCGGGCGGCAGCACCGACAGGTACAGCGAGAGCATCAGCTCGCCGATCTTGCGCAGCACCCAGCCACGGCCGGGCAGCGGCGGGACGAACGTGATGACGCGCGCGAGGTCGGCCTCCAGCGCCTCGGCAGAGAGCGCCGTCCACGCGGGTTCCGTGCGGATCTCGACGACGCGCTCCCACTCGACGTCCCGGCCGTCCAGCCCGACGCGCTGCGGCCCGACGGTCACGGCGCCGAACCGGTCGAGCAGCCCCAGCGGCGCGGTCGCGAACCGCGGCACGTACGGCACGAGCCGGACGAGCCCCTGCACCGAGACGTCCCACTCGCGCGCGAGCGGGTACGACGGCCGCGGGTACGCCTCGAGCGCCGCGGTCACCCACCCGCTGACGAGCTCGCCGACGTCGCCGGTCCACTCGCCGAGCGGGGACCCGTCCGCCGCGGCGTCCTCGGGCGGCGCGTCCTGCACGGGGCCGGCGAGCGCGTCGACGAGCCGGTCGTGGGTCGACGACGCCTCGGTGGGCGCGTCGATCGGCTCGGGCATGCTCACGGTCCTCCGGCGGTCGGACGGGTCGGCGGCGTCGCCGCGCCGGGCGTCGGGCGCGCTCACGACAGCGCCGGGCCCGAGCACGTGCCGAGGCTCGTCTTGCCGTCGAAGACCTCGGCCCGCCAGTCCAGCGGTCGGGCGGCGCGCGCGAGGTCGGAGTCGGCGGGCAGCGTCACGCGGCCCCAGGTGTCGCTCGAGCTGCGCTCGACGTCGCCCTCGTCGCCCCAGCCGCCGGCCACGCCGAACTGGGCCGAGCTGTCCACGCCTCGCTCGCCGCCGGCTGCGGTGTAGGCCAGCCGCACCCACAGCCCGCTCTCGCCGGCCCGCTCGCTGGTCCACTCCACGGTCGGCCGCTCGGTCCGCTCCGAGCGCACGATCCCGAGACGCGAGGTCGTCGTCACGTCGGTCGCGCGCCCGACCGTGACCGTCACCGGCGTCGAGCCCGTGACCGTGCACGCCGCGTCGGTGACCTCGTCCGTGCGTGTGCTGCTCGGCCCGACGCTCAGCAGCACCCCGACGACGCTTGCGACGAGCGCCAGCCACGTGGTCCGCGCCTGCCCGGGTGTCGCACCGTTCACCGCGCTCCACGGCGGCGGGAGGTGGACGGCGTCGGTGTCGCAGATCGAGTCGGCGAACGTGCGGCGCCGGGAGTGCCACAGCGGGCGCAGGTAGCCGATCATGAGCAGCGCGTCGACCAGGTGGGCGAGGTCGCGGCCGATCGTGCGCAGCAGCCCGGCGGGGCGGCCGGTGCTCGCGCGCAGGATCCGGATGCCGACGACGCGCTTGCCCGGCGTCGCGCCGGTGTACGCCTGCAGCAGCACCAGGACGACGAGCGCGACGAAGCCCCACGACGACGAGTCGACGCCGGACTCGCCCCACAGCATGAGCGACCAGACCGGCCCGTCACCGGTCGCGAGCCACGCGACGCCGGTGAGGATCGCGGAGTCCAGCAGGGTGGCGACGACACGTCGTCCCCAGGACGCGTTGGTCGCGACGACGAGCGGCTCGACGACGGGCGGGACGTCCGGCGGGCTGGTCACCTGCGCATCCTGGCAGAGCCGGCGCGCACGCGAGTCCCGGTCAGCGACGCGTCACCCGCAGGCGGCGACGTGCGGGCCCATCACGCCGAGCTGCGGCTGCAGCGGCACCTCCTGCGTGCGGGTGCGGCCGAGCGTCGTGGCGCGCAGCGCCGCGGTCGCGAACGACTCGCCCACGCCGTCGGCGTAGTCGACGCA
>Ga0180221_1001363_pt1 | contig 16521 bp, 19 predicted proteins | sample eDN5th37CKraftMG_FD_151339 | JGI IMG/M metagenome (GOLD analysis project Ga0180221, IMG submission 151339) | Enriched Miracle-Growth compost microbial communities from Emeryville, California, USA - eDNA 5th pass 37_C Kraft MG (version 2) (version 2) ...
AGGTCACCCGCTGGCTCGACATGAGCGTGTGGGAGGAAGGCGGACTGCCAGCTGCCACCGACTGGCGCATCGTCAAACACGAACTGGAGGAACTGGAAGGCAAGCTGCTGGGGCGTGAATGCTATGGGGGGCTCGATCTTGCCCGCGTCAACGATCTGTCGGCCTTCGTGCTGGTCTTCCCGCCGACGCTGGATGAGGCGCTTGGGAAGCTGGCCAACAAATGGATCGTCACCTGCCGGTTCTGGATTCCCGAGGACGACATAGTCCGCCGCGTGCGGCGCGACCGCGTGCCCTATGATGCCTGGCGCAATCAGGGATTTTTGACCGCGACGCCCGGCAACGCCACCGACTTCGCCTTCGTCGAGAAAGAAATCCTCGACCTTGCCGGCCGCTATGACCTGCGTGAACTCTCCTACGACCGCACCTTTGCCGGCGAGATCGTCCAGCATCTTCAGGATGAAGGGCTGAACCTCGTCCAGTTCGGCCAGGGGTTTTTGTCCATGGCCGCACCCACGGCGGAGCTGGAGCGGCTTTCGGTGTCACGCTCGCTCTGGCATGGCGGCCATCCCGTGCTGCGATGGAACGCCTCCAACGTTGCCGTGCGCCATGATCCGGCCGGCAACATCAAGCCGGACAAGGAACGCTCCAGAGAGCGCATCGACGGCATTGTCGCGATCTGCAACGCTCTCGGGCGGGCGCTGGCCCGCGACGTCAATGCCGGCCGCTCGGTCTATGAGACCCGCGGCATCCTGATGCTGTAAAGAGCTGACGAAAGAACCCAATGGCATTCTGGTCGAACTGGTTCGGCGGCGCAAAACCGCCGGCCGCATCTCCGCGCGCGTCGTTCCAGGATGCGGGTGGCGGGATCGTCATCACCACGGCGCAGCAGCTGGAAGAGGCGCTGCGCTCGGGAACGGTGACCGCCTCGGGGGCTGCGGTGACGCCCGACAGCGCCATGCGGGTGGCGGCCGTCTATGCCTGTGTGCGCATCATCTCGGGTGCTGTGGCGACATTGCCGCTGCACATCAAGCGCCGGGTGGATGAGCGCACCCGCGAAGACGCCTCCGACACGCCGATCTGGACGGTGCTGCGACGACGGCCGAACCGCTGGCAGACGCCGTCGCAGTTCCGCCGCATGCTGCAGGCGCATCTGCTTTTGCGCGGCAATGCCTACGCCATGATCGTGCGGTCACGCGGACTGGTGCAGGAACTGATCCCGCTGCATCCCGACCGGGTCGAGGTCAGGCAGACGGACGATCTGGCGCTGGAATACATCTACACCCGCCAGGACGGACGGCGCGTCCGGCTCCGCCAGGATGAGGTGTTCCATCTGGTCGGGCTAACGCTGGATGGCGTGCATGGCGTGTCGGCGATTGCCTACGCCCGCGAGACCATCGGGCTGTCGCTGGCCATGGAAGACCATGGTGCCACCACCTTCCGCAATGGCGCCCGTGTCAGCGGGGTGCTGAAGCATCCGAACAAGCTCGGGCCCGAGGCGGTTGCCAATCTCAAGGCCGGACTCGAAGAGTTCCGCGCCGGCGGCGAGCAGGAAGGCAAGAACCTGATCCTCGAAGAGGGCATGGACTATGCCCGCATCGCCATGACGGCCGAGGATGCGCAATGGATCGAGAGCCGCAAGTTCAGCCGCACCGACATTGCCATGTTCTTCGGCGTGCCACCGCACATGATCGGCGACACCGAAAAATCCACCAGCTGGGGCACCGGCATCGAGCAGCAATCGATCGGCTTTGTCGCCTATACGCTCGAGGACCATCTGACCATGTGGGAGGAAGCGATCAACCGCGACCTGATCGGCGCGGAAGACGATCTCTACGCGCGCTTCAACCGGGCGGCTCTGGTCAAGGGCGACATCAAGGCGCGCTGGGAGGCTTACGTCAAAGGCCTGCAATGGGGCGTCTACAGCCCGAATGAAATCCGCGCGCTCGAAGACCAGAACCCGCGCGACGGCGGCGACGTCTTCTATCCGCCGCCGAACACGGCGGGAGCGCCGATCACCGACGACAGCGACCACGACAGGTCGTCGCTCGAAGAGGACACTGACACATGAGCCTTCGCAAACTGCCCGAGGCACGGACGTTCCCTCGGCCGCAGAACTACCAGTGGGATGCGCCGAGCGACGTGCTGACGAAATGGGCCGAGCATCCGCTTGCCGCGGTGCCCGGTGCAGATGGAGATACCACCATCTCCCTGTTCGACGTTATTGGTGAGGATGGCTGGTCTGGTGGTGGAGTCACCGCAAACTGCATCTCGGCAGCACTGCGGTCGATCGGGAGCAAGGACATCACCGTGCGCATCAACTCGCCCGGCGGCGACATGTTCGAGGGGATCGCGATCTACAATCTGCTGCGCGCCCATCCGGCCCGGGTCACGGTCGAGGTGCTGGGCTGGGCCGCATCTGCCGCCTCGGTCATCGCCATGGCCGGCGATGAAATCCGCATGGGGCTCGGCTCCTTCATGATGGTCCACAATGCCTGGGGGGTCGTCATCGGCAATTGCCACGACATGCGTGACGCCGCCACCCTGTTCGACCGGTTCGATGCGGCTATCGCCGACATCTATCAGGCCCGCACCAGCATGAAGCGCGCCGATATCGAGCAGCTGATGGATGCGGAAACCTTCATGTCGGCGGCACAGACTGTCGAATACGGCTTTGCCGATGTCGTCGACGATGCCCAAATCCATGCAGAGACCAATGCGTCCGCGCAGGTCCGCCCCGAAATCCAAGCCAGGCGCCGCATCGATGCCGCCCTGGCGAAACAGGGCGTCTCGCGCACGGAGCGGCGCAAGATGTTCAACCAGATTGCCGGCATGCACGACGCTGCCGACACGGCCACGCATGACGCTGGCTTCCATGCAGCCGCCATTCAGCGGCTGATCGACACCATTAGATCATAGGAGACCCGAGATGGGTATCGAACTGAACCCCGGTGGCCGCGGGCCAGTCCGGGGTATCCTCGGCGTGCGCGCCGAAACCGGTAACGCCACCAAAATCCTGGCCGAACTGCAGAAGACCTTCGAGGACTTCAAACTCGAGCGCGACAAGGAACTCGCCGACATCAGGGCCGGCATGGCCGATGTCGTCCAGACCGAAAAGGTCGACCGTATCAATGCCGAGATCACCGCCCTGCAAAAGGCCCTCGACGAGACCAATGCCATGCTGGCAGCGGTGAAGGTCGGTGCTGTTGGCGGGACGACCGATCCGGACAAGGCCGAACATGCCCAGGCCTTCGACCGCTTCTTCCGGCGCGGTGTCGATGCCGGCCTGCGTGATCTCGAGGTCAAGGCCAAGCTGACCACCCAGTCCGATCCCGACGGCGGTTATCTGGTGCCGGAAGAGACCGAGGCCGGGATCGACCGGGTGCTCGGCACCGTCTCCACCATCCGCTCGCTCGCCCGCACCATCTCGATCTCGACCAGTACCTACAAGAAGCTGGTCAATATGGGCGGGGCGACGTCGGGCTGGGTTGGCGAGGAACAGGATCGTCCTGGCACGGCCACGCCGACCTTGCGTGAGATCGCCATCAATACCGGCGAGATCTACGCTATGCCCGGCGCCACGCAGACATCGCTCGACGATGCCCGCATCGATCTTGCCGCATGGCTGGCCGAGGAAGTGGCGATCGAGTTCGCCGAGCAGGAGGGGGCTGCCTTTGCCCATGGCGACGGCATCAACAAGCCGCGCGGCATCCTTGCCTATGACACGGTGGCCAATGCCTCCCATGCCTGGGGCAAGATCGGCTTCGTCGCTTCAGGCAAGGCTGAAGGCTTTGTTGCGGCAACCGCATCGGCCAATCCCGCCGATTGCCTGATCGACCTCTACTATGCCCTGAAATCCGGCTACCGGAACGGGGCCTCCTGGCTGATGTCGGATGCGACCATGAACACGGTGCGCAAGTTCAAGGACGCCGAAGGCGCCTATGTCTGGGCGCCACCCTCCGGCCCTGCACAGGTGGCCACCATCCTCGGCAAGCCGGTCCATACCGACGACAATATGCCGGCGGTGGCGGCGAACGCATTCCCGGTCGCCTTCGGCGACTTCGGCCGCGCCTATCTGATCGTCGACCGCATCGGCATCCGGGTGCTGCGCGATCCCTACACCGCCAAGCCGAACGTGTTGTTCTACACCACCAAGCGGGTCGGCGGCGGCGTGGTCAACTTCGAGGCGCTCAAGCTGCTGAAGGTCAGCACCTGATCCACATGACGGGCGGCTCCGGCTGCCCGTCTCTTCACAATTCCCATTCATCGAAAGGACTCCTGTCATGAAGGACGGTATCTCCGGCCTCAGCCTGGTTGCGTCTCTGGTTCCGGCCGTGGTCACGGCCACCACCAAGGGCAGCCATGCCGATCTGCAGGGCTACAACGCGGCAACGCTGATCATCACCACCGGGGCGATTGCCGGCGACGGCGTGTTCGACGTGAAGCTGCAGCATGCCGACACCACGGACGACGGCGACTTCACCGACGTTGCCGCAGCCGACCTCCAGGGCACTCTACCGGCAGCGCTCGAAGCCGACACGGTCTGCAAGCAGGGCTACAAGGGCAACAAGCGCTACATTCGTGCCGTCATCACCAAAACCTCCGGCACGTCGATTGCCGCGGGTGCGATCTTTGCGCTCGGCCATCCCCACGACGCGCCGGTCGCCTGATCGGTCAGAGCGGCCAGACAGTCGGCAGCGCCGAGATTCTGGCCACCCCCCGTTCATCAACCTGTTGGAAGACAGCCATGCTCGCTCCCGTCCGCACGGTTGCGCCCGCGACCATGCCGGTGTCGCTGGCCGAGGCCAAGGCCCATCTGCGCGTCGATCACGATGACCAGGACGATCTGATCAGCGCCCAGATCAGGGCGGCGACCGCATATCTCGATGGCTATGCCGGTATCCTCGGCCAAGCGCTGATCACACAGACCTGGCGACAGGATTTTGATCGCTTTGCAGATCGCCTGACACTGCCGCTGGCGCCGGTCACCGCGATCGACAGCATCAGCTACTTCGATGCCGGCAATGTGCAGCAGGTGCTCGTTCCGGGCCTCTATGCCCTGCATGCCGATGCCTGCGGTGCCTATGTCACCCGGCGGTCAGGCCAATCCTGGCCGGCCAGCTTCCGTCGCGCTGACGCCGTCTCGATCATCTTCACTGCTGGTTATGGCGCGGCGGCCGACGTGCCAGAGCCCATCCGCCAGGCCCTCCTGCTCATCGTCCAGCGCCTGTTCGATGGCGCCGACACCAGCATCGATGCCGCCATCGAGCACACCGTCCATGCCCTGATCGCACCCTACCGCAAAAGCCTGATCTGATGGCCCGGATCACCGCCAATGCCCTGCGCGACCGCGTCCGCCTCGAAAAGCGCGAGGAGATCGATGATGGCTATGGCAACACCTATGGCCAGTGGGTGCCACAGTTCGAGCGCGACGCCTGCATTCTACTCTCCAAAGGCGGCGAGACCGTCATTGCCGCACGCCTGCAAAGCGTTCAGCCGGCGCTGATAATCGTGCGTTTCGATACCGAGACCGCAACCATTACCGCTGCCTGGCGGCTGATCGAGACCCGTTCCGGCACCACCTACAACATCCGCACATCCGCCGACATGGAGCGGCGCGGCCGCTTCATCACCATGCTTTGCGAGGCCGGCGCGCCAACGTGACCGTAACCCTGGCGTGGGCCGTGGCGGGCCAACGATAAGAACGAAACCCTGATCGCACCCCGCCTGGCGCAAGAGCTATGCGTCCTGCCTTTACACTGGCATGCCCGCGAAAGGACATCATCATGAACGCCAACGTGCCCACCGGCGCGGCGACCCTGCCTGCGTCCGACAAATATCATGTTTACCGGCCCATGCTCGACTTGATCGGTTTTGCCGAGGGTACCGACCGAAAGCGCGGCTATAATGAAACGCTCGCCTATGGCGCCTTTACCGGCGGCGACGTCGATCTGGTTGCCATGACATTGCAGGAGGTTGATGCGCTGCAGACCCGGATGCTGAAGCATCCGGACAACCGCTTTAACTCATCAGCGCTCGGCCGCTACCAGATCGTCCGCACCACGCTGCGGACGATCGCCAAGACGCTCAAGCTTCCGCCGTCGGCACTGTTTGATGCCGAGATGCAGGACCGATGCGCCTGCTACCTCCTCGGCCTGCGTGGCATCGACAAGTATCTGGCGGGGCGGCTCTCGGAAGATACGCTGATCAACAATCTTGCCCATGAATGGGCTTCGCTCCCCACTGCGATGGGCAAGGGTGCTTATGCCGGCCAGAACGCAGCTGTCGGTCCGGATCGCGTACGTCAGGTTCTTGTCGAGGTTCGGAAACGCCATGGCGCAACCCAGCCAGCACGCGAGATTGTGGTTGAGAAGGAAATCGACAAGCCTGTGGTTCCGGTCAGCGTTGAAACAGAAATCCGCAAGCGTACCGATCAGTGGAGCTGGATCACCACCATCTTCGGCTCGGGCAGTGCCGGACTTGCCGCACTTGCTGGCATGGACTGGCAGTCTGTTATGGCAATCGGCGCGCTTGCGCTGGGCGGGCTCATCATCGCGCTGCTGTTACGGCGTCAGATTGTGTGTGCCGTCAGAGACGTGAGAAGAATTATCGAGGGGTGACCGTACAAATTGAGACAATGGTATTAGGCATAAGCAGCGCTCAATAAACAAATTTCACGCACTCACGAAATTGCTCACAGAACTTGCCACCGTTCGATTGCGACCGCTCCTTTTAGCTTCGTAAAGGCGATTATCGGCCGACTTATAAAGATGCTTCCATCGACCGCCCGTCGCGGTCGCTATGCCGAAGCTGGCTGTTATGCGGGCTCGATCAACAACATGCGAAAAATTTGCCTCCGAAATAGCGGTGCGAAATCGCTCCGCGCATTCGTAAGCTTCTGTGCCGTCTGTGTCTGACAGAAAGATGGCGAATTCTTCGCCCCCAACGCGCCCGACTACATCGCGTTTGCGCTTGGTTCGCACCAGGACCTTTGCGATCTCCTGCAGCACCCTGTCTCCGACCTCATGACCAGGGGCATCATTGATCGATTTGAAGTGATCGATATCGCATAGAATTAGCGAGGCGGTTACGCTACCAGACCGCCGAACAGCAGTTGCTATAGCGTCTTCGAAGCCACGGCGATTTAGGATCCCGGTCAGATGGTCAATATCCCGCTCATGGCGAAGGTCATCTATAACATCTGCGACGGATGCAGCGAGGATCGCCAAGGCAAACCCTGAGCCCAGCACTGCAAGTGAGAGTTGAAGCGCTTGCCAGAATACTGAATTTTCAAAGACCGCTGGGTCAATCGGCTCCGAGAAGCCGATTGTTAAAATAGTGCGGGGAAAAAAATGCAGGCCGAAAGCAAGCAGACTCCAGAAAAGGATACGGTCTCCCAAGCGCCCTCCTGCGAGACCTGACAAGCGATACGCTGCCACGAGAAGAATAATGCCATAGCCGAAATTCTGGATGTAAATCCGAGCTATCAGGTTTCGGTCAACGTAGAAGAAATACCAGAGCAGCCCCCAGAATACGACAAAAATCGCGATGTTTGCGCCGAGGCCAAGGCTTCTTTCGGAGCGCAAAAGAACACCTTCGACGGCCATCAAAACCGCCGTCGTGTACAGCGCTCCCGAAACCATCGCGTTGAGGCCAATATCCACAGGACAGTGGAGAATCTGGCTAGCAGCGCCCATTGCGAAGAGCATACACGCGCCGGCTAGCAGCAGGAGATAGTTCCGCTTTCGGTCGATCAACCATGCAGAGGCGAACGCAATCCCGAATACGACGAGTATTCCAGGACCGATTAAGGATAGGGTAATTCGGACGATGGCGGGATCCATACTATTGGTCTGCTGTCATTTTGTCAGAAATCGCACAAAGTGCGGCCGTATAAACGAAATTTTCCGTTAAATTGCAAATGTCCGTGGCGCCCTGTGAGCGAATGGAAAGAGATTTCAATCTGATTGGCGGAATGGGCAGTAGAAAAGAAGGCCAGCGTTCTGATGCTGGTGCGCCCGACGACTATGTATTCCCGGGCGCGCCGATAGCCTTTGTGAAGCCGATGGTGGAAGGCGCAGAAGAAGTCATCCGCAATGCCACTACGCTCGGGCCACAACGCGGCAGTTCGGCGGCGGTGGCGCTGAACGTCTGGTAGCCATTGGATAGACGGCCTCGACATCGAGCGTTTTATGAGGCTCACGGCTTGGCGTTATCGTCCGGATTGCCCCTTCTGGCCCATATGATGCGGCACGCCTCGTCAATCTACTCATCTTCATCAAAATCAGCTAGCGTTTGCTATCTCAGGGAACCCTGTCCGACCGCTATAGTGAGCGCAGGGAGACAGCGGCGAAGGTCGAAGAGCGTGTTAAACTGGCGGCCATGTGAGACGCCACGGCGGGACGAAGCAGTCCCGCGCTTGAGCGCCATCAAAGAGCAGACTTACATCTTGTGTAGTATCGGGAAAGGAGAACTCTTATGCGTGGATTTGTTGATGATATCGAAGAACTGACCGAGGGGAATACGGATTTCCGCCGTGTGCTCTACACAGCGAAAAACATGCAGCTCGTGGTGATGGCCCTTGATTGATGGGGTGGTAAGCAAGATCAAGTCCGATATGGCCATGATCGTACCCGCTGGCGCGCGGCACAATGTGAAGAACACAGGCGACAAGCCGTTGAAGCTTTATACGATCTATAGCCCCCCGGAGCATGTTGATGGCGTGGTTCACCCAACCAAGAGCGATGCCGATACTGACCATGAGCACTTCGATGGAAAGACAAGCGAAGGGTAGTTCGCCATTTCCAGGGCAGTCGCCTGTTAGTCGAAGCGGGAGAACAACGAAGCAGTATCTAACCAGGAGATAACGTGAAGGCCCTGATTAATCTCGATCGTTCGATCGCCCTAACCACGCTGACCGTTATCGGGATGCTGCTGGCCATTCTCGCGTTCTGGCCGCTGCGAGGGGATGTCGCCGGCCTCGTTTCGGCGGTGGGTCTTGCCCTTGTCTATCTTGCAGGCGGTCTGCCCGCAGGCTGGCGGGCTGCCGTCACCTTGTGGGAAGAACGCATCCTCGACATCGACCTTCTCATGGTCGTTGCCGCCGTCGCTGCGGCAGCGGTCGGCGCTCCGTTCGAAGGCGCGGTTCTGCTGACGCTGTTCAGCATTTCGACCACACTGGAAGAGCGCGCGCTCGGTCGCGCCCGCCGGGCTATCGAGGCGTTGATGGCGCTGCGCCCGGAAACGGCGCTGCGCAAGGAGGCGGACGGGTCGGTGTCGGAAATCCCCGCCGCCGATCTGCGCGTGGACGACATCGTGATCCTGCGTCCCGGCGCGCGCGTTCCTGCCGATGCGGTGATCGTCAGCGGTCGCGGCTCTCTCGATGAGGCGAACATCACCGGCGAATCCATGCCGGTCGCCAAGGAGCCCGGAGCGCAAATCTTCGAGGCCACGGTCAATATCGACGGCGTGCTGGAAGCCGCTGTGACGAAGACGGTCGCGGAAAGCACTGTGGCGCGCATGATCGCGCTGGTCACCGAAGCGCAGGCAGCCAAGGCTCCTTCGGAGCGGTTCAGCGCATGGTTCGGTCAGCGCTACACGATTGCGGTGATGGCGGGCGCAGTCCTTGCCTTCTTCGCCTTCTATTGGCTGGGGCGCGATTGGGAGGAAGCGCTTTATCGATCCGCAACCCTGCTGGTGGCGGCAAGCCCCTGTGCGATCGTCATTTCGGTGCCCGCCGCCATTCTGTCGGCGCTGTCAGCGGCTGCGCGCGGCGGCGTGCTGTTCAAGGGGGGAGCCGCCCTTGAAACGCTGGCAGCCGTGGACGCCTTCGCTTTCGACAAGACCGGCACACTGACTACCGGCAAAGCGTCCGTCACGCAGGTGGTCGCGCTCGATGGCGACGAGCAGGCTTTTCTGTCGCTGCTTGCCGGTCTCGAAGCCCAGTCGGAGCATCACAGCGCCGCAGCCATTCGGCAGGAAGCCGCCATCCGGGGCGTTGCACCGGTCGAGGTCAGCGATGTCGCCACGCGACCGAGCGCGGGCATTGTCGGCAGTGATGGCGCAGGTCTCCTATGGGCGGGCAACCCGCGCCTTGCCGAGCAGATGGGCGCTTCCATCGGCCATCCGGCGCTGCGGGCATTGGCGGCGGATGCGCAGACGGTCATCTATGCGGGTCGTGACTCGCATGTTCTGGGCGCGGTCACCGTGGCCGATACCGCGCGCGCAACCTCCAAGCCTGCACTTGCGGCACTACGCAAAGGCGGGGTCGAGAGTATCGTCATGATGACCGGAGACCGGCTCCCTGTCGCTCTGCGGATCGGCACGGAACTTGGGCTCAGCCCTGAGGAAATCCACGCCGACATGCTGCCCGAAGACAAGGTGCGGATGGCTGGCGAACTTGCGGCAAAGGGCAAGGTGGCGTTCGTGGGGGATGGCGTCAATGACGCGGCGGCACTCGCCCGCGCCGATGTGGGGATCGCCATGGGCGCGGCGGGATCGGACGTCGCGCTTCAGGCCGCCGATGTGGCACTGCTCTCGGAAGACATGGGGCGGCTTGCCGACGCGCACCGGCTCGCTCGCAGGACGGCAGTGATCATCCGGCAGAACCTGACCTTCGCCATGGGAGCCATGGCGATACTCGTCATCGGCGGCCTATTTTTCGAGCTGCCCTTGCCATTGGCGGTCATCGGCCACGAAGGCGGAACGGTGCTGGTGGTGCTGAACGGCCTGCGGCTGCTCAGGGACCCCATCCGCGCCAGAGAGGCAAAGCCGACATCCACTTTCCGTGCGGAGAGTACTACGGACGAGGGCAGTCCTGTGAAGCGCCATGCCTACACCAGAAAGGTGCCACGGCGGGCGGCGTGACCAAGGTAGTTGCGCGGCGCGTCTGTCGAAAGACGGTGCTCCTGCCCCTTGTCGTGATCCATCTTCGATAAGATGGCGCGCATCCGATCCGCGGGAGGATTGGCCATCGCGTCACGTGCAGCAGGGCCGATCCAACGGAGGGTTATGGCCAGTAAGCGCAAGTCGTTGCAGCGCTCATGAACAGCACTGTTGATCTGGATAACTGCCGCCATGCAGAGGGCAGCTTCCCGGCATCTATTCCCCTGTGGAGGGCGGCGTACCCGAACTGATGCAGCTACACGGTTTCAAGGTGACGATTTTCTTACCGCTCTCTGTGAACGGCGCTCGGGCGAGGGCTTCCACGGTTATGGCGTCCAGCACCTGCAAGCGCTCAAGCAGCAGTGAGAAATTGCGATCGAGTTCGGCATCGAACAAATCCTCGCCTGAGAGCATTGCACGGCTCTGTTCGACCCTGTCGCGCACGAGCAAATAGACTGATGGCATTGGTCCTTCCACCTCCTGTAAGAACAATTCCAAGATGGCTGATCTGCTCCCAGAACCAAAGCCGAAACAGGCAGTCAGCATTGCCAAAGGCATAACAAAACTGGTGCAATTCTAAGGGAATTGTTTCATTATCATTTGCCGACCTCGCAAGGAGGCTGGGAGGATACGCATTTTCTCTTCCGACGATTACCTGTCTGAAGGCATTATGATTTAAGGTAAGCAGCCGCGCGTAGCGCGTGTTCGATAAACCGGATCCACCACATGGCTCTTTTGCTGACATTGCAATTCATCGCGCTTTCGCTGTTTCCGCTATATTTTACCACGCTACCTGCGCCAATGCGGCGGGTTCATTTCTATGTCTATATAGCGCTCGTCCTGCTCATCGGCGGCTTTATGGGGAACGTCTATTCGGTGCCGATAGCCGATGGTGCCGTAATCTCGGGCGGCAACCTCTGCTACGGCGCCTTCATGATGGCGTCTGTGATGTTTGTCTGGGTCGAGCGAGACACGTTCATCTTGCGACATCTCGTCCGGCTTGTGATTTTCGTCAATATTTTCAAGATCGTTTTTGCCTTTCTCACTCAAGCCCTTTTGAGGGCGGACGGCGTTATCAATACCCACAATGTTCCGCCGGACATGTTTGAGGCGTCCACCTACCTGATTGTTGTAGGCGGCGTTCTCATTATCGCTGAATTGCTGATCCTTCTGTTCATTTTCGAGGCGGCCAAAAAGAGGATAAGCTCGCCGCTCGCCAATGGCGCGATCTACATCCTCGCGTTCATTCTTGTCCTCGTGTTGGATGGCTTTGCCTTTTTCTTCATTGCCTTCGGCGTCGGTTCGGAAATCGTGGACATTGTTTTCGGAGGCATTCCCGGCAAGGTGTTGATGGCGACGGCCTTCAGCATACCGCTCGGTCTGTTCATGTTCTGGCAGCGAGAGGCATTCGTCGATTATCTTGAGAGCGACGTAGTCCGCTGGCGTCTTCTGACTTCCAGTAGCGCCGGCCTCATCAGGGAGATGGCCAGAAAAGATGAGGAGGTCCAGCGCGGAGCTGCCGTGTTCAGGAACTCGTCCGAAGGCCTTGCGATTGTTGATGCGTCCGGTGCGCTGCTCAAGGCAAATTTGGCATTCCGGAAGATGCTTGGGATCGACCCTGAGGCTAAGGACGTGAGCAATGCGTTCTGGTACGCGAACAAGCCCCTCAACCTGCCGAAAACGCTTGGGGCGCGGTGGCGCAACGAGGTCACGTTTGGGCGAGACCAGCAGAGTGTCGGCATTCTTTCCATCGTCCCTGTTGAAGGGGAAAGCGGCCCCCGCGACACCCACGTCTTTTCCCTCGCTGACATAAGCAAGCAAAAACACACGCAGGAAAGGTTGGAATACCTCGTACTACACGACCAACTGACCGGGCTTCCCAACCGTCGTTTTCTGGACCAACACCTGAGCGGCCTTCAAGAAACGCCGCATATACTCATTGCGGTCGATCTCGATCGTTTCCGCGACATCAACGACAGCTACGGCCACGCTACTGGGGACCGCTTCCTTCAAGTCATAGGTGAGCGTCTTGACACACTCCGAACGACGCATCTCGGAGAAGGCGATGTGCTCTGCCACATCGGCGCCGATGCATTTGTCTTCGTCGTCCGGTCACGGGATCGCAAGTTCGTGGAACGCATCACAGAAGATATTCAGCGCGCGATTGAGCAGACGATCCACATTGACGACAGTCTAGCGGTATTCACCACCGTAACGATCGGCGTGAGCTATCAGGACATCGAGCAGAATGGTGATGCCCTTTTAGAGGCGAACACCGCCCTCTGTGCAGCAAAGCGCAAACGGCGCGGTTCTATCGGGGTCTATCATCACGGCTTGAGTGGCGAGACCCAGAAGAAAATGGAACTGAGCCTCAAGCTGAAAAATGCGTTGGCGGATAATTTGCTGGACGTTCACTATCAGCCACAATTCGATACTGTCAGCCGCAAATTGCGCGGCATGGAAGCGCTTGCCCGGTGGACTGATCCGGAACTTGGCGTCATCTCGCCGGGCGATTTCATACCCGTGGCGGAGGCGACCGGCCTTATTGAAGTCCTTGGCGAATATGTTCTTGAACGCGCTTGTCAGGATGGGCGGCGATGGCTGCAAGACGGGCATCCACCCATCACCGTGTCAGTCAACATTTCGGCAAGCCAGCTCAGATTCGGGCGCTTTGCATCCGTCTTGCCCAGAACACTGGAAAGAACGGGCTTCCCCGCCCGGCAGCTTGAAATCGAGATAACCGAATCCTCCTACATTGAGCGTGAGGAAGAAGTGACGCCCTTGCTCCACAAATTGAGGGAAATGGGTGTCAGCATCGCCATCGACGATTTCGGTACGGGATACTCATCTCTTGCCTACCTGCGCGACATGCCGTGCGACTATATCAAGATCGACCGGAGTTTCATTACCGACATCCCCCACGATGCCAAACAATGCAACCTGACCTCCGCCATAATCGGACTGGCCAAGAGCATGTCGTTCAAAGTGGTGGCGGAAGGGGTGGAAACCAAGGAGCAACTTGATTTCCTGGCGGCTCAGGGCTGTGACCTTGTCCAAGGATACTATTTCGCACCCGCTCTGCCGAAAAACGAACTGGAAGCGCTGTTGGAGCGGGCGGAAAAGGGGGCCGGTTAATGTGCTCGACATGACTATCGCCGAACGACCCCAGGCCGAGAAGCCTAGCATATCGGGCAGCTCGGAACGCTCCCATGATTGCCGGTCAAGCGGGCAGTTCGCTTGTGCATGGTGCGGTGCAGGTGGAGAGGGCATATCTCCAGGCCCTGCGAGTGGGTTCAGGGCGGCGCGATAGCCCTCTGATCGGGTTCAGCGCCGATGCGCTGGCGGCATCCAATCGGCGCACGGTTGGTCAGGTGTCCAGAGGGCTGGAACGCCCTTTGCTCGATGGGTGCAGGGAGAGCCGAAGTCTCCCGCGCGTGGTCAACCGGCGCAACGGTTGGATGGCAGAATGAGGCTCGATGCTGAGGTTCCGCCACGGCTCGGGGGATGCAACGGGGGTGGCCTGTTGCCACTCGGCCAAGGTGAAGTTGAGCGGATTCTTCCAGCCATTTTCCTTGTAGCCGTCCGGCAGTTGCCAGCCGTGCTCAAGGAACAGGTCTTTCGATAGGCTATTCAGCCGGTTCTTGAAGTGCGTTTCGACTTTCTCCAACACGTTCGGAAAATATCCCAGTGCCCATTATGCTGGTCGGAAAAAATTCTCGGAGCCGGTTCCAGGAGGAAGGCAACGGGATTGAATCGTGTGCATTTTTGGTTATATTGAGTACACCGACATGAAAGGAGCGTTGCAATGTCTCGAACGACCACGATGACGGTCCGCATCAGTGGCACGCTCAGCGATTTCGTTGCCGCCAATGTCAGCGAGAACGGATCTTATGAAAACATCAGCGAATATGTCCGAGATCTGATCCGCCGCGATAAGGAGCGGGTAGAGATGGAAGCATTTGATCGGCTGAAGGGTGAACTGACACTTGCTTTCGCCGCACCCGAGGCGTCCTACAAGCCGCTCACTGCGCGCGAAGTGATCGCGCGGAACCGGGCCTGATGGCTGCTGTCCGTGTTCAGGAGGCAGCCTCTCACCGTCTCGACGAGATCTACCGCTACACGCAGGAAAGATGGGGTACCGATCAAGCAGATCGGTACATTACCGGATTGTTCGATGCTTTCGGCAAGATCGAAACTCACAGTGTCATGTCGAAGCCCGTCCCTGCGGAGTTCGACGTAGAGGGATATTTCTTCCGATACGAACGGCATTTCGTCTATTGGCGCCGTCTCTCGAACGGAGATATCGGCATCGTTACAATCCTCCACCAGCGCATGCACCAGATGGATCGGTTCCGCGAGGATTTTGGCTTGTAACCCCGGCTGCCACCGGTCGGCCGAGAGAGTTCATCAACGGGTTCTCACTCTTTCGCCATCCGAGGCCCGCCACAATTTCTTCAGACTGGAGAAGGTTGGATATCAGGCCCGTCCCCTCCGCCATAAGGTTCTGAAAACATCATGTAAAATTTGTCGACGGATATGGATGGCTCCAATCGGTGCCTCAGAGACAGAACAACATGTCTCGCCGCTGCTTAAAACGGTGGTGCTATCCGGCTCTGCAAATGCTATGGTGCCGACCGATTGCGGTCAATATTTTGACCCTGAACCTTAGGAGACGTTTTTTAGCCTGTATTTCAGCCATTCATTTCTGAATGGATGAAGGGCATGGAAGGCAAAATACACATATCTGGAAAAGGATGGCAGAGGATAACCCATCGTTTCATCTCCTTTCGGTCATCCATACGTCTCAACCAAGGTAAAAGTTCAAACGGGAGCATGGTTTTGCAATCGTTGTTATCGGTATCCGATGTTTTTCACATCCCTGCCGGAGAAACTGGCAGGGGGCGTTCGGCGCTGTCATGACAGCCAACGACATCTTTATTTCAACCGCCATGGTTGAGCGGAAAGATCGTACAGACTTCTGGCGCGCCGCAGCAGGCCCGGTCTTTGAGCCGTCACCCATTCCGGACGAATGGAATTCACCGCTGGAAGGAATCCTGCGGGCGCGCCCACTCGGTTCTCTGGTGGTGGGGTCAACGACGTTCAACGGTCAAAAGTTCAATCGCGACCGGCGGAGCATCGTGCAAGGCGGCCTGGACTATTATTTCGTGCAGATTGCGACCTCAGGAGGGATGAGGGGCGATTTCAACGGCGTCAATGTAAAGGCGGATGTCGGCGATATCCTGATCGCAGATCTGACGCAGACGCTCAGAAGTCAAACCGAGGCGGGTCACAGGGATTCCGTCCTGATCAGCCGCAAACCCCTCGAAAAAGCCGTTGGCTTTAGAAATCTTCATGGAGTTGTTCTAAAGGCGGAGCAGCCGATGACCCAATATCTGGTCACGTGCCTCGGCGGCCTCTACGCGCTCAGTCCTTCATTGTCCGATGCGCAGGCCGCAGCGGTGGAGGAAGCTGTCATCGGATTGCTGGCGGCTGCGTTAAGAGGAGAAGAATCCGACAAAAATGATGACTTCTCTTCACCGCTTGGGCTGGTGTTGCGGCAAAGGGTTCTGGAGTTCATGTCGCAGAATATCCATATGCCGGAAATGTCGTTGGAACTTATTCAACGTCGCTTCAAGGTAT
>Ga0180221_1001365_pt1 | contig 16517 bp, 9 predicted proteins | sample eDN5th37CKraftMG_FD_151339 | JGI IMG/M metagenome (GOLD analysis project Ga0180221, IMG submission 151339) | Enriched Miracle-Growth compost microbial communities from Emeryville, California, USA - eDNA 5th pass 37_C Kraft MG (version 2) (version 2) ...
CCGGCGACACCGCGCGCGCCAACCTGCTGGCGGCGCATGCGCTGATCATCGCCTGCGGTGTCGGCGCGCTGTTCACGCTCGGCATGGTGCTGAGCGGCAATCGCCTGTTGTGGACACTCGGCGGCCGCGGCGAGGTGCTGCATCAGGCGCTCGGCTACAGCCACATCTTCTTCGGCGCGGCGCTGCTGCCATGGCTGCTGAACACCTTCGCCGCGATCCTGCGCGGCACCGGCAACATGAAGCTGCCGTCGCTGGTCACCCTCAACACTGCGGTGTGCCAGATCGTGTTCGGCGGCACGCTCGGGCTCGGCCTCGGCCCGGTGCCGCAATTCGGGATGCGCGGCGTCGCCGCCGGCACCGTGCTCGCCTATGGCATCGGCGCGGCGATCATGGCGTGGTACGTGCTGTCGGGCCGCGCCCGCGTCAATCCGCTGGCGCAGGCGCTGTGCGTCGAGCGCGCGATGTTCGTCGACATTCTCAAGGTGGGCGCCGTCGCCTGCTTCTCGCCGATCCAGTCGGTGCTGACGGTCGCGATCTTCACGGCGATGCTGGCGCGCTTCGGCGACGCGGTGCTGGCGGCCTACGGCATCGGCGCGCGGCTCGAATTCATGCTGACGACGCTAACTTTCGCGGTCGGCGTCGCCTCGGTGCCGATGATCGGCATGGCCATGGGCGCCGGCCAGATCGCGCGGGCGCGCCGGACCACCTGGGTCACCGGCATCATCTCCTTCGTGATGGCGGGGGCGATCGGGTCGGTGCTGGCGATCTTCCCCGATCTGTGGGTGAACCTCTTCACCGACGATGCCGGCGTGCGCGCCGCTTGCCGGCACTACCTGTTCATCGCCGCGCCGCTCTATGCATTCCTCGGGCTCGGCACCTCGATGTATTTTTCCTCGCAGGGCGCGGCCAAGGTGCTCGGCCCGGTGCTGGCGCAGAGCGCGCGGCTTGTGGTGATCGGCCTCGGCGGCTGGCTGCTGATCGCGCAGAACGCATCGAGCACCGCGTTCTTCGTGCTGGCCGGACTGTCGATGGTCGTGCTCGGCGTGCTGGGCACCGTGACGGTGGTCTGGAGCCGTTGGGGGTCGCGTGCGGCCAGGGTCGCGCCGCTGCGCCAGCCGGCGGTCTGAAGATCTCGTCGCCGCGGCGGACGGTCGCTGCGGCGAGGACGGGGGCTTGGCCTGACGCGCAGTCTCGGCTACACCTGTGCGGACCCAGCGCGGGCGTAGTTCAATGGTAGAACGGCAGCTTCCCAAGCTGCATACGAGGGTTCGATTCCCTTCGCCCGCTCCAAAACGAATTATCTCGTCTAGGCGCTCTCTTGCTCGGCTAAACTGGTGAGCGACGATCCGCAAAAGTTCGTCGAAGGACCGCCCGTTGCTTTTCGGCCGGCAGCGGCTGGTCCGACAGGCATAGCCGAAGAAGGCCCAGAACAGGATTTGCGCGCGGGCACGGGCGACCGTCTCGGTAAGGCCGGCTTGCCTCAGCAGGTTCTCGATATATCGAGCCGGCGCGGTCCATCGCTATGACCGAGTCCATCCTGCCGTTTGGCGATCTCGGCAAACGCAGCCACGGCATTGCCAACTGGACGCAGCATCTCGTGTGGCTATGGCGGGAGCTTCCGGTACCCGTGATCGCTGCTGTGCACGGTTGCTTTCGGCGGCGGCTTCCAGCTCATGCTCGGCGCGAACTGCGCTACGTTGCGCCCGATGCCCGGCTTGCCATCATCGAAACCAAATGGGGCCTTGTCCGGACACGGCGGGTACGCAACTGATGCGGTGTCTCGCGCGCGAGGATGTCATTCGCGAGCTGGCCTACACCTCGCAGAGGTTATGGCTTTTCTCCGGAACGAGAGGCGATGAAATTTCGCCAGCCGCCGAATGCGGAGATGTCGCGGCCGCCGACGATGCCCTCGGCCTCGACGATGAATCCCCTTGGCGACGTGCCGTCGGAGAGCGATGTCGTTCCGATGCCAAGCGGCGCTGGAATTCCCGCCATGAAGCTTCCGAGTGCTTCCGGCGTCAACGCCCAAACCTCGGCTGCGATCGGGGTCCCGGTGCCGGACGCGACGCGAAGCAGGCCCGGCCGAAAGGGCGGTCCGCCTGCGAGCGCATAGAGCTTATAGTCCGGCGTTGTCGCGCCGGTGCGCAGGAAGCGCGCATTTCGGCTGGTCAGTTCGTGATTGAGCGGCATGCCGGAGAGGTGGGCGCCGACCACGGCGAGTTCGATTTCGCCAGGCGCGGCCGTCGCTGGCGGATCCTGAGATCGCGGCAGCGGCGCGCCTGTGTTGCCGATCGGAACGCCGGAAGCCGCATGCAGCCGCGCGCCGACCGCGGCAAGAAGGCCATCGCGTCCGCGCGGCGCGATCAACGTGACGCCGGAGGGAAAATTGTCGCCGCGAAAGCGGCCGGGGACGGCGAGCGCGCACAAATCCAGCAGATTGACGAAATTTGTGTAGGTCCCGAGCTCGCTGTTAGGTCCGATCGGATCGATCTCAAGATCGGTCAGGGTGCGTGGCCGCGGATAGGTGGGAACCAGCAGAACGTCGATTGCGCTCCAGATCGGTTCTGTCAGCCGGCGGAGCTCCGCCAGCTTATAGAGACCGTCGAATGTATCGGTCGCGCTGTAGGACGCAGCCGTGGCGATAATGCGTTTCGTGATCGGATAAAGCGAGTCGGGGTTGTTTTCGATCTGGTCGCGCACCGCATGATAACGCTCCGCGACCCATGGCCCGCTGTAGAGCAGATTGGCGACATCGAACAAGGCGCTCATATCAATCGTCGTAAACGTCTTGCTGCCCGCAATGCTTGCGAGATCATTGAGCGTGGCATCGAATGCAGCTTCCGATAATGCGTCGCCACCGAAGCGGCGGCTCCTCGCATCCGGCACGCCGATGCGAAGGCCGGGAGGAATTGCTCCGGGTTGCGGCGGCACCGGAAGCGCACGCGCATAGGCGTCTTTCGCATCGTAAGCGAGCATCACCCGATAGGCCGCATCAGCATCGGCGACGGTTCCAGCGAACACCGAAAACGTATCGAGCGTTCGGCACGCCGGGACGCCGCCGCGCGTCGAGACGCTGCCGAGCGACGGCTTGAGTCCGACAATATTGTTCAGCCCCGCGGGGACGCGACCCGATCCCGCCGTGTCGGTGCCGATCGCGAAGGTTACGAGCCCGCGCGCGACTGCAACGGCTGAACCGCTGCTCGATCCGCCCGGCACATACGCCGGATTAAACGGATTGCGTGGGATCGGGAATGGCGTACGTACGCCGACGAGCCCTGTCGCGAATTGATCGAGGTTGGTTTTGCCAACGAGGATGGCCCCGGCATCGAGCAGCCGTTGCACGGCAAATGCCGTCTCGTCCGGGGTGTAGGCGAAGTCGGGACATGCGGCCGTTGTCGGCATGCCTGCAACGTCGATGTTGTCCTTGATCGCGAAGGGAATACCCCAGAGCGGCTTTGTGACAGGGTCGAAAGAGTGAAGCTTTTCTCCCGCCGCGAGCGCCTCCGTCTCCGGCACCAGCGCAATGAAAATACCCGGATCGTCTGCCGCAACGATGCGTCGATAGACTTCAGCAATGATTTCGGTCGGTTTTGCTCCACGCGCATAAGCGGCGTGAAGGTCAGCAATCGTCGGAAATGCTGGCAACATAGACTCTCTCGCGGCGTATCAGGCGGGTTCGATGACAAGAAGTCGATCGCCGGTCGTCACCTGGCGGCCGGCGCGGCAATAGAGCGTACGCACGATGCCGGCAAGTGGCGCATTGATGCTCAGTTCGGTTTTCATCGCCTCCAGGATGACGATGGGCGTACCGGCTTCAATCGATTGCCCTTCCTCCACCAAGACCTTCCAGACGTTACCGTGGATATCGGACGAGACCAGGTGTCCGTCGATTTCCTCGTCTTCGGCTATGATTTCCTCTTCGATCGTCGCAGTGAGGTTATCCTCCGCCTGCCAACGTGAAACTTCCTCCTCGAACGCAATCTTCTGCCGTGCCTTGAACGCCGCGATGGAATCGGCCTCGCGCGCGAGGAACGCTTGATAGGCGCCGAGGTCGAACACCTCTTCCTCGATGCGGATGGTCGCGCGACCGGCGCGAAAATCCTCGCGTAACCGGCTCAACTCGTCTTCCTCCACCGGATAGAAACGCACCTGATCGAAAAACCGCAGCAACCATGGCTCGCCCGGTGCGAAGACCGGGTTCTTCAAAAATTTATTCCAGATCGGCAGTGTGCGGCCGACGAGCTGATAGCCGCCCGGACTATCCATGCCGTAGATGCACATGTAGACGCCGCCGATGCCCACGGTGCCTTCCGCGGTGAAAGTGCGTGCCGGATTGTATTTCGAAGTCACGAGCCGATGACGGGGATCGACCGGCACCGCGCATGGTGCACCGAGATAGACATCTCCAAGGCCCAATACCATGTAGCTGGCCTTGAAAATGATATCCCTGACTTCGTCGCGGTTCGACAGGCCATTGATGCGTTGGATGAAGTCGACATTGTTCGGCAGCCACGGCGCGCTATCGCGCACGGTCTCCCGATATCGCGTGACTGCGTCGAGGGTGGCTGAATCCTCGAATGTCATCGGCAGATGCAGCACGCGCGTCGTTAGCTTCATGGTATCACTTGGCGGCAGCCGTTCTTCGACGGCCAGCAATGTATCGATCAGCGTTTTCTGATGAATTACGCGGCTGTCGTAGTTGATTTGCAGCGAGCGGACGCCGGGCGACAACTCGAGAATCCCGTCGACCGGATTGGCCTTGAGTTCTTCCATCAAAGCGTGGACACGGAAGCGATAACGAAGATCCAGCTCATTGGAGCCATATTCGAGCAGGATGTAACGGTCGCCCGCCTGACGATAGGCGACCGCCGGACGATCTCCCTTCGCCGGAAGCGCGACGAGCACGGTGGCGGAGACAGTGCCGTTCGGTGCGAGCGTGGGGGCTACACTGAACTGTAACGGCTCGACCGGCGATAGCGTCGCGATCGCCCGGTCCTGGGCCTTTTCCAGCGCGAGCGCCTCGTCGAACGAGATCGGCCTGAAGCGTATGCGATCGCCGGGCTTGGCTTGTCCGACCTTCCAAAGCTCTGCCTTCGCGATGGTGACGGGGCAGACGAAGCCGCCAAGGCTCGGCCCGTCGCGCGTCAGGATGACCGGCATGTCGCCGGTGAAATTCACTGAACCGATCGCGTATTCGCAATCATGAATATTGGAGGGATGAAGGCCGGCCTCGCCACCGTCGCTGCGCGTCCATGTCGGCTTGGGTCCAAGCAGCCGAATTCCGAGCCGGTTCGAGTTGTAATGCACCTCCCATGCCGTTTCGAAAAACGTTTCGATCGCATCATTGGTGAAGAAATCCGGTGCGCCATGCGGTCCGTAGAGGACACCGACCTCCCATTCCGAGGTGTAGGAGGGAATGAGTGATGGCGGTGCGGCTTCCATCGCCGGCGCATCGGAAGGCCGTGCGGCGAGCGGCAACATATCGCCAGAACGCAGTGTGCGTCCGGCATGCCCGCCGAACTGGCCGAGTACGAAAGTCGACCGGCTGCCCAGATAGAGCGGGACATCGACGCCACCTTGCACTGAAAGATAGGTGCGACAGCCGGAGGTCGCGCGCCCGACGCTCAGGGTCTGGCCGGCATGGACGGGGATCGGCGCCCACCATGGGACCGGAATGCCGTCGAGAGTTGCCTCTGCCACCGCGCCGGTCAGCGCGACAACAGTGTCGGCGTGGAATTTCAGCGTCGGGCCCGCCAATGTGCATTCGAGTCCGGCGGCATCGTCTGTGTTTCCAACGATACGATTGCTCATTCGGAAAGCGTAGTCGTCCATCGGCCCTGATGGCGGCACGCCGACATCCCAATGGCCGGTGCGGCCCGGATAATCCTGAACCGTTGTGAACGTGCCGGGCGCAATGACCTCGATGGCGTTGGGGCGGTATCGCAGCCGCGTCAGCGCCTTGGTCGAGACGTCGCCCGTAACGAACATCGGAGAGACGACGATCTGCCTGAGATAATCGAGATTGGTCGCGATGCCGCACAGGCGCGTTGCTGCCAGCGCCTCGTCCATTTTGCGGATCGCATCGGCGCGATCGGACCCGTGCACGATCAGTTTCGCCAGCATCGGATCGTAGAACGGCGAAACCTCCGTTCCGCTCGCGATCCATCCGTCGATCCGTGCATTGTCGGGGAAAACCACCTCGGTCAGAACGCCCGGCGAGGGCTGGAAATCGTGGAGAGGATCTTCCGCATACAGCCGGACTTCGATCGAAGCCCCCTTGGGCTGCGGCAGATTTTCAAGATCGGGCGGCTCGCCTGCCGCGGTGCGCACCATCCACGCGACGAGATCGATGCCGAGGACGTTTTCGGTGACGGGATGTTCGACCTGGAGCCGCGTGTTGACTTCGAGGAAATAGAATTCGTCCTGTGCACGGTCGTAGATGAACTCGACGGTGCCTGCCGAACGGTAGCCGACCGCGCGGCCGAGCTTTTCTGCGGCTTCCAGCATTCGCCTGCGGGTTGTTTCCGGAAGATCGGGTGCGGGCGTCTCCTCGACGACCTTCTGGTTACGGCGTTGCAGGGAGCAATCGCGTTCGCCAAGCGCTGCGACATTGCCGCGGCCATCGCCGAAGATCTGCACCTCGACGTGGCGGGCACCGTCGATACAGCGCTCGAGAAACACACCGGAATCCTTGAAGAAGTTTTGCGCCAGACGCTGCACGACCGCGTAGGCAGTCGCGAGTTCATCGGGATCGCCGCAGCGGGTCAGGCCAATGCCGCCGCCGCCGGCGGTGGACTTGAGCATCACCGGGAAGCCGAGGCGCATCGCTTCGATCTGCGCTTGCGCCAGGTCGGTCAGCAAGTGCGTTCCCGGCACCAGCGGCACGCCAGCCGCTTGCGCGATTTCGCGCGATGCGTGCTTCAATCCGAAGCGCCGGATCTGGTCTGGTGTAGGGCCGATGAAAGCGATGCCCTGGGCCTCGCACTGCTCGGCGAAATCGGCGTTTTCCGAGAGGAAGCCGTATCCCGGAATGACAGCGTCGGCATGATGTCGTTTCGCCGCGGCGATGATGAGGTCGCCACGCAGATAGGTGTCGCTGGCGCTGTTGCCCGGCAGAGGGACTGCGATGTCGGCGAGTTCCACGTGGGGACTGCCGCGATCGGGATCGGAGTAGACCGCGATACTGCGGATGCCCATCTCGCGCAGGGTGCGCATGATCCGGGCGGCGATCTCGCCGCGGTTGGCGACAAGAACAGTCTTGAACATCGGCATCTGGAACGATCCCCGCAATCACATCACAAGCCCGCGATATGAATGGCCGTGTCGCGGGGCGACATGCTTTCAGCAAGGTTCGTACCAACCGGGATTTGTCGGAAATATCGCGTGTTTCCCACCGAAACGTCGGATTTCAGCGGTCCTGGACGATGTGTCCGAGTGGCGCGGGTCGATGATGGGTGCGGGTGCCTTGGCAGCTCTGCATACGATCTAGGCGAGTTGCGGCTTCTCTATGCAGCATCGGGCAATGATCGCTCGGCACGATGTCGGTCCCTGCCTCACAGCGCCATTTGCCGGGCGATCTCGGTTGGATCGAGCGCGGCGCGGTCGCAGCGATACTTCACCGCGCCGCGATCCATCACGATGAAATCGTCTCCCAGTTCACATGCGAAATCGAGGTACTGTTCGACCAGCACGATGGCCATGTTGCCCAGATTCCGGAGATAGGAGATGGCGCGGCCGATATCCTTGATGATCGAGGGTTGAATGCCTTCCGTCGGCTCGTCGAGCAGCAGCAACTTCGGCCGCATCACCAGCGCACGTCCGATCGCGAGCTGTTGCTGCTGACCGCCGGACAGGTCGCCGCCCCGGCGCGTCAGCATCGATTGCAGCACGGGAAAGAGCGAGAACACATCATCCGGAATATTGCGGTCGCGCCGTTTCAGTGGAGCATAACCGGTCTTGAGGTTCTCCTCGACGGTTAGCAACGGAAATATTTCACGGCCCTGCGGCACCAGCGAGATGCCGCGCCTCGCCCGCTCATAGGGTTTCAGCGACGAGACATTGCTGCCATCGAGGCTGATCGAGCCGCTCGCAATGGCCTGCTGGCCGACTAGGGCGCGCAGCAGGCTGGTTTTGCCGACGCCGTTGCGGCCCAGCACGCAGGTCACCTTGCCGGGTTCGGCGGTCAGTGAAATGCCGCGCAACGCCTGCGCCGCGCCGTAAAAGAGGTTGATATCGTTCACTGCGAGCATTTTATCTTCCCAGATAGACCTCGATCACACGCTCGTTCGCGGACACCTGATCGATGGTTCCTTCCGCCAGCACCGATCCCTCGTGCAGACAGGTGACCCGCACGCCGAGTTCGCGAATGAACGTCATGTCGTGTTCGACCACCACGACGGTCTTGTCGCGATTGATGGTCTTGAGCAATTCCGCGGTCTGATGGGTTTCGACATCGGTCATGCCGGCGACCGGTTCGTCCACCAGCAACAGTTTCGGGTCCTGCGCCAGCAGCATGCCGATCTCGAGCCATTGTTTCTGGCCGTGCGACAGATTTCCCGCCAGCCGATGCCGCGCGTTGGTCAGGCGGATGGTTTCGAGAATCTTGTCGATCCGCTCAGTGTCAGCCTTGGAATCCTGCCAGAACAGAGTGGTACGGACACGATGATCGACGTTGAGGGCCAGCAGCAGATTGTCTTCGACCGTCTGGCTCTCGAAGACGGTCGGCTTCTGAAACTTCCGGCCGATGCCAAGTTCGGCGATCTGCGTTTCGTCCAGCCGCGTCAGGTCGGTGACGCCGTCGAACAGCACATCGCCGCTGTCCGGTTTGGTCTTGCCGGTGATGATGTCCATCATCGTCGTCTTGCCCGCGCCGTTGGGGCCGATGATCGCCCGCATTTCTCCGGGCGCGATGGTCATCGACAAATTGTTGATCGCATGAAAGCCGTCGAACGAGACATGCACGCCGTCGAGATAGAGCATCGCCGATGTCTTGCGGGTATCCAGTGCATTCATCCGCTCACTCCGCCATGTGCGGTTTGACGACGCCGTCTTCGAAAGTGGCGCTATGAGTATCGTCCGTAAGTCCGGTCGCCTGCCGTGCGTCTCGCCACGCATTCCAGGTACCGACGATTCCCTTCGGCAGCAGCAGGGTCACGAGGACGAAAAGGGCGCCGAGCATGAACAGCCAGTAGGGAGCCAGCATGCCCGACGTGAACAGGGTCTTGGCATAGTTGACCACGACGGCACCCAGTGCCGCGCCGACCAGCGTCCCGCGGCCGCCGACCGCGACCCAGATCACCGCCTCGATGGAGTTGCCCGGCGCGAACTCGCTTGGATTGATGATGCCGACCTGCGGCACATAAAGCGCGCCCGCGACGCCGGCGATGCAGGCCGATAGCGTGAACACGAACAGCTTGTAGGATTCCACGCGATATCCCAGAAACCGTGTGCGGGCATCGGCATCGCGGATGGCGATCAACACCTTGCCGAGTTTCGAACCGACCACGGCGCGGCAGATCAGAAAGCTGACCGCAAGCGCAAGACAACTGAGCGTGAACAGTGCGGCGCGCGTGCCTTCCGCCTGCACATTGAAGCCGAGGATATCCTTGAAGTCAGTGAGGCCGTTATTGCCGCCGAAGCCGAAATCGTTGCGGAAGAAACCCAGCAGCAAGGCGTAGGTCATCGCCTGCGTGATGATGGAGAGGTAAACGCCGGTGACGCGCGAGCGAAATGCGAGCCAGCCGAAGCAGAACGCGAGCACGCCGGGCACCAACACCACCATCAGTGCCGCAAACCAGAACATGTCGAAACCCTGCCAGTACCACGGCAGCGATTTCCAGTTCAGGAACACCATGAAATCCGGCAGCACCGGATCGGCATAGACGCCGCGCGGGCCGATCTGGCGCATCAGATACATGCCCATGGCGTATCCGCCCAGCGCGAAGAACGCGCCATGACCGAGCGAGAGAATGCCGCAGTAGCCCCAGATCAGGTCGATCGAGAGTGCCAGCACGGCATAGCAAACGTATTTGCCGAACAGCGTCATCAGATAGGTCGGCACGTGAAGCACCGACGTATCGGGCAGCAGCAGATTCAGCAGCGGCAGCAACACGCCGACCGCCGCGACGATCGTGAGAAAGATCGTCGCGCTGCGATCGAGGGAGCGCGTGAGGAAATGCGACGTCATGCGTCCACCGCCCGACCCTTGAGCGCGAACAGACCGCGCGGACGTTTCTGAATGAACAGGATGATGAGAACCAGGATCGCGATCTTGCCGAGCACCGCACCTGCCACCGGTTCAAGAAATTTGTTGGCGATGCCGAGCGTGAAGGCGCCGATCAACGTTCCCCACAAATTGCCGACGCCGCCGAACACCACCACCATGAAAGAATCGATGATGTAGCTTTGCCCGAGATTGGGGCTGACATTGTCGATCTGCGACAGCGCGACGCCTGCGACTCCGGCAATTCCGGAGCCGAGGCCGAAGGTCAGCGCATCCACCCGCGAGGTTGCGATGCCCATCGAGGCTGCCATTCTGCGGTTCTGCGTCACCGCACGCATTTCGAGGCCGAGGCGCGTGAAGCGCAGCATGGCGAGCAGGATGATGAATACCGTCAGCGCGAAGCAGAGGATCCAGAGCCTGTTATAGGTGATGGTGATCTGCCCGATATCGAAGGCGCCGCTCATCCAGGATGGATTGCCGACTTCGCGGTTGTTGGGTCCGAAGATGGTGCGGACGGCCTGCTGGAGAATGAGCGAAAGACCCCACGTCGCCAGCAGGGTTTCCAGCGGGCGGCCATAGAGAAAGCGGATGATGGTGCGCTCGATCAACACGCCGATCGCGCCGGCGACGACGAAAGCGAGGGGCACCGCGATCAGCAGCGAATAATCGAAGGCCGTGGGATAGCTGGTGCGGATCGTCTCCTGCACCACGAAGGTTGTGTAGGCGCCGACCATCACCATTTCGCCGTGCGCCATGTTGATGACGCCCATCACGCCAAAGGTAATGGCGAGGCCGATGGCAGCGAGCAGCAGCACCGAGCCAAGCGACAGGCCGTACCAGGCGTTCTGAACGGTCGACCACAGCGCGAGGTTGCCTTTGATAGACGTCATGGCAGCGGTCGCGGCGCGGGCGACGGCTGGCGACATGTCTCCAGGCAAACCGGAAAGCAATGCCAGCGCATCCTGATCGCCGCGCGCCTTGATGATGGTGATGGCGTCGAGCTTGTCGGCCTCGCTGGCGTCGGCCTTGAATAGAATGACAGCGGCGCGGGCTGCGGTGAGAACCTTTCGCGCCGCGTCGTTGCTCTCGTTCTTCAAAGCGGCATCGAGCGGCGCCAGCGAACTTTCCTCATGATTCTTGAAAACGGATTGCGCGGCCCGAACCCGAACGGACACATCCGGCGAAAGCAGCGTCAGACTGCCCAGCGCCGCATCGATGGTTCGGCGCAGGCGATTGTTGAGACGAACGACGCCGGCACCATCGGGTAGCGCGCCGACGGATTGACCGTTCGCTGCGTCGATGATTTTGCCGTCTGGACCCTTGATGAAAACCTTCTTGCTGTCCTCCTCCGCATACAGCCTGCCATCTTTCAAGGCGCTGATGATGGGGTAGGCGAGCGGATTACCGCTGACTTGCAGATGCGTGACGGCGGTTTCGGACTCCGCGAAGGATCGCGCGGCAAACAGGGCAACATCGTCTTCGAACGATCCCGCGTGAGCACCAATGCCTGAGCATCCGGACCACATCGTGATCGACAGAGCGAGGATTGCACCCGCGCGCCTGATGCGGCCAGCGACGTGGCGCAAATTGTCCGAATTGAAAAACACGGCAATGCTCCGGCAAGGAAAGGAAGGCGGCGCGTGGCCGCCTTCCGGTATCAGGTCGCGACCGTTACGACGCCTGACCGCCGCACTTCTTGGTGACCTTGTTGTAGTTGCCGCACTTCAACGTCACCCAATCGGCTTCGAGATCCTTGGAGCCTTCCAGGTAGTCCGACCACGCGTCGCCGGGCACCAGCTTGGCCTTCGTCGGATCGTCGGGAGAGACGATGTTGAACTGTCCGTCGCCCTGGATTTCGCCGATGAACACCGGCTTGGTGATGTGATGGTTGGGCAGCATTTCGGAGATGCCGCCGGTCAGGTTGGCCTGCTTGATGCCGGGCAGCGCATCGATCACCTTGTCCGGATCGAACGACTTCGCCTTCTCGACCGCCTTCACCCACATGTTGAAGCCGATGTAATGCGCCTCCATCGGATCATTGGTGGTGCGCTTCGGGTTCTTGGTGAAGGCGTGCCATTCCTTGATGAAAGCGAGGTTGGCTGGCGTCTTGATCGATTCGAAGTAATTCCAGGCTGCAAGGTGGCCGACCAGCGGCTTGGTATCGATGCCGGCCAGTTCTTCCTCGCCGACCGAGAACGCCACCACCGGAATGTCCGTCGCCTTGATGCCCTGGTTGCCCAGCTCTTTGTAGAACGGCACGTTGGCGTCGCCATTGATGGTGGAGACGACCGCGGTTTTCTTGCCGGCCGAGCCGAACTTCTTGATGTCGGCGACGATGGTCTGCCAGTCGGAGTGACCGAACGGCGTGTAGTTGATCATGATGTCGTCCTGGGCGACGCCCCTGGACTTCAGATAGGCTTCGAGAATCTTGTTGGTGGTGCGCGGATAGACGTAGTCGGTGCCGGCCAGCACCCAGCGCTGCACCTTCTCTTCCTTCATCAGATAATCGACGGCGGGAATGGCCTGCTGGTTCGGCGCGGCCCCGGTGTAAAACACGTTGCGCTCGCTCTCCTCGCCTTCGTACTGCACCGGATAGAACAGGATTGAGTTCAGCTCCTTGAAGACCGGCAGGACGGACTTGCGCGATACCGATGTCCAGCAACCGAAGACGACGCTGACTTTATCCTTGGTGATCAACTCGCGGGCTTTTTCGGCAAAGAGCGGCCAGTTCGACGCGGGATCGACCACCACGGCTTCAAGCTTTCTGCCGAGTACGCCGCCCTTCTTGTTCTGCTCGTCGATGAGCATGAGCATGACGTCCTTCAGGGTGGTCTCGCTGATGGCCATCGTGCCAGAAAGCGAGTGCAGGATGCCGACCTTGATGGTGTCATCCGCGGCGTGTGCCGGCGTGAATGTCGAGAAACCAAGGCAAAGGCCGGCGACCGCCGTGAGCCAAGTGCGGCGGCTTAACAGTCCTGATGAAAGCGACTTCGTTGAAAGCGTCATGTGGCAAGCTCTCCTCGGCTCATGGACCGACAGGTATTTGTCGGATCGCCTAAGTCGAAGATCGCAAGAAGCGTGCCAGAACCTCAGAAGGGCCTAAGCATCTGAAGTAAGCGGGATCTTCCATTTTCTCTTGCTGCTTAACTTTTGTGCGCGGCTAGTGATTGAGCAATCCGGCTATCCAGTTTTTGGCAAGAACGCTCAATGTTTAGGCGATCACGTCGGTGCATGGGCGGCAAGCCAAACAAGCCGTGCCATCGCTGGGCGTTTCCTCCAAGACCTGGCCCGGCCGCGCGTGGTGGTCAGGTTCCTCCGCCTTGTCGAGCGGGTGTCAGGACCAGACAATGCTCAATCTGATTTTGGAAGATGTCAGATTCGCAGTTTGGAATGGTTTCATCGCTCGAGGCGGGCCACTAACCTGAGGAGATTGCGCTCAGATCACCGGCTTCCTTGCGCAAATCTGCCAGTACGGCGAGGGCGCGATCGCGGTCGTTTTCAAGCAGCAGGCCAAGGCTCCGAACCGCCGTTTCGGGGTTTCGCGTTTTAATAGCTTCCAGCGTTTCTGCCATCAGGTCCGCAGCCTCGCGGCGCACATCTCGAGTGAGATAATCGAGGGGTGTTTTCCAGATTGTCTCCCACACCGTCTGGTTGGCGAGATCAATCGACAATTCAAGCAGAAGCTCGTTGCCGGAGCCGTGCGCGATGGTTCTCACCGCGCGCGTTGTGACACGCGCAAACGCGATCGGATCTCCGGTCTCGACCAGATCGTTCAGTTCTTTGCAGCGGCGCGCCAGGGTTTCCACATAGCTTTCGACCGGCGAAGTCGCCATCGTTCGTGCCGCCAAAAGCGAGAGAGCCAGGCGGACATTGAAGAGGTCGGCGATCGACTTCAATGAGAGCGGCCGCACGTAAGCGCCCCGGCGCGGTAGAAGATCGACCATGCGACGGCGTTCGAGAATGCGCAGGGCTTCACGAACCGGACCCCGGCTGACGCCGAAGGTCTGGGCAAGTTCGAGTTCGATCAGGCGTTCACCAGCCTTGCGCCGCCCCGCGACAATATCGGCGCCCAGTTCTTCGGCGAGTTGTTCGGGGATTGTCCGCGGTGAAAACCGTCCGTCCGCGTCGCCGTCGTTCGCCGCCAGCTTCAGAGGGGCTGCCATAACCTGCTCCAGTCTTTCGTGGCCGGCCGAGTGGCCGAGCATGATCTATAACTTAGTTTGTCAATTGTTGACAATTGACAAAGGCTGAGCTTTTATAACGTTGCATGATCCGCGAACAGGAATCTGGCCGTTGAGGCTGGAAGAATCCCCTTGTTGAACGATTCAACCGTTCTTTGCGGAGGCACAAGGAGGATCGGAACCCGGCATCAAGATCGGGGTATCGGGAAGGAGCGAGCCGCGTGTGGCAGTCAGCCGCAAAATTGGACTTTCTGACCTGCTTAAGGGGCGGAGGGAGCAACCACTCCCTGGCGCAGGAGCCCCTTGTGCTGAGGGCGTCTTGCCGCCGCGGCTTGACGTTTTCTGCGTCTAAGGCGGCGTGATCATGACGATCGCATCAGCCGCCTTTCACCCCGTTCCAACCGCAACACGCGCCGGTCACGCGGATGCACTGCTCGACGTGCGCAAGCTGTCGTTAGCCTTCCAGACTTCCGAGGGAGAGCTGCCGATCCTTCGCGAGGTCAGTTTTTCCGTGGCGCCAGGCGAGAGGGTCGGGATTGTCGGCGAAAGCGGGTGCGGAAAGACCATCACCGGATTGTCCCTGTTGCGGCTTCTTCCGGAGCAAACCACGCGCCTGTCCGGACAGATTTTGTTCGAAGGCCGCGATCTTGCGACGCTGTCGGCGCGGCAGATGCGCGCGGTGCGCGGGCGCGACATGGCGATGATTTTCCAGGAGCCGATGAGCGCTCTCGATCCGGTTTTTACCGTCGGTGAGCAGATCGGCGAAGCCTATCGCGCGCATTTCCCCGCCGATCGCAAGGAAGCGCGGCAGCGCGCCATTGCCGCGTTGACGGAAGTCGGCATTCCCGCGCCGGAGCGGCGTTGCGACGAATATCCGCATCAGCTTTCGGGCGGGATGCGCCAACGTGTGATGATCGCGATGGCGCTGATCTGCAAGCCGAAGCTCTTGATCGCCGACGAGCCGACCACCGCGCTCGACGTCACGGTGCAGTCGCAGATTACGGATTTGCTTCGGACGCTGAGCGAGCGTACCGGCACGGCGCTGTTGTTCATCACCCACGATCTCGGCGTCGTCGCTGAAACCTGCACCCGGATGATCACGATGTATGCGGGTGAGGTGGTGGAGGATGCGCCGGTCGATGATGTGCTGATGAAGCCGCGTCATCCGTACACGTCCGGCCTGCTGCGCTCGCTGCCAAGTCTCAGTGCGCGCCGCAGCGTTTTGCCGTCGATCCCGGGGCGAGTGCCGCCGCCGAATGCCATGCCCCCTGGATGTCGGTTCGCGCCAAGGTGTTCGTACGCCGCGGAGGGCTGTCAGGTTCGGCAAACGCTGGTGACGCTTGGGCCGCAACATTCCGTTCAATGCTGTCGAGCGGCGGAGATTTCCTTGCCGGGAGCCGTGAATTGAGCTCATCAGTTCAAGAGTCAGCGGCAGCCTCCGTGCAGACGCCGATCATGTCGGTGCGAAACCTTCGCATCCTGTTTCCGACGCGAGACGGCGCCAACACGGTAAAAGCCGTCGATGACGTCAACTTCGATGTGTTTCCGGGCGAGACGCTCGGCATCATTGGCGAGTCGGGATCGGGGAAGACGACGCTGGGACGGGCGCTGGTGTCGTTGATCAAACCGTCCGAAGGGCAGGTATTGCATCAAGGCCGTGATCCGGCGACCTTGGGCCGCGCTGAGTTTCGCCGCCATCGACGCGATTACCAGATCGTGTTTCAGGACCCGAATGCCGCGCTCAATCCGCGCATGACCATTCTTGATAGCGTGATCGAGCCGGCCGAGGTCCTCAAAGAAGGTAACGACGCCTCGCGGCGCAAGAACGGTCTCGCCGTACTGTCGCGCGTCGGGCTGCCGCGCGACATGGCCGACCGTTATCCGCACCAGCTTTCCGGCGGTCAGAAGCAGCGCGTCAACATCGCGCGCGTGCTGATGCTGCGGCCCAAGGTGATCGTGTGCGACGAGGTGGTCGCTGCGCTCGACGTCTCGATCCGGGGCGACGTCCTCAATCTGTTCGCCGATCTGCAACGCGAATTCGGCCTGACCTACGTTTTCATCACCCACGACATCTCCGTGGTGTCGCATATCTCGGATCGCATTGCCGTTACCTA